>Ga0315274_10016073_pt1 | contig 10582 bp, 12 predicted proteins | sample YL17G02_20_MG_FD_203700 | JGI IMG/M metagenome (GOLD analysis project Ga0315274, IMG submission 203700) | Sediment microbial communities from Yellowstone Lake, YNP, Wyoming, USA - YL17G02_20 | ecosystem: Environmental > Aquatic > Freshwater > Lake > Sediment | place: USA: Wyoming | collected...
AGTCTACGCCAAAGTGATCTTCCTGGCGCGGGACCGGGATCGTGAAACCCAATTTACTGAGGGCGGGAATTGCGAGGTACTCTGAACGATTGCCTTGGTAGAACCCAAAGGGAATACTCATTGGATGTATCCTACCATTGATGATTCATGTGTCGTGCGGCTCCGCCACCCCGAGGCACGAAGCGCGGGCAGCCGTGTACGGTCACCCTTTCAGGATTTCCGTCACAGTCCGTTTGAGCTCAGTTACATCTCGCGGTGCTATCTCCCAGATTCTCTCCACGTCGACACCGAGGTAGTCGTGGACCAGAACGTTGCGGAAGGCCACGATGCGCACCCACTCGATCTCAGGATGTCTTGCCTTGGTAGCCTCAGAGAGCCGCTGAGTGGATTCTGCCAGTGTTTGCAGGTTTCTCAAGACCGCGTCCTGCGGAGTGTGTGATGCCAGGAATGCATCTTTGCCGTCGGCTGTGTCCTCCTCGATCCGTCGGATACATTCCAGGATGTGCAGCAGGTAGACGCGATCCTCCTTCATAAGGGAACGGCCTCCCGGAGTACTCGGTCCCGCAGGTGAGGATTCAGTCCGTTTTCGGTCACGATTTCCACGCGTCTGCCGAGAATCTGCTCGAGGTCCAGGATGAGCCCCGCGGGAAACCACGAGCTTGTTGTCACTCCAACATCGACAAGGAAATCCACGTCGCTATCCGGCCTGTCCTCGCCGCGCGCAACCGAGCCGAACACGCGAACGTTGTGTGCTCCGTGTCTAGCGGCGATTTTCAGTATGCTGTCGCGTTTTTCCTGGATGACTTGCCTGATCGCCATGGTTTCTGCCCTGCTTTCCAGTGAAGACCTTCAAAGGCCAACGGATGAAGGATAGGCAATACGGGCCAGCTTGTCAAGTCGCGTGCATCGCTCCGCCATGAGGTCACAGGCATGTCGCGTCGGTACGTGGCCCCGCCGAGCTTGACTTGGATTGCTCTCTCTGCTACGATAACCGCCGGCGTGAATTGGCCGCATGCATCTCCGATGGAGCGGACAAGGGCGGGGAAGACGAGAATGGCTATCTGAAAGCGATAGACGATGTGTTTGGCAGTACCGGCACGGATCATTGAGTTGGAGGGCGACAGGGCGGTTGTCGACGCGATGGGCAATCGTTGGAAGGCCAAGACCACGCTTCTGCCCGACGCGCGGCTCGGGGACGTGGTGCTGGTGCACGCTGGCTTTGCCATCGCGCTCGTCGATGAAGAGGAGGCCAAGAGGACCTGGGAGCTCTTCGCCGAGATCGAGAACGTCGAAAAGACAGCGAACAGGGTGTCGGGATAGCCTATATGCTGGACAGGATCGCCAGAGCTCAGCACACGATCGACGAGGCCTGCAGGAAGCTGGCTCAGCAGATCACGATCATGGAGGTCTGCGGGACACACACGGTCTCGATTTTTCGCAGCGGAATTCGGTCCACGCTTCCCGAGCGGCTGAAGCTGCTGTCGGGTCCGGGCTGCCCCGTCTGCGTTACGGACCAGGGCTACATCGACACCGTACTGGAGCTGGCGGACCGGGACGACTGCATCATCGCCACCTACGGCGATATGATCCGGGTGCCGGGAAGCGATGGCTCGCTCGAGGTGCGGGCGTCAAACGGCAACGTGAAAGTCGTCCTGAGCAGCGAGGATGCCCTTCAACTGGCGAGGGAGAATCCGGGCAAGACCGTCGTATTCATCGCCGTTGGATTCGAGACAACGACGCCTGCCAGCGCTGTCGCCGTCAAGGAGGCGGCAGAAGAAGGGATTGCGAACTTCTGCATTCTCAGCGGGCACAAGCTGGTGCTTCCCGCCATGCGGGCGTTGCTCAACGGCATGAACGACCACATCGATGCCTTCCTGTGCCCGGGGCACGTCAGCACGATCATCGGCTGGGGCGCGTTCGCGGAGATCGTGAACGAGTATCATCGGCCTTGCGTGGTTGCGGGCTTTGAGCCAGTGCAGATCATTGAGGGTCTGGCGGAGATCTGCCGTCAGCTTGTGGCGGGCAAGCCTGAGTTGGCATCCGTCTACAAAGCCGTTGTCACTGAGAAGGGCAATGCAGCGGCTCAGCAGATCGTTGCGGAGTGCTTCGAGCCAGTGGATGGTTACTGGCGCGGGCTTGGAAAGATCGAGAAGAGCACACTCGCTTTGAGAGAGCAGTACGGGCCGTTCGATGCCTTCCGACGATTCGGCCTGGAGGACAAGCCGGGCAAAGAGAATCGCGGATGCCGGTGCGGCGAGGTTCTGTGCGGGTTGATCGAGCCGATTCAATGTCCCCTGTTCGGTACGCGGTGCACCGTCGATAAGCCAGTTGGCCCATGCATGGTCAGTTCGGAGGGGACTTGTGCGGCGTGGTTCAAGTATGGGCGGAGGAAATAGCACCGATGACGGCAACGAACCCGGAAAGAATCCTGCTGGCTCACGGCGGTGGCGGCCGACTCAGCAGCCAGCTTATCCGTGAGCACATTGTGCCGAAGTTCAGGAACGAGGCGCTCTCTGAGCTGGGCGATTCGGCTCATCTGAGATTGCCTTCCAGCGACATCTGCTTCACGACGGACAGCTACGTGGTCAAGCCTCTGTTCTTCCGGGGCGGCGATATCGGCAAGCTCGCCGTCTGCGGCACGGTGAACGATCTCGCCGTGTCCGGCGCGAGGCCGGTGGCCCTGTCTTTAGCATTGATCATCGAGGAGGGCTTCGAGTTCGAGTTGCTGGACAGAATCCTGCACAGCGCCAGTGAAGCGGCTCAACGCAATCACGTCACGGTTGTAACGGGCGACACGAAGACCGTCGAGCATGGCTCGGCGGACGGCCTCTTCATCAACACCGCGGGCATCGGCGTTAGGTTGCCCAATGTGAATCTCGGGCTCGACACGGTCGAGGTCGGGGACAAGATCCTGCTGAGCGGCACGATCGGGGACCACGGTATGACGATCGTCTCGCAGCGAGAGGGGATTGGCTTCGAATCGCCGCTGGAGAGTGATTGCGCGGGACTGGCTGAGCTGACGTGCGCTTTGTTCGAGAATGTGCCGGGCATCCGATTTATGCGGGACCCGACGCGGGGCGGGCTGGCGGCGACGCTGAACGAGATTGTCGAAGGCAGCCGGCAGAGCGTAGAGATTGATGAGAGGGCGATCCGCGTCCGGCCGGCAGTCCAGGCGGCCGCGGATATGCTCGGGTTCGACGTGCTGAACGCGGCGAACGAGGGGAAACTCGTGGCCGTTGTGTCCCCGGACGCGGCGGACCAGTGCCTGAGCGTCTGTCGGGAGCATCCGCTGGGCCGCGAGGCGAATATCATCGGCGAGATCGTGCAGACGCGCCATGTCCCTCTTGTGGAGTTGAAGACCAAAATAGGCGGCCGGCGCATTGTGCAGATGCCTTACGGGCGTGAGCTGCCGAGGATTTGCTGATGCACGAGGCCGCGATGGCGCAAAACCTGGTGGAGGTGATTTCCCAGGAGGCCCGCGCTCACGGCGGCAGGCCGATCCGCGCGAAGATGAGCTGCGGCATGCTGAACGCCGTCAACGACGACGTGCTCTCGTTTGCATTCGAGGCGCTGGCCCGGGGCACACCCTGCGAAGGAATGCAACTGCAGATCGAGCACAAGCTGTTGCAGGCCAAATGCAGAGTTTGCAGGCGCATCTTCGCCGTTGATCTGGCTGGCGTGAAGTGTCTGGGCTGCGGCGCGGACGATTTCGAGTTGCTCCCGGATGCTCCCATGCTCCTGGAACAGATCGAGTTTGAAGAAGTTCACAAGGAGTAGACGATGGCGAAAGTGAACGTCGGCAAGAAGATCCTGAGTGCCAATGAGGCGCATGCGCTGAAGAACAGCGAGCTGCTGACCCAGCACCGCAATCGCTGCTTCAACATGATCTCCTCGCCGGGTTCGGGCAAGACGACGCTCTTGGTGCGGACCATATGCGACCTCGCGGGCGCCGTCAAGATCGGCGTGATCGAGGGTGACATACAGACGGACATCGACGCCCGGCGGATCCGGGCCACGAACGCACCGGCCATTCAAATTATCACGGAAGGGGCGTGTCACTTGTCTGCTGCCCAGGTGCATCAGGCCCTGCAGAAACTGCCTCTCGATAATCTGGAGATAGTTTTCATTGAGAACGTTGGCAATCTGGTGTGCCCATCGTCATTTGAGTTGGGTGAAGATGGGAAGATTGTCGTGCTGTCCGTCGCGGAGGGGGACGACAAGCCGGCCAAGTATCCGGCGATCTTCGCGAAATCGAAGGTCCTGCTCGTGAACAAGATCGATCTGCTCGCCGTCGGCGGGCTGATCGATTTCGATCTCGAGCGCGTCAAAGCGGACGCCCGGCGGCTGAACAAGGGCATCGCGATATTTCCCATCTCCGCCAGGACCGGTGAGGGCATGGCCGCCTGGTATGACTGGCTCAAAGGACAGCTCGCCAAGGCCTGATCGTTGATTCCATTTCTACGTGTCCGTTTGCCGGTAGAGGCCGCGGCGGCGAGTGTACTCGATCACGTCGGGATGGAGCATGCCGCGAACGTCCTCGTCGGCCGCCAGTCGCCTTCGAACCTCCGTGCTGCTGATGTCGATCAGCGGCGTTTGCACGATGTTGCGCTTGAGCTTCGCCAGTCGCTCAGGTCCCCACAGGGGCTCGAAACGGTCGAAATCAGGTCGCGCGTACCCGGCCCGCTGCATCGTCGTCACGCTGCATTCGTCGATCAGCTCGCGAACCTTGTACCAGTGGACTAGGTCCTCGATACTGTCGGCGCCGAGCAGCCAGTGAATCGACGTCTTCGGGCCGTACTCATGTTTGAATCGTCGCACGGTATCCAGTGTGTAGCTGGGAGCGGGCCGCTTCACTTCACAATCGCTCACCGCAAAGTTGTCGTGATCCGCGATGGCCAGCGTGATCATCGCGAGTCGATCTTCATCACTCGCACGAGGAAAGAATCCCTTGAGGGGAGAGCACTTCGCGGGGATGAAGATCAATTTTTCCGCGTCGATTTGTGCGGCCGCTGCTTCTGCTACTCCCGTGTGGCCGAAGTGAATCGGATCGAACGTGCCGCCGAACAACGCTATTCTTCTCTCTGTCATGAACAAGTAACAGCAAGTCTGTGCTTTCTTCCGGTCGCCGCGCGATGAATTCATCACAAATTCACGGTCATCGCAACGATAAGGAAACACGGCGGGAGGAGGAAAGTCAAGCTGCTTTTGCTGCATGCATGCCTGAGCGCGTGATGAGATCGCGGACCACATGGAGTGACATCACGGCGTCGCGTGAGTGGCCATTCTTCTGTCATTTCACCTCCTCTATCCCGCAAATCCAGAGATGCGTGTGAGGGTCCAGAAAAATTTTAATGAAGTATTTTGAAATATCTTGACGATAAAGAATACAAGAATTGTCATCACCATTTCTCATAATGGTGTTGACAAAGGCTTGGCCGGCAATTGTAGTACTGTTGAATACTGTACATATGCCAAACAACTGTTAATGGTCAGCTTGCAAAGGAGAAAAGTAATGGCCAAGAAAGCGAAGAAGAAGACCGCGAAGAAGACCGTGAAGAAAGCGAAGAAGAAGACCGCGAAGAAGAAGAGATAGCGCAAATCTGTCATCGAGAGTCTGCTGACTCGATGTGTCGGTCGACAAAGGCTTTTGACGCAGCGAATCATTGAGCTTGACTTGGCACTACAAGTAGAGCAGGGGTCAACAAGAGCCGTTGAGATTTGCAGCAGGCTTTGAGGAAATGGAAGGCTTCCTGTGGGCAGGGAGTCTTCCATTTTTTATGCGCCGGCGGGTCGGTCGATCGTGCGCCTCCCGCTGCACCGGCGGCCTCTGTTCTGCCTCTTGCAAGCCGCCTCCATTCTCATATACTGATCCGGGTCCGTGCCGTCCATGCGGTGCGGCAGCCAGTTTCGAAATACCGTTTCGAGGGATGGAGTCGATGGATTTCTTTGGCTATAGAGAAGGCAAGCTGTATGTCGAAGGGGTTGCGGCGGCGCACATCGCCGGCGAGGCCGGCACCCCCGCCTACATCTACAGCAAGGCCACATTCGAGCATCATGTGCGCCGGATCCGGCAGGCTTACCGGGAGCTGGAGACAACCTTGTGTTTCTCCGTCAAGGCCTGTGGCAACGTGAGCATCCTGCGGCTGATGGCCAGTCTGGGCAGCGGATTCGACATCGTCAGCGGGGGAGAGCTGTATCGCGTCCTGCGGGCGGGAGGCGACCCGGCCAAAGTCGTCTATGCGGGCGTGGGCAAGACTGACCGGGAGATCATCGAGGGACTGAACGCCGGCATTGGGTACTTCAACATCGAGTCGGAGCAGGAGCTGGAGAACCTCATCGAGCTGGTGAAGCGGAACGCGCCGAACGCGAAGCCCAGGGCCGCTCTTCGCGTCAATCCGGACGTCGACTACAAGACCCACACCTTCCTGACCACGGGAAAGAAGGAGACGAAATTCGGGGTCGATATCGAGAGAGCACTGGCGGTCTTTGACCGCTACGGCGGCAACTCCCTCGTCCGGCTCTGTGCGATTCACGTGCATCTGGGCACCGGCGGCAAGACGATCGACCCCTTCGTGGACGCGGTGCAGAAGATTCTGCCTCTCATCGACAGGCTTCGCGAGCAGGGCCACACGGTGGAAGCCCTGGACTTGGGCGGCGGGTACGGCGCCGATTACGAGACGGAGACCGTGCCTTCGGCCGACGACTACGCCGCGGGCATCGTCCCCTTGCTCAAGGGCAAGGACCTCAAGCTCATTCTCGAGCCGGGCAAGAGCATCTGCGCCAACGCGGGCATCCTGCTGACTCGCGTGCTCTACACGAAACAGGGGGGCAGCAAGAAGTTCATCATCGTCGATGCGGGGATGAACGACCTGATTCGCCCGTCGCTGTACGATGCGTTTCATTTCATCTGGCCGGCGCAGGTGGAACTGCGATTCGTGCCGATGGCGCGGAGCAAGGGACTGGAGATGGAGGGCTGCGAGACCGTCGATGTGGTCGGGCCGATCTGCGAAGGCGCGGATTTCTTCGCCAAGGATCGACCGTTGCCTCCGGTCCGGCGGGGCGATCTCGTCGCGATCTTCACCGCCGGGGCCTACGGCTTCACGATGAGCAGCAACTACAACGCCCGGCCTCGGGCGCCGGAGATCCTCGTGGACGGCGACCGCTTCACCATCGTGCGAAAGCGGGAGAGCTACGAGGATCTCGTTGCCCTCGAAAGTTGACGGATCGAAATCCGTCTCCGTGCCTGCGAACGTGGGATGGTCCATGCGATGGGTTCCTGGATTCCCGCCGTCGTGGGAACGGGATTGTGGTGGTCCTCGACTGGTTGCGCCGGAAGCCTTAGAAGTTTCTCTCGACGAAGCCGGTATCGACCTTGCCCTTGACGAACAGGTTGTGCGAGAGGATGGCCAAGCACGCGGGGATGGTCGTCTTGACGGGGCTGATGACGAACTCCTGCAGCGCCCTTCTCATCGTGGCGATGGCCTCCGCCCGCGTCTTCTGGTGGACGATCAGCTTGGCGATCATGGAGTCGTAGTGTGTCCCGATGGTCCAGCCCTGGTGTACGTGGGTATCGACGCGGACGCCGGGCCCGCCGGGGGCGATATACTCGGTGATTGTGCCGGGGCAGGGCGCGAAGTTGTTCGCCGGGTCCTCCGCGTTGATGCGGCACTCGATCGCCACGCCCTCGTGTTTGATGTCCTTCTGTCGCAGATCCATTTTCTGCCCGCTGGCGATCCTGAGCTGCCACTTGATGAGGTCCTGCCCCGTGACCATCTCGGTGACCGGGTGCTCGACCTGGATGCGGGCGTTCACCTCGATGAAGTAGAACTTCTTGTCCTTGTCGAGCAGAAACTCGACGGTGGCGGCGTTGACGTACTTGGCCTCCTTGATCAGCCGCAGCGCGCAGTCGGCCAGCCGCTGGCGGTCGGGCTCCTCCAGCACGGGACACGGCGATTCCTCGATCATCTTCTGGTGACGCCTCTGGATGGAGCAGTCCCTCTCATAAAAGTGCAGGGCGTTGCCTTCCTGGTCGGCGATGACCTGGACCTCCACGTGCCTGGGCTCGACGATGAACTTCTCGAGATAGACACTGCCGTTGCCGAACGCCGCCTCGGCTTCGGTGCGGGCCGCGTTGAAGGCCCCGCGGAGGCTGATGTCGTTGTGCACGACGCGCATGCCCCGTCCGCCGCCTCCGGCGACCGCCTTGATGATGATCGGGTACCCGATCTGATTGGCGAGTTTCAGCGCCTCGGTCTCATCGGCCAGGGGGCCCTCCGAGCCGGGCACGATCGGGACCTTGGCCTTCTTCGCGAGCTTGCGAGCCTCGACCTTGTCGCCCAGCAGGCGCATGGCCTCGACCGGCGGGCCGACGAAGATGATGCCGCAGTCGCGGCAGATCTCGGCGAAGTTGACGTTCTCGGCGAGGAACCCGTAGCCGGGATGGATGGCATCGACGTTGGTGATCTCGGCGGCGCTGATGATCCGCGGAATGTTCAGATAGCTTTCGCCGCAATCGGGCGGCCCGATGCAGATGGATTCATTCGCCAGCCGGACGTAGTGTGCGTTCCTGTCGGCCTCCGAGTAGACCGCCACGGTCTCGATGCCGAGCTCATGGCAGGCCCGGATGATGCGAAGGGCGATTTCGCCCCGATTGGCAATGAGGACTCTCGACAGCATTGGATTCACTCAGGCTTGACTCTGAAGAGAGGTTGACCATACTCGACGGCCTGGCCGTTCTTCACGAGCTTCTCCACAACCGTGCCGCTTACCTCCGCTCTGATCTCATTCAATACCTTCATGGCCTCGATAATGCACACGACCGTCTGCGGGTCCACATGGGCGCCGGGCTCGACATAGGGGTCGGAGTCAGGGCTGGGGGCCTCGTAGAACGTGCCGACCATCGGGGATTTGATCTCCACCGTCCCTTCTGCCGTCTTTGGGCCTGCAAGACCAGATTGAGCCTGCGCCGCAGTCCCCTGCGCAAGGGTCCCGGGCAGGGCCGTCAGGACGTGTCCCGCCGCGATCGGCTGCGGGGGCTCGGCCCGTTGAAGCGAGATCCGGTCATCGCCGTGCTGAATGTCGATCTTCACCAGATCATTCTCCTTCATGATCTGGATCAACTCCTTGATCTTCTGCATGTCGGCGTCTTTTTCAGGCATTACCGCGTCCTTTCGGACTCCCGCGGGGTTTTGCGTATAGTCCCCGGAAGGTCCCTCCCAGGCGGGGCGACCTCCCGACCGAAAGCCAAGTATACCCGCCCCAAGCCTGTTTGCAACACAATTCCCCGCCCGCTGGCCGGGGCGCCGGGGCCTGGTGACCGACCGTACTCCCTATCGAAACACCCGCCCTCCCCTGCTTTCATCGCAAGGAGCGGCGCTTTTCAGGTCGTTGCGGAGAGCATAGCAGAGCCTGCCCTTGACCTGATCGGGGCGAGGGACTGCAAAGAACAGTGACCAGAGGACGGCGAGAACATCAATTCCCAGCGATCTTCGCGACCTTCCCAAGTAATTCAATTCCTTATCGTTGAGGGACTTACAACCGAACCGCGAGGTTCGACACGGATTCTTTCAATATTTGCATCTACATTTGCCGGGTGAGAACCGCCATATAGATAAGTTGGCGAAATCCGTGGCAGCCGTAACGGGATGTGAGATCGGCCGAAAGCCAGCGGCGGAAAGCTGCATAAGCGGTTCTTTCATACATAGGAGGTTCAGACCATGAAGAAGAGGCCCATCGTATGTTTGATTGCCTCACTGCTGGCCATCGGGCTGACAGCAGGGGCGCTGGCACAGCAAGCAGCCGGTATCGCAGAGGCGGACCAGTTGTGTCATGCCGGCCAGTATGCCCAGGCGGAGGCCGCCTACAAACAGATCGTCCAGGGGAATCCTGGCACGGACACGGCTCTGGCCGCCCAGAGGGGTCTGGCCATGCTCTACGCCAAGACAGGCAAAGAGGCCCTCCTGTCCCAGACCTGCGAGAGCCTCACGAAGGACTTCGGCAGCCACAAGGACATGCCGTCGATTCTCGGCCAGATTGCCGACGAATGCCGCAACGCCAACCGGCATGCCGTGGCTGTGCCGATCTATCAGTACATCGTGGACCATTGGCCCAGAGATGAGATTGCTATGGTCGGGCAGGCCAATCTCGTCTCGTGCCTGCTGCGTCTGAAGAACGAAGCCGCCGCCAATGCCGCCTTTGCCAAGCTCCAAAGCGACTATAGCAGCCGCCCGAACATCCGACAGGTGCTCTGCACGATTGGCGACAATCTTCGCTGGCGCAACATCAATCCGGAGGCGGCTCGGCAGATGTATACCATCGCCGCATCGGGCGATCCCTATCCGGAGATGATCTGGGCGCGGATGGGGTTGGCGATCTCGTGCATCCGCCTGAAAGACTTCGAGGCGGCCGGTCCGGTCATCGAGAGCATCGCAGCCGATTTCAGCAATGATCCTGCGATCGGTCAAGCGATCTGCCACATCGCCGACGCCTACCGGGATGTACGTTCTCATGGCGATGCTCGGCGACTATATCAGCATGTGGTCGATCACTACCCCACCGATGAGTACGCCATGTGGTCGCAGGC
>Ga0315274_10016075_pt1 | contig 10581 bp, 9 predicted proteins | sample YL17G02_20_MG_FD_203700 | JGI IMG/M metagenome (GOLD analysis project Ga0315274, IMG submission 203700) | Sediment microbial communities from Yellowstone Lake, YNP, Wyoming, USA - YL17G02_20 | ecosystem: Environmental > Aquatic > Freshwater > Lake > Sediment | place: USA: Wyoming | collected...
AAAAGGGCTGCCCCCCCGATAAATCGGGGCGCTACGCTACCCCAGCCTCTTCCTGAACCGGAGCAGGCTGCCGGTGAAGATGAGAGTGCCGAGGATGAGCAGGGGCAGTCCGTCCTGCCAGAGCGCGACCGGGCCGGAGCCCTTGAGGAGGATGCCGCGCAGGATGGCAAGGAAGAACCGGATCGGGTTCGCCAGGGTCAGGACCTGGGCCCACTGGGGCATGCTCGCTATCGGGAAGAAGAACCCGGAGAGGAGGATCGCCGGCATCGTGATGAACATCGTGGAGAGCATGGCCTGCTGCTGGGTCCTGGAAAACGTTGAGATCAGAAGCCCCAGGCCCACCGTGGTCAGGAGGTAAATGAGCACCGCCGCGAACAGGACGAATAGGCTCCCCCGGACGGGAAGCTGGAACAGGAAATGCCCTATGGTCAGGATCAGGGCTACGTCCAGGAGCCCGATCAGCACGTAGGGCACGGTCTTCCCGACGATCAGCTCCACGGGCCTCAAGGGGGAGACGATGAGCTGCTCGATGGTCCCCATCTCCCGCTCCCGGGCGATGCCCATCGCGGTCAGCATCAGGGTCATCACGGTGAGGATAAGCGCGATCACCCCGGGCACCATGTAGGGCGCGGAGAGGAGGTCGGGGTTGTACCAGACCTGCACCTGTGGCACGACCTGCCCGGCCAGGAGGCCCGTGCCCATCGCCTGAAGCCTCAACCTTGAGCCCGCCATCTGCCTCTCGCTCCGCTCGCCCAGCATCTGGTTCAGGTAGTTCATGGCTACGGTCGCGGAATTGGCGTCGCTCCCGTCCAGGAACGTCACCAGCACCGCCTTCTCCGTCCGCTTCTGGCTCCGGGCGTACCCCCTGGGGACGAGGAGCCCGAACTTGGCCCGGCCCTGGCGGAGGAGGGCCTCCAGCTCCTTCGGGGACTCCACCCGGAAGGCGACGGCGAAGTAGCCGCTCCCCTCCATCGCGGAGCCCAGGTCCCGGCTCTCCTGGGTGCGGTCCAGGTCGCAGACCACGGTCGCGATCTGTTTGATGTCCGTGGTGATGGCGTAGCCGAACAGGGTGAGCTGGATGACCGGGGCGATGAAGATGACCGCCCGCAGGCGCGGGTCCCGCAGGGTCTGGAGGAACTCCTTCTTCATCAGGTGCAGGATGGCTTGAATCATTTTGGATTTTGGATTATGGATTATGGAGCCAAAGCATCTTTTAAAACCCCAAAGTCAGGCGCGTCCATCCCTGGCGGTCTTGATGGAGGACACGACGATGGCAATAATTTCATCCGTCTCCTTGATCAAGGGCTCCAACCGTTTTGCCTCCATCAGCTTCGAATCCACCAACAGCTCCAGCCAATATCTTGATTCATCGGCCTCCTCCTCAACCACGGCCAACTTGGCCACGAAGTCCGCCCCGGACTTCGCCCGGCAGGCGGAGCGGTAGTTCGCGCCCACCGAAAGCCCTGCCCGCAGAAGCTGGCGACCGATCTCTTGTTCGATGCGCCCTTTCGGCAATGATTGCACCAGGCGGATGATTCGCAGGGCGTATTGCTTGGTCCTTGCTTTCAACTCTTTCTCTTTCATCGTCGCTCCATCCTACAATTTTATGGGATCGAATCTACAATCCGCATTCCAAAATCCAAAATCTAAAATCAGCCCAATCTCGTCCGGAACCTGCGGGCGCAGAGGAAGGTGATGGCCAGGGCGAAGAGGAGGAGCGCCAGGCCCTCGACCCAGAGATCCGGGAGCCCGTTGCCCTTGAGGAGGATGCCGCGCAGGGCGGTGATGAAGTACTTCGCCGGGACGATGACGGTGATGGCCTGGATGATCCGGGGCATGCTCGCCACCGGGAACATGAACCCGGACAGGATCATCGAGGGGAGCATGGAGACCAGGAAGGAAAGCTGCGTGGCGAGCTGCTGGTTCCGGGCGGTGATCGAGATCAGGAGCCCGACGCCCAGGGCGGTGAGCAGGAAAAGCGAGGAGAACCCCAGGACCAGGACGTGGTTCCCGCGGAACGGCACCTTGAAGAAGACCATGCCCACGAGGATCACCGAGACCATCTCGAGGAGCCCGAGCGCGAAGTAGGGCGCGGTCTTGCCCAGGACGATCTCCAGGGGGCGGGCCGGGGTGACCAGAAGCTGCTCCATGGTTCCCCGCTCCCATTCCCGCGAGACCGTGAGCGCGGTGAGCATCGTCCCCATCATCATCATGATCACCGCGATCAAGCCGGGGACCACGAAGACCTGGCTCTTGAGCTCGGGGTTGAAGAGCGCAACCATCCGCGGCTCCAGGGGCGGCATCCGTTGTTCGAGGCCGGCCAGCCCGGCCCGCTTGGCCCCCTCCAGAAAGAGGTCCCGGGTCGCGGCCTGGGCGATGGCCCGGGCGTAGCCCAGGGCCACCACGCCCTGGTTGGAGTCCGTGCCGTCCACCAGGACCTGCACCGGGCTCTGGGTCCCCCGCTCCAGGCGCCTGGCGAAGCCCGGGGGGATGACCAGAAAGAGCCTGGCCTTCCCCAGCTCCAGGAGCCGGCGCATCTCCGCCTCGTCCCGGGTTGCGGCCCGGAGCGTGAAGTACCTCGTGTTTCCGAAGCGGCTGATGAGCTCACGGCTTCGGCTGGTCCGGTCCTGGTCCAGGACCCCGAACGGGATGTGGACGATGTCCATCGTGATGGCATAGCCGAAGAGCAGGGTGAGCACGGCGGGCATGCCGATGGCCAGATACAGGGTGCGGGGGTCCCTCCGGATATGCAGGAACTCCTTGCGGATCATGGCCCAGAGCCTACGTCTCATTTTAGATTTTGGATTTTGGATTGGGGATTACCGGTTCCCGGGTCAGGGAGACGAAGACGTCTTCCAGGGTGGCCTCGGGCGAAAGGCTGTGTTTCAACTCCCTCGGCGAGCCCAGGGCCACCAGCTCGCCCTGGTTGATCAGGGCCAGGCGGTGGCAGTGCTCGGCCTCGTCCATGTAATGCGTGGTCACGAACACCGTGGTCCCCTGTTCCGAGAGGGTGGCGATGAGGTCCCAGAACCTTCGCCGCGAGACCGGGTCCACCCCGGCCGTGGGCTCGTCCAGAAACAATATCCTCGGCTCGTGGAGGATGGCGCAGCCCAGGGCCAGGCGCTGTTTCCAGCCCCCGGAGAGCTCCCGGGGAAGGCTCTTCTGGCGCCCGGCCAGCCCGGCCATCGCCAGGACCCAGGCCCTGCGCTCGGCCTGTTTCTTCGGGGAGAGGCGGTAGATGCCGGAGTAGAACTCGATGTTCTCCTCCACGGTCAGGTCGTCGTACAGCGAGAACTTCTGGGACATGTAGCCCAGCGCGCTCTTCACCTTCTCCGGCTCCCGCCCCACGTCGTATCCCGCGACCAGGCCCCGCCCCCCGGAGGGGGCCAGGATTCCGCAGAGCATCCTGATGGTCGTGGACTTGCCCGCGCCGTTCGGGCCCAGGAACCCGAAGATCTCTCCCTCCCGCACCGTAAAGGTGACGCCGCGGACAGCCCAGAAGGAGCCGAAGCGCTTGGAGAGGTTCTCAGCCCGGACGGCTTCCATGAGATTTTTGATTTTGGATTTTAGATTTTCGATTGGATTCCAAGGTCATCATCAGAGCCTTTGGCGCGGCGGATGAGGGATATGAATAAATCCTCGAAGGTTGGGGGTATCTGCTTGATGGTCGGAATAGCAATCTTCTCCCCTTCCAGGAGGGTGCGTACGCCTGGCACGGCCTGCTCGGCACTCCCTGCGATGAGGTGCAGGGCCTCTCCCACGGGATAGACCTCGGTGAGTCCGCCCTTTTGCTCCAGGAGTTTCCGGGCGCGGGGCTGGTCCGAGGAAATGAGAAGGATGACCTCTCCCTGCATCTCCCTGAGCATCTCGCGGGGAGGGCCGGAGAGGAGAAGGCGGCCCTCAAAGAGAAGCCCGGCGCGGTCGCAGCGCTCGGCCTCGTCCATGTAGGGCGTGGAGACCAGGATGGCCGTGCCTTCGCCGGAGAGCTCGCGCAGGAAGTCCCAGAGCTCACGCCGGGAGACCGGGTCCACGCCGTTCGTGGGCTCGTCCAGGAGCAGGACCTTGGGTGTGTGGAAGAGGTTCGTGGCCAGGGCCAGCTTCTTCTGCATTCCCCCGGAGAGGTTCCGGGCCAGGCGGTCCTGGAACTTGCCCAGGCGGGTGATCGCAAGGAGCCGCTCCATACGCTCGCGGCGGGCCTCTCCTATGACGTTGTAAAGGTCAGCGAAGAACCTTAGGTTCTCGCTGACCGTGAGATCGCCGTAGAGGCTGAAGAACTGGGGCACGTACCCGATGCGGGTCTTGACCTGCTCCCGGTCTCTCTGCACGTCCAGGCCATCCACAAAAGCCTGACCCTCGTTCGGAATGAGAAGTCCGGCCAGGAGCCTGAGGGTCGTGGTCTTTCCTGCCCCGTCAGGACCGACCAGTCCGTATATTTCACCCGGTGCAAGGGTGAGGTTCAGATGGTCGACAGCGGTGTTGGTTTTGAACTGTTTTGTTAAGTTAAGGACGGAAAGAACAGGGGAGGATTTTTGATTTTTGATTTTTGATTTTTGATTGGAAGATTCCACAGGCCTTCACAAGTCAGCGGCGAGCTGTTTTGACGGAAGCAACAGTTATAGCTATGATCTCATTGGTTTCCTTCATCAGGGACTCCAACCGCTTCGCCTCCACGAGGTTTCCTTCGCTGAGAAGCTCCAACCAATAATGAGATTCATCGGCTTCCTCGACCACCACGGCCATTTTCGCCGCAAATTCCGCCCGGGATCTCGCCCGGCAGGCGGAACGATAATTGGCTCCCACCGAAGTGCCGGAGCGGAGAAGCTGGCGGCCAATCACTTTGGCAACAGATGTTTTAGGCAGGACTTGGACTAAACGGATGATACGCAATGCATATTGCTTGGTTCTTTCTTTAAACTCCTCTTCCTTCATGTTACTTCTTCTTCAATCTAAAATCCAAAGTCGAAAATCAAAAATCAAGAAGGATTTCGGCGTCGGCCATCATCCCTGGCTTGAAGGTCTGGTCCGGGTTATCCAGGAGGATCTTCACGGCGTAGACCAATCGTGCCCGCTCGTCCCTGGTCTGGACGTTCTTGGGCGTGAACTCGGCCTGCTCCGATATCCAGGAGACCCGGCCCCAGTGGGGCTTGTCCGGAAAGGCGTCGGTCGTGACCCTGGCCTTCTGGCCCAGCTTCACCCGGCCCAGGTCCGGCTCGGTGATATAGACCTTCATCCAGACCCGGGAGAGGTCGCCGAGGGTGAGGAGCGACATGCCCGGAAGGGCGATCTCGCCCACCTCTGCGTTCCTGGTCAGGACCACGCCCTCCATCGGGGAATACAGGGTATAATTGGAAATCTGGGTGTCCAGGGAACCCAACCCCGAGGAAGCCTGCTCCACCATCTTCTGCGCCGCCCGGGCCTGGGCCTCCAGCACGGCAACCCGGCTCTCCTGGGCATCCAACTGCTGCTTGGGATAGGCCCCCTGGGCGTAGAGGTCTTGGGACCGCTTCAATTCCATCCTGGCATTCGCCAGGTTCTCACGGGCCTGGGTCAGCTGCTCCCTGGCGGCATTGATGCCGGCGTTCAGCTCCTTGCCCTTGGCCGAGAGCTCGTCGTAGGCCAGCTTGACCAGGAGGTCCCCCTTCTTCACCCGACCCCCCTCCTCGGCGTAAAGCTCCTCGATTCGGCCTGAGACCTTGGAGGAGACCTCCACCTCGGTGGCCTCGATGGTCCCCGAGCCCCGGATGAGGTCCTTGTCCCTGGCCTTCCGGGAAGCGCTCACGGCCCACAGGGTGGCGAGGACGGCGACGAGCACCAGGATGACGATGATGACGACAGACTTGCGCACGATATCCTCCGCGATATTAAGGGCTCAGGATGCTTTCTTATCCAGTATATCTTACGCCAGGGGTCTACCCAATGTCAATAGAGCATAAAAAGAGGGCCCCGATCTCTCGGAGCCTTCTTAATGAATCGGGACCCCTTACTTCTTCTCCTCGCACCCCCCGAAGGTGAAGGCGTAGAGGCCGACCCCGTCCGAGGCTGTGGACAGGCGCAATTCATGGGTGCCCATTTTGCCGTTGATGAGGTTGTACATCCTGGGCTCGATGATCTCCACGAAGGTCATGCCGGTTGAATCCTTCCGGATGTCCTTCCCGCGGTACTCCCCGGGCACGGGCTGGCCGTCCAGGGAGACGTGGACCCTGGCCGGGACGCTTTTCTCGAGCTTCATCACCAGGTTCAGCTCCACGGCGTGATAGCGCAGGCCGAGGTAGGCATCCGGGCTCGCCAGGGCCTCCAGGTGGCGCAGGCTCTCCCCGTCGTTGTACCACCGGCCCTGGGCATAAAGCTTTCCGTCCCGGTGGTTCCCGGGATCACGGTAGGCCACGGTCTGGCCCGGTTTGTAGCCCTCGGGATTGGCCAGCGTGCCGCGCTCGTACCCGCAGTAGGTCTCGGAAGTGGTCTGGTAGCAAACCACCCCCGCAGGGATGCCGTCCCCGACCTTGTCCACCGGGGGAAGCGAGACCTTGGGGTCCGCCTCCTTGAGGAGCTCCTGGATGTGTCCCTCGAACTCCTCATAGCCTCCCTCGCCGGCGTGGTCGAAGCGGATCTTGCCTTTTGAATCAATCAGGTACTTCCGGGGCCAGTAGGAATTGGCATAGGCCGACCAGACAGCGTAGTCCGAATCCAGGGCGATGGAAAAGGTGATCCCCAGACGCTGGGCCGCCTCTCTCACGTTGGCCTCGGACTTGCCGAACTCGAACTCCGGGGTGTGCACCCCCACGATGACCAGGCCCTTTTCCTTGTACTTGTCATGCCAGGACTTCACATAGGGAAGCGTGCGCAGACAGTTCACGCAGGTATACTCCCAGAAGTCCACCACCACGACCTTGCCCCGCAGGTCCTTCATCGTTAGGGGCGGGGAGTTCAGCCAGCCCGTGGCCCCCTTGAAGTCCGGTGCATTCACCACAGCCAGGACCACCCCCCAGGCCCCGAAGAAGCCCAGGAGGAGGAGCCCGACCAGCGTCAGGCGCGTCATGATGCGTCGTAACATCCGTTTTTCCATAATCCTACCATACAAACAGCAAGAGGAAAAGGGAAGTTCCTGAAGGGTAGGAGGGCTGCAGAGGACAAGGATTAACGCGGTTAACCTGCTTTTTCGCAAGCGCTTACTCAATCACTTCATGAATTAAGGAGAACCCAAATCCCGCTATAATCATATATAACCCCAGCATAATCAAAAGACTGCGCGAACACCTTCCGAAGGCTTCCCGCCATGTTCCCGCTAAGTTCACACTAAGTTCTGTCTAATTTAACACTAATTTAACTCTAATTTAACACTAACTTAACACTAATTTCACTCTAACTTCACGCTAACTCCTGGCGCGGGAGGGAGGCGGATAGGATTGGGTTGAGATGAGGGAGGCAAAAAAAGGAAGGGCGATCATAGGATCGCCCCTCGTCAAACCTGCCTTTGAACCGGCCGAATCCTAAGATTCGGCCTACCCTTCACTATCTTAACTTCACAATTCTCAGAGGCTTAGCGACCCCCTTATCCGGCTTCAGGAAGTAAACCCCAGCCGACAGCCCCTCCCCAACCCGGTCGCCCCGGAAGGTTCCGACCTTCCTCCCGGAGACGTCGTAGAGACCGAACCGCTCGGCCTCATGCCCGGGAAGGGTGGCAAAGGAGGTGAAGGGATTGGGTTTTGCCGTTATTCTAACCTCTAACTTCTGACCTCTAACCTCTGTATTTTCTTCCGCCCCGCTGTTGCCGTTCGCATCCGTCTTGACGAGGTAGACCTGCCAGCCGTTCCCGAAAGAACTGGTATATCCCGCGACGATGTAGCCCCCGTCAGAGGTCTGCCGGACGGAGTAACCCTCATCGTAGCCCGCCCCCCCGTGGGTCCGGGTCCAGATGGTGTCCCCGGAGGCATTGGTCTTAATCAGGTAGACCTGACCGAATGAATAGGCCTCTCCCGCGACGATGTAGCCCCCGTCCGAGGTCTGCTGGACGGAGTAACACCAATCGTAGTCCGCCCCCCCGTAGTTCCGGGTCCAGATGGTGTCCCCGGAGGCATTGGTCTTGACGAGGTAGACCTGGCAGAGGTTCCCGAAAGAATAGGTATATCCTGCGACGATGTAGCCAGTGTCCGAGGTCTGCTGGACGGACCAACTCCTATCCCCGCCCGTCCCCCCGTAGTTCCGGGTCCAGAGGGTGTCCCCAGTGGCATTGGTCTTGATGAGGTAGACTTGTGCACTGTCCCCGAAAGACCAGGTATATCCCGCGACGATGTAGCCCATGTCCGAGGTCTGCTGGATGGAGAGACCCCTATCTTCGCCCGTCCCCCCGTAGTTCCGGGTCCAGAGGGTGTCCCCGGAGGCATTCGTCTTGATCAGGTAAACCTGGTCGCCGTTCCCGAAAGAATGGGTAAATCCCGCGATGATGTAGCCCGTGTCTGAGGTCTGTTGGACGGAGAAACCATAATCGTAGTCCGTCCCCCCGTAGGTCTTAGTCCAAAGGGTGTCCCCAGTGGCATTGGTCTTGACGAGGTAGACCTGGCCACCGTAAGAACCAGTTGCACCTGCGACGATGTAGCCCGTATCTGAGGTTTGCTGGACGGAGTAACCCCTGTCGTCATTCGTTCCCCCGTAGGTCCGGGTCCAGAGGGTGTCCCCACTGACATTAGTCTTGATGAGGTAAACCTGGAAAGAGTTCCCGAAAGATGCGGTCCATCCCGCGACGATGTAGCCCCCATCCTGAGTCTGCTTGACGGAGTAACCATAATCGGCGCCCGTCCCCCCATAGTTCCTCTCCCACCGTTGCTGGGAGAAGGCGGGCCTGACTAAAAGAATAGTGAGAAGTGAGAGGTAAGAAGTGAGAAGGAAGAACGGCAAAAGGCGCTTTTGGCTAAGAAGCAAAAGATGGGTAAGCATAATGGCGGACCTCCTTTCCGAACAGGGTAAAAGAAGCATACCACATCGCAGGGGAAAAAGCAAGGAAAAAGATAGGGATTAGCGACTAGGGACTAGGGGCTGGGAACGGCAAAACCAAAGACGCTGGATTCCGGGTCAAGCCCGGAATGACGACTCTTTAACAGTGAGATTGCTTCGTCGCTTACACTCCTCGCAATGATACCGCAAAAGACACTGGATTCCGGATCAAGTCCCCGATAAAACGGCATCGGGACAGGCCGGAATGACGACCCTGCCCCCATCCGTTGACACCGCTTCCTCTCTTGTGATATGCTAATATACTCCGTTTTTATATCCTTATAACCTTTGACCCGTTAAGGAGCGATTCCTCCCATGTCCTTCGAACATGAACTCGCCTGCGCCGGGGCCGCGCGCTTCGCCCCCCCGGACGACGGAAAGGCCAGGGACCACTACACCCGGGACCGGAACTTCGATCTCACCCACCTCAAGCTGGACCTCGCCTTCGACGAAAAGCAGAAATCCATCAAAGGATTTGCCGAGATCACGCTCACGCCCATCCATACCCTCAAGAAGGTCGAGCTGGACGCCGTGGAGCTCAATATCAAAAGCGTCACCCTGGCCGGAAAGAAGCTCGGTTTCGAGGCCACCGGAGAGAAGCTCATCGTCACCCTTGACCGGCAGGCCAGGGAGGGGCAGAGCCTCACGCTCAGGGTCGCCTACGACGCCCGGCCCAAGCGGGGCCTGTATTTCGTCCAGCCGGAGAAGGACTATCCCAGGAAGCCCTTCCAGATCTGGTCCCAGGGCGAGAGCCAGGACAACCAGTGCTGGTTCCCGTGCTACGACTCCCCCAACGACAAGTTCACCTCCGAGGCCGTGCTGCGCGTCAACGACCGCTTCGTCGCCCTGTCCAACGGCCGGCTCGCCAAGGCCGGCCACGACAAAGCCCGCAAGCAGCGGACCTTCCACTGGGTGCAGGACGTGCCGCACCCGACCTACCTCATCGTGGTCGCCATCGGGGAGTTCGACTCCCTCGAGGAAGTCGTGGACGGAACTCCGCTCACCTACTACGTGCCCAAGGGCGAGGGCGCCAAGATCAAGGCCACGTTCGGCGAGACCCCGGCGATATTAAAATTTTTCAACAAGGCCCTGGACTACAAGTACCCCTACGCCAAATACGGACAGGCGGTGATCCTGGACTTCATGTGGGGCGGGATGGAGAACACCAGCCTGACCACGATCACGGACCGGGCCCTGATCACTGCGGACCTGAAGGACGACTACGACCCCACGGGCCTGGTGGCCCACGAGTTCGCCCACCAGTGGTTCGGGGACCTGATCACGGCCAAGTCCTGGGAGCACATCTGGCTGAACGAGGGCTTCGCCTCCTACCTCGACCCGCTGTACTTCGAGGCGGCCCACGGACGGGAGGAGTTCATCCAAAAATTGCTCACCCAGGCCGAGGCTTATTTTGAGGAGGACAAGACCAAAAGGCGGCCCATCGTCTCCCCCCGGTTCGTGGAGAACGAGGACATGTTCGACAGCCACTCCTACCAGAAAGGGGCCTGGGTCCTGCACATGCTCCGCAAGGTCCTGGGCGACGACCTGTTCTGGAAAGCCCTCCGGCATTACCTGAAGAAGCACGCCCGGGAG
>Ga0315274_10016076_pt1 | contig 10580 bp, 8 predicted proteins | sample YL17G02_20_MG_FD_203700 | JGI IMG/M metagenome (GOLD analysis project Ga0315274, IMG submission 203700) | Sediment microbial communities from Yellowstone Lake, YNP, Wyoming, USA - YL17G02_20 | ecosystem: Environmental > Aquatic > Freshwater > Lake > Sediment | place: USA: Wyoming | collected...
TCCAGTTTTTGAATTGTGCTTCGTGCACTGGATTCGAAGGATACGGCCTGAAGGATTAGACTTGTCCCATGGGCGAGCCGAAACTCCATATCGCCGAAACGAGCGTATTACCAAGCCGCGCGGGCCTAAGCGAGGCGCTACATGCGGATGAAGGCAAACTCGTCGCGGCGCTGATCGAAAAGGCGCGCTTTAGCGATGACGAGCGCCAAGAGGTCGCGCGCCTGGCCGGGCAGCTCGTGCAGGTGGCGCGGGCAGGGCGGGCGGAACAGGGGGGCGTCGATTCCCTCCTGCATGAATATGGGTTGTCGAGCCGGGAAGGCGTGCTGCTGCTCTGCCTGGCCGAGGCGCTGCTCCGCATCCCCGACGCCGACACCGCTGACCGGCTGATTGCCGGCACCATCGGCGGCGGCGACTGGGCGCGGCATCTCGGTCATTCGCGCTCGGTGCTCGTCAATGCCTCGACCTATGGCTTGATGCTCACGGGGCGCGTGATCGATTGGGGCGCGGGCGACGGCGGCAACCTTGCCGGCATGGTGCAGCGGCTGATTGCCACCAGCGGCGAGCCGGTGATCCGGAACGCGCTGCGCCAGGCCATGCGCATCCTCGGAGGCCAATTCGTGCTTGGCCAGACCATCGAGCAGGCCATTGCCAATGGCGAGGACGAGGCGCGGGCCGGCTACCGCTTCTCTTTCGACATGCTGGGCGAGGCCGCGCGCACGAGCGAAGGCGCTGAACGCTATGCCGCGCACTACAGGGAAGCGGTTGCGGCCATCGCGGCGTGGGCAGGTCCACCCTCTGCCCGAAGCGATGAGGAGCTGGAGCGCCGCCCGGGACTGTCGGTGAAGCTTTCGGCTTTGCACCCGCGCTACCAGCCCTCGCAAGAGGCGCGCCTCAAGGTCGAGCTGTTGCCGCGTCTGAAGGAACTGGCCTTGGCGATGCGAGAGGCTTGGCTGCCGTTCACCATCGATGCCGAGGAGCAGGACAAGCTCGATCTCAGCCTCGGGCTCTTCGAGCCATTGCTTACAGATCCCGCCCTCTCCGGCTGGAACGGCCTCGGGCTCGCCGTGCAGGCCTATGGCAAACGCGCACTTCCCTTAATTGCCTGGCTTGGCGAGGCGGCAGCCGTGACCGGCAGGCGCATTCCGGTGCGGCTGGTCAAGGGTGCCTATTGGGACAGCGAGATCAAATGGGCGCAAGAAGCCGGCTATCCCCTGTTCACCCGCAAGGTCAACACCGACGTCGCTTATCTCGCAGCGGCACGCGAGCTGCTCGCGCGGCCCAAGCTCTTCTTCCCGCAATTCGCCACCCACAACGCTCACACAATCGCCGCCATCGCCGTGCTTGGCAAAGACGCGCCTTACGAGTTCCAGCGCCTCTATGGGATGGGCGAGGCGTTACACCAGGAGGTGGTGAGACCCGAGGCATTGGGTAAGCCATGCCGCATCTACGCGCCGGTCGGCGGGCATAAGGATTTGCTAGCTTATCTCGTGCGCAGGCTGCTCGAGAACGGCGCCAACACCTCCTTCGTCAACCGCCTTGCCGATGACGCGGCGCCAATCCCCGCCATCATCGCCGATCCCGCGGAGAAGGCCGCGACGCTTGAGCCGAAAGGCAATCCGCTGATCCCGATCCCGCCGGACCTGTTCGCACCGGAGTGGCGGAACAGCCTGGGGCTGCCGCTGTGGGACGGACCCGTCCGGCACTCTTTGATCCACGCCATCGAACAGGCGCTGATGCTGCCGGCCGAGGCAGGTCCCATCGTCGCGGGCGAGGAGGTGAGGGGTGACGAAATCATCGAGATCGCCTCGCCCCACGATCGGCGTGTCATCCTGGGCACCTGCCGCTATGCCGATGCCGACGCCGTGGACAAGGCGCTGGCCGCGGCAAAGGCGGCGTCTTGGGACTGGGACGCCCGAGGCGGCGAGGCACGCGCGGCGATCCTCGATCGCGCCGCCGATCTGTTCGAGGCCGACCGAGCGGCGCTGATGGGGCTAATGGTGCGGGAGGCCGGGAAGACGCTCGCCAATGCGCAAGGGGATTTGCGGGAGGCGGTTGATCATCTCCGCTATGCGGCGGTGGAGGCGCGCCGGAGCTTCGCCGAGCCGCTTCAACTGAAAGGTCCGACGGGAGAGCGCAATGAGCTGTCCCTGCATGGCCGGGGCGTCTTCGCTTGCATCTCGCCCTGGAACTTCCCGCTTGCCATCTTCACCAGCCAGATTGCCGCGGCGCTCGCCGCCGGCAATGCGGTGGTGGCGAAGCCCGCCGAGCAGACGCCGCTTACGGCCGCCCGCGCTGTGAAGCACCTGCATGCGGCCGGCGTTCCCCCGGATGTCCTTCATTTCCTTCCCGGCCGGGGAGAGACGGTCGGGGCGGCGCTGGTCCGAGATCCGCGCGTGGACGGCGTTGCCTTCACCGGCGGGACCGACACAGGTATCGCCATCAACCGCGCGCTCGCCGCACGCGAGGGCCCGATCGCCAAACTGATTGCCGAGACCGGCGGGCTGAATTGCATGATCGTGGATTCCTCCGCGCTGCCTGAGCAGGTGGTGGACGATGCGCTGAGCTCAGCCTTCGACAGCGCGGGCCAACGCTGCTCGGCGCTCCGCGTGCTCTTCCTGCAGGAGGATGTGGCCGACGGCATGATTGAGATGCTGCAGGGTGCCGCGCGGGAGCTTAAGATCGGCGACCCGCTCGACTACGCAACCGATGTTGGGCCGGTGATCGACGCGGAGGCGAAGAGCACGCTCGATCAGTACAAAGCGCGTATGCGGGTCGAGGCGCGCAGGCTGATCGACCTGCCTTTGCCCGAATCTTACGCGCACGGCACCTATGTCGCGCCCGCGATCTACGCCATTCCGTCCCTCGAGCTCCTGCAAGGCGAAGTGTTCGGGCCGATCTTGCATGTCATCCGCTTTGCGGGCGACCGGCTGGGGGAAGTCTGCGAGGCCATCAACGCCACGGGCTACGGGCTGACGCTCGGAATCCATACCCGTATCCAGGCCACCGCCGACCTCGTGGTGGCAAGGGTGAAGGCCGGCAATTCTTACGTGAATCGCAACCAGATCGGGGCGGTGGTGGGGGTGCAGCCATTCGGCGGCGAAGGCCTTTCGGGGACCGGGCCGAAGGCGGGAGGGCCGAACACTCTGAAGGGCTTCGCGCTGGAGCGGGTGCGGACCACAGATCTGACGGCGTCCGGCGGCAATGCGGCGCTGCTGGCCGCCGCTACCGACGAGGAGTGAGCCCCACTCCCATTGCCCACCGGCATGGGAGGGTCCATCTTTAGCTGGGGGGCCATGCGGATTGGAGGCTTGAAGCTCGATGGCGGCGGAATCGAAAACGCCGGTGAAGAAGCCCGATGGCGCTGTCGAAGCTTCGCGCTCGAGCGGCGCCGAGATCGATGCTTTCCTTGCCCGCGTGAAGACCATGGCGCCGGCCGCTGCGGGGCGCGGGCGGCTGATCTTCGCCATGGACGCAACCATGAGCCGGCAGCCCAGCTGGGACCTCGCGCTCAAGCTGCAAGCCGACATGTTCCGCGCCGTCAAGGAGGTTGGCGGCCTCAACGTGCAGCTCGTCTATTTCCGGGGCTTAAACGAGACGCGGGCGAGCAAGTGGGTAGGCGATCCGGAGGCGCTTGCGCGGCTGATGGCTGGCGTTTCCTGCCAGGGCGGCTTCACACAGATCCGGAAGGTGCTGAGCCATGCTCGCCGCGAGAGCGAGAAGACCAAGGTGAACGCGGTTGTCTATGTCGGCGATTGCATGGAGGAGGAGATTGACGAGCTCAGCGCGCGCGCGGGCGAGCTTGGCCTGCTCGGCGTGCCCGTTTTTTTGTTCCAGGAGGGACGGGAGCTGAAGGCCGAGCGCGCCTTTAAGGAGATCGCCCGGCTGACCCGCGGCGCCTATTGCCATTTCGACGCGGGCTCGGCCCGGCAGCTTCGCGAGCTCTTGGCGGCGGTCGCGGTCTACGCGACGGGCGGCCGTACGGCGCTCAAGGATTTCGGTGCGGAGACGAAGAGCGCCGCCGCCTTGCATCTGCTCGAGCAGCTCGGCGGCGGGCCGCTCGGCTCCGAACAGCCCGGCTGACGCTCTACCCCATGCCCTACTTTCTGGCCGGCGTCGCGCTGCTCTTGGTCCTGATCTTTGGCGCACGCTTGCTCGCAACCGCCAACCCGCAAAAGCTTGCCACGGTCGTCCGCAAGACTGGCGGCGTTGCCGCTCTGGTAATTGCCGCCTTGTTTCTTGTCCGGGGCTTGATCGTCCTGGCGATACCTCTCGCCGTATTCGGCCTGGCCCTGGTCGGTCTGCCGGTGGGGTCCTGGTTCGGCGGAAGCGGGCCCTTCGGCGGCACGTCGCGCAAATCTCCCGGACAGAAATCGCAAGTGCGAACTGAAGCCCTCGATATGGAGCTCGATCATGACAGCGGGCGCATGGAAGGCCGCTGTCTCAAGGGCAAATTCGCCGGCAGGACTCTGTCCTCGTTGAGCGATGATGAGCTCACTCTGATGCTCGAGGAGCTGCGCGTCAGCGACCCCCAGGGCGCGCTGCTGGTCGAGGCCTATCTCGACCGGCGTTCGCAAGACGGGCGCGACCGGCGTTCGAACGAGGCTCCTAGAGCCGCGCCGCGGGGGCCGGCACGAAGCCGCCTGAGCGTCGAGGAGGCCTATGCCTTGCTTGGGCTTGGCTCAGGCGCGAGCGAGGAGGAAGTCCGCGCCGCGCATCGGAAGCTGATGATGAAGCTGCACCCCGATCAGGGCGGATCGAATTATCTCGCGGCCCGCATCAACGAGGCAAAGGACGTCCTGCTCCACCGCAAATGAGCCGGGCGACGCCCTAATTGGCGCGCATCACCACGCAATCGAGCGACATGCGCTTGAGCGCCGCGCAGGCGCTGCGGGCGGTGCCTTCCGAGAAGTCCGCAAAGCGCGCCCGGTACCACTGCGTGTCGTCCTTCTGAAATGCAATCGCGAGCTGCGGATGGCCATCGAGCAGCGTCGCCGCACGCTCTTTCACCACACCGAGACGGCTTTCAGCCTCCTGCTTGGAGGTAAAGGCGCCGACTTGGACGTGGAACGGGCCTGCCCTCTTTCCGGCTCTGCCGGCGCTTGAGGGTTGAGGAGCAATTGCGGAGGCTTGCGCCGGGGCCGCGGCGGGGGCGGCCAGGACAGCGGCCCGGCTCGTGGGGCTCGTTGGGCTTGCCAATCTACTTTGCTTGCCGCCGTAGGAGGCGGACTCGATCGAAGAACCGGTATCGGCAAGCGCGAAGACCTGTTTCTTGGGTGCGGGAGGGGGGGGTGGCGGCATCTCAAGGGCCAATACCATGGGCGCCGTTGAGGGTTTGGCCGCGACCAAGGATGGCGCAGAGGATTTGGCGGCCACAGCTTGGGGGAAGGTCTGGTTGAGGAGCGCGCGCATGGCGGCGTCGCGCCCTCCGCCGGTCCTGCCGCCCAGCACCACGGCCACCAGGTGCTTGTCGTCGCGCCTGACCGAGGCGGTCAGATTGAAGCCCGCCTCGCGGGTATAACCGGTCTTGATGCCGTCAGTGCCTCTATAGTCGAACAACAGATGGTTGTGATTGCGGTAGCGCCTGCCGTGATAGCTGAAATATTTCGTCTGGAAGCAGGTGTAATCGTCCGGGAAGTCGCGAATCAGATGCTGCGCCAGGATGGCCATGTCGCGCGCCGTGGTGACTTGCTCGTCATTTGGTAGACCGGAGGCATTGCGGAAGGTCGTGCCGCTCATGCCAAGGGCCCGGGCCTTCTCGGTCATCATTCGGGCGAAGTTCTCTTCGGTGCCGGCCATGTTTTCGGCGATGGTGACGGCGGCGTCGTTGGCCGACAAAGTGACGAGGGCGTTGATGGCCTCGGCCGTGGTGATGGTCGTTCCCGGCTTTAGGTTCAGCTTGGTCGGCGACTGGCTCGCGGCATGAGGCGTCACCGTGAGCTCGGCGTCGTAGCTGATGGTGCCCGCGCGCAAAGAGGTGAAGAGCATGTAGAGCGTCATCATTTTGGTGAGCGAGGCGGGACGGCGGGGGGCGTCAGGCGCCTGCGCATAAAGGATGCGGCCCGCGTTCATGTCGACCACGATCGCCGCGGCGATGGTATTGACGCTCGATCGCGGCTTTGGCTTGGCGATGGCTTGAGGCGAAGCGGCGCCCAGCGCGAGGACGAGAGCGAGAGCAAGCCCAAGGTCACGACGCAGCACTGCCCAACAATTAAGCTGATTGATGCTCACCCCGTGTCGAAGGCCCGAAAGCCTTCTCCCCCTCTGCGACTCTCCCCGTGGGGCTCCCGTTACCGGTGTCCACCCCGAACGCGTCGTTGGCCTTGCGGGCCCGACTGAGTTCGGAAGAAGGCTAAAATCCGGCGATTGCCAAAGAGTTAAGGGAAGGGCTGCGCAGGTCTATTGTGCAGTGCAAAAATTTGATTGACCTTGCATGGTGCAATGCATATATATCCTTCGCGTTTGCAACACACACACGGCCTAGCCGGTGTCGAGAGAGGGCTCAAGATGGTCACGGTAAAAGGTTTCGAGGATTTTCAGAAAGTGGGTAAGGACGGCTTAGATGCGGCCGTCAAATCGTTCGGCGAGGTCAACAAGGGCTTCCAGGCCATCGCCGCGGAAGTCACCGACTATTCGAAGAAGGCGTTTGAGGACGGCACTCGTGCTTTCGAGCAGCTGATCGGCGCCAAGTCGGTCGAGCAGGCCGTCCAGATTCAGTCGCAGTACGCCAAGAAGGCCTATGAAAGCTATATCGCCGAGGTCTCCAAGCTTGGTGAGATGTATGCCGGTCTGGCCCGCGACGCCTATAAGCCGGTTGAGGTCGCCTACAATAAGAAGGTCGCCTAGCGCCGCTGCTACTCCACCTATTCCATCGAAAAGGCCCGGGGTCAGACCCCGGGCCTTTTTTTTTGCCGTTTTCCTGTCAGCAATCGGCACTATGTTATGAAGTGTCGGGCGACCCGATTTGCTGTGGCGCGCTCGATGCAGCTAGAATGGATTTGGATAATACGTGGGAACCTCGACTGCTCGCCTTGGCAGATGAAGAACGAGACGCCACATACGGGGTGACGATGGCGCGGAACGGCGACAATCGCCGGGGCAGCGACACCGGCACTCATATTACCACCAAGACGCGTCCGAAGACGAAGCGGCCGAGCCTCTACAAGGTGTTGCTTCTCAACGACGACTACACGCCGATGGATTTCGTCGTGTACGTGCTTGAGCGCTTCTTCAACAAGCCACCGGAGGAAGCGACTCAAATTATGCTCCACGTCCACCAAAAAGGTGTCGGCATCTGTGGAGTCTACACTTACGAGGTGGCTGAGACTAAAGTAGCCCAGGTGACGAGCTTCGCCCGTCAGCACGACCACCCGCTACAATGCACCATGGAGAAAGAGTGAGGATCTAGGTGGCTTCGTTCTCTTCCAGTCTCGAACAGGCGCTCAGGCGCGCGCTGCAATACGCCAATGAGCGCAGTCACGAATATGCGACGCTGGAGCATCTGCTCCTGTCGCTGATCGACGACCGCGATGCGGCGGCGGTGATGCGCGCCTGCGACGTCGATCTCGATGTGTTGCGGGACAAGCTCACCGGCTACCTCGACAACGAGCTGGCGGGCCTCGTGCTCGATTCCCATAGCGATGCTCAGCCGACCGCCGGGTTCCAGCGCGTCATCCACCGCGCCGTGGCTCATGTGCAGTCCTCGGGACGCGAGGAGGTGACCGGGGCTAACGTGCTGGTCGCTATTTTCGCCGAGCGGGAAAGCCATGCCGCCTTCTTCCTGCAAGAGCAGCACATGACCCGCTTCGACGCGGTCAACTACATCAGTCACGGCATCGCCAAGCGCGCCGGCATGTCGGAGCCGCGCCCGGTGCGCGGCGTGGAGGACGATGCGGCGACCGTCGACGGCGGCGAGGAGAAAAAGCGCGGCGCCGATGCGCTCGAGGTCTATTGCATCGACCTGAACCAGAAGGCCCGCGCCGGCCGCATCGATCCATTGATCGGCCGCGGGCCCGAGATCCAGCGTACCATCCAGGTGCTGTGCCGCCGGCAGAAGAACAATCCGCTGTTCGTGGGTGACCCCGGCGTCGGCAAGACGGCGATCGCGGAGGGTCTCGCGCGCCGCATCGTCATGGGCGACGTGCCGGAGGTGCTGGCGGACTCCACGATCTTCCAGCTCGATATGGGCGCGCTGCTCGCCGGCACCCGCTACCGCGGCGATTTCGAAGAGCGGCTCAAGGCCGTGATGCGCGAAATCGAGAACTATCCCGGCGCTATCATGTTCATCGACGAGATCCACACGGTGATCGGCGCGGGCGCGACCTCGGGCGGCGCCATGGACGCCTCTAACCTGCTAAAGCCTGCGTTGCAGAGCGGAACGCTGCGCTGCATCGGCTCGACCACCTACAAAGAATACCGGCAGCATTTCGAGAAAGATCGGGCGCTCGTCCGCCGGTTCCAGAAGATCGACGTGAACGAGCCGAGCATTCCCGACGCGATTGAGATCCTGAAGGGCTTGAAGCCGTATTTCGAGGACTTCCACCACGTCCGCTACACGCGCCAGGCGATCCGGTCGGCGGTGGAGCTGTCGGCCAAATACATTCACGACCGCAAGCTACCCGACAAGGCCATCGACGTCATCGACGAGACGGGCGCCTCGCAGATGCTGGTGCCGGAGCGGCAGCGGCGAAAGGTAATCGGTGTCAAGGAGGTGGAGTCCGCCATCGCCACCATGGCGCGGATTCCGCCAAAGACGGTGTCGAAGTCAGACGCCGAGGTTCTGCGCGCCATCGACCAGGATTTGAAGCGGGTCGTGTTCGGTCAGGACAAGGCGATCGACGCGCTTGCCGCTGCCATCAAGCTCTCGCGCGCGGGTCTACGCGAGCCCGAGAAGCCGATCGGTAGCTACATGTTCTCCGGGCCGACCGGCGTCGGTAAGACCGAGGTGGCGCGGCAGCTCGCGAAGCTGCTTGGCGTCGAGCTCTTACGCTTCGACATGAGCGAATATATGGAGCGGCACACCGTGTCGCGGCTGATCGGTGCGCCGCCCGGCTATGTCGGCTTCGATCAGGGCGGCCTGCTCACCGACGGCATCGACCAGCACCCGCACTCGGTGCTGCTGCTCGACGAGATCGAGAAGGCGCATCCGGACCTGTTCAACATCCTGTTGCAGATCATGGATCACGGCAAGCTGACCGACCATAACGGCAAGAAGGTCGACTTCCAGAACGTGATCCTGATCATGACCACCAATGCGGGTGCCTCGGACCTCGCCAAGGCGGCGATCGGCTTCAACCGGTCGAAGCGCGAGGGCGACGACGAGGAAGCGATCACCCGGCTGTTCAGCCCGGAGTTCCGCAACCGGCTCGACGCCATTATCACCTTCGCCAATCTCCCACCCGAGGTGATTTCCAAGGTGGTGGAGAAGTTCGTGTTCCAGCTCGAGGCGCAGCTCAGCGACCGCAACATCACCATCGAGCTTACGCCGGAGGCGAATGCGTGGCTCGCGGAGCGCGGCTATGACGAGAAGTTTGGCGCGCGACCCCTTGGCCGGTTGATCCAGGAGCACATCAAGAAGCCGCTCGCCGAGGAGATCCTATTCGGGAAGCTCAAGGACGGCGGCACCGTGCGGGTGTTGGTCACCGAGGAGAAGGGCGAAAAGGTCTTGGGCTTTGAGTACATCAAAGCCGATGCGCCGGTGCGCCCGCGCGGGCCAGATGGCGTCGAGCCCGAAGATTTCGATTCTGAGGATTCTGATCTCGGTGGTCTCGCCGGCCTCGACGCCGAGGGTCGCAAGCCCGCGGCGAAGCCCAAGGCGAAGCGCGCGCCGCGCCGCTCACCGGGTCCGCGCCCGCCAGGCGCCAAGCGCGGCACGGGCTCAAGCCCGGTGCCGAAGGTGCCCTTGGGCTCGCGCTAGCCTGACGTACCGCGAATAGGGACACTATCATCGCCGGGCTTGACCCGGCGATCCCGTAATCCCTTGCGTTCCGAACAATCCTCGCCGGGGTTGCTGGATTCCCGTCTTCGCGGGAATGACAAAGGAAATGACTCGCGGTCCTTAATCCGACTGCAGCGTCTGCCTGATCTTTTCGGCGGTGGCGGCGAGCGCCGCCTGGTCAGCCATCTGGCCGGCGTGAGGCTTGAGCGGCCGGCCTTCCTTTATGGGCAAGATGTGAAAATGCAGGTGGAACACGGTCTGGCCCGCAGCCGCACCATTGAACTGCTGGATCAGCACGCCATCCGCGCCGATCGCGTCCCTGATAACGGGCGCAAGCCTTTGCACCGTGCGCATCAGCGCGGCAAGCGCCTGAGGGGTGATGTCGAACAGGTCGCGGGCTTGCGCCTTGGTGATCACCAAAGCGTGGCCGTCCGTGCGCGGCATGATGTCGAGGAAGGCGAGGGTGTCCGCGTCCTCATAGATCTTGTGGCAGGGCAGCTCGCCGCGCAGGACCTTGGCGAAGACGTTGCTCGGATCGTAGGCCATTGGCGATCTCCTTTTGCTGAGTCATTTCGATTCTCTACGGCCGCAACGTCAACCGGAGAACGAAGAAGGAATTCTGCCGCTCATGACAAGGTCATTCAGT
>Ga0315274_10016077_pt1 | contig 10580 bp, 7 predicted proteins | sample YL17G02_20_MG_FD_203700 | JGI IMG/M metagenome (GOLD analysis project Ga0315274, IMG submission 203700) | Sediment microbial communities from Yellowstone Lake, YNP, Wyoming, USA - YL17G02_20 | ecosystem: Environmental > Aquatic > Freshwater > Lake > Sediment | place: USA: Wyoming | collected...
AAGAAGAGGAGGGCGAGAGGCCGAGGCGGGGCAGGGCGGCGGAGAGGGCGGCTCGGACGTCCCCCGCCGAGACTCGCTCGGCGGCGCCCATTTTCTGTCCTCCTCCGCCGCCGCTTTCGCCGCTGCCGCCTTGGCTGCCCTTGCCCCCTCCTTTCCTCCACGAGCGGAGCGTGGCCTCGTCCGTCCCGAGCCTCTCGACCAGCGCCGAGGCGACGGGGACGAGGAGGGGCTCCTCGGTGACGTCCCTCTCTCCCTCGGCGGCCTCTTCGAACAGCTTGAGCTTGAGCGAGGACGAGCCCGCGTTGAGGACGAGCACGCTGCGGCGGAGGAGAGGCGAAGACGAGGTCGAAGAAGAAAAGAGCCTCGCCGAAGCCGACGCTCTCGCTGCGAGCGACGCGAGCATGATGGCTCCCTTCTTCCTTTTCCTTTCTCTCTCTCTCTCTCTCTCTCTCTCTTTCTCTCACTGATTTAGATTATCTATTCTCTAGAAGGAGCGTGGGCCTCCATCGGCGTGCGGGAAGAGCCGAGGGAGAGAGAGGACGGTCTGAGAGAAAACACAAGGAAAGCTGTCGTTTGAAGTGAGACGATTGCGGACACATTTTTTTTGCTTTCTCACTTTTTCTCCTTCTTCGACATCTCCGTCGACGTTCCATTCAACCCTCGACTCCGCTTTCTTCCTCCGCTTCCCAAACAGTTCATGTCAGCTGAGGAAGCCCTCGCCCCGACCCTTCGACACCAACACATCCTCCCCGACGGCCGCGTCGCCTACGAGTGGTCCCAGTCGCTCAGCGACGTCACCGTCTTCGTCCCGTGCCCGCAGGGAGTCCGTGGCCGAGACCTCGACGTCTGCATCGAGCGCGAGCGGTGCAGGCTCGGGCTGAAGGGCAACCCGCCGTATCTGGACGTGAGTGCTGCCTTTTCCTCTCGAATGGAGCAGAAGGAGATGGCTCTCTATCCCGCTCTCGTATCGGGAAAGGACCAGAGAGGGGACAGAAGAGAGACGGCGTGCGGGGGGAGCGAAACGTTTTTTCTGTTTTTTTTTCCTGTTTTGCTTCTTCTTCGACGACGCGCGATCGAAGAAGTCGACAACGGCAAAATCGCTCACGCCCTTTCAACCTGCTTTCTTCACCTCCACTCCACACCAAAATCGCAGCACGCGACCTTCAGCGTCGTCAAGGCTTCAGAGTCGTTCTGGACGCTCGGTGAGGAGGCCGGATCGATTGGATGAAGAACGAGTTACTTCGCCTCTGTTTTTTTCGTCGACGCCGAAGCCGAAGCATCATCTTGTTCGGTTTGAAAATCCGCCGACCTCTCCTCTCTCATCGTTCTCTCTCACCTCCCTCGCCTCTCTTGTCCCCCCCCCCTCCCCCCACACACCCACCCCACAAAAAAAAACCTTTAAAAACAGAGGACGGCGTCCTCCACCTCCACCTGACCAAGGCAGACCCGGGCGAGCCCTGGGCGGCCGCGTTCGCGGGCCACGAGAAGCAGCAAGCCGGAGGAGCGCAGGGCAGCTCCCCGGCCGAGGACGACGCGGGCCGACTCCTGCTCGAGCGCTTCCAGCAGGAGCACCCGGGGCTGGACTTCTCGGGCGCGCGGCTCTCCGGGCCGGCCCCCGACCCCAGGACGTTCTTGAAGGACCTGGAGGAGCAGGAGAGGAGTTGAAAACAAAAAAACATGATTCCGTCGACGGCAGCGGTGCGGCCGAGCGGCGGCGGGAGCGCCGCCTCCCTCGGCGGCGGGGTGAGGAGCCGGAGGGCGCCGCCGGCGGCGCCGCAGCGGCCCCAGTCTTGCTGCCGCCCTCCCTCGCGCTTCCTCCTCGTCTCCCGAGTGGCTTCCGTCTCGGAGTCCTCGAGCGCGCGCGACGCGGCCAGGCTCTGGCCGGAGGCCGAGACCGCGGGAGCAGGAACAGCGGCGACAGCGGCAGCAGCAGCTCCTGCCGCCGCCGCCGCCGTTTCTCCTGCTCCTCCGGCGGCTGCGACGTCGACACCAACGACAGCACCCCCTCCGCCTCCCCCCGCTCGCGCGGACGCGGCCCCGCCCCCCGACCTCTCCTACCTCGCGGGAAAGCTCGCCATCGTTGGCGTCGGCGCCAGGGGCGCCGCGGCGGCCCGGTCCCTCGCGATGGACTTTCCGCTGATCTCGAGCCGTCCGACGACCCCGGCGGCCGACGGAGCCGCGGCGCCGCCGAGGCTGTGGGCGCTCGACTCCGACGCCGCCGCCCTGGCCGCCCTCACCTCCTCTTCCGCCGCAGCCGACAGTAACCTTCCGCTGGCCACGCCGGTGCTCCTGACCGCGGCCGCGGGCAACCCCGCGCGCCTCGGCCCGGCCGCGGCGGCCGCGCTCGTCGCCGCCGTCGCCGGCTCCGACGCCGGCGGCAGGGGCAACGCCTCGGCCGGCGACGGGGGCGTCGCCGTCGTCCTCGGCGCCGCCTGCGGCACTCCTGGACCGCAGGCCCTGCTCGACACCGCGCGGGCGTTCGCCGCCGCCGGCGCCCTGACGGCCTGCGCCGTCGCGGCGCCCTTCGGCTTCGAGGGCGCGCAGGCCTCGAGGGCGGCGGCGGCGGCCATCGCCGCGCTGGGCTCGTCGGCCGCGCACGTCGCCGCCGTCGTCGACCAGGCCGTGCTCGCCGCCGCCCCGCCCGAGCCGGGCGCCCCCGGGGTCACGATGGCCGAGGCCGCGGCGATCGCGGACGCGGCGCTGGCGCAGTGCGGGAGGGCCCTGCTGGCGGCGCTGGCGGCCCCCGACGTGCTCGGCGTCGCGGGCAACGGCGCCGCGTCGTGGCACGCCCGCGACGCCGCCTCGGCCGCGGGCGCCTCGCCGGCGAGGAGGGGCCCCTCCGCCGCGTCCCTGTCCTCGCCGAGGAACTCCCGGAGGGCGCTCTTGCCCCCCCTGGCCGCCGCTCTGGCCCCGCCGGGGAGGTCCGCCCTGGGGCGCGGGTCCGCGGCCGTCGGGGGAGGAGGGAGCGGAGGAGGGGACGCCGCGCCGCTCGTCGCCGCGCTCGCGGCCGACGCCGCTAGGGCCGCCGCAGAGAGCCCCTTCCTGCTCGGCGCCGCCGCCGCCGCCGCCGCCGGCGGGGGCGTCGGCCCCTCCTCGCTCGTCGGCGTCGTCTTCCTGCCGCTGGACCGGCTCTCGAGGGCCGAGGCCCGCGCCGCGGTGCAGGCCGCCGCCTCGGCCGCCGCGGAGGCGTTCTCTCCCTCCTCTCCCTCGTCGGCGGGCGGCGTCGGCTGCGCCGCGTTTGTCTACGCGCCGCTCTTGGGAGGGGAGGGAGGGGGAGCCGAGGACGGCACCGAGCTCCGCGCGGAGGTCTCTCTGCTCGCGACGTACGCTGAAACGGCGGCAGCAGAGACGGGAGAAACCTCCTCCTCCGCCTCTCGTCGCTCCTCTGCGCTGCCGGAGGGGGTCGCGGCTGCGATCCAGGGAGCGGCGGCGGCGGCGAGGAGGGAGAAGGAGACGGAAAGGGAGAAAGGAAGAGTCGTCGCTCCCGCTCCCGCCGCCTCTACCTCCACCTCTCCCCCTCCTTCTCGTCCCCCTCCTCCTCCTCCCACCGCAGTCGAGACCCCCTTCACCTCCTCCCCTCGCGACACGGCTCGCAACCCCAACGCCGTCGCGCGCTCGCTCGACCTGCCCCCCGCAGCCGCGGCCTGGCGCGAGGCGAGGAGGGCGCCCGCGGCGCCGAGGGTGCGGTATCTGCCGGTCGGCCCCGACGGAGGCGGCGCGTTCTCGTCCTCCCTTTCCGTTTTGAATGGAGACGACGACGATGACGAAGACGAAGGCGGGGCGGACGTCGACGAGGACGACTGGGGGAGCGGCGAGGACGAGGATGAGGACGGCGAGCACGGGGGAAAGAGGGGGGTCCTCGCGACCCTTGCTTCGCTCGCTTCGCTCCGCCGCCGCGGCGGGGGGAGAAGCGGGGGGAGGGCCTCGGGCTCTTCCGCCGCTTCGGCTGCCTCCGTGGCCAAGACCAGGGACCGCGTCGCGGGGATGCTCGAGCGCGAGAGGGACTTTTGACCTCGAAAGCGAGAGAAAGGGATAGAACCAACGGAAACGAGATGAAAAAAGTTGTTTTTCTTTAAAAGAAAAAAAAGTAAAATAGATTTTTGTTTCAGACTGAGTTCTTTCGTTTGCAATATGCTATAGTTTTCTCAACCTCAATTAATCACAACTGCAAGTCCGAAAAACGCGAGGCCGCCGAAGCAGGAGCAGCAGCTGCAGAAGCAGCAGCGGAGCGGCCGAGCTTCAGCCCCCCGCCTCCGCCCCCGCGAGCAGCGTTGGCGCTGGCGCCAGCAGCACTGCCGCCCCGCCTCGCTCCGCCGTTGGCCGCCGAGGGCCGCGGCCTCAAAGGTGGAGGGGGCGCCGGCGCGTCCATGCTCTCCCACTCGTCATCGTTGTCGTCGTCGTCGAAGTCTGCGGCGGGGGGTGCGACGTGGCCCGTCGCGCGTCCTCCGTCGCCGCTGAAGTCGTCGTTGTCGTTCCAGCCGTCGTCGCTCGCGGCAGCGACGGACAGCGACGGCCCCCTCGACGAAGACGAGGGGGGAGCGCTGGCGCCGCTGCTCGGCCTCCTCGTCGAGGCTGCTACTGCAACGAGAGGCGCCCGCGGCCTCGGGGGGACGATGAGGACGTCCGGGGCCGCGCGAGCGGGACCACGCGGAGAAGCGGCGGCCGGGGAGAAGTGAGCCGAGCCCCCGCCGACCCCTCCTCCTTTCGCCCGGGCCTCCTCCTCCTCCTTTCTCTCCTTGTCGTCGAGGGCCGCGGCGTTCTTCTTCAGAGCTGCGACGACGGCGTCGACGGCGGCCAGCGCGGCCCTTCGAGCCCTCCCGTCGCCGTCGGCGCAGACCGGGGCCAGGGCGGGGAGCCCCTTGGCCGCGACGTCGGCCGGGCTGTGAAGGTGGAGCGCCGAGGCCAGAGCGGCGGCCCCGGCGGCTCGCGCGGGGGGGAAGGGGTCTCTCAGAGCCCGGGCGAAGGCGTTGAGCAGGACGCCGCGCTGGACGGTGGCGGGTTCCAGGAGCGGCGCGAGGTTCCCCAGCAGGATCGTCGTGTTGGCCCTGATGCCGCCCTCGGCGTCGACCTGTGCGCGCGCGAGATGCTTGAGCAGGCTCTGCGACAGCGTCCGGGGCTGGAGCTTCGGGGCCAGGGTCAGCATGGCCTTGAGGGTCAGCTCTCGGATGTACGGGGAGGGGTCGGAGAAGCCGCAGCCCAGGGCGTTGCCGGCAGCGGCCGCGCAGTTGGTGCCTCCTCCTCCTCCGCCGCCTCCCCCGGTCGCCGTCCCCGTCAGCGCCGGGTACACCTCGCCCTCGACGACCGCGGCCGGCAGCCTCGCCCCGAAGCCGGGGATCCCCTCGAGCAGGCATCGCCTCACTCCGCGGTCGGCCGAGCAGCGGAACAGGCGCGCGAGCAACGGAGCCGCCGAGGCCGCGAAAGCGTCGTCGCCGAGCGAGGCCGCGATCTGCAGCAGCGGCGGAACAGCCGAGGGCGGCGCGCCACCAAACTCGACGGCCGCGCCCAGGGCCGGCAGCAGCCGCCGCTGCGCCACGACGGGCGGGAAGCGCGGCAGGGCCGCGGCCAGGGAGTCCGCGGAGGGCGCATAGCTGCCCGAGTCCCCTCCGCCACGGAAAAAGGCGTCCTTCTCCGTCGCGTCGCGGACGGCCAGCGAGTCCAGAAACGCCAGGGCGCACACGGGCGGCGTCCTCAGCGCCGGGGACGCGGCGAGGGCCGCCGGGTCGAGCCTCCTCGCGGGGGAGGACGCCAGCAGGCGCTGGTAGTCCTTGACGAGGGCCGGGGGAAGGCTCGCCGCGGCGTCGCGCAGGGCGCCCGGCGCCGCCGGCAGAGGCCTCCCGGCAAAGGCCTCGGCGACGAGGCACCCCAGGCCCCAGGCGTCGACGGCCCAGGGCGGGGCGCCCGAGCTCACCGAGAGCGCGTCCCACTCGCCTCGCTGGGCCTCTCCCGGAAGGTAGTGTCCCCTGCCGCAGTTCAGCAACAGGGGCCGCGCGCCCGCGGGCAGCGGCGGGAGGCTGGAGTGCGGCGAGAGGTTTGACAAAGACGCAAACTCGGTCATGAGGTCGAAGCAGCAAAGCTTCCATTCCAGAGAGGGAGTGACGGCGACGGCAGCGGCGCAGACGTTGCCGTGGACGAGCTTGCAGTCGCTTGAGAGGAAGGAGACCGCGCGCGCGACCGAGTGGAGGCCCATGGCGACGAAGTCCGACCGCTGACCCGCGGTCATCTTTGCCGTCGTGGTCTCACCTCTGTCGTCGCTCCCTCCGCCGCTCAGCTCCTCGAGCGTCGAGAGCAGGGGCGTCGCAGGCTCTGTCACCAGGTAGATGACGGTCTCGCCGCGCTCCTCGGCCTCGTGGGTGTCGCGGAACGAGAGGATGTTTGGGTGCTTGACCTGTTTTTTTTTTTTTGTGAAAGGTGGAAGAAAGAGGTCGAGGTTGAAGAAAAAAGAAGAAAGAAAGAAGAAAAAAACGGGCGCGCCTCGATGCCCGCCCCCCTACCCACCGAAACGCCTTTCTTCTCTCTCTCTTTCTCTCTTCTCCTCCCGTCCCTGTTTTCCGCAGTCCTCTGAAGGCCACCAGCTCACCATCTTCAGCTTGCGCACGCCATGCCTCGCCAGCTCCAGCCTCGCGTCCCCGGGGCGCCCCGAAATCCGCCACACAGAGACAGCGCTCGACGAGTCGTCCCTGGCGACGCCGGCATGGAGCTTCCACCCCGTCCACTCGCCTCCGCGGAGCGCCTCGCCGACCGTGTACGGAAAGGCGGGAGCCTGTCCCAGTGCGAGAGCCGCGAGCTTCGTAAACATCGGAAAGAGGAGAGAGATGGAAAGTCTCTCCAAAAGAGAAAACCGAAAAAAGAAAAAAAGTGATTTTCTTCCTTCGCCGTGAACGTTCTCTTCTTGCTCGCCGCGGCCGCAGAATGCACTTCTTCGCTCCGATTCGATCAAGCAATTGACTCATTCTATCTCGCTCTCTCTCGTCTCCCTCTTGGCGGCAGGATGACGGCATCACCCACGCAGCCCAACCCGCTCGAAGTCCTCTCCAGCGCGGCCAGGGGCGCGGCCGAGGCGATCACGACGGCGCTCGCCCGCTTGCCTCCTCTGCCAGCGTTCCCCGGAACGCCTCGTCGCCCTTCTTCTCCTTCGGCGGCGGCGGCGGCGGCGGCAGCAGCGGCGCCGACCCTCCGAGCAGCACCGGCGGCGCCGAGCAGCCCCCCCTCGTTCCCCGGAGCGCGGAGGTCACAGCAGCATCTGCAGCGCGTCTCGAAGGACGAGCTCGGCCGCGCGACGTGGACGCTCCTCCACTCGGTCGCCGCAGCCCTGCCTGCCGCGCCCTCGCGCTTGCAGCGCCGCGCCTTCTGCCAGCTGGTGCACTCCCTGGCGGAGCTCTACCCGTGCGCCGAGTGCGCGGATCACTTCGGGAAGATTGTCGACGCGAGGCCGCCGGAGAGAGCCGTGGCGGCGGAAGGCGGCGGGGGCGCGCGGCAGTGGTGCTGCGAGGCGCACAACGACGTCAACGAGAGGGCAGGGAAGCCGCGGTTCGACTGCTCGCTGGCCGCGGCGAGGTGGGCGGGGCTGGACTGCGACGGGGACGGGAGTTCGAGCTGCGAGCTAGCCGGTCCGGGCGCTGCTCCTCGTCGCGGGAGGTAAAACAAAGCGTGAGGAAAGTTGGAGAAGGAGAGTTTTTTTTTGTTCGGGGGCGATTCAAAAATTGTGTGTGTTGCTACAAGTTTCAAGTCTTTTTTATAGTTATCTCCTCTCTCGTTCTCTCTCTCTCTCGAATTCAAAAGCCCTCGCCCCCGGGTGCGGGCCTGCGCACGTAGGAGCGCTCCGGGTCTCGGGCGGAGGCAGCAGCAGCGCCGTTTGGATCCGCTGCTCCTGGCGCGGCCGCCGCCGCCGCCCCCGAAGACGCCCCCACGCCTCCGCTCCAAGAGCTCGGCAGGCCCTTGAGCGGCATGCTCGCGCCCGCCTTGCCCTTCTTCTGGCCCCCCCCCGCCGCCGTCACACCGCCGCCACCGCCTCCTTTCTTCGCGAAATCCCTCCAGGCTCCCACGCGCCCCTCCCTGCTCTTCTCCCACGCCTTTTCGCTCTTCCGCTCCGTCTTGGCCTTCTTCCTCTCGGCCTTCGCCTCGCCGGCCAGCCGCTCCTCGGTTTCCTTGAGCCGCAGCGTCAGCTTCCGCCGTTTGAACTCGTTGCGGGCCAGGGACTCGCGGCTCAGCGCCCGCCACCGCTCGTGGAAGGCCTCGGACCGCTCCCAGGCGGCCTGCACTCCCTGCGCGCCGCCGCCGACGACGAGCGCCGCCAGCCTCGCCGCGCCGTCCTTTTTCGCCTCTTTCTTCCTCTCGGCGCGGAGCTGCTCCCTCGCCGAGTCCAGCACGAACCGCAGCTCGTCGAGGCCCTCGGCGCCGTCCCTGAGCGAGGCGGCGGCGGCTCCGAGCAGGTCGAACGCGTCCGCGGCGCGCGGGTGCGAGCACTTGTCCGGGTGCACGAGCAGCGAGGACTTCCGGTAGGCCCTCGCGACCTCGCCGGCGTCGGCGTCGAAGCGCACCCCGAGCTGCTCGTAGGGGTTGAGCTTGAAGGCGCCCAGGATGCGGTTGACCTCGGCGTCGCGGTCGGCGGACTTGACCTCGGCGAAGAAGGAGGCGAGTAGGGCCTCGTCGTCGAGGGGGGGTTGAGGAGGAGGGGCGTCGGCGGCGTCGGCATCGTCGGCGTCGGTCTTTGTTGTCGCCTTTTCTGTTTCTCCGTTTTGTTGCTGGTGCTCTCCTACTCGCTCTGGGACGTCTTTAGCTGTTGGGGGGTCGGCCTCGTTCGGGTGCGACCGAGCTGGAGCAGCAGCAGGAGCAGGAAGAGCAACGACACCGTCGGCGGCGATGTTCGTTTGCGTCGTCGCTGCTGGTGCTGCTGATGGTGGTGGTGGTGGTGCTGCTGTTGCTGCCGTCACGCCTGCATCATCAGGGGCAGCAGCAACTTCAGCACGCTCGTCAGCGTCGCCCTCCATCGTTGTGACGCGCAGAGAGGCGCGAGGAGAGGGAGAGAGCTAGAGCGAACGAATCGAATGAAAAGTGAAAAAAAAATTGCTCACAGTGACACTGAACTTCAGCCTTTTGACGAGTTCTAGGACTAGTAAAGCGGTTATTTCCTTACAGTCTCTTTCTCTCTTCCGTCTTCTTCTCTCTGCCCACCCATGACGTACACCCAGGGCCTCCGCGCTGCCGGCGGCGTGGCCAAAAAGGCCGCGAAAAAGGGCGGGGGCGGGTTTTCAGGTAGGAGAATTGCGGCGTCGACGTTCTCTCTCGATGTTGGGCGGCACTTGCGGATTTTGTTTTCCTCGTGCCCATCGATGGATGCCTCCGATAGTCGTTGCCGTTATCCAGAGCCTAGATGATTGCGTGAAGAATCGCCTCAAAGATTGAAAACGTAAACAGAAAGGCTTTGAAGGCTTGCGCCTTCCGTCGATGCGAAACGCATTTCGCGTCTTTTCTTTCGACGGCGGCTCTTTTCTCTCTCTCCCGCTCTCTCTCAACGACCTCGGGCGCCAACCTCTCCTTCCTCTTCTCTCTCCAACTCCGACAAAACTCCAAACACCACCAGGCATCGAGTTCCTCAAGTCCCGAGGGCAACACATCCTCAAGAACCCCGCGGTCGTCAACGCCATCGTCGAGAAAGCGGGCGTCAAGCCCACCGACGTCGTCCTCGAGATCGGGCCCGGCACCGGGAACCTGACGCTGCGCCTGCTCGAGCGCGCCAAGGCCGTCGTGGCCGTCGAGGTCGACCCGCGGATGGTCCTCGAGCTCCGGCGGCGCGTCGCCGGCACGCCGCACGAGTCGAAGCTGACCGTGCTGCAGGGCGACGTGATGCGGACGCAGCTGCCCTACTTCGACCTCTGCGTCGCCAACATCCCGTACCAGATCTCGTCGCCCCTGACCTTCAAGCTGCTGAGCCACAGCCCGCCGTTCCGGTCCGCCGTGATCATGTTCCAGCACGAGTTCGCGATGCGGCTCGTGGCGAGGCCGGGCGACTCGCTCTACTGCCGCCTGGCCGCCAACGTGCAGCTGCTCAGCAGGGTCAACCACCTGCTGAAGGTCGGCGCCAACAACTTCCGCCCGCCGCCCAAGGTCGACTCGAGCGTCGTGAGGATCGAGCCTCGCCGCCCCCCGCCTCCCGTGCACTTTGGCGAGTGGGACGGGCTGCTGCGCCTGGCTTTCGGGAGGAAGAACAGGACTCTGGGAGCGCTGTTCAAGCAGAGCGCGGCGCTGGCGCTGCTCGAGCACAACGCGAGGACGCACGAGGCGCTGGCCAACGCCGCCACCTCTGCCTTAGCTCATCATGGCTCTGCCGGGGGTGCTACCTCTGCCTCGGCCCTCCCCTCGGTGAGCGGCATCGAGGCGATGGCCGTCGACGACTCGGTGGCCTGCAGCGCCGCCGTGGGAGGGGAGGAGGAGGGCGCCGACGACGCGCGGCCCGATCCGCGACAGGGGAGCGCCGGCCCCGCGGCAGCAGCAAACCCGGCGCACCAGCGGCGGCGCGGGAAGGTCTCCGAGGAGTTCCGCGCGCGCGTCGCGAGCGTGGTCGAGTCGAGCGGCTTCGACCA
>Ga0315274_10016078_pt1 | contig 10580 bp, 10 predicted proteins | sample YL17G02_20_MG_FD_203700 | JGI IMG/M metagenome (GOLD analysis project Ga0315274, IMG submission 203700) | Sediment microbial communities from Yellowstone Lake, YNP, Wyoming, USA - YL17G02_20 | ecosystem: Environmental > Aquatic > Freshwater > Lake > Sediment | place: USA: Wyoming | collected...
CTTTCCCTTCGAATCCACCCATTCCCCATTGATGTAATTCTTTACTTCCTTCACGCCCTTGATGGGTTCTTCTAACATCGCCATTGCTATAATCCCTCCTTTTCCTGAATTGTTTTATATTTTTTTTATTTCTCTCTCGTTGCGACCGGAGTGTTCTCATTAAAGTCCGAGGTAGGCCTTACGGACATTGATGTTGGCCAGAAGTTCGCTTCCCGAACCTGAAAGAACGATCTTCCCGGATTCCATCACAAACCCCTTGTGGGCAAGGCTCAGGGCATGTTGTGTGTTCTGTTCGACGAGAAGAACCGTGACACCGGATCGATTGATCTCCGTAATCACTTGAAATACCTCCTCGACCAGCAGGGGTGCGAGTCCCAGCGAGGGTTCGTCCAACATGAGCAATTTCGGCCCTGCCATGAGGCCCCGGCCGATGGCCACCATCTGCTGTTCCCCCCCGGATAACGTACCGGCGAGCTGGGTCTGACGCTCCTTGAGCACTGGAAACACTGCGAAAACTCGATCGAGTCTTTGGGGACGATCGGACTTACTAGCCGTGTATCCTCCCATCAAAAGATTTTCGAGCACCGTCATTTCAGGAAAAAGCTTTCTCCCTTCGGGAATGTGAACAAGACCGCTTCTCACAATCTCCTGTGAGGAGGCCTCCTCCAAGCGCTTTCCCCTGAAAGTAATTGAGCCAGAGTGTCGTCGGAGAACTCCTGAAGCCGTTCTCAATAATGTCGTTTTTCCAGCCCCATTGGCGCCAACTAAGGCTACAATCTCTCCTTCCAAAACCTCGAGGGTGACGCCCCAAAGAGCCTGAACCTTCCCATAAGCCACATGAAGATTTTCAATGAATAACATCTTACTTTGCCTTCGTCCCGAGGTAAGCGGCGATCACGCTAGGGTTCTCCACCACCTGTTCCGGTGCTGCGTCCGCAATCTTTTCACCTTGATTGATGACCACCACACGATGTGATGAATTCATAATCGCCTTGAGGACGTGCTCCACCCAGATGATCGTCACCCCCCCCTTGCAGATATCGACGACGAGTGTCGAAGCCTGATCCATCTCCGTCGCGTTAAGACCACCCATTGGCTCGTCCAGCAACAGCAGCTTCGGCCGCGTTGCCAAAGCCCGGGCAATCTCAAGCCTCTTCTGTTCGCTCAGTGTTAGATCAGCCGCTAACGCGAGCTTTTTTGAGCCGAGGCCCACCCTTTCGAGAACGCGTTGAGCTTCAGACTCTGCATTGCGCCGAGCAGGAAATCTCAGGAAAGCAGCCAGGGTGACATTCTCTAAGACACTCAGCTTCCGAAAGGGCTTTACAATCTGAAAAGTCCGGGCGATTCCTTTTCGCGTCACCGCATAGGGCTTCATTCCAACGATGTTCTCCCCATCCAAGAGAACCTGGCCTCTGGTGGGATGAATGAAACCAGCGATGAGATTAAAGGCTGTCGTCTTCCCTGCCCCATTGGGCCCGATCAGACCAAGAATCTCTCCTGGTTGAACTTCGAAAGAGAGATCGTGGACAGCGCGTAAACCACCAAAAAATTTTGTAAGCCCTTTAACAGTAAGCAAAGCCATCTCTATTTTCCATTAAGGCCGTGTTCCAAACCAGAGACGCAACTTCCCCCAGATTCCCTCTGGCAAATAGCGAATGACGATCATCATCATGAGACCATAGAAGATCAAGTGGCCTACCAGAAAAAGCTCCCGGAATGTCTCGCCAAAGGTGACCAAAACAATGGCTCCGATCAGCGGACCTGCCACGGTTGTCAAACCACCCACAACCGCGATAAAGACCATTTCGACGGAAAGAGCGATCGAAAAAACGGCGTCCGGGTCGATGTAACGTAAGTACATGGCATAAAAGCCGCCAGCGACTCCAGCGAAAAACGCAGAAAGCGATAAGGCTGCAACCCTCGCTTGAACGGTATTGATCCCAATCGCCTCGGCACTATCAATGTCTTCCCGTATAGCCAGCAAATAGGCTCCCAATCGCGTTCGAGACATGATGTAGGTGGCCACGATGGCGGCCAGTGCGATCACAGCGATGATGTAGTAGAAAGGCGTCTTGCTTTCCCAATCAATCGATCTTCCCCAGAAGGTCACTTCGGGAAGCGTCGTGATGAGCAGACCCACCGGACCATTGGTCAGAGATTCCCAGTTGAGTGCAACCAGCCGGATGATCTCTGCCACAGCAAGGGTGGAGAGAGCGAAATATGGGCCCCTCAACCTGAAGCAGATAAAACCGATCGGCAAGGCGATTAATGCCGCCACCAATCCTCCGATGGGGATTCCATACCAAGGAGCAACTCCCAGATTGAGGTATAAAATCATGGTGGTATACGCACCGGCTCCAAGAAATGTCGAATGACCAAAGGAGACCTGACCGGTAAAGCCGCCAAGTATGTTCCACGATGCTCCCAAAACCGTCCACATAAGCACCATGATCATTAAATGGACAAAAAACGGACCGGAGACGATCCATGGTGCTGTCATAAGGAGGATAATGGCGAGAGGAATAACCACCTTTTTCATGACTTACCAACTCCAAACAGTCCGGAAGGCCTAAATAACAAGACGAGTAAAAATATCACGAATCCAATGGCATCCTTGTAGGGAACTGAAACATAGACGGCACCGAGGGATTCAACCAACCCTAATAATAAACCTCCCGCAATGGCCCCTGGAACAGAACCCAGGCCACCCAGAACCACAATCACAAAACATTTGGCAACCAAAATTTCACCGACTGTGGGATAGAGATATAAAGAGGGCGCCAGCAGTACACCTGCGCCGCAAGCCAATGCTGTCCCAAGGGCAAAGGTGATGATTGCCATGCGGTCCACATTCACACCCATCAGTGCCGCTGCTTCGGGCTCCTGGCTTGTTGCCCGGATCGCCCGCCCGGTATCTGTACGGACAAGGAACCAATAAAGAGCAACTGTGATCAATATCGCCATTCCAAAGGCAATGGCGAGCGGAATGGGAACGGCAATTCCGAAAGGACGAAGAGGCATGATGGCGTATTTTAATTTGATGGTTCGGTAGTCGCCGGTCCCGATGAGAAGTACAAGGTTGGCAATGAAGAGAGATAACCCCGCTGTGTAGAGCAGTGTGTTCAGCTCTCCAGCCGGCACAATATTCTTGAGTAGAAAACGATATAAAAGAACGCCGACAATAAAAGCTATAGGAATCCAAATAACAATGGATAAAAATGGGTCGATTCTCAAGAACGTTGGGGCTAAGAAGGCTCCGTACATCCCGAGCATTACCATATCGCCATGGGCCATGTTGATGATGCGCATTACGCCGAAGATCACCGTAAGGCCAACACCGATCATCGCATAAAGCGATCCCGTAAGAATGCCGCTCACAATACTTTGAATAAAGGTGTCCATAGGACTTCACAATTCTCCGTGCACGCCCTTGGCTCAAGGGCGCGCACGGGAGATGGATATATAGACATATATACTATTAACGTTTCACTGAAGGATCAGGGAAAACATAGTCTATCTCTGCAACTGCCTTTGGATAGACATTGAGAAGTTTTCCACCTCGCCATTGGGCAAGAACCGAATGTTCGGCTGAATAAATATTCTGGTTTGTATACTGATCTCCTAACGGACCTTTCCAATTTCCAAACTTCACCTTGCCGAAAACAGTAACCATGTTGGTTTTAAGCAGGGCTTGACGAATGGCCTCGCGATCATCTTCAAGTTTTCCTGTCAGTTTTGCACGCTTCAGAGCATCGGCAAGAATATAGATGACCGCATACCCTTCCACCTCATGTTCTTTCGGATAGAAGTTATATTTTTCATAAAACTTCTTGTAGAACGCCTTGGTTGCTGGGTCGTTGGGATTTCCTGACCAGGCGGCCGAGGAAAATACATTCTCACTGAGTGGTCCCAGCTCAGTGGCTATATCGGCAACTCCAAATCCACCACCGAATCCCACGAAGGCACGAGGTGAAACCCCAATCTCCTTGGCCTGGCGGGTGAGCAGGATGGCGTCAGTCGTCGAGACTGCGACCATGAGCAGAAAATCGGGATTCTGTGCCTTGACCTTCGTCATCAAGGGCTTGAAATCGAGCGTATTGACAGAATAGGCCTCATCATTAACGACGGGCACATTTTTTGATTTGAGGAAAACCATGGCTGAATTGGCGATCGTTTTCCCAAACACCGTGTTGTCGTACACTACGGCAGCCGATTTCGGCATCGCCCCCGGTACTTCGCTGATAAATTCGTTGAACGCTTGTGGATAGATCGATCCGGTCGGGTTGTTGCGGTACACCCATTCAAAACCCTTGGAGGTAATGATGTCTGCAGACGGGTGATCCACCACATAAGGGGTTTTGAGACGCTGTGCGACCGAAGCGATTTCGACCGCTTGACCTGAGGCTCGTCCTCCTGTGAGGGCCAGGACTTTGTACTGGGTAATCAGTTTTTCTGTGACCGTGGCTGCCAGAGGATTCTTGGCTTGATGGTCTTCGATGATGACTTCAATTTTCTTACCCTGTACACCACCTTTCGCGTTAATCTCTTCGAGAGCTAAGTCATAGGCTTTCTTAAACTTGCTCCCGAAAGGTGCATCAGGACCTGTCATCGGTTGAGGTGCCCCGATTTTTAGTGTGTCCTGGGCAATCGATGGAATTGCCATTAAAGTTAAAAACAAAGCAGCCATTACGAATATAAGGTATTTCCGCATAATATCCTCCTTTTTTCTAAAAGTAGACAAATGAATCAAAACCAACCTCACCCAATATTTAACCTCTCTCTCCCTCCCTCCTTTCTCTCCAAAAAATCACACCCTCATTGGAAAAATGGGAATAAAATCCCTCTTGACGCCCTCTTGTCGAAAACTCAGTTCTTCAATATGCTTCTCCTGGTGTGCGGCAAGAAGATCCTTTTCCACCTCTCGAATATGTCTCACCATTTCTTCATGGACTTTCTTAATGTTTCTTTCTAAGAGCGCATGGTAAATACGTTTGTGAGCCCTCAGCACTTTTTTCGAAAACTCTTTTCCCGGTTTCAATATCGCTTTTGTGTCGATGAGGAGATTCTCAACGAAATCCAAAATGAACATCAGGATGGGGTTTCCAGTGATGCTTGCAATGATTCGATGAAATTCAATCTCATCCTTCCGGGATTCGAAATCAATGTCGTTCTTGATCGCATGTTCAGAATCTTTGATCAGTTTCTCTAATCGACTCAAGTCTTCTTTTGTAATAGCGAGAGTGGCCTTCTCTGCGATATAGGGTTCGAGGAGAAGCCGGACTTCAGAAAGGTCTTTGAGTGAAAGGTTTTTGAAAAGGAGGAAATTGGTAAAACAGTCTTTCGCCTTGGTCATATCGACTTCAATAACAAAAGCACCCCCTGAAACTCCCTTTCGAATTTCTAAAAATCCTAACACCTCTAATGAACGGAGTGCCTCCCGGAGGGTGGCCTTGCTGACTTTAAACTTTTCAATCATTTCCCTTTCGTAAGGAAGTTTATCGCCTGGCTTTAACCTTCCTTCAAAGATGGCTTTCCGGATTTGATCAATGATGTGTTGTGAAACTTTTTTGGACTTAACAGAATCGAACATCGAGGATCTTTTCTATCTGGATTTGATGATTGCCCCTTGCTTATAGGATAAAGAAAGGAGTTTGTCAAGAACATTTTATTAAATATTATAATATTTATAATTTTTCTACCTTTTCGAAATAGCCTCGATGTCCACTTCACCTCCAAAGGTCTCTTGAAATGCCTTCTGCAGCTTTTGAGTATCCTCCAATTTCTCTAATTCAATAATCAATTCTCTATCATCTAAGACTTTCAATCTTCCATACCGATTCACAATCTCGATGACCTCGTTGGGATCAACTGTAATCCACCCCTTCATCCGGCAAACCAACTCCTCTCCATTGAACGCTCTCTCGATCTGAGTCCCTACCCTTCTTTTCTTTGCTTCCCATCCAATAACAGCCGGTTGAAGCACAATCGGGGTGACCGGGTCATGCATCGCAGCACAGCGAAACCATATCTTTGCCCGGATCATTTTTTTCCTCCTTCACTTTTAAAATAAGTGGAGGGCTTGATAATGTCAAGCCCTCATATCGAGATCAGTAAACTACCCCGCAGCAGAGCTGCGGGGCATTAAAATTCAAAACCTATTCCCATGTTGTCATTCCTGCGAAAGCAGGAATCCAGTTTATATTGGTTCCCTGTTTTCCCAGGGGCAAGTCTGGACTCCCACTTTCGTGGGAATGACAGATGAGGTAAACCTATAGCAAGCTACATGGAATTATCAATTTAAAACTCTAAAACATTTCGCCTTCGGCGAACCTGTTTTCATCCGCCCAGCAGAGCTGAGCGGTATCCAACAGGTTTTTTTATGAAAAGTCTTGTTCTGTCACCCTTCGTTTCAGGGTCTGGTTTGATTTTATTAGATGCTGAAACCAGTTCAGACATGTTATACCTTTTAAGCCCTTTTATATGGATCCCATAGCAACCTTGACAGTTTCAAGAGGGATAAGGAGAGGTGTCACTTCAGAACGTGAAAAATGAGGGTGATGAACGTCCATTTCGCTCCTGAACCGGCAAATGCTTTTTTAGACCGAAATTTTACGTTCCATATCCACCTCCCTACCATCCCCTTTTTTTCAAAAAAGAACAACATCGCAAATGACTCTAGCCTCTTTTCTGTTGCCATGCTCATGGAAAATTGGTATAAATGAAAACACTGGCATAATGGAATATTGGAATACTGGAATGATGGGTGATAAAAAGTGACAAACCTAACTTCCCATTATTCCATTCTTCCATCATTCCATTAGTAACCTTTTCTAGGAGGTGGGAGTATGTATAAAAAGATTTTGGTTCCATTGGACGGTTCGGAATTGTCAAAAAAGGCCTTGGATCATGCCGAGAAACTGGCCAAGACCTTTGATGCTGAAATCATTCTATTCCAAGTCGTCCCCTTTATGCCCATCTATGGATCGCCGGAGTTAGTGACACCTCTCATCGTTGATGAGAAGCAGAAGGAGGTGGCCGAAAGGTATCTCACCAACCTCGCCGAGGAAATGAAAAAACGAGGTCATAAGGTGACGTCAATGGTGAGGACAGGTCAACAGGTGGCTGTGGAGATCATCGACTTCGCAAAAGAGAGGGGGGCGGATCTGATCGTGATGTGCACCCATGGTCGTTCAGGAATTACCCGGTGGGTCTTGGGGAGTGTTGCGCACAAAGTCTTAACCCGGGCTGAGACGCCCATCCTTCTCATCCATTTAAAGAGATAACTGCTTCGACATGGGAACTATCCTCATCGGACTCTACATCGCCTGTGAACTGATCGCCAATGTGACCGCTTCCAAACCTGTTCAATTGGGTGGAATTGTTGTTCCGGCGGCTATCTTTGTTTATACGCTTACTTTTACTCTGATCGATCTGATCAACGAATCCTTAGGTAAACAGGGAGCCCGGAAGGTGATTGTGGCCGCCTTCATCGCCAACCTCCTGCTTGCCGCCTATTCCCATTTGGCTGTGATTCTTCCTCACCCCCCGTTCTATTCAGGGCAAGAAGCCTTTGCAGGAGTTTTGGGAAGCACCCCCAGGATCGTCATTGCGAGCCTGACGGCCTACCTCATCAGCGCGTTCATCGATGCCGAGATCTTTGCCTTCTGGAGAGTTCATGTTCGAGGACCAAAATGGACCAGGGTGTTGGTGAGCAATACTGTCTCTACCTGGGTGGATAGTGTGGTCTTCATCACCCTCGCTTTCTACGGGATCATGCCCATCTGGATTCTGATCAAAGGCCAATATATCGTAAAGATGGCCATTACCATTGGAAGTCTCCCTCTGATCTATCTGGTGAAGGGCCAGATAAAAGGTGGAGAAGTATGGGTAAGCACCAAACAGCATAGAGCATAGCGTTAAAACCGTGGAGTAAGAAATGAAAAAAGAGCATATCTTTCTCATTTTCACCCTCTTTCTCACTTTCCTATCCCTTTATCTTCTTTATCAAATCCTCTCTCCTTTTCTGACGTCCATTTTTTGGGCGATCCTCCTGGCCATGGTTTTCTATCCTCTCTTCCAAAGACTTCAACGCCTCCTGAATAAAAGGGAGGTTCTCTGCGCAATGACCATGACGCTACTGGTCATCTTAGTGATCATATTGCCCTCCAGTCTCCTGATGGTCTCCCTGGCTAATGAAGTGGTCGGGGTCTATCATTGGGTGGAGGAGATGATTAAGACAGGTCGTCTTCAGAGCCATTTGGAGCAGATCAAAGAAATCCCTATTCTCAAATGGATCTGGGGGAGATTATATCAATACGGGGATGTTTCCCAGACAAACCCCACAGACTTTCTATTAAAGAACCTCCAACAGGTCAGCACCTTCCTTTTCAACCAGACCTCAAAGATCTTCAAGGGCCTCTCTACCTTCATTATTGGATTCTTCTTTACTCTCCTTTCTCTCTACTACCTCTTCAAAGATGGGGCTCGTCTGCTTGAAAGATTGAAAGAGATTGTTCCCATCCCTTCAGAGGAGAGAGATCTCCTCATCTTCCGATTCAAGCAGATGGTTTATGCCACCATCTACGGTGGGATCGTCGTTGCCATCATTCAGGGTGCCTTGGGTGGAATTATTTTTTGGATCCTTGGAATTTCGTCCCCCGTCCTTTGGGGGACAGCAATGGCTTTTCTCTCCTTTATACCGATCGGAGGAACCGCCCTCATCTGGGGTCCAGCTGCCATTCTCCTGTTAGTTCAGGGGGCCTTTTTGAAAGGGATCATCCTGCTGCTCTTGGGAATATTCGGAATTAGTATGGCGGATAATTTTCTTAGGCCATTGTTCATCAGCTCAAGGACGAATATCCATCCACTGCTACTTTTCTTCGCTGTCTTAGGAGGGATTCAGGTTTTCGGATTGATCGGGCTGGTGATGGGTCCACTGATTGCTACCCTCTGCCTCACGCTCATCGAAATTTATGTCCAAGGGATCAAGCCTCTAAAAGACCCCGATGTGAAATCCAATCGATAGAGAATTTTTAATCGATCCCTGTTGCTTGAAATAATCTATGAGAAAGCCTAAAATGGTTGGGTCGATAGTCCTCGGATGCTGGTAAAGATGAACCGTTCAACACGAATCAATAAAGATGTTTCTTTTCGCAAGTTGACCAAAGGCTTTCATACCCTATCCCATCAAATATTACAATATGCAAACCAAGGTCTCCTGAGACCTCAATTCCAGCGAGAGATCTCGAAGATGATCATCGAGTTTTCAGGATGCGATGCGGTTGAACTTTGGCTGAAGGACCATGATAAATACTTCCGTTGCAGAGCTAGCCGGCACCCTGGGTCATCTTTCTCCTTTGAAATAACTCCTTGCGCACAAGATGAAAACGGCGACATTGCCCCTTGTTCTGACGATGATGCGAATCTGTTCTATCTGTGCAGGGACATTATCCTTGGTCACGCAGATCTTTCTCAACCCGGTTTCACGAAAAACGGAAGTTTCTGGACAGGCGATACGATGAAACTATTCCCTCGCCTTTCAAAAAATGAAAGAAAATCGTATGTCCTCGGCTTCAACGTCGGTGGTGATTACCTCTCTCTTGCCCTAATACCACTTCTAGTCGATTACCAAAATATTGGGCTTTTACAATTGAAGAGTTATCGCAGAAACTACTTTACAAAGAATGAAATAGAACTCTATGAAGGCCTCGCTCAGAGCCTTGGAATTGCGTTGGCACACCGGCATGCCCAGTCAGATTTACGCGAACGGGTCAAAGAATTGACATGCCTCTATGGGATAGCTCGCTTGGCTGCCCAACCTAACATGCCGTTGGAAGAGATCCTGCAGAGCATTGTGGAGCTTCTCCCTCCAGCCTGGTTATATCCTGAAATTGCCTTTGCTGAGATCATTGTGGATGGGCATTCTTATTTAACCCCTGGCTTCCGAGAGGGGAAGCATCAACTGATGGCGGATATCATTGTGAGCGGGGAAAGACGAGGCATGGTCAAAGTGGTCTACTTGGAGGAAAAACCGGAGCTTGACGAGGGGCAATTTCTTAAAGAGGAGCGAAGTCTGATTGATACTGTTGCAAGAGAGGTGGCAATTATTATCACGCGGAGACAGGCAGAGCAGGATAAATTGGAGCTTCAGGAACAACTTAGACATGCTGACCGATTGGCCACCATCGGACAACTCGCTGCAGGTGTTGCCCATGAACTGAATGAACCTTTAGGTAATATCTTGGGATTTACCCAACTTGCAAAAAAATGCCCGGGACTACCTAAACAGGCGGAGCTGGACATTGAGAAGATCTTGGCTGCTTCTTTGAATGCACGGGAAGTCGTCAAGAAGCTTCTGATATTCGCTCGAAAATTGCCTCCAAGAAAGACAAAAGTCAATTTGAATCAGTTGGTCGAAGAGGGACTCCATTTTTTTGAATCTCGGTGCGCCAAGGAGGGAATTGAACTGGTCCGTTCACTTTCTCCTGACCTGCCAGAGATTGCTGCCGATCCGTCACAGTTGAATCAAGTTCTTGTCAATCTGATTGTGAATGCATTGCAAGCAATGCCGATAAAGGGGA
>Ga0315274_10016079_pt1 | contig 10580 bp, 7 predicted proteins | sample YL17G02_20_MG_FD_203700 | JGI IMG/M metagenome (GOLD analysis project Ga0315274, IMG submission 203700) | Sediment microbial communities from Yellowstone Lake, YNP, Wyoming, USA - YL17G02_20 | ecosystem: Environmental > Aquatic > Freshwater > Lake > Sediment | place: USA: Wyoming | collected...
GTGATTCGCCTAGCCAGCGAGACTTTGGGTGCAGTCTGACTATCGCCAACTATGGCCCGCAGGAGGTCTGCTCGGCTGCTATTTGGACCTAGCAGGGCGTCAATACCCGGCAAATCCTCCAGCAATCTTCGCCCATGTCTCTGCGGCAAACATCCAGCCACCACCACCCGCCGGCAGGGGCCGGTCTGCTTTTGGGTCAAGGCTTGACGAATCACCTCGTAGGATTCCTGGCAGGCCTCGGCAATAAATCCGCAGGTGTTGACAACAATGACCTGGGCCCGTTCCTGCGGTGCAGCCACAATATGCCCTGCCTGACCTATGGCAGCCAACATCCGTTCTGAATCCACCAGATTTTTGGCGCAGCCCAGGGACATGAAGGCTACCGATAATTGCTTACCATGTGTCCTATGGCTCATAATTTATTTCTCGCCGTTGGCCTGGAGACTGTTTTATCGCTTACGTTGCGTTAATCTGTTTTGCTGGTTAGCTCCAGAAATCCTGAGCCCCCCACTGGCTTTACAATCTCAGCCGCCACGGGTTCGCGACGCGGTTTGTAGTACTGTTCGGCCAGGGTTTGGATAAGCATCTGGGCTTGGGCTTCCCTAACCAGGGCAATAATGGAGCCACCCAGACCAGCCCCTACCCGTCCAGCCCCAATGACTCCGGGCACGCTTCTGGATATATCAACCAAGGTATCCTGTTCTTTGGTGCTGACGTTGTATCCGCCCGATTGTCGCCAAAGCTGGGACCGTTTAATATCCTGGGGGTCGTCTGACTCGGCCCAGCCGATCAGCGCCTCCAGTTTAGCATCCGATATGCTGTTATCGTGGGCCATGCATCTTCCCGCGACCAGGCGGCTGACGCGGTCGCCGTCATGTGAGATGTTAATGAGTTCACCGAAGCCTTTGACATCTCCTTTACGCAACATTTCACCGGCCATCTTGCTACGGATACATTCGGTAATGCCGTAGGTACAGACCTGTCGTATGTAATAGCCAGCGGTCGGCTCAGCATGATTGCCGAAAGTGCGTTCAAGTACGTCTGGATTTTCCGGAAGCTTCGCTAGTATTTCAGCCCGGCTGCACCGCTGGGGCAAACTGCGGATCATGCGATAAATTTGCCCCTGAGACACGGCAAGTCGCTCAGGATTCACATCCCGGAGGTGTTCCATCTTATCTTTATATGCTGGGAAGTTATGCCGCAGCATGAGCAGACCGAAAACGTACGAGGCGATGCGCTCGTTGAAAACGTCCCGCGCACCCTCCTGTTTTCGTGCCTGTACCAGGCTGTCAGCCAGCACGATACTGTAGCCGTCGGGAAAACGCTCTGCGCTGACTGAAAACGGGAACGATCCGATATGTAGGATATGGTCCTTTTTGCCGAACCTGATAGCCGCATGGTCTCCGCCGCCCCCGCGGGTTCCCACGTACCATTCCGCGAGCCTGCAGGCCTCGACCATCTCCAGCGGCGGGATTGCCAAGCCGTTGACCTTTAAGCAGGCTTCCATAGCGCCCACGACAATAGCCGACGAACTACTCAAGCCGGACGCTATCGGAACGTTGCCTTTGACCGCCATGTTCATACCGCGCAGGGGCGGATCAAAGGTCCCATCAGCTCTGGTATGTATGTGTTGCAGATAAAGCACGCTGGCTTTTACGTAGTTCGACCAGTCACCTACCCTGCCTTGACTCTGACGTTTCTTAAACTCTTGTTGGCTCCACATATCCCAGTCATGAATCTTGCCTTGGTTCAGCTCCGTGGAGATTCTAAAGCGCCGGGGGCCGAACAGGTTTGACTCAGCGTTGCGGATTTCAACTACGTCGTCTTCCCGCGGTTGTACGACAAAGAAAACCTCTTTGATGGCAATTGGGTTGACGAAGCCGCCCCGATGGTCCACGTGCATACCCATCAGGTTTATTCTGCCGGTGGAGCGAGCCAGGAATACGGACTGCTCGGCGCCAAATTCTTTTGAGAAGGTTCTCAGAGCTTCCAGGCAAAGCTGCGTTTTCTCGGATAGCTCGGATGTGTCGGGATATAGCTCTCTTAGCAAACGGCAGATGCTGCTGGAGCTGTCTTGGAGCATTGCTGCCAACTGACGGGCGGGTATCAGCCCCCTGATGCATCTTGGCTGCGATAACTCCATAATCTTCTCGGAGGATATCGGGTTATAACGTTCGCAGGGGTACCCTTTCCACAACCCCATGCTCCATTGGTTTATTTTTCAAAACCTCATTCGGACCATAGAATCCTTTGGTGATTCGCGTGAGGGTATAAGCAATAGTGTATGGCCGAAGGAAGGTTCCGGGGTCGGTTGCACAATTGCAGCCCACTTGGCAATAGTCTCCCATACAGACGCCCATTTTTGGACTGCCGGTGTCATACACTTTGCCCCCCACGCGTATCTTGAGGTTGTGTCTTTTATCGTTATCCCGTAGCCCCTCATAGATACCCAGATTAGCCGTAGTGGCTTGATTACCAAAGTGAGCCATGTATCCGCATATGCTGTCACCTAGATAAGATGGATGCGGAAAGTTTGCCTTATCCATCAGCACTGTATTTTTCATTTCCCCTCGTATAGTGCAGCCGTCACCGAGTATGCAGTCACCGCGCAGATAAGCTCCCTGTCTGATTTCGCAGTTTTTTCCGATGATGGTCGGCCCTTTCACGCCGGCCCCGGCCTCAATGGTTGTACCTGCCCCTACGAAGATATGGTCTTTGTCCACATAAAGATCGCATCCTATTAATTGTACCCCGGATTCCAGAAAGATTAGGCCAGCTTTTCCATCTTTTCTTCCGACGACCGAGCGCGGCTCAAAGACCGCGTTTTCACAGACCACCGCTTCGAAGCTACCCCGCACGTGGACATACGGTCCAATGTTATCCGGGGTGATAATTTTCACATTTCTTTGATCAGCCCGACCTTGTTTGATGGTTTTTTCTAGCCAGCTCTTAGTATATTCGCCAATTTTGCGTATAGCTTGGCAAACAGAATTGGTCTGGTCGAACAAGTCTTGGTGTTTGAAAGGATGGGTTTTGAAATCAAAATACGTTGATGCTTTAAGTTCTTCGGGAACTTCATTTTTCGCTAGGTCCCTTAGGTTTAGGACTTCTTCTGCCATATCCTGTCTCTTCATGGTTAACTCGCCTTTTTTTTGCAATCGGATATTTTTTCGAGAACTTTATTGTGCAGAGTGCGGTTAGTGCTCACCAGCACGTCGTGCACTGTCTCGACGTCCTCGGGAAATCTAACTTCATTACCTTCAAAGTCGCTTACTACGACCCCGGCTTGCTGGGCGATGAAGATACCCGAAAACACATCTACATGCGGCTGCTTCCGGGCAAAGTAACAGTCTATTTTCCCCTCGGCCACATCCGCGAAGGCATAGGGGCCGCCATTGGGCAGAAAGAACTTGAAGGGCTCCATGACCTGGCGGTATTCATCCACCAGCGGCAACAGATATTTCTTTGGTTTCATCGCGTAAGATTCAATCGAGGCCTTCTCTAGCTCAGTTACATCTTTTCGGCCCATCAACTGGCGATACTGGGCGTTAAGTTGGAACCTATGTGCCGGCTTACCACTACTAACATCAACAATAAAGGCTCCTTTTTTGTTGGCGAAAGCAATCTTGTGTTGTACTCCATCACCTACTGCACAGCAGATGCAATTACCTTTGCTGTCATAAAGGGCCATCGAGCTGTACCAGAAATCGGGTATGCCGCGTTTGAACAGATAGCTGCCGTCGAACGGATCGCACACCGCAAATTTTTTCACCCCCCTGGCCCCGGGATTCAGCACTCTACGACCAGCCTCTTCGCTTAGCAGCACAATCGGCTCACCGCGTTCTTCCAGCCGTTTACAATACCGCTGCTCCGTATCTTTATCTACCCTGAAGATTTCGGGATCCCAGCTTTTGTATTCGCCAATTCGGTTTTCGACCGTTTCACCACCGATATTCTTATCGTTCAGTTCTTTGATAATGTCCAGTCCCTCAGCCACGGCCGCCAGGTTGAACGCTGTTAACTCATCCTCACTGCCAAAGAGCGTCAACCATTGTTTGAATGTATCTATTGCCATGCAATAATCCTTTCCGTATCGGGCTCTAATCAAAGTCCTATCGTTTCTGGCTAGAGGCTACAAGCTAATTTTAAAAATTGGCTCAGTAGCTTCGCCGTGCGATCCAAACCCCTAATCCCGCCAGCAGCAATACGCCCGGCAGCAGTAGCCAAAGGATCAGGCCTATCAACTCCCGCGAGTCTTGATAGGTTGTTTTCATCTGGTCGCTTACATATACCGAGTGTTCTTTCGGCTCAATTTTTGACACCTCCGGTGGATCACCAGCCAGATAGGCCATGGCCATTAGAGCAAAATCGTCATTTGATGACCCCGGATACTGAAACAGTCCCGCTGTCATCGGCTGACCATTTAGACCATAGCCCAGCAATATAGGTTTATCGGTAAGCATATCCGAGTCGCCGATGACCAGCAGTTTACCCCCCTTATTGTCCACGTCATCCGGAGAAGGTTTTTTTCTTGGACTTTGGCTTGTTTCATTTGGTTCGCTTTTGAGTTTTTCGGCAATTACGGCAAAGGAATAAGGTCCTCGCGGCTGACCATCAGTTTTAGTCGGTGTTGAGCTGGTATCTTTGCTGGCTGAATAGCCCTGCGGGACCTGCAGCAGCTCGGTTAGCAGGTAATCCTTTATCTGGTCAGCTTCCGGTTGCTTTTGCACCTGCCGGACACCCTCAGCCACGATGAATCCGCGTCGGCCCCTGGCCTGGGTCCACTTCGAAGCCCACTCTACGATGGCGTGTAATTGCTGCCATCCTCCGAACGTTTGTAAGGCTACGCCAACCTTTGTTTCCGGCTGCCCCTGCTGGTCAAAGGCTACGGCCTGATTGTCCGGCGACTCTATTCCGTACTGGGCAAATAATTTGCCCAATCCTGCATCTTGTCCGGGATCGATCAGGATTAGAACCCGGCCCGCGTTTGCTATGTACTTATCGATATAGTCGATTTCTTCTGCGGCAAAGCGCTTACTAGGTCCCAAGATCACCAAGAGTGAGCAATTCTCCGGGATCGGCCGTGCGCCCGTTAGAGGTTCGTTGATCTCTTCGATCGCATAGTTGTGCTGGTGCAGCATCCGGCGAAGACTGTAGGCGTGGCTTGCTCCGCCTTCACCGCTTAGCACGCTGGTTTCGCCGTGGCTTTGGCTAAAGTATATATGTTGCAGTTTGTCTGCCTGGACCAGCCGCAGAATAGCCTCGGTCATCTTTTGCTGAAAATCTCCTTTAGCCCGCAGAGCCAGATAGCTTTCAGCTTGTTCAGCCTGTCCCGGTGATTCCTCCACCCAGTGCTCCAGGATTTTGAAGGCCTCCTCGTCGGTTTTGGGTGGCGGAGGTATCTGAGCTCCGAACCGCTCGAACATTGTCCGCCAGTTGGTGATAAACTCAGCCATGCGGCTACGGTCTGGAAACAGCTCGAAGAGGTCGCGGTCATCGAGGATGTACTGACGATCGCGATAGACTAATAACACCTGTCGATTGCTGTCCACGTCATACTGATTGATTAGCCGGCCGATCTCGCCGCTGTCCTGGGCGGGGTCTAGAAAACGGTAGGTAAGTTTGGTGTTCCCCGGGTGGTTGACCGCTTCAGCAAATATCCGCAGCTCGCCCTCCAGCAGATTATGCCGGGCTGCATCATGTTGGCCGGCGTACGTTGAGCTCGACACCAGGCAGTGCACATCGACCCGCTCACCGTCCTTGACTTGCTGTTCGAAGATTCGCTTGGCTTCGGGGTTTAAGGAAAACGCCTGTCCCGTAGAGATGTCGATAGCCTCATGGTGTTTGATAGCTAGATAATTGCCGGCAACGTTGATGATTAGCACGCAGACTAAAGCCACGACCATATTGCCCATAGCCAGGAGTCTATCTCGCAGTTGCCCCTGGTAGAAGCGAGGTATCAATAGAGCGGCTATCACCACAGCGATCAGCACCGCCAGTATTTGCCGGACCGCATCGGGAAAGCATATTCCAGCCAAGAATCCCACAGCCACCACTGCCGGTGCGGTGGCTACCATCAGGGCGAACCGCCACTTACTAAAGGTCTCAGCTAGGCTGCTCCGGCAAATCGGTCCCCAGGCCAACCCCATAAGGATAGCCGACCATACGAGCCCAGCCAATTTGACTATGAGCTTACCGGAAAAGTGGGTTTGCAGAAACAGCACAGTGGCTCCAGCCAGGGCCAGCCCAGCCAATAATTGTATCCAGTTGGCAGAGCTATAAGATTCAAAGACGTTCCAGAATATGCCTTGCCGGTTGGCTCGCAGGGCGACGAAGGATGCGAACAAACTCAGTGCACACACCGAACCCATCGCCAGGATGGTTCGTGAATCAATTGTACCGCGAGCCGCCCAGTCCAGGTGGGGCATCAGTGAGGTATATTCAGCCCAGCCGCCGCTGGTTTTGCCTACTCCCACAAAGCTGACGATATCACCTAGGAATATGCTCACTCCCAGCACCAGCAGCACCAACAGAGCTGCCACTATCTGGTTACGGACTAAACAACTGCAGAACAGACCCACCCCCACAAAGGCCATGCCCACCAGACCCAACCCAATATAACTGCTGAGTATTTGCCGATAATCCAGGTCCCCCAAGACCCTGTAAAGACCCATATGTACTAGGCTCACCAACATCACCAGGCAGAAGAAGGCCCAGGCCCCGATGAATTTGCCCAGGACTATCTCCCAGTCTTTCAGCGGCAGTGAATAGAGCAGCTCAATCGTGCCTTGCTCTCGTTCGCCAGCCAAGAGCCGCATGGTTATTACTGCTGTAAGGATTAACAGTGCCACAGCAAAGAAGTTTGAAGCTAAGAAGGTAGCCAATGGTTGAATAGCCAGCGGGTTGTCCGGCCTCATCGCTGTTAGCTCCGCCATGCTGGCTACGAACATTCGGCCGGCCATAATGGCAAAGCCTACCGCTACCACGTAGCCCATGGTGTGTAACAGCCAACTTTTCAGCTCCCGCCAGGCCAGGGTTAAGACATTCCTTCTACTGAGCCCTCGGCCCAGAAACAACAGCACAGCCATTCCCAGGGGGATTACCAGAGGACATCGTTCGGTGGTAAGTTTAATTCCAAAGCCCAGCCCTGCCACCGCCGCTGCGATAAGCAGGACTACAAGCCATATGTGCCGAGCCTTGCTGATAATTGTGTATAAGCTGCCCAGGGCGATGGTCCACAGCACTATCTTGACCACATCCAGGAAATGTCGGCCAATCCAGGAGCCCACCACCGATTGGAATTTTAAGCCGGCTGAGATGCTAAAAGCCTGTAGAATTTGCTCGCTAAGCAGTCCCACGATAGCCAAAAGGCCAATCACCACAGCCGCCAGGGCCACTAAAGCCAATAGTTTGGCCCAGAAGCCAGCGGCTTTACCGGCCAATTCCACGGTGTTCGCAGCCGTCATGGTATTCTGCTGTTTTTGGGTTTGGTTCATCAAACTACCCTCTCCGAGGCGGTTATACGCATATAGGCGTCTTCCAGAGATTGCCCGTTTCTGACCAGGTTTGTCAGCGAGTCGTCAGCCAGTAGTTTTCCCGAATTTATGATCAGCACTCTGGAGCAGATTTGTTCTACTTCACTGAGAATATGGGTGCTCAGCAGCACTGTGCAGTTTTCTGCCAAGCCGCGAATCATCTGCCGGGTTTCTTTGATTTGCACCGGGTCTAGTCCGATGGTCGGCTCATCCAGAATGACCACCTTGGGCTTTGCCACCAATGCCTGGGCTAGTCCTACACGCTGACGATAACCTTTGCTTAAGGTTCCAGCCAGACGCCGGCGCATACCGCCCAGTTGACAATGGTCCATAGCCGCCTTGACGGCCGATTTACGGTCCCACCCGGCTATACCACGCATCGCAGCCGTGTATTCCAGCAGCTCCTCTACGCGCATCTCGTTATACAGAGCCATTTGTTCGGGCATAAATCCCAAAATTCTTCGGACGGCCAGCGAGTCGGTTAGGCAATCATGCCCGGCAATTTTGGCTGTGCCAGAAGTTGGTGTCAAAAGGCCAGCCAACATTCGCAAGGTCGTGGTTTTTCCTGCCCCGTTAGCTCCCAGAAAGCCCACGATGGTCCTGGCTGGTACATGGAAGCTTATTTCATCCACAGCCAATACCTGACCGAACCGCTTGGTGAGATTTGAGACTTCTATCATGAGACTCCACCTCAAGCTGATTATCTTAAGGTTCGTTCCGGGGTATTCAAAACGCTGATTTTAGTCGTTAATCACGCGGGGCTCAAGGTTTTTACCGCTGTCTGTAGGTCCATCTTTTGCCGCCCGTCGCTCTTGCCAAGCTTGCCTCTTGCTGCTGATTTGGTTATGCTAGGGCCTGCCATTTGTTTGGTGAGCTGCCCAAAAGGGCTGTTCTAAATATACTCGGATTGCTTCAATGATCTTACTACCTATACGCACCAACATGCCGCTGCGTTCTACGCCGGTCGTGAATTATTTGCTATTGGTAGCTAACATAGCAGTATTTCTGGTTACCCAGCGAGCTTTGGCTGCTGGAGTTTTAGATAATTATATTTTGCAGGCCAGCTATCCGCAACTGCACCAGTTTTTGACTTATGCTTTCCTACATGCCGGTTGGTTTCACCTGGCAGGCAATATGCTTTTTCTGTATATCTTTGGCAACAATATCAACGATCGTCTGGGCAACGTAGGCTACTTGGCCTTCTACTTAGCGGCTGCCTTTTTTGCCGGCCTCGGCCATGTTTATATGCAGCAGTCGCCGGCCGTGGGGGCCTCGGGAGCCATTGCTGCTGTGATAGGCCTGTATCTGGTTCTTTTTGCCCGTACGGAAGTCACTATTTTTTACTGGTTCTTTTTCATTTTCATGGGCACCTTTGATATTCCAGCTTTAGTGTGGATTCTGCTGGGTCTTGGTAAGGACTTGTATTACAGCCTCAGTGGTGAAACTCTTCAGATTGCCTACTCTGCCCACGTAGCTGGATATCTGTTTGGTTTCGCTATTGGTTTGGTTTTGTTACTTGTCGGATTGGTTAGGCGCAACCGGTTCGATCTACTTTCGTTTTTTTTCCGAGCGGCTTACTATACTTCAGATGATGCCGCTGTTGCAGCCAAGGGAAATTTTACCCCTCAGCAGCGTGAGGTTTTTACCTTGCGGCAGCAAATACTTGGCTCATTAGCCGAGCACGATATGGTTCGAGCTGTCCAACTGTATGGCCGGTTACACCAGACTGATCCAGACCAGGTTTTGCCTACGCAGGGCCAGTTGGACTTAGCCAATCAACTGATGGCTCAGGGTGACTACCAGCAGGCCGCCGAGGCCTATGAGCTTTTTCTGAAAACCTACCCGACTTACCAGCAGAGCTCTCAGGTACAGCTCATGCTTGGTTTGGTATATACCCGTTATCTGAACCAGCCCACCCGGGCCCGCGAGCATTTGCGTAACGCCTTGGGCCGGTTACCTGACGATTCGCCAGTTCGCCAAATGTGCCAATCCGAGCTCGACCGGATACCCCTTGCCGATTCGCCCTGATTCGCACCGTGCATTGGAATATGCCTCGGCTGGAAATGTAAAAAAAAGCAAGAATTCAGTCTTGCTAGGCCGATAAGGAATTAGTAAGATTAGTGTAAAGTTAGGTGAAACCTTTCCTTCATGGTTTAGGAGCTCGACCATGGACAGGCAGCAGATTAGATTGAAGCTTGCCATTGATCATCTGGGATTGAGCCTAAAAATGGATGATTTTGACAACCGCTTGATCCTACAAAAGGCTGTTTACCTCGCCCAGGCCAAACAGGTCCATCTGGGCTACTACTACCAATGGTACCTCTATGGACCGTATTGCCCGTCACTTACCAAAGATTTATACGCCATCGACAGTGAAGGCCGGTATGGGGTGGATGAATGCAACAGATGGGAGTTGGATGAGCAATCTTGCCACAGACTTGACGAAATAAAAGGTCTCTTCACCGAAACTGCGCCAGGACCACTGCCTAGCAATCTTGAATTGTTGGCGTCGGTTCATTTCTTGGTCACTTGCAAGCAAGTCTCCAGAAGCGATGCTAAGCAAATTACAGAAATACTGAAGCGATATAACAAGGATTTCTCTCCCCAAGAAGTTGAAGTGGCCTTGGGGGAATTGGATAAATATGGCCTCCTGCCCGGCTGACCGTCCCGGAAAATTCATTGTCGATTCCATCCACGGCGCTATCCGTCTCTCAGATCGCGCAGTACGAGTTATCGACACCGCTTCATTTCAGCGATTGCGTCAGCTCAAGCAGTTGGCCATGGCCCAATTGGTCTATCCCAACGCAACTCATACAAGGTTCGCCCATAGTATAGGTACGCTGGGCATAATGAACCGGGTTCTTGAGGTTGCTGCTGATAAATTCAATGACCTGAATGATAAACAGAAAGAAAACCTTCGTCTTGCTGCACTCTTGCATGATATCGGTCATTATCCCTATTCCCACATGATGGAAAGTGTGGATAAGGTTCAGTTAACTGAAAAGTGGCTCGAAGGTAAAATATTGGATGATAGTCAGGTTGAAT
>Ga0315274_10016080_pt1 | contig 10580 bp, 8 predicted proteins | sample YL17G02_20_MG_FD_203700 | JGI IMG/M metagenome (GOLD analysis project Ga0315274, IMG submission 203700) | Sediment microbial communities from Yellowstone Lake, YNP, Wyoming, USA - YL17G02_20 | ecosystem: Environmental > Aquatic > Freshwater > Lake > Sediment | place: USA: Wyoming | collected...
CTTTAATCTCGCCTGCAGCTGTGACGCAGAGCACAATGGGGCCACTCACTCAAGGCTCAGGGCTATTCAACAATTCTCATTCTCAGGTGAGAATTGGGAATGAAATCCTCGGTAATCCCGGGGTGAGACTGGACTGGGTTGGGGAAGAGGGCAGAGACGATACAGACCTAGCACGCACCACAAGACAGAGCGCGTTGTGGATTGATCACTGTGTTGCCCTGCCTGCGGCGCGCGATAGACGAGGCCACGGTCCATAGCTGCTCTGCCGCAGCTCCCTAGCACGCTTATGGACTGACGTACAGGTCTCTCGTATTGTCATAGGCTCCTTGTTGCCGGTACTTCTTGTGTGTCAGTTTCTCGGGAGAGAAACACAGAATTGTTCAACAGTAAATCTGTTAGCTAGGAAGTGAAGCGCCTTGGTCCGAGAAAAACAGACGAAGAGAAGCAAATTCGAAACTATGAATACTATACTCCAACTCTGCACCCAAACAACCAAGAAAACCCACATAATGTACAAGGCCAACCTAAGCCACCAGCAACTCGAAAAGTACCTCTCGACAGTGACTCAGGCAGATCTTCTGGCCCCTGCTGAGGGTGGATACCTCACAACCACGAAGGGAAGGATCTTCCTTGACAAATTTAGGGAACTAACTGATGTCGTGGAAGACGGAAATATGAGCGGAGCCCACGTCTACTCTCATTTCGAGAGCCATCATCTCTCGATGACACACTAAACGATCACATACTTCTTCTTCGTACCAATGTTGTCAAGTATTGTACGGGATTACGACATATATCCGGGATTGCTAGATGCTAAAAAGGCCATTCATAAGGCACATAGCGCGCCGCGCGCGCGGGCCTGCCAGATCACATTTCCTAGTCTTCAAAGACCTTTCAGACCTGTCGACTTGATCCATATGTTTCTCCAGTATTCCAGCCACACATTCCAGACCCGGTTCCAAGCTAATCCCTTGCAGGAGAGCGTGCGTTAACTCTCAATCCACTCTCGCTCAATCGGAGTCGCGCGCCCCAAAACGGGTCGATGACACTCCTGCAGTACATTGACGCGTAAGTCTAAATGGTTCTATCCTCATCAGCCTAGAGAGAATACGGAGCCTCAGTGGTTGAGAAGAGTATCCGAGATACAGGGGCTGCCTAGAGGTCTAGTCCACCTGTTCATAGTCAATGTGGTCGTATCCCAGAACCAGTCGATACTCACCTCTCTACTCGGCCTCCTCGCCGAGAGCAAGGGCGCGACTCAGCTAGACGTCGGATTACTTTTCCTCCTCGGAGGGGTGAGCTCAACACTACTCATGATCCCCAGTGGCGTACTCTCACAAATGGTGGGCAGGAGGAGAATGATCATGATCGGTGCCGGAATCTCTGCTGTAAGTCTCCTCAGCCTAACCATGGCGCCGACATGGAACTGGCTGATACCCGGCGCGAGCGGCTTCAACATCGGCTTCGCCCTATTCATTCCCGCAAGAATGAGCCTCATTGCCGACTACAGCACTGAGAAGAACAGGGCGACGGTATATGGACTCAGCAATATATCATGGCCAGTTGGGACAATCTATGGACCCGTCGCCGCCGGCGCCCTTGCTGACAGCCTCGGATGGAACTCGGCCTTCTACTTCGCCTCCCTCACGGAGGTGATAGCCTTTTACTTTGCCACGAGATTGGACAAGGACCAGCCCACCATGTCAACAGAGACTTCTAAGACAGACCATCGTGTGCTGTCTGGACTGGACCTCTTCAAAGGACCTGCGGTCCCTCTCTACGCTATGCACCTCTTGAATAGTCTCGGAGTCTCGACGGTTGACCCCCTTCTGCCCCTTTACCTCCAGGGCAGGTTCGGAATAAACAGGACCGGGGTTGGCCTCTTCTACTCTATTAGCGCGGGCTTCTCAACTCTGATAGGACAGGTTCCCGCCGGAATAGTCGGGGACAGGTATGGTAACAGGAAGGTGATCCTGGCCGGCTTAGCTGCACTACCGCCCCTATACATGCTCTGCGGATTCTCAAGCACATACCTGATGGTGTTAGTCTTCTACGTGGGGGTACAGGCCATGTGGAGCTTGACGTGGCCCACCAGCATGGCTCTCCTTATAGGGAAGGTGCCAAATGCTAGGCGGGGACTCGCAGTCGGGATACGACAGACAGTAATCCGACTTGGTGCGGACTTCGGCCCGACAATTGGGGGCACGCTAGCTCCATTCCCACTGCCTTTCTTCGCGGCCGCTATCATCAATGCAGCATCTATTCTGCCAATTCTGAGAATCAGAGAGAAGAACAGATGAGAAAACAGCGCGTCACACAGGTTGTAGCGCCTAGTTATTATACCCTGGTTTACAGTAGCTCAAACACGGGTCGACTAGGATGAACGACACAGTGAGCGTGAGGATACCCCGCGAAATCAAGGAGAAGCTCAGAGAGTACAACATAAACGTGTCCGAGGTCATCAGAACCTGCCTCCATGACACGGTGCGGAGAGAGGAGAACCTCAGGAGACTCAAGGAGGTCGACCAAGAGCTGCAGTTAACAAGGCGGAGTACCCCCAGGGGTACCGCAGTCGGACTGATAAGGGAGGACCGAGACCTTGAGCACTAAGGGAGACCTTGTCCTCGACGCGTCCACCATAGTCGCCTACGCCCTCGGCGAGGAGGGATCTATAGAAATTGGTCAGGCCATGATGGCCTGCATTGAGAGAGGATCCAGATTGATGGTGCCCGATCTCGTCTACAATGAAGTGGCCAACGCTTTATTGAAGGCGTGCTTTCGGGGGCTTATGCCCGAGGGGACGATAGTCAGCACCCTCAACACGATTTGGAAGCTTCCATTGGAGAGTGTCAGACAGAACAGGGAGCTTCTAGTCAGAGCATCGGAAATTTCACAGGAGTCCAGACTAGCCATCTACGACACCGTCTACATAGCCTGTGCAGAACGAGAGAAAGCCATCCTCCTAACATGCGACAAGAAACAGTACGACATGGCTACAAAGTACTGCTCGGCAACAATCGTCTAGGCAAGCCCCAAGGGCGTATCTGTACAGACGCGTCTATCCGATTCAATGCTTACTACTGAGCTGTTCCTGCCTATTCAGGTCCTGACCGAATGGTCGCCCATGGAGGTGCCATCTCTCCTCGTCCGCCTACAGGTCTTTCTCATCTTCGTATTAGCCTTCTGCAGCTCGTTAATGTTCTGGCTGAGCTCGCCCCCGAAACTGAGTACGTGGATAAAGCTCCCACCTGTATCATAGGAATTAATGCCCTTGAATATCGATACGACGGAGTCAACCAGCGTCGACTCCAGACACTCAGGACAGAGACACGAGTCACCATGGGTCACACGATACTCTCGACCCTCTAGGCATTCACCGGTGCAGCTGAAACCGCGCTTACACTTTGGACAGACCCGATCCAACTCTGGACATCCAGCCTCCGCCTGTAGGTGGCTCCGTGAATATGGATTTAGCCCTTTCCCCGTCTAAACCGGAGGGTTATCTTTTACCGAATCTTAGACCGAATCCTTGGAGTTCGTCCCTGATCCTCTGGTAGATCTCCTGATAGGCAGGGATCGGCTTCTCTGCCTCCATATCGTAGAGCTGCTGGAAGGTATAGCCGAATGGTGCGTCTCTCTCAAGCCTAGTCTCGTAGCGGAGGAGTAGGTTCTTCACTATTTCGTTGGCCTTCTCCGGACTGATCCCCGATGTCGCCTTGGAGACCTCGCCCATCCACCGCGACTCCAATGGGCTGCCGAAGTCCTCGACTGTCCCAATCACGAACTTCCTGGTCCCGCCTGTCAACGCAGCCGCGCCGCTGGCCACAGCCGCTATGTTTCCTGCTGCCGCCTCAAGAAGATACTGCTCTGTCCCCGGGCCAGCGAATGGGTGGTCACACCCATTACTTGAGACGGGTACTCTACTGTTCCGGGCGAAAGCCTGAACTGGGAGACTACCAGTCCAGAGGCAGGCCCTGCAGGCACGGCTCTTGACACGGTTATGCACATAATTGGGCCCTGCTAGCTCACTCTCGGTGACGAACATCCCGAGTATGCCGCCCGCAACGGCAATTGCCGGTGCAGTGTCTGGGCCGCCTGAGAATCCTCCTATGACGGCCGTATGGCTTGCTCTTCGAGGGCTGCCGTAGGCCAGAGCGAACGCCATACGGTTGAGCTCGTCGAAGCTCACCTTGAGCTCAGCGATGAGTCCTCCACTAATTGCGTCTGTTGGCCTTATTCCCTTTAGAGGGTCGCACATACCGATCGTCGCTGCTGCTGATGGGGCGTTGGCCGAGATGAACATTCCTGGCCTTTCGGCATCGGCTATGGCGCGGCGCATGAGCTCCACCTCCTTCCTGTACTGAAATATCTCTGAGGGACGGTTAGCGCGGACCTCGTATTTCCCGTTGATACGGGTGACCAGGCCCTGCCATATCCCGTCCGTGTCCGGCTCCCTGGCGCAAAGCTTGTACATCCTGTATGCGGTTTCCGGGCTGCTGTATAGGACCGTCTGAATACCGGCGCAAATCACAGGCTTCGCTGCAGCACCGGGTGCACGGTGGGCCTCGACGACCGCGTCCTTCCCGTCTCCAAGGGTGGTTGAGCCCTTCACTGACTTGATCATTTCCGTGACCTCGGCTTCGGTGAATCGGATGTTCCGTTTAGTGCTAGTGCAATAGATCCCGATGTCAACAGCTGCTCGCATGCCGGCCTCCCAGACACTGTCCGCCAACTGATTGTCACTTGGAACAGGGTTCTCTCGGTCGTAGTAGAGGTGATACTCCTTGCCCAGAGAGTTGGCGACTCTGAATATCTTCATGTCAAAGGCGGACTCCTCCATGCGCTCCCCTGTTTCCGCCCGGTCAACGACCTCCCAGAAATCTACCATGCCTATGAGCCTCCTCGACGCTTTGCGACCAGGCGCTTCACTGCCTCCACCGCCCCAGAGGCGTTCTCCGAGTAGTCATCCGCGCCAATCTTCTCGGCCCACTCGGCTGTGACGGGGCCACCCCCGACTATGACCTTGAACTTGTCCCTCACACCTTGGTAGTCGAGCTCCTCAATCACGTTTCTCTGGTAGGGCATTGTGGTCGTCATGAGTGAGGACACGGCGATCACGTCCGCGCCGCTTTCTTTCGCCTTGTTGACGAATTCCTCCGGGGAAACATCCTTTCCAAGGTCGATAACCTCGAAGCCGGATGCCGTGAGCATGGCCCCCACGATATTTTTCCCAAGGTCGTGGATGTCGTCTTGCACTGTGCCGATGACGACTCGGCCGAGTCGCAACTTCTCCAAGTCTTCCTTTGGGATCCTTCGCTGTAGGACTTCGACACCCGCCTTTAGTGCGTCTGCGGCCATCAGGAGATGGGGGAGGTAGACCTCGTCTCTACTGAATTTCTCTCCCACCTCGTTTATTCCTGGCCTCAGCCCCAGGTCCACAGCCTCCAGTGCGGGCATGCCCGCGTCTATTGCCTTCTGGGCTGCAGCCTTGGCGGCCTCTTGGTCGTAGCTAGTTACTGCCTCGGACAGTTCCCTGAGTATCTCTTCCCTCGTCTTCGAAGCCATGGCCTTTCGAACCAGTAATAAGCGATGAGAGCCCAGAATAAAAGCTAAGTCATCTTCCTGAAACGAGGGGGAGTTGCTTCTCTCATCAAATAAAGGTAAGAACAACGCGCGCGCTATTGTAGATGGGCTATGATCTGGGCCTTACGTTCGAGACCACGACGTTCAATTTGCCTCGTGCTGTGAGTGGTATGTCGTCAACGAACTTGACTTCGAGATTGACCTCCGAAATGTCCACACCCGCCATCTTGGGGAGGCCAACCCTGATGTTCGACAGTAGCGCGTTGGCAAGGCCCTTCTCATCCACGTCTTTGCTGGTCTTCTTCACCAGGATGCTGATGCTGTCCTTCTTGTCCTGCACTACCTTGTAGCGATCGATCTCCTTCACGAAGTTGAAGGCCTGGAGAGCCTCAATGAAGCTCATGGGCGCTACGAGCCTGTCATTGGGCAGGACTAGAAACGAGTTGCTCCTGCCCTCCAGGACCTTCATCAGGGGAAGCCTCCTGCCACAGGAACACTCGTCAGAGATGGGGACGCCAACATCCTTCACGTTATAACGAATGAACGGCATCGCGTAGGCATAGAGGCTTGTGTAGACTATCTCGCCCTCCTCGCCGATGGCGATCTCTTCTCCACAGTCATCAACGAACTGCATATACGCGGAGTCAGTGTCCATGTGGTACCCCTCCTGCAGTGGGCACTGCCACGCGGTCCTATCCATCTCCGTGCAGCCGAACTGGTCATGGTACGGCCCCCCGAACACTCTTTCCACGTACCGTCTGGAGGACTCTGGGAACAGTTCACCGGTTCCGAATATTATCTTCGGGTGAAGCTGGTTCATGCCCCTATGGTCCATTTCCTTGGCGATTAGCCAGAGCATGCCTGAGAAACCGTCGAGGATGTCTGGCCTTGAATGCTCCAGGATTCTGAGCTGAGCCTCTCGATCCGACGCGACGGGTATTATGTTCTGCGCGAAGATGCCGAAACGCTTCTGCAGGCCTGTGGTCTCTTTGGCCTGATCGGCCTCGACCAGAGCGATCCACCTGTCACGGGGCCGCTGTCCGCAGCTGATGTTCGCCCTCATATAGACTGATTTCCGCCAAGCGTCCTCTCTGGAGTTGACGCAGATCGAGAAAGGCTGCCCCGTCGAGCCCCCAGTGCTGATGGTTTTGAGATCCCTTGGATTGTACTGGTTTGAGACAAGATCAGAGATGGGCGTTCTCTTCAGGGTCGTTTTGTCAACTATCGGGAGCTTCTTCAGATCATCTACGGTCATAATGTCCGATGGTTCCACGCCTGCCTCTTTGTAGAGCCTATGATAGAAGGGGACATTGTGGTAAGCGTTCCTCACTACGGCTCGGAGCCTTCGGTTCTGGTATTCCCGCAGCCTCTCCTTGTTCCAACTGACCCGTCTGAGCGCGCTGAGAAGGTAGTAGGTCAGTCTCACAAAGTTTGCCACTGGACGTTTACCTCAGCGTCAGCTCAAGGCCTCGTCATGTTCTCCCTGTGCGTGGGTTCTGTGCTATGCTCGTACATAAACACTCACATGCCCATCTAACGTGAATATGATGAGGGACTGCAGTATGCGGGTGGTATGATAGATTCCCCGTTGGGGCATATACGTATTGTGTAGATATGTTCTGAACAACCCAGTGGGGAAGCGGAGAGGCATGGACCATGCTGTTCCTACCCTCAGCGAGACCGTGAATAAGGTTTGTGGAGTGTTGCTCTCGAGGATTCGCAGTTTCGTACTCAGCCAAACAATCCGCCGCCATCAGGCAAGTGGCTGGCAAGTCCGATAGCATGTTTATATTCACTGGATGATATTTCTGCGTTCAGATACATTCCCCTCTCCGGGGAAGAAGGACGATAAGACATGAGCAATAGAGAAGAGTTCACCTCAATCGAGCAGATACGTCAACGAGCATACGATATGCTCAACGAAAAGACACCTGAAAGGGCAGAGGATATTTGCGACATACGCTCCGGTGTCGGCACAGGAGCTACCTGGAGCCGTAACAGGATGGCCCTAGACGAGCTCACGTTGCGGACTAGGCTCATCCATGGAATCAACGTTACTGACACAACCACCACGGTCCTTGGCACAGAGATAAGCACACCCATAATAGCGGCGCCGATAGCCGGAGCCCCGGCAGACGACCTAGCCAAAGCCTGCAAAATTGCCGGAACCATATGCATAATCGGCTATCCACAACCGAAGGAACGAATTCAAGCTCTCTCCACCATAGAGGGCGGAAAGATAGCATGGGTTGTTAAACCCCTCAAGGACATGGAGGAACTGCGTAGCTGCTACCAAGTGGCTAGAGACGCAGGCTGCATCGCCGTCGGCATGGACCTTGACTCAGCCGCAGGCCTCGCCTCACGTGCCATGAACGAGGCGGCCAAAGCCTATTGGAGCTTTAAATCCGTCGAAGACCTCAAGGCAATAAGGGCACTCACACCGCTCCCATTCATAGCTAAGGGCATAATGAGCGTCGAGGACGCTGAGAAATGTGTCGAAGCCGGGGTCAACACCATAGTTGTCTCCAACCATGCGGGGTACGCCCTGGACTACGCCCAGGCATCTATAGAGGTCCTACCAGAGATCGTCGACTCAGTGGGGAGGAGGACTGAGGTCCTCATGGATGGAGGGATCCGACACGGCGTAGACGTGCTCAAAGCCTTAGCCCTGGGCGCGAAGGCGGTGCTTATCGGTCGACCGGCAGTCTGGGGTTACACAGCTGGAGGCGAAAACGGGGTCGCTCAACTCATCGACCTGATGACCATTGAGCTATCCCGAGCTATGAAGCTCACAGGAGTCTCCTCTGTGAAGGATGTCCCAGCCAGCATCCTAGCGTAGAGAGTCATACGGGTGCGGAGAAAGCACCGAAAGGTGCCTTCATACCCCTCCTACATCACCAATCATCTGAGCTAAAGAAGGGGAAGATCTAGTCGGTAGGCTCGGGTGATAAGCTGGACCTGCGCTGGGATGATCGCCTCTTCACGAATAGGCCTGTGGCGACCGTCACGGCTACACCTGCGACTGCCAGGGGCATAACAACCCGCATTAACACGTTTGTGGGTGAGTTTCCTCCTTCAAGGGGATAGGGCCAGAATGACTTTTCAACCGTTACTGTGAACCCTTGAGTGGCAGTATTGCCTACTATGTCCTTTACAGACAGGATTACGTTGTATGTTCCCGGGTTACTGAAGCGGTACTGTGGTTTCATGCCACTGAGGATCTTCATCGATCCGTCCACAAAGGTCCATGTGTAGCTTCCAATACCTCTGTCGTCGGTTGAGCCTGAGGCGTTGAATGTCACAATCGTATGCTGCCACACTGTCTGATTTGCCCCTACATTGGCTGTGGGCATGACCGTGTCGATGATGATTGTGTCTCCATATATGGCAGATGAGAAGCCTGCCTTGTCCATGAACTGTACGTACACGGTCTTTATCCCATCGCCGCCCAGCAGAATCCAAGGTTTTGATCCGTTGAAGCTTTCCCACTGCGTGAAGGTCACATTATCGTTTGAGAGGCGCATCTTGGCCACCCCTGTTCCCAAGTCTGAAGCATCTATGCTCAATGCTACGCCGGTCCCATTTGTGCCAGCTACACCGTTGTTGATGACTACCGACCCTGTCGGCCCCGCTGTATCCAGTATAATGCTGTCAGTGTACACTATGGAAATCAGGCCCGCTTTGTCGCGGATCTGGTACTCTACGGTCCTGTTGCCGTCACCGACTCCCAGAATCCATGCCTTAGATGAAGAGGGCGCCTCCCATACTCCCCAGACAGATGTGCCTGTGTCCCTGTAGCGTACTGTATCAACTCCGGAAGTAGCGTCGGAATAAGTCAGATGCAGCGTGACAGTAGGTTTCGTCGTGTACATTTGGTCCACGGCATTGATGACTATTGATCCCCTTGGCAGAGCGGTGTCAAGAACTATTGTGGCTTGGAGTGTCTTCGTATTGTTGGCGCCGTCTCTGACCTGACAGTAGATAGTCTTCCCACCGTCTCCTGATGTCATCTCCCATGCCTTGGTGGTCAAGTAGAGCTCCCACTCCTCGATGTCCCAGACGCCATCATTGCCGTATCTGACCTGGTTGACCCCAGTTAGCGCGTCGGATGCGTTGAGACTAAGGTTGACGCTGGTCGAATTCGCGTAACCTGCTTCATTGTTGATGGTGAACGAGCCCTGAGGAGGAGTCTTGTCAAGCTTGATGCCAGCTAGGATATTATGCGGTATTTCCTCGTTCCCCGCGATGTCAACGCTCCAGTACTCTAGGGTATTGTTCACGCCCTCGGTTGTCACGTATACCAGATAGTCATTTCCGAGTACGGTGGGCGTCCCCCCATTGAGGATGTAGTAGGTTCTCCAGACTCCGGTCCGGTTCTCGGGTGCGTCGAGTGCAGCCAACATTATCGTGAAATCGTTGTTGTGCCATAGACTGTCAAAGTTGTCTGTTGTCTCCGGGGGGGTGACATCATCGATTGGGTTTATTCCGTCGGCCAATCCATCATTTGGTATGACGTGACAGATCCAGGTGTCTCCTGACTGCATTTCCTCCGACACAATTGTAGAGGTAGTACTCAGCCCGTACCTGGATTGCTGGTAGTCTTGAAGGATCTGTTCGGCGGTGAGTCGCTTCGGATATATCTGAACCTCGTCTATTATGCCCTTGAAGTAGCTGAACCATCCGATATACAGGGGTTGCACACTGCGCTGAATATAGCCTGAATGCGGGGTTGAGGCGACTCGATGGCCGTCCACGTATAGCCTCAGTCCCTCACTTCCGCTTCTATACGTGAAGGCGACGTGGTACCACCTGCCTGTCTGGAGCTGGCCTGAGAATACCTGGGCGAAGGTAGCCACCGTGTCATTCTTGTAGTCGACTTGTGGCGTCCAGACGGTTGCGAAGAACTTGCTCGACTTTATTCCCAGTTCATAAACTGGTTGTTTGAAGAGTATCCTTGTGTCGGTCTGGCCCTCCGAGAGGTATACCCATGCCTCCGC
>Ga0315274_10016081_pt1 | contig 10579 bp, 7 predicted proteins | sample YL17G02_20_MG_FD_203700 | JGI IMG/M metagenome (GOLD analysis project Ga0315274, IMG submission 203700) | Sediment microbial communities from Yellowstone Lake, YNP, Wyoming, USA - YL17G02_20 | ecosystem: Environmental > Aquatic > Freshwater > Lake > Sediment | place: USA: Wyoming | collected...
CCGTCTTCTGACTCCTCGATGACGAACGAATCGTCCACTATCTCCGGATGATTAGGATTCAGTACTCGGCTTTCAAGGCTGTAACTCGAGACCCACTCCCCTACAATCCCCGGGTCTTTGACTAGCTGGCTCTCAAGGTATGTCGGTTGCTCGAAATTGACGCAGCCGGACACCGCGAGGCTCAGCAGGCAAATAGTGATCATGATTGCGCGTCTCATAAGGCACCTCCTCTATGGATAACAGAAAGTCTATCACGACCCTGCAAAGCCCGGCAATTGTACTCCCGACGCTACTTCCGCTTCTTCACCTGGATCTGAAGCCTGGTTTTCTCGCCTTCCCGCAGGATCATTATGAACAGCGCCAGGTCGTCCTTAACATACCTGATCGCGCGCTGATCCCCGTCGGTGCGCCACGGCGCGGTGGGGTCCTTCTCCCAGCCTTCGAGATTCGCGTAGAAGTTGAAGACCGGATCGACGGGGATTTCTCCCATGGTGATGGCGGTCATCTCGCCGTTGGCTGCGGAGAATTCCTGGACCTCGAAGCCCTCGGGGAGCGGCAAGTCGTCGCGCCATCCGTTCGGAAGGCTCGCAGGATCGACCGCGGGCAAGATGATCTCCGGCTCGGCGGTGGACATGTCGACTGGGGGGGCCTGCTCAGGAGTGTCTGCGGTCTGGGTATCCGCAGTGCCCGGACCGGGAGACCCTGAAGTGGAGGTCTTGTCGGTCTTTGTGCATGCGGATATCAACAACAGAAGGGCGACAGAAATACTGAGGATAAAGATAGTGGGGCGCATTGCGGTAAGTCTCCTTTTCACGATCCCTGCCGCTTAATGATACCAGAATCAACCGATTCTCTCGCCCCCGGGTCCGCAGCCTTTCCAGGCTGCATCTTCTTCTTGAATAAGAGCGGACTGGAAAGTCCGCGGACCCGGTTGGGCAGTTTCTTTACTTTTGCCGGGGTCGGTACTAACATTTGAAATCGGCATGAAATCCGGATCGCCACAGGAATCGGCGCACAGATCGCCCGGTCCAGAGCCGCTGGACAACTTCCGCAGCCTCTCGATACGGGTGCTTCACTATGCCAATCTGGGTGTGTCCAGAGTCGGCTTTCTAAGGCAGGTCTCAAAGATACTGCTGGATTTCTCCGGCTGCGATGCGCTCGCCATACGTGCCGCCGACGGGGCGCTTTACTACTGCTCCGAAGCATCGAGGCGTCCCGAAAAATCCTTCAACTTCGAAATCCTGGACCCCAAGTCGAGAAAGGAGCGCAACAAGGGACCCTGTGTCGAGGAGACGGAGGACCTGGACCGGGTCTGTGAAGACGTGATGACGGGAAAATCGGACCCCTCCTCGCCTTTCCTCAGCAAGAACGGCAGCTTCTGGATCAGTGACACCGACAATCCCCTTGCCTCCCGTCAGGCCGCCGACACTGACCGCGACGGGGAGTCAAGACCGCTCAGCAGGATCTACAAGACCATTCTTGTAGTTCCCTTTGTGATAACCGATGAAAATAACGGCGTTCTCATGCTGAAAAGCATGGAGAAGTACTTCTTCACCGAGAAAGAGGTCGAGCTATATGAGAGCATCGCCCAGAACATGGGCATCGCGATAGCCGCAAGGCGCACGCGATCGGAATGTCACGAAAGGGTGAAGGAGCTCACGTGTCTGTACGGCATCGCGCAGCTGGCAGGCAGGAAAGGGCTCTCCACAGAGGAGCTGCTGATGGGGATCGCGGCACTTCTGCCCCCGGCCTGGCAGTATCCGGACATCGCGTCGGGACGAATAGTGCTGGACGGGGAATCGTATTCGGCACGTGCGGGGGACGAGGTCGCCGACAGACAGGCTGCGGATATCGTCTTAGGCGGCGTGAAGCGCGGATTCGTCGAGGTGGCGTACTCCGACGAGAGACCCCAGCTCTTTGAGGGACCGTTTCTCCTGGAGGAAAGAAAGCTCATCGACGCCATCGCCGCCGAGATCGGTCACCTGATCGACAAACTGGAAGCGGATGAGACTCAGGCCAAGCTGCAGGAGCAGTTAAGGCACGCGGACAGGCTCGCGACGCTCGGTCAGCTCGCGGCCGGGATCGCACACGAGCTGAATGAGCCGCTGGGCGCGATCCTGGGCTTTGCCCAGCTCGCAGGCAAGGACCCCGGAGCGCCTGAACAGACGGCAAAGGACCTTGTGAAAATCGTCAATGCATCGCTCCACGCGCGCGAGGTGGTCAGGAAGCTCCTGATATTCGCCAGGGCCGTGCCGACGAAAAAGACCGAGGTCGACCTCAACAAAATAGTGAAGGACGGGATCTATTTCCTGGAGTCGAGGCTGTCGAAGGAACAGATAGAGCTTGACAGGGTGTTGGACCCCAACCTTCCCTCCATATTTGCCGACCCGGCGCAGATTCATCAGGTGCTCGTCAACCTGATCGTCAACGCGATCCAGGCGATGCCCGGGGGCGGTAAACTGAAGCTCGAAACGAAAAGCGACGGCGACAACGTGTCGCTGATAGTCGAGGATACCGGACTGGGTATGAGCGCGGAGGTCCTCAGCCGCGTCTTCCTTCCCTTCTTCACAACGAAGGACGTGGGTCAGGGCACCGGCCTCGGCCTGGCGGTCGTTCATGGAATTGTGATTTCGCATGGCGGAACCGTCGATGTGACCAGTGAGGTCGGCAAAGGGTCGGTGTTCAAGGTCACTCTCCCTGTGGGCGGCGCCGACGGCAAAGGGGATACTATTCGCAATGGCATCGTCGAAGAATCATCGCAACGATAGCGGCAAAGAGATCATCCTGGTCGTGGACGACTCGCCCGACACGCTGGAGGTCCTTCAGAGGAATCTGGAACCGCAGGGCTATGTTGTGTTCACGGCTCTGAACGCCGGGGACGCGATCAGGCTTCTGGAGTCCACGCATGTGGATCTGGTCGTCACCGATCTGAAGATGCCCGGTGTCAGCGGCCTCGAGCTCGTCAGGCACGTGCGCGAGAACCTCAAGGACACCGAGGTCATGATGATCACCGGCTACGCCTCCGTGCAGGGCGCCGTCAAGGCCGTGAAATCCGGAGCGGAAGAATACCTGGCAAAGCCTTTCACCGACGAGGAGCTTCTCGGGGCTGTCCGGAGATCTCTCGACAAACTGCACTTGCGACGCGCGGCCTCCCTCTCCAATCACCGCGCGCCTTCCAAAGCCTACGGAATGATCGGAGCTTCGCCCCCGATGCTGAAGGTTTTCGACATGATCGAGAAGGCGGCCTCGACTACCGCTACCGTCCTGGTCATGGGCGAGAGCGGCACCGGCAAGGAGCTCGTGGCCAGGGCGATCCATTACAACAGCCCCAGGGCCAGTGCCGCATTCGTGCCGGTCAACTGTGGCGGCATACCCGAGGGCCTGATCGAGAGCGAGCTCTTCGGGCACGTCAAGGGATCCTTCACAGGCGCCACCGAGTCGCGCGCAGGTTTCTTCCAGGCCGCTGACGGCGGAACGATATTCCTGGACGAGATCAGCGAGATGAGCCTGGGCATGCAGGTCAAGCTCCTCAGAGTGCTGCAGGAAAAAGAGGTCTACATGGTCGGCGCGACCAAGCCGAGAAAGGTGGACGTGAGAATTCTTGCGGCCACAAACAAGGACCTCGCGAAGGTCGTCGAAAAAGGCCAGTTCCGGGAGGACCTCTTCTACAGGCTGAACGTCATCACTATCACCATCCCGCCACTTCACGAGAGAGGCGACGATGTGTTGCTCCTGGCGAACCGTTTCGTCGAGAGGTTCGCCCGTGAGTTCGGGAAACCCGCCCCGAGGCTTTCGGACGAGGTCCTGCTGGCGCTCAAGAGCTACTCCTGGCCGGGAAACGTTCGCGAGCTCGAAAACATGATGCAGAGGCTTGTCGTCATGAGCGATGCCGACGTCATCGACATGCCCGACCTCCCTGCCCTCATGCGGTTTTCCGTGAAGGGCGAGGCGAGCCTGGATCGGCCCCTCGCCGAGGTGGAGGCGGAGTACATCGCCAACGTGCTGGCGAGCGTAGCCGGAAACAAGACCCAGGCGGCGAAGATTCTCGGGATCGATCGCAAGACCCTGAGAGAGAAAATGAAATCGCACGACATGTACGGAAAAGAGCAGCCCTGATCACTCATGCGGCATCAGGTAGGGGCACGGCATGCCGTGCCCCTACAAAGCGGTGCGTTTCTCTCTGACATTCCGGGAGAAACGGGGTGAATCTCCCCGATGATGCAAAAATCCCCGGAGCGCTCCCCAAGAGTGGCCGTGCTGAACCAGCTCCGGCTATGTGGAAAACAACTCGGACTGCCCGTTTCTGGATAGGATTTCCCCGGAAAGTTGATAATTTGTGAAAGTTTTCACTTCCGCGGTGCGAAAATCCGCCGCCCACGCGACTTGGCACGGTCGGTGAAAGCAAACACTTCGTTCTTGATTGGCGCCCCGATTACCGGGGAGCCCCAATATTGGAAACGAAAGGAATTTAATCATGACAATGTCGTCAGCAGCTAGAAGCGCAAAGAGAATCGAGAAGTTCCCCAGGCCGCAAGTCACGCAGGAAGGGTCTGGGATCGAGCAGTCCGGCCTTTGCCTGACCTGTGTCGCAGCCTCCGAGTGCATATACAGGAAGCCTGGATCGCTGGTGTATGACTGCGAGTCCTACGACAGCGAGACCGTGCCGGTCGTCGCGCCGACAATCCGGGTCGTGCCGACGCATCCGGTCGAGAGAAGGACGCTCGACGGCCTGTGCGTCAACTGCGCACGCATCGGCGACTGCACCCTGTCCCACACCGATGGAAGGGTCTGGCAGTGCGAAGAGTACGAGTGAACCCGTTTCCAGCAGGAGTGCATATGCGTTATGACTGTGACTGATTTGACATCGAAGGTTCCGAAGCGGGTGCGAGATAAGGGCTCCGCAAAGAAGCCCGTGGACTCGAAGAAGGGCAGCCTCTACGAGAACGTAAAGAAGCAGTTCGACAAGGCCGCCGACCTGATGGGTCTCGATCCCGACGTGCGCAAAATCCTCTCGATGACCCAGAACGAGATCGTCGTCAATTTCCCCGTGAGAATGGACAACGGACGGGTGAAGATGTTCACGGGGTACCGGGTTCAGCACAACGACGCCCTGGGTCCGTTCAAGGGCGGACTGAGATACCATCCCGCAGTCGACATCGACGAGATCCGCGCGCTCGCTTCATGGATGACCTGGAAATCCGCGATAGTCGGCATACCCTTCGGCGGCGCCAAGGGCGGCATCCAGATGGATCCGTCCGACTGCTCGCCGGAAGAGCTCGAGCGGATCACCCGCAGATTCGCTTTCGCACTGAGCAACAACATCGGCCCGGAATACGACATCCCCGCCCCGGACGTCAACACGAACGCCCAGATCATGGCCTGGATACTCGACACCTACCTCTCCACTCAGCCTCCTCATGAAAGGCAGCGATGCATCCATGTCGTGACCGGGAAACCGATTGAGTCGGGCGGAAGCGTCGGACGCGACAAGGCGACCGGTCAAGGCGTGGTCTTCACGATCGCCCAGTGGGCCGCGGATCATGACTTCGATCTTGGCAAGGCGACATATATTGTGCAGGGGACGGGAAATGTCGGTTCCTGGGCTGCGAGGCTCATGAAGCCTTACGGCTCGAAACTGATCGCCGCCGAGGATATCACCCAAGCGATCTCGAACCCCCGCGGGATCGATCCCGAAGAGCTCACCGTATGGGTGAAGGCGCACGGTGGATGCGCCGGCTTCCCCGGCTCGCAGCCTGTCGATCATTACACCTTCCTTGCGACCAGGTGCGACATCTTCATCCCGGCCGCGCTGGAGAATCAGATTACCGGCCTCACTGCGGGGCTTCTGAACTGCAGGCTTATGGCTGAGGGCGCGAACGGTCCCACCGATCCCGACGGGGATCGAGTGCTGATCGAGCGCGGGATCGAGCTGATCCCCGACATCCTCTGCAACGCGGGCGGCGTGATCGTCAGCTATTTCGAGTGGCTGCAGAACAAGCGAAGCGAGTTCTGGGAGCTCGACGAGATCGACTCCAAGCTCAAAACGAAAATCATTGCTGGATACAAGAAGGTCGAGGAGATCGCCGAACGCTATTCGACCGACAGGCGAACAGCGGCGTACATCGTGGCGCTGAGTCATCTTGAAGCCGTCTACAAGGAGCGCGGGATTTTCCCGTAAAGCCCCCCACCCGCACAAGGTAGGGGCACGGCATACCGTGCCCCTACAAAATGGGCGTTTTCAAAAGCCCGTTACGGTGTTGCCCCTGAAAGATCGGAATTCCTCTCCCACTCCGACCTCAATATCACATAATGCGCGAAATCGGGATATTCCCCCTTCAGCCCCCATTCCTCGCGCGCGACGCATTCCAGTTGCATGCCCAGCTTTTCCATCACCCGTCTGCTCGGTACATTCGCCGCGGCGGTGATTCCCATGATCCGTCTCATGCCAAGGTCCGTAAAGGCATGACGAAGCAGCTCCGCCACCGCCTCGGTCGCGAAACCCTGCCCCCAGTAACTGCGCCCGATCGCAAAGCCGCATTCGGCATACTTGTCCGGCCAGTAGATCCATGACAGGTGCACTTCTCCGATCACCCGTCCCGTTTCCTTGAGAACCACCGCGCAATAGAAGGCTTTGCGACCGCGCCAGAGGTTGATCGATTTCCTGATCAGGTCTTTCGCGTCCCGGATTGTATACGGACAAGGGAAATTGGGCGTGAATTCGGAGATGTCGGGATGATTGAACGCCTCGACCAGGTCGGCCGCGTCCTGCTTCCTAAGCTCCCTGATGATCAGCCGTTCGGTTTCGAGATGGAGCAGACGTTTCCCCTGACGTGCCTCCTCCCATTCCGACTTCACGACGGCGTAGTGATGAAGGTCGCGATACTCGCCGTTCCGGGATCGCTCATGTTTGAAAGTGCCCTCTCGACGCATCCCGGCGTTTTCGAGCACCCTCGCGCTTGCGTCGTTCTCCGTGGGGCACATCCCGTAGATTCGCTCCAGCTCGAGATTCTGGAAGCCCCAGTCCACGAGTCCCGATGCGGCCTCCGACGCGTAACCCTTGCACCGGTGCTTTGTCGCAACCAGGTAGATGAGCTCCGCATTGTTGTGGACCCGGTCGACATGGATCAGCGCGGCCCAACCCGCAAGCTCGCCCGTCTCCTTCAGATACATGCATCTGTGGAAGGCGTTTCGTTCCTCCTCTTCGGACCCCATCTCGCTTATCCAGGCAGCCGTTTCTTCCCTGGACAATGGGTAGCTGAAGCCGTCGATCATGTCCGGAATGACGGGGTCATTGACCGCCTCGTGCAACTGGTCGACCTCATCGAGCGTGGGTCGACGCAGAATCAGTCGTTCGGTTTCAAGTATGTCGGTCATCTCCGCAACGTAACATGCGCCTCCGGCGCATGGTTCTTCTGAAGATCTCGCAAGAACCATGCGCGTGACGCGCATGTTACACACAGCCCGAATATTAGAACCCGGGAACCTGTCCCCGCAAGACCGCCTGAACATTTCAGGCAAAGCAGGGACAGGTTCCCGGGCTACGTCTCAGCGAAATGTGAAACGATCACTGTGCGAACTGGAGGTCTTCCGATGCGTCCGGTCCGGGGGGTCTCCACGGCACTTCGACCCCGCGCGCATAAAGCTCCGCCAACTGCGATGCGAGCGGCTCGGGTGGTGGGTGCGGGACGTAGAACTCCAGCCTCTCCAGATTCGGAAGATCCATTAGCGGTCCAAGGTCGGGAGTCTCGTTGCCGCCCAGAAAAGAGAGCTCGCGCAGATTGAGCAGGTTTGACGCAAACGTCATGTCTTTGCTTGGGTTGCCGTCCAGATTCAAGTATTCGAGCTTGGCGAGCCCTGCCAGGGGAGTGAAATCGGTGATTCTGTTCGATGAGAGCGAGAGAGAAGTCAGGCTTTTCATCCGCGCGAGCGCACTTATGTCGGTCAGGTAGTTATTGTCCAATTTCAGCGTGCCGAGGTCTTCCAGAGGCCAGAGGATGGTCAAATCGGTGATACGACTTCCGTCGAGGTCCAGCTCTTCGAGGTCGGTGAGCGAAGAGATCGGGGTGAAGTGCGAGAGCGGTGCATCCAGGTATGGATACGGGCTGACCGTGAGCGATCTCAGGCCTTTGAGTTGAGCGATCGGGGAGATGTCGGTCCCGAAGAATTCCGGCAGTCTGAGCGTTTCGAGATTCTGAAGGTCGGCCAAAGGGCTGATGTCGGTCAAAGCCCAGTTCGCTCTCAACGTTAGGGAAGTCAAGGCGGGCAGAGTCTTCACGATGTCAATGCTCCGGTTTCCGGTCTCGAACAGCGTCAGTTGCTGCAGTTTCGAAAGGCCGGCCAGGGGTGACAGGTCGGTGATTTTCATGCCTGCCAGATTGAGGATCGTGAGTTCTCTCATATTTGCCAGTGGACTCAGATCGCTTATGTCGGACCATGAGTTCTCCTCGTAGGCGCCGAGGTCGAGTACGGTCAGGTTCGTCAGTCCGGAGAGAGGGGTTATATCCTGAAGCAAGTTGTCCGGAAACCTTAGAACGCGCAGGTTCTCGAGCCCGGCGAGGGGCGTAATGTCTGCAATGTAGCTTCTGCTGCGGAGGTCAAGCACCTCCAGACTTGTCATGCCGCTGAGCGCGTCCAGGCTTGTTCCTTCTCCAAATCCGATTACCAGGTACAGTTCGCGCAACTTCGACATTTTCCGGAGGAAATTCAGGTCGTTCAGCCAGTAGTGGTGAGTGATGTAGACGTCCAGCACCTCAAGGTTGGTGAGATCCGATAGGGGCTCGAGACTGATCACCGATGCAAGTCCGAGATGCAATTCACTGAGATTCGTGAGTTCAGCCAGAGGCCATATGTCGGTGAACCAGGATTCACAGGAGTCCATTCCGGGGTATATGCTGAGGAAAGTCAGATCCGTGCAATACTGCAGCCCGCTGAGACTGCGCACTCCCCTCCGGTCCATGTAGTCGAATCCGTCGTCATCCGCCTCCAGTCGCGTAAGTCCTTTCAGATCAGCGGGCTGGATGGGGCCCTCCGGTTTGCCGATCGCGTCCCTTACCGCACCCTCAATGTTCTTGTTGGGGAAATCGATATCGAGGTGTATCACAAGCCCCTCGATTTCGTAGAGCGGACTCATGCTCCTCAGGTTGTTCCCGTTGAGGTAAATCTCCCGTAGGTTTCCGCAGAATTGCAGGCCCTCAAGAACCTCGATCCCGTTGTTCTCGAGATTGAGCGATGTCAGATCTTCGAGGTCGGCGCTCGTGATCGGACCGTCCGGCTTCTGAAGTATCGACCGCATCGCCCCTTCGAGCTTTGGATCGGGAAAGTTCACATCGAAAGGCTCTTCCGACGGCTGCGCCGCGACGGTCACGCAGCTCATCAGGAAGAAAGCTGCCGCGACGGCCCTCAGAAGCAGCGGCGATCTCAGACGAATGCGACTTCCGGAAATGTTGGTTCCCATGATTCCTCCCGATGTTGCTGACGTATGCCACATCTAATCCTGATACTCAACTTTGACTCCTCTTGCTCTGAGCGCAGGGATCATCTCGCTCACCGAGGACGGCCTGAGCGGATTATGGGTCAGGTCGACGGTACAGCCGCTTCCCAGCCCGGGATTATTCACAAGCGGCGTGATGTCGACGATTCCATTCCATGATAGGTTAATGATCCTGAGATTCGTCAGGTTCTCAATGCCGGTCAGATCGGAGAACCTCCAACAGCCCCTGATCTCCAGCGACACAAGCCCGGTTGCGGGAAGAAGAGTTCCCAACCCGGTCAGATTGTCGTTGCTCGTCACCGCAAGGCTACTGAGATTAGGGAGACGCGCAAGCGGACTCATGTCGGTGAAATCGCACCAGCTGAAGTCCGCCTTGCTGACATTCGCAAGGTACTGAAAACCTTCCAGGTCCGATGCACCGGATATCCGTCCCTCGGGTCCCTCGAATCCATCAAGATCCTTGAGGTCCTCGGCTGTAAGACCTCTTGCGGTGTGAGCATAAATTTCCTCGTAGTCGGCAATGCTGGTGTTCGTGATATCGAAACTTCTTTCGAACATTGTGTTGACCGACACATCAAGCTCCCCATCCGGGAAATGGACGAGGAGCGTGACAGTCGCCCCACGAGCGATCAATGCAGGAATTTTCCCGTCAAGGGTTTGCTCGTCGAAGTAGTTCCTGGGCAGCAGGACCGTGTCGCCGGAACCGATCCCCTGATTGTCGAGCAGGGGGTCGATATCAGACACCCGGTTATGAGCGATGTTGAGATTCGACAGGTTTGTCAGGCGTGCCAGGGGAGTGATGTCGCTGATGTTGTTCCGGGAAAGATCAAGGTCGGTAATCTCAGCCAGGTCTGATACGGCGGTGATATCTGAGATTCCGCAGTGAGATGCGCGAAGGATCTCGAGCCGGTTTAGATTGCACAGGAAGCTCGAGTCGGGAACGGGGGTCCAGGACAAACGAAGCTCCACGAGATTTGAAAGCGACGCTAGCGCGCTCAAATCGCCGCTTTCATATGTCTCCCAGTACTTGTCTGCTGAAAGGTCAAGAGTCTGCAGGTTGGCACAGAGTTGAAGGCCCTCGAGCGACTG
>Ga0315274_10016082_pt1 | contig 10579 bp, 3 predicted proteins | sample YL17G02_20_MG_FD_203700 | JGI IMG/M metagenome (GOLD analysis project Ga0315274, IMG submission 203700) | Sediment microbial communities from Yellowstone Lake, YNP, Wyoming, USA - YL17G02_20 | ecosystem: Environmental > Aquatic > Freshwater > Lake > Sediment | place: USA: Wyoming | collected...
TTCCTGGCTTGGCAATCCCAAGACGGCTCGGCAGGGACGCCTCGCCCTACCTCTTTCAAGCAAGTCCCAAGACCGCCGCCGAAACCCGAGGGACACCGCCGACAGCATTGGTCCCGACGGACACCGCATTCGGGCTTGCCGTCGGCCTCCGGACCGTTTGCACTGACTGCGCATGACCGTCCTGCCCATCGTCGAACGCGAGCTGCGCGTGGCCGCGCGGCGGCCGGGCACATATTGGGGCCGGGCAGCCGCGGCGCTGGTGGCGCTCGCGATCATGGCGTTCATCTTCCTCAGCACGACGCGTGCGCCGGTCCAGCAACTGGGCCAGGCGCTGTTCTATGCGCTCTCGGTCATCTTCCTGGGGGTCTCGCTGCTGGCCGGCGTCCGCTACACGGCGGATTGCCTGAGCGAAGAGAAACGCGAAGGCACGATGGGCCTGCTGTTTCTCACCGACCTCAAGGGCTACGACATCGTGCTGGGCAAACTGGCGGCGACGTCCGTCAACGCCTTTTACAGCCTGGTGGCGATCTTCCCGGTGCTGGCCATCCCGTTGCTCATCGGCGGCGTGTCGTTCGGTGAGTTCGGGCGGGTGGTGCTGGTGCTGGCGGACACGCTCTTGTTCTCGCTGGCCGCCGGCGTGTTGGCGTCGGCCCTGAGCTACAGCGCGCGCAAGGCGATGGCGGCGACCTTTCTGTTGATCCTCGTCATCCACGGCGGCATTCCTGCCTTGGGCGCCTACCTGGCCTTTCACTACGACAGCCGGTCCGTGGAAGAGTTCTTCCTGATTCCCAGCGCCGGTTTCGCTTATGCCCTCGTCAATGACCAGCTCTTCCGGGGCCGGCCGTCGCAGTTCTTCTGGTCCATTGGCGTCATCCACGGGGTGACCTGGATCTTTCTCCTGCTGGCGAGCATCCGTGCGCGATACTCCTGGCAAGACCGGGTGGCCGGGGCGGTGCGGACCCGTTGGCGGGAGCGTTGGCAGCGACGGTTTCGAGGCGAGGGTGAGGCCGCGTGGAGGACCCGGGCCCGGTTGCTCGATCGCAACCCGTGTCTCTGGCTGGGTGGCCGGCACCGCATCAAGCAGCTTCTGGTCTGGCTGTTCCTGCTGACCGCCGCCGGCCTGTGGCTGGCCGGCTACCTCAAGTGGCCGAACGATTGGCTCGGCGCGGAAAACTACCTCACCACCGCCTTCCTGGTTCATGCCGTGTTCAAAGTGTGGGTGGCTTCGGAAGCCTGCCAGCGCTTCGGGCCGGACCGCCGGAGCGGCGCGCTCGAGCTGGTGCTTTCGACCCCGCTGACCGTCAAGGAAATGCTGCGCGGCCAGATGCTGGCCCTCCGACGTCAGTTCTTCTGGCCGGTGATGGTGGTTCTCCTCGCGGATCTCATCTTTCTCATCGGCATTCTCGGGGACCAAAGTGGCGGCCCGTCGTCAGCCTGGTGGTGCTGGCTTGGCGTGGTGGGCATCAGCACTTTCCTGCTGGATCTGCAAGCGCTGGCGTGGGTGGGCATGTGGACCGGCCTGACCGCCAAACACCCGAACCGGGCGACTGGGACGACCGTGGCCACCGTGCTGGTGTTTTTCTGGGTCCTGTTCGCGGGCTTTTTTATCATGGCGGATAGTCTCGACCTCCCGCGGCCTTTTCACTACACGGATTACTTCGTCCTATTCTTCTACCTCGGGTTGGGGGTGCTGCTTGACCTCGCCCTCTGGTTCTGGGCGCGGTTCCGGCTTCACCAAAACCTCCGGGCGGTGGCCACCCAACGGTTCGAACCTCGCCGGTCATTTCTGGCGCGGCTGCTGTCCCGGAAGCACCCGGCCACACCACCCTCGACCGCGGCCGCAGCCTGACGGGATCCGAACGATGCCCCCGGCATGACCTTCTCACCCATTGTCGAGCGGGAGCTGCGTGTGGCGTCACGGAGGCGCGCGACGTTCTGGACGCGCATGGTTTTCGCGGTGGTCGCGGTGGCGATCGCCTGCGTCACCCTGATCGTCGTGGGCGCATTCCAGCCCAAGTCCGGGGCGGGCGGCCGGGTGTTCGCGGCGCTGACGGTTATGGGCTTCGCCTTCTGCGCGGTGGCGGGGGTATTTCTGACCTCAGACTGCCTGAGCGAAGAAAAGCGGGAAGGCACGCTGGGCCTGCTCTTCCTGACCGATCTCAAAGGCTACGACGTGGTCCTCGGCAAACTTTCCGTCCGGTCGTTGACTGCGTTCTACGGCGTGTTCGCCATGTTTCCGGTGCTGGCGATCACGCTGGTGTTGGGCGGCGTGACGCCGGGCGAGTTCTGGCGCATGACGATCGTGTTCGTGAACACCCTGTTCCTGTCGCTTACGGCCGGCTTGTTCGTGTCGTCGATCAGCCGGCAAGAACAACGGGCGATGGTGGGGACGTTTCTCCTGTTGCTCCTCGTCATCGGGGTGTTGCCGGCCGTGGACGCGTTGGCGAACAAGACCGGCGGCGGGCCGGCCGGTCTGGCGCTGTTCAGCCCGTTCACGACCTGTCGGCTGGCTTTCGATGCGCCGTACCGCCTGGATCACGCTGAGTTCTGGCAATCGGTGCTGTCCACGCAACTGTTGAGCTGGCTGATGCTGGTGTTGGCGACGCTGCTCCTGCCGCGCCTGTGGCAGGAAGGTCGCGGGCTGAATCTCCGCCGCGCCCAGCCGGCGGTGATCGACGAGATTGAATTCGCGCGCCGGGCCGAACGGCGCGCCCCGTGGCTGGACCGGAACCCGGTCTTCTGGCTCACCAGCCGGAATCGCCACGCGGCGTGGCAGCTCTGGCTCGGCCTGGCCCTCCTCGGGCTGATCCTGCTGCTGGTGGACCTGGGTTTCGCGTCCGCGGGCACACGCTCTTCCAGCACGGCAGCGTGGGGGTTGCCGCTGGTCGTACGGGTGGCCGTGGCATTGCAGGCCTGCCGGTTCTTCGTTGAAGCGCGGCGGGCCGGAACCATGGAATTGCTGCTCTGCACGCCCTTGTCGGTGAAGGAACTCCTGCGCGGGCAATGGCTGACGCTCCGCCGTCTGTATCTCATGCCGGTGATCCTTGTCCTGGTAATCCAGGCCGTCAGCTCAGCGATGCAGTTGGTGAATGGGAACCCGAGGTCGCTTCTGCAAACCTCGGCGTTGGGTGGGGGCATGTTGACCTTCCTGGCAGACGTCGTTGCGATCGGTTGGATGGGCATGCTGATCGGCCTGACTACCAGGAAACCCCACCTTGCCGCCGGCTACACCCTCCTCTTCATGGTCGTTCTCCCCTCCGTGGTGCTCTCGTTTCGGTTGCTGATCGATATCCCGGTCATCTTCTGGGCGCGGGACCAGCTCCAGCGTGAGCTGCGGTCGCTCGTCAGCCAACGCTACGTGGCCGCGGTGACGCCATTCTACGAGCGGGCTGACCGCCGCCCGGTGCGCGCCCCACCCCCGCTCGCTCGCTAGCGGCTCCGGGCGGTCCTTTCCAGGTCCGGCGGCTCCGCCATCGCCATCCGTTCGTCCACGATGCAGGCGGTGACGACGTCGGCGGTGACGTTCACCGTCGTCCGCGCCATGTCCAGCAGCCGGTCGAACCCGAGGATCAGCGCGATCCCCTCCGCCGGCAGGCCGAAGCTGCTGAGGAGCCCCACGATCAACGGCAACGAGCCGCCCGGGATCCCGGCCACGGCCACGGCGCTCAGGACGGCGAGGATGACCAGGGTGGCTTGTTGCGCGAGACCGAGATGGATGCCATAGACCTGGGCGATGAACAGCACCACGCAGCCTTCATAGAGCGCCGTGCCGCTCATGTTCATCGTCGCCCCGAGCGGCAGCACGAAGCCGGCGGTGCTGGGCGAAACCCCGAGCGCCTCCCGGCTCACCTGGATGGTGGTCGGCAGGGTCGCGTTGCTCGAGCTGGTGGAGAAGGCGGTGATGACGATCGGCCGGATGGCCCGGAAGAAAGCGCGGGGCGAACGGCGCGAGAAGGCTTTCAACAACAGCGACAGGGTTCCGAACAGATGCAAGGCGAGCACGCCCAGCACGCCGAGAATGAAAAACAGAAGCGGTGTCAGCACCTGCAGTCCCGCGAGAATGATCACGCTGGCCACCAGCGCCGTGACCGCGTAGGGCGCCAGCCGCAACGCCCAGTGGACCAGCCGCGTCATCAGCTCCGCTCCGATCTGGAGGGCCGTCTCCACCGGGCGGCGATGGGCCTCCGACAACCGCGTGGCCGCGGCGCCCACCAGCAGCGCGAACAGAATCAGCGGCAGGAGCTGAAACTCGACCACCGATTTGAGCAGGTTCCGCGGCATGAACATCTCGACCAGAAACCGGAGGCTCAACCCTTCCTGCCCCGCGGCCTCTGTTTGCAGTGCCTGCGCCGCGCCGCCGTACTCAGCCAGCAACCGGTCACGCGTGGCGGCATCGACCCGCGCGCCCGGCTCGAGCAGGTTCATCATCGCCAGGCCGAGGACAACGCCGACCGCCAGGTTGAGCCCGAAGAGGAGGAACGTGCGACCGGCCATCGGTCCGAGCTGCCTCAAGTCGCCCAACTGCGCGACGCCCAGCGCGAGCGAGCAGAACACCAACGGCACCACCACGAAGAACAGCAACCGCAGGAAGACCTGGCCAAAGGGATCGAGCAGTTCGCGGGTTACCCACCGCACGGGTGTCTCGGCTTCCGGCCACCCGGCCACCAGACCCCGGGCGGCCGCACCGAGCAGAATCCCGACAACCAGCCCCCACAGAATGCGGCGCGCCAGCGGGTCGCCGGCCGATGAATTGGCGGTCACGCCCTTCCCTATACCGTTCCGGGCTGGTGGATGTCGAACGCGTTCTCCGCCGAGGGTTGCGTCAGGGCGGTCACGGGGAGCCTTCTCATGAACCATCCCCTTGTAGCGGCGTCTCGTCAGAGCGCCGCTGACTCCGCCTTCGCCGAATGGCGGCGCTCTGCCGAGACGCCGCTACACCGAGGTTCAAGGTCACGCTGCGCGATTTCGGAATCGTGGAGACTTTCCATGAACCGACCCTCACCCCGGCCCTCTCCCCACCCGACGGGGAGAGGGCGTCCGTCTTGCCCGCCGTAGCTCGGAGAGCGAAGGCGGGAGGACGGGTGAGAGGGATCCGGCCGGCTCAGGGGGTTCTCAGCTCGGACGCGCGATAGAACTGGGCGCCGTTCGTCGCGGCGCGATCCACGCACTCGAACATGCCCACGACCGGCGAATTGGTGTGGATCGGTTCCCAGGTCAGCAGATCGGGTGAGCTGTAGATCACGATGTCGCCTTCGCCCAGCAGACCCGTGAGCCGGAGGTGGAAGCCATCGGCCCCCGGAAACGTTCCGGCCGGATCGAACTCGAGCGGCGGTGCCACGACACTCACCTCCGCCTCGCGAGTTTCCGTCTGGCCCCGACTGCTCCTGATAACGCAGCGATAGCGACCGGTGTGGGCCGCTGAGAGGTCCGCCAGGACCAGCGTGGCGTTGGTCTCGCCGGTGAGCAACGTGCCCTCGTGCCACCACTGGTAGTCCAGTGGCCCAGCACCCACCGCCATTACGCGCAGTCGGGTCGTGCCGTGTAGATACGCCTGCCGGCTGAAGGGTTGCACGGTCACGACGGGTTGGCCGTCCCCGACGAGCGCCAGGCTGTGGCCGCCGCCGCCTGCAAGGGCCACGACGTTGGACAGGAACACCGGTGGCTCGGCCTGGTGGAGGGCGTTCAGCCCCCACGCCACAACCGTCCCGTCCTCACGAAGCGCGAGGTTATGCTCTTCTCCCGCGGCGATGGCAACCACGTTGGTCAAGGCGGGTGGCACGTTGGTCTGGCCGAACTCATTGTTGCCCCAGGCGACCATGGTGCCGTCGTCGCGCAAGGCCAAGCTGTGATTGAGCCCCGCCGCGACGGCCACTGCATTTGTCAGGTTGAGCGGCACATCGGTCTGGCCAGACTCATCATCGCCCCACCCGATCACGGTGCCGTCGTCGCGCAAGGCGAGGCTGTGGTTGCCGCCACCCCCGATGGCGACGATGCGGGTTGCGTCGGCCGGTACGGTTACCTGGCCGTAGTCGTTGTTGCCCCAGGCAATCACGGTGCCGTCGTCTCGGAGTGCTAGGCTGTGGTCACCCCCCGCCGCGACGGCGATCACATTCGTCGCCTCGGCCGCCACCGGGTAAACCTCCTGGCCCCAGACGACCACAGTGCCATCGCCTCGGATTCCCAGGCTGTGACGAGCCCTGGAGGAAATCGAAATCAAGCCATCAGCCGGGGGCCAATAGTGGTAGGGAGGATAAGGAACGTCTTCGCCCCAGGACAGCACGGATCCGTCCCGGCGTAACGCCAGGCTCACACTGGTGCCGGCGGCCAAGGACACCACGTCGCCGACATTGGCAGGAACCATCGTCGGATCGTACCAAGGTGACGACGCCAGGGGCGGGAAGAGCGCGGAACCCCACACCGCCACCGGGACGAGCGTGAGCGGAGCCTCAACGCTGAACGTCGTGCCCAGTGCATTGTGGGCGAGCACACGGTAGCGACCCACCTGCCCGGGCTGGACGTTCTGAACCCTCAACGTGGAATCCGTCGCGCCCGGGATGTTCTCCCCCTCGAACTGCCACTGGAAGCCGAAGGGTTCCGAGCCCCGGACAACGCAGGCGAAGGTGGCATCGCTGCTGAGCGCAGCGGTCTGGGCCGACGGCTGGGTCACGATCGTCGGGGCGGAACCGATCACGGTGAGACTGGCGGTCGCGCTGTTCGTGGCGCCGCCGACGTTCGACACGATGACGGAGTAAGAGGCTGAGGACTGCACATTCGTTAAGTTCAGCGTGGCGTTAGTCGCTCCCTCGAGGTCGGTTCCGTCTTGCTGCCATTGGAGACTCAAGGGGAGGGTGCCTTGAGCCGTGACGCTGAACGCAACGCCGGATCCCGCCGGTACCGAGCGCGAGGTCGGCTGCGAGACGATCGTTGGCGCGACCGGGTCCACGATGCTGATTAGATCCACCCAACCTCGATCTTGGCCGGTCGTGTAGGACGAGGTCTTCGCGAACTCCCAGCGCAGGGTGTGCGTGCCGGCCGGGACGTGCACCGACAGCGGCTGCCAATCCACTTCGCCGGCGATCGCGGCCAGTTCGCGCCCGTCCAAGCGGAACCGCAAATAGCCGCCGTAGGCGTACGACGACACCTTCCACCAGAAACCGAGCGTGGCCGGCCCCACCACCGTGGTTTCCATCCAGTTGGTCTGGCCATACGCCAGGGGCCCGCTGGCGGCGGCGTCCAGACCATCGTGACTCACGGCAGCCTGCCAAACCCAAGGCGAGTCGCCGCCGGCGGTCCACACCCAGCCGGTGGTGTCCACCGCTTCTTCCAAGGTTGGCGGCAAGACCGTCAGGACCGCGGGCGAACTGGTCTCCTGACCCAGCGCGTTGCTTAGGCTGACCACATACTCGCCCGAGTCGATGAGCTCGGTCGCTGCGATTCGCAAGCGGGACGTGTTCGCACCGCTAACTCGCCCGTCATCGCTGAGGTTCGTGCCGGCATGTTGCCATTGGTAAGCCACAGTTGAGCCGAGGGCTTCGACGGAGAGGTCAACCGGGCTGGCCAGCGCGACCGTCTGGTTGGCCGGTTGCGAGAGAATCACCGGCGCCGACGGCGTGATCGTCAACGTGGCCACCTGACCCGTGACCGCACCCGAGAGGTTTGTAACAATCAGGGAATAGGCGCCGGCATCGGTGGACTGCGCGTTGGGCAAGACGAAGAATGGCCCGGTAGTCCCGATCACGACCACTCCGTCACGCTGCCATTCGCAGCCGAGCGGTCGGCTCCCAAGCGTGGCGCTGCCGATCACGAGACTAGATCCGGCCGGCACCGTTCGATTGACCGAGAACGTGCTCAACCGTGGCTCGGGCGGTCCCACCAGAGCCAGCGTATGCGAGTATCCGGCTGCGATCGCGAGCACGTTACTGAGGCCGTTCGGCACGTCAGAACCCGATGACCCCCAGCCCGTCACCGTCCCATCCCGCGTGAGGGCGTAGCTCCGGTACGCACCTGCCGCAATGGCCACCACATCACGCAAAGCCTCCGGCGGTGTCGCGGAGGACGATCCCCAGGTCATGACCGTGCCGTCGGAGTTCAGCGTGAGGTAGTGGAACAATCCCGCGGCAATCGCCACGACGTTGCTCAGGCCTGGAGGAACGCTGCTGTCCGAGCTATCTCCCCACGCAACCACCGTCCCGTCAGCTTTGAGGGCAGCGCTACTGTGCGCAGCGGCCGCCACGGCGACGACGTCGGTCAGGTCCGCTGGGACGTTACACTGACCATAGAAATTGTCGCCCCAGGCGGTGACGGTGCCGTCGGGTTTCAACGCCAAGTTATGGCGATAGGAGGTGGCGATCGCCAGGACGTTGGACAAGCCGACGGGCACCTGGTTTTCGCCATCGCTCCCTCCACCCCAAGCCAGGAGCTCGCCATCTGCCCGCAGCGCCAGCGAATGGTAGTATCCAGCAGCGACGGCGACGATGTTCGTGGCGGAGACGGGCATGGTTGACTGTCCTTCGAGATTTCTCCCCCAGGCCACCACCGTGCCGTCCGCGCGCAATCCCAAGCTGTGGTAATGACCGCCAGCCGCGGCGAGAAGATTGGTGGCGTCGAAGGGGATGGTGAGTTCCCCGTCAAAGTTCATCCCCCACCCGGCTACCGGCAGCACGGTCAACCTCGCAATCGAGCTCGTCACCGCGCCCGAGGTGTTGGTGATCACGACGGAGTAGTCGCCGGCGTTCGCGAAACCGACGCCTGGCAAAGTCAGCTCCGTACCATTCGCGTCGGGAAGCTCGGTGTCGTTCCACCGCCACTGGTATGCGAGCGGTTCGGAGCCGACCGCGGAGACACTGAAGGAAGCGCTCAATCCCGGAGCCACCGTCAGGCCGTGGGGCTGCGTCAACAGACTGGGTGGTGAGGCGGCCACGGTCAGCGCCGCCACCTCGCTCGTCACGATGCCGCTGACGTTGGCGACGACGGCGCGGTAACCACCCGATAGGTCGGCTTGCACGTTGGTGAGCCACAGCAAGGAAGCGGTGGCGTCAGGAAGGTTGGTTTCGTTGTGTTGCCACTGGAAGGACACAGGCACCCCGAGGGTGGTCCGGACGAGGAAGACGGCATTCGTTCCGGCTGACACGGACAGGCTGGCAGGTTGCTGGAGGATCTCGGGTGCCGGGGGCATCAGGACGTCGAGATGTGACACCCGGCCGGTGACCGCGCCGGAAGAGTTGCTTGCCGTCACCGTGTACTCGCCCGCCTGCGGGAGTTGGAGGTTGGTGAGAACGAGGAACGGCTGGGTGGCTCCGGCGAGATTGGTCCCGTTGGAGCCCCAGTCGTAAGAATCTCTCTGAGCACCCGACCCCTGGGCGTTGAACACCGCGGTGCCTCCCACAAAACCGAGGCGGGCGATGGGCTGAAGTGGAGGCGAGGGTGCCCCCTCGCTCATGAGCGCCAGGCTGAAATAGCCGCCTGCCGCTACCGCCCGGGCGGGACGAAGCCAGGAAGGGATCACCAAGCGTGGGTCCGTCGGGAGAACAAACGAGTCGTAGAAGGCACTGACCGTTCCGCCATCCACGAGGACGAGACAGTGATGAACGCCGGCCGCCACCGCCAAAACACCCCACGGGTTGGTTGCCAGTCCGGTGGCGGTCGATCGCGCATAGGAACCGAGCCTCACCAAGCCTCGGTTGCTTCCTTGGATCGCCACCACTCCGCCCTCTCCCGCCGCAACCGCGAGGATGTCGGCGGTGACGCTTCCGCCGGCCGTGTACGATCCCCAGAAGACGAGCGACCCGTCGCTACGAAGGGCAACGCTCTTGGAGCCTCCGGCGGCGATGGCAATGACGTTCGTGGCGCTGGATGGGACGTTGATCTGACCGAAGGAGTTCGTGCCCCAGGCCAGCACGGTGCCGTCGGCCCGCAACACCAGGCTGTGGGCGCCGCCGGCAGCCACCGCAATGACGTTAGTTGCGTGCGGTGGGATGTTGGCTTGCCCCCCCGAGTTCCACCCCCAGGCCACGACGGTGCCGTCCTCGCGCAAGGCCAGATTGTGACAATCGCCGCAGGCGACGGCGACCACCGGGTCCAAGCCGGGCGGCACGTCCAGTTGGCCGAAGTTGTTGGTCACTGGCGGCCCGGGGGGATTGCTGCTAAGCAGGTTGCTGACGCCCCAGGCCACGACCGTGCCGTCCGCCTTCAAAGCCAGTGCATGCCAGGTCCCCGCGGCAACGGCCACGGCGTTCGACAGCGAAACCGGGAGATTCGTTACCGGCCCGCTGCCCCACACGGCGATTGGCGTGACAGTCAACTCAAAGTCCGGGCTGATCGTCGTCCCCGACGCGTTCGACACCACGACGGAATAGATGCCCGCGTCGGCGCGCCGGATGGCGCTGAAACTGAGCGATGGCCCGGTGACTCCTTCCAGGTCCGCGCCGTTGAGCCGCCATTGGTAGCTGAGCGGTGGCGTGCCAGCGGCCGCGACTTGCAGGGTCACAGGCGAGCCAAGAGTGACCACCCGACTGGCGGGCCAGTTCGTCAACACCGGCCACGGCGGCAGGCTCACGGTGAGCGTGGCGACTGCGCTGGT
>Ga0315274_10016083_pt1 | contig 10578 bp, 5 predicted proteins | sample YL17G02_20_MG_FD_203700 | JGI IMG/M metagenome (GOLD analysis project Ga0315274, IMG submission 203700) | Sediment microbial communities from Yellowstone Lake, YNP, Wyoming, USA - YL17G02_20 | ecosystem: Environmental > Aquatic > Freshwater > Lake > Sediment | place: USA: Wyoming | collected...
ATCCTCTTCGTCTTTCCCACGATGAATGGTGGCATCTCAAGACGGGCAAGTGGATCGTCGAGAACGGCTATCGACTTCCCGGAAAGGACATTTTCACTTACACGGCGGAGTCCTACGATTGGGACAATCACGAATGGCTCAGCCAAATCGTCATGTATCTGATTTGGCGATGGGGCGAAGGCTGGGCGATTGGGGGATGGCGCGCCGTGATCCTGACGAAGTCGCTCATTCTGATCGCCGTCTATCTCCTGCTGGGCGCGTTCATGGCCCAGCGGGCCGGCCCGGGGATTCGGGGGGCCGCGATCGCGATCTTCCTCGCCCTCATAGCCGCCGCCGTGGGGAGGCGAACCTTCTGGCCGCGGCCGCCCGTCATCTCCTACCTGTTCATGGTCCTGTTCCTGTACGCGATGTGGAAGCACCGAGCGGGGCGCCTGCGGACGCGATGGATCTGGGGGCTGGCCGCCCTCATGCCCCTTTGGGCGAATCTCCACGGCGGGTTCCTCCTGGGGGAGATCATCGTCGCCAGCTACTGCGCGGGCGAGGCGATCGAGCTCGCCTGGGGGCGATGGATTGTCCGGCGCGGCGCCGATTCGGCGCGGGCCGGCTTCCAGCGGCTCCGTGTCTATTCCCTTCTGGGCGTTCTTTGCGGGGTCGGGTCTCTTCTCAATCCGTTCGGGTACAGACTCTACCTCTTGCCTTTCCGCGTGATGCGGAGCAAGGACCTCACGGAACGGCTGAGCGAGCTCCTGCCGCCTGAGTTGGCTTTTGCCTGGGCCTACGTTTTTCTCGTCGCGCTGGTCGGGATCGGCTTCGCCGTCTTGGCGGCAAGGATGGCGACGAACCGCCCCAGCCCCTCGTTGCCGGTTGGAGAAACGCTGCTTGTCCTGTTCTTCCTCCAACAGTCGATCGGCCATGTCCGGCATCTGCCGCTTTTCGGGATCGTGGCCGCGCCGACCGCCGCCTGGATGCTGCGCGAGCGGTGGGGGAGCGGGCCAAGCCCCAGGTTTCGCGCCCTGAAGATGGCTTTGATCGGCGGCGCGCTCGTCTGCGGAGCGTGGCTCGTCTTCCTGCCCGGGGAATGGCCCGTTCTCGTCCGCGCGCTGCGTGAACCGTCCGTGGCTCGGCGCTTGCCCCCCTCCAATCTCAGGCGCAATCTGCGGCTGCTTGCAGGGGAGGAGACCGAGCCGGGCGCTTACCCCGAGCGGGCGATGGACTTCGTCCTCGAGGCCCGCTTGCCGGGCAGAATGTACAATCGCGACCACTTGGCCGGCTACCTGATCTGGCGTCTCAGCCCGGAGTATGCGAAGGTCTTCACCGATCAGCGTTTCGACGTTTTCGGCGGCGATTTCTTCACCGACGAGCTGAGCGTCGTGAACGCCTGGCCCGACGGCTTTCTGCCGCCCCGCGGCACGCCGGTCCCCGACTGGCAGAAGGTCATCGAGCGATGGAACATCAACTGGCTCTTCGTCGAGCGAGTGAATCCGATTCACAAGAAGCTCCTCAACCAGGCCTCCGACCCGGGACTCAAATGGCGTTGGGCCCTGGTCTATTGGGACCACCTGTACGCCATCTGGATCAAGGACACTCCCCCGAACCGGCCTTGGATCGAGAAGTACGAGAAGAGAGCCCCGCCTCCTCTCTGAGCGGCGCAGCGTTTTGAGAGATTCGAGGTCAACGCGGCGATGCAACCCGGAAGCAACGGCATCCCAATCTCCCCCGCCCTCTCACGCGCCCTGTGGCTGTCGGCGATTGTCGCCGGGGTCGCCTGGTACGGCTGGTTTCGCCTGCTGGAGCCGTTGCGCCACGAGCCGTTTCGATCCGCTCAGCTGCACGGCAACGATTTCAAACACATCTATCTCGGGTCGTGGATGCTAACTCGCGGGCAGGACCCCTACGACGCCGAGGCCCTTCTACGAGTCGCCCGCGGGCGCGGACTGGGCTCCGTGAATCCGTACGTGTATCTGCCTTTCACGGGCCTTGTTTTGTCGCCACTGACGTTCCTCGATCCTCCCGACGCGTTCCGGGCGTGGTTTCTTCTGAATCACCTCTTTCTCGTCATCGCCTTGGCGCTCATGTTCTGGTCGTTGAGGCTTCGGCCCGACTTGCCCGACCTCGCCTTTGCCGTCCTGACGGCGGCCCTCTGCTATCCTCTCCACCGCACGTTGACGGCCGGGCAGCTGAATTGCGCCTTGCTCTTGCTTTTCGCTCTCGTCTTTGCGTTGGAGCGGCGCGGGTGGTTCATCGCCGCGGGCGGCGCGGCCGCTTTTGCTTTCCTCTTCAAACTCACCCCCGGCGTTTTGTTCCTGTACTTCCTCTGGGGCGCCGTTCTCGGCAGGGGAGAGGCGAGGGCGGGTCGATGGCGCGCGCTGGCGACCATGGCCTTCTTCTCGCTTCTCCTGATGGGCGTCGCCGTCGTCTGGGTCGGCGTCGATCGGCACCTCGCCTTCCGACCCGTGTTGGCGCAAATGAACTACGGCCGGACGACGTGGGCGGAATACGGTCAGCAGTACTACCGCGATGCCGCAAACCAGTCCCTCAACTCCTTCTTTCACCACGTCGTGGCCGCCGGCGGCGGCACGGCGCCATGGATCCCGCTCGGCGTCGGCTGGGCAAACGGCCTGACGCGGCTCGCATTCCTGATCTGCGTCGGACTCGTCGCGTGGCGACTGCTCTCCGACGGGGTTATCGTCCAGTCCCCTTCGACCGGCGCCGACGCGCAAGGCGACGCCGACTCGATGCCTTACGCCCTCTTCATTCTTCTCTCCCTCCTCGCGCCCAGCATCTACTGGGACCACTACGCCGTGATCGCTCTCTGGCCTCTTCTCGCCTGCTGGAGCCGGCTGCCTCGAGAGGCGCGTCCCGCGGCCCTCGTGCTCGAGGCGGCTCTGGCCTTGCTTCTTGGCTCTTTCCTGGAAGTCGCCGTTTGGCTCGCGACGCTGTTTCTTATTGCGGCCTTGTTCGCCGTCGGGCATCTTTGTGTCCGCCGGCGGTCCTGGGGCTGGCGGCCCCTGTTTTGGGCCTTGGCCGCGGCGATGCTTCTGGCTCGTTTCCCGTTCGACTTCCCCGCGTTCCGGCACGGCGTCGGCCTATTGGCCATGTCGCTCAAGCTGTGGGGAACGCTCGCGCTTTTCGGTCTTGCCCTCGCAATGGCGGGGGAGCGGACCCGGAACAGCCGTCCCGACGCAACTGTGCCCCAGGAGTCTTGAGCGGCTTTCCCCCCTCCGCTTGTCGTGAAGAATCGGGGAACGCGGCGCGCGCAAGCCGACCCCCGTCGGCCGAAGGTCCCGTATGGCGAAACGCCCGCTCTTGCTGCGCCCTTTCCCCACGCACTCCGAATGGCGGGAGTTGCGCGCCCCCCTTCTTTCGTCGGCGGCCTCGGCGGTCCTCCTTCGATTGGCTTACCCGCCCGTCGAGTGGGGCTGGCTCGCCTACGTCGGCATGGCGCCGTTTCTCTTCTCTCTACACGGCCGGACGGCGAAGCAGGGGGCGTGGCTCGGCCTTGTTTTCGGCTTCCCGTTTTTCTATCTGAACCTGACCTGGCTCAATACGCTGACCGACGTGAATCCGCTTGCGCCCCTTGGGATCCTCTGCCTCGCCCTCATTTGCGCCGCGGCCCCGGTCCTATTCGGGACCCTGACGGCGGCGGCTCTCGTGCGCGGAGGGCGCCTGCGCTTTCTCTTTATCCCCGCCCTGTGGACCGCCACCGAGTACGTTCGTTCCCTGACCGAATTGGGCTTCCCGTGGATCTACCTGGGCCATACGCAGGTCAATTGCCTCCCCCTCATACAGATCTGCGACCTGACCGGCGTGTACGGTCTGAGCTTTGTTATCGTTCTGGCCAACGTGGTCGCGGCCGATACGTGTCGCTTCGCCGTGAAGCGCGAGGGGAAAGCGCCTTGGCTCGCCCTCAAGTGGACCGTTCTTATGGCCGCGTTCGTTTTCCTCGCTCTCTACTCGTCACTCCGTTCGCGGTCCCTCCAAGGCGCAGGGCCGGGCGCCGAATCCTCGGGCCCGTCGCTCCGGGTCGTTCTCGTGCAGCCGGGCGTGCCTCAGTCGCGGAAGCTGGCCAGCTACGCGGATCCCGATTTGGCCGTGCAGGGGAGAATCCAATCTGAGATGGTCCGCGACCTGGAGAAACAGCTCCTGCAGATCCATGCGGAATGCGAAGCGAGCGGCGATCCCGCGCCGGATCTCTACGTCCTGCCCGAGTCTGCCATCACCCATCCCGCCTTCAACTTGGTGAGCGATCTGCGCGAGAGGGTTCAGGACTGGGCGCGGCAAGTCGGCGCTCCCATCTTCTTCGGCGCGAATCGGTTCGAGCCGCCCTACGGAATCCCCCCCGATGATCCCCGGTTTTCGGAGTTGGCCGAGATCTCCAACAGCGCCTATCTGGTCGACGGCAAAGACGGCCTCAAGGCCCGGCCCTATGACAAAATGCACCTCGTTCCCTTCGGAGAGTTCAGCTCCTGCTTCGACGCGATTCCCGGCTTCACTCACTACATCCTCGGCATCGGCGAGTTCGCGCCCGGCCGCGTCCCTCGCTGCTTCACGGTCGGCGAAGCCCGTTTTGGCTGCGTGATCTGCTTCGAGTCTTGCTTCCCCTATCTCTTCCGGAAGTACGCGCGGCAAGGGGTTGACTGGATGACGGTCATCACGAACGACGCATGGTACAAGCGGAGCACCGGCGCGCGGCGCCACCAGACCCAAGCCGTCTTTCGCGCGGTCGAGATGCGGCGCCCCATCGTGCGGGTTGCCAACACCGGCATTTCCTGTATCATAGACGCGCAAGGGCGGACGAGCGCCCTCCTTGATCTCCGGGAAGGCGCGCCCGCGCACGCGATCGCGTCGCTGCCGTTGCCGCCGCCTTCCACCTCCCGCCTGACCACGATCTACATGCGGCCGTGGGGGGAGTGGTTCTCGTGGCTCTGCATCGCCTATTGCGGCTTTGTCTTCTGGCGGTTGCGAGAGCGGCGCCACGCGAAACCCAGATGAAAGCGTTTCCCCGCACGTGGAAAGCAGGAACAGAGATCTGTCCTCTTGCTCCGACTCCGCCGCCCCAGCCATTGTCCTGCGCGGATTGACCAAGCAGTTCCGCATGCGGACCGAACGCCGCAGGTTCCGCCTTCTCGGAGGCCCCATGCGGCGGGGGGCGTCGGGAACGCGCTTCAGCGCGCTGGACGGCATTGACCTCGAAGTCCCGCGCGGCGAGCTCCTTGGCATCGTCGGGATGAACGGCTCGGGCAAGAGCACGCTTCTGAGACTGATCGCCGGCATCAGCGAGCCGACCCAGGGCGAGGTCGTCGTCAACGGGTCGGTGGGCTCCCTCATCGAAGTCGGCGCCGGGTTCCACCCGGAACTGAGCGGCTACGAAAACGTTTACCTGAACGGCACGATCCTGGGCATTCCTCGCTCGCGGATCAACGATCTGCTGCCGCAGATCGTCGAGTTCGCCGGCCTCGAGGGTTTCATGGACATGCCCGTCAAGCATTACTCCTCCGGCATGTATATGCGGCTCGGGTTCGCCATCGCCATCCAGATCCGTCCCGACGTTCTGCTCTTGGACGAGACCTTCGCGGTCGGCGACGCGGCGTTTCAGTCGCGCGCGCTCAAGGCCATCGAGGACTTCCGCGTGGCGGGCGTGACGACCCTTATGGTCAGTCACGACGTCTATACGATGCGCCAATTCTGCGACCGCGTGCTTTGGCTCGACAGGGGCCGCGCGCGCATGCTCGGCGATCCCTTCGAGGTCGTCGAAGCGTACCGGGACTTCATGGCCGAACGCGCCGGCGGGCGCGCCGCGCACGGTCTGCTCTCGACGCGAGGCCGCGATCTCTACGGAGAGCCCCGCGCGGACGATCCCCCGGTGACGATCGCGTCCCTGCAAGTGTTGGACGACGCGGGCAAGCCTGCGCGCGTTCTGGAGCGTCCCGAGTGGATAACGCTCTCGATCGCGTACTCATGCCGGCGTCCCGTCGACGGCGTTCGCCTTTGCGTCGCCATGATCCGTCCGGAAGACGGCGCCGTCGTCATTGAGAAGGACTCCGAGCGAGAGAACCGGGACCTCGGGCGACTGGAAGGCGTAGGCGAAATCCGCCTTTCATTCGAGGCGACCTCCTTCTACAGCGATTCCCTCGAGTTCATCGCCGCCTTCTACGACCCGGCGGATTGCGAGCGCGTCTGGGCGCGCGAGACGGTCGGATTCGATCTCGTCGCCCACGAGCAGCCGACCCCCGAGTCGTTCCGGTACTTCCTGGCGCCGTGCCGGACGTACGAGCATCGCGCGAGCGACGCGGCAGAAGGCGCTTGCCCCCAGATATGAGGAGGCGACAAGATCGTCTTCGTCCGATGAACGTTGGCCGCATCACGCAGTCCGAGCGCCCCGGAGTCTGAGCGGCCTCGTTTGACCCGATCCTCTCACCGTGCGGGACCGGCAACTTGGCTCCGCTTTGAGGCCGCGACATGCAACTCTCACCCGAGCTTCTACTCACAATCTTCAAGGATGACCCCGGCCGCGCGCTCTCCGCCCGCGACGTGGTGGCGCGCCTTGGCGCCCCGCATTCCTACCACGCGCTCGTGCTGCACTTGCTTGAGGCGCTCGTCGGCGAGGGCCGACTCGTCCGACTCCAGAAGAAGCGCTTCATCCTTCCAGCCATCTCCCAGAAGGCCCAGGGCGTCATGCACGTTTCCGCCAAGGGCACGGGTTTTCTGCTCGGCGCCGGACCGGGAGGCGACGATCTCTACATCCATCGCTCGAACCTGGATACGGCCATTGACGGCGATACGGTCGAGGTCGAGGTCTTCCCGGGCCGTCACGGCGAGCAGGAAGGGCGCGTTCTGCGAGTGATCGAGCGCGCCCACGAGTGGATCGTCGGCCAGTTTGTCCGCGTGGGACGGGGCGGCACGGTCACGCCGCGCAACGCGAAGATCGGACGGTGGGTCGAGGTCCGCCACGCGCCGCCGGGAGGTCTTCCCCCGGACGGCGCCTGGGTCCGCGTGCGCATCCACAACTGGTCCGCCGAGCGCCACGATCCGCTGATCGGCGCCGTCGAGGAAGTCCTCGGCATGCCCGGCGAGCGCGGCATTTCCGTGCTGGTTCTCTTGCGCGACATCGGCGTGGACCTGGACTTCCCCGCGACCGTCAACCGCCAAGCCGGGCATTTCCATCCGCCCCCGCACGCCCACGAACTGGAGCGCCGCCTGGATCTGCGCGAGAAGAGAACCTTCACCATCGATCCCGCAACGGCGAAGGACTTCGACGACGCGCTCTCGATTGACCATCTCCCCAACGGCAACTGGCGCCTCGGCGTGCATATCGCCGACGTGGCTCACTACGTCCAAGCGGACAAACCCATCGACGCCGAGGCGCTCAAGCGCGGCACAAGCATCTATCCCGTGGATCGCGTCGTGCCGATGCTGCCCGAGCGCTTGAGCGACGACCTCTGCAGCCTGCGCCCCGGCGAGGACCGTTACGCGTTGAGCGTCTTCATGGACGTCGCTCCCGCAGACGGCGCAGTGACTCACTATGAGATCTCTGAGTCCGTGATCCGATCGCGCCATCGCCTGAACTACGCCGAAGTGCAGGACCTCTTCGATCGCCCGGAAGACGCGAGGCGCTTGCCCTTCGCCGACGCCGCCGACGATCTCCTCGCCTTGCGCGACCTCTCGCGAGTTCTGAATCGAATGCGGATGGCGCGCGGCGCTTTGGACCTCGACCTTCCGGAGTCCGAGGTCCTCTGCAACCCGCAAGGGGACGCCGTCGGCCTCGCCCGGCACGATCGGTTCGAGAGTCACCGCCTCGTCGAGGAGTGCATGCTCATCGCCAACGAAACGGTGGCGCGACATCTGCGCAAGGCGAAACTCCCCTTCCTCTATCGCATCCACGACCTGCCCGATCCCGCCTCCCTCGAACGGCTCGCGCCCGCGCTCGCTCTCTTCGGCGCAAAAGTGCCGAAGAAGATCGCGCCTTCGCCGCAGTTCTACCAGCCCATCGTCGAACGTCTCCGGCGCGTCGACGGCGGCCATATCGGGCTGACGCTCCTTCTGCGCTCTTTGATGCGCGCCGAGTACTCGCCCGAGAACCGGGGACATTTCGGGCTCGCCTCGAAGTGCTACTGTCACTTCACGTCCCCCATCCGTCGCTATCCCGACCTGCTCGTGCATCGGGCGCTGAAGGCGTGGCTGCGGGGCGAGGCGGACGATGAAGAGCGGCGAGAGTCTTTGCGGAGTTCCCTCGACGCCGTCGCCAATCAGTGCAACCTGACCCAGGAGCGCGCCGAGGGGATCGAACGCGAAGCGCAGCGCGTCAAGGCCATGGAATTCATGAAGGACCAGGTCGGGGACGTGTCCGAGGGCTGGATCTCGGGAGTCGTGCGCAAGGGGTTTTTCGTGGAACTCGTGGACTATCCCGTCGAGGGTTTCGTCGACGCGCGATCGATCGGCGACGACCATTACGCGCCCGACGAGTTCCAGATCCGCATGGTGGGCCGCCGCGCCGGTCGCACATTCCGTCTCGGTCAGCGCGTGCGCGTTCAGATCATCCGCGTGGACGCCATGGCGGGCGAGATGGATCTCGAACTGGTCGGCAAAACGAGCGCGCGGGGGCCTGGCAAGAAAGGGAAGAAACAGCGTCGCCGGAAGCAGCCCGGGGACCCTTGCTAGTGCTGCTCCGCCACTCTTAGCGGACGGCAGCCCTGCCCTCCAGGAGCCATCTCTGGGCTTGCGTCATGCCGGACCAGGAGGCGAAGGTCGGCGCGTCGCTGGGTCGTGGAGCGCACTCATTCATGGATGAATCGCTTTCGGCGCCTGCTCATTCACTGGGAAAAAAGGAAGGTGAACTTCCTGAACATGATTCACCTTGCCTGTGCGGTTATCACGTTCCGAACCGCCGGGGTTTTCGGAGAGGCTCTAAGGCTATGGGCCGCCGTCCTACCACACGTCATTTGAAAAAGTCCAAGAACGGCGTCTCGGAAAGATTCCCGAGCCACCCTCCGATACGCTCCGCCGCCTGGCGCACTTCGTCCGCGCCCTTGACCGCGAGGCCGATTGCCGCCGCCTTTTTCAGGAACAACCGGAACGTCTCCATCGCCTTGCCAGCCAGCGACTTCTTCTGCTGCGCGTCCTCCGTCTGTTCGATCTCGCGGCACTCGGCCTCCAACGCGTCGAGATTCCGCGCCAGCGCCTCGCCGGTTGCCGCGTGCGACGCGGCGCACCGCCTGAGTGTCGCTATTGCTCCCACCACTTCCGAAAACGCTATCCCCGCCTGGGCGTTCCCGCCGCCCACGGCGAACGCCGCGCCCCGATTGTCCACCGCGCCCCCGGCGGTAAATATCTGCTGGCCTATGGTTGCGCCTGGCATCGAGACGGGCGGCTGTCCTTCGCTCTTCTTTTCTTCCGCGCTCATGATTTTCTCGCTCCTTCTTCGCTCGATTCTGCGTCTGGTAACCGTTCCATCTCTCTCTGAACGTTCCTCCTCAAACGACTCTTCAGACGATTGATGGCTGCTCTGGTTCTGCCGGTTCAACGACCAGTCTTTGCCCCCAGCGACATTGATGAAGGGCTTGAGGCTCTCGGCAAGAACGTTGATCGACCGCAGAATATCCAAGTGTTGCTCGGGGGGGGCCTTCTCTATGCACGATTCCGCTATCCGCGCGAGACGGTCCGCAAGCGTTCTTGAAGGCTTTGACTTCCGGCGCTTCATGGCCTCTCCACGTGGTCCGGCTCAGCTTGCTCCGAGTCTGTGTCCTCAGCCGCTTCTTCCTTCCCCTTCTCCACCTCCTTTGCCGCCGCGCCCACGTGCCCCAGCCGCCACCCGTCCGCTTCGCGCTTTCCGGCTTCCTCGCGCAGTTGCTCGGCTAATTCCGCCGAGTTGTTCTCCTTCAGGAAGGACAGGTATTTCTCCAACGCTCCTCCTTCGGCGCCCGGCAGCTCGTCAAGGCGCTGGAAGCAGGCAGCCATACCCGACGGCCAACCCATCGCCTGAAACGCCTCGGCCTGCCCCCGCAGAGACAAACGATAGCCGTGCCCGTCCGCTTCGGGCGGCAGCGCCTCCAAACTCCTCTGAAATGCCAGCACGGCAAGCGCCGGCCGCCCCGTCGCAAGAAAGAGTCGCCCCGTGATCCCAAAGTCCGCCCGCAGACCGAGCTGGTCCTGCGCTCCCTGGTGCAGGCGAATGGCCGACTCCAGGTTCTTCTCCGCCTCCTCGAAGTCGCCCTGCCTCATCTTGAGATCGCCCAACGCCTTCAGCGTATTGGCCTCGCCAAGCCTCGCGCCGATCGCGGGGTAGATCGCCGCCGCCTTCTCATAGAAGCCCGCCGCATCCGAAAGACGGTCTTCGCGAACCGCCAGATCGCCCAACGCCTGAAGCGTATTGGCCTCGCCAAGCCGATCGCCGATCGCGGGGTAGATCGCCGCCGCCTTCTCATAGAAGCCCGCCGCATCCGAAAGACGGTCTTCGCGAACCGCCAGATCGCCCAACGCCTTCAGCGTATTGGCCTCGCCAAGCCTCGCGCCGATCGCGGGGTAGATCGCCGCCGCCTTCTCATAGAAGCCCGCCGCATCCGAAAGACGGGATTCGCGAAC
>Ga0315274_10016084_pt1 | contig 10576 bp, 7 predicted proteins | sample YL17G02_20_MG_FD_203700 | JGI IMG/M metagenome (GOLD analysis project Ga0315274, IMG submission 203700) | Sediment microbial communities from Yellowstone Lake, YNP, Wyoming, USA - YL17G02_20 | ecosystem: Environmental > Aquatic > Freshwater > Lake > Sediment | place: USA: Wyoming | collected...
CCGGAGTACAAGACTGGGTCGAACGCCCGCATAGGACGATCCATCAGGAACTCCTTCCAGTCAACGTCCTCGGCCTTGACCTCCTTGACGTACCCGTACCAGTAGGGCTTCTCGCCGTTGCGGCACTGTTCGATTCGCGCCACCGTCCCGAGGATGCCGGTCTTATAAAGCTCCCGACATCCGGTAAAGCTCGGCAGGCTGCGCAACTGCGTGCCAATCTGGACGACTACGTTGGCCTTCTTGACCGCGTCGCAGGCGTCTATGAGCCCGTCGAGCCTCATCGCCAGCGGCTTTTCGCAATAGGCGTCCTTGCCGGCCTCGGCGGCGGCCTTGAGATGCGTCGTGTGCTGATGATCGCAGGATGCGATCATAACTGCGTCAACATCTTTGAGCGCCAGCAAATCGCGGTATGACGAGAACTTCCGCGCCTCGCGCCCGTACCACTCCTTGGCCGTAGCCGAGGCGACCTCCTGCCGAACCCGCCACGGGTCGCAGACCGCCGTGATTTCGATATTCTGGGTCTTGGCGTGCTCGTTCACGCCGGCCATGTGCGCACCGACCCCGCGACTGCCGCAGCCTATGATGCCGATTGAAATCCGCTCGTTGGCGCCGATGACACGAGAATAGCTCGTCGCGGACATCGCCAGGGCGGCGCTGCCGGCGGCGGCCCGTAAAAAATCTCGACGTGAATAAGAACCTCGCATAGCAAATCCTCCAAAAGGGACTAACCTGGACAAAGCCCCATCTTGTATTCCTTTTCTGCAGACCCGCTGGGCTACGCAGCCAAGCTCAATTGTTGCGCATTATATCAAGGCCGCAAACGGAACGCACAACCATTTCCCTTGCACAGCTGGCTTGATTTGCTAAATTGATGAAGCTCAACCGCCAAACAGACGAGTCCATCGGCGGATGTGGCATGGACCATTCGGAAAGGCGAAAAATGGCAAAATTGGCATACCTCGTCACGATTATTGCAGCAGTCTCTTCAAACCAGGCCCTCGAGCCTCACCGCATCATCCTTACCGACGTCGAGCAGAACGTTTATATCGAGACCCTCCATATTACTTCTCGCCAAATCACGCCCGACTGCCCCATTGCGTGGTCGGTGGATAAGTACGTCCTCCACGGCGGCCGGCAGGAAGGCGTCGAGGTCATCGAGGTCAACAACGGTAGGCTCCGCTTCACCGTCGTCCCCACACGCGGAATGTCCGTCCGGCAGGCGATTATGGATGATTTGCGTCTCGGCTGGGATTCGCCGGTCAAAGGCCCGGTCCACCCGAAATTCGTCAACCTCAGCGAACGGCAGGGACTCGGCTGGCTATACGGCTTCAACGAATGGATGGTCCGGTGCGGACTGGAGTTCTTCGGGGCCCCGGGGCCGGATGAGTTCATCGACAATACCGGCAAGAAATCGACTATGGACCTGACCCTGCACGGAAAAATCGGCAACATCCCCGCCTCGCACGTCGAAGTGATTATCGAACGCCGGCCCCCCTACCGCATCCGGATACGCGGAAGGGTCGAAGAGGCCTGTCTCCACGGGCCTAAGCTCGAACTCATCGCAGAGACATCAACACTGCCTGGCTCGAACACGCTGCAAGTATCGGACACGATAACCAACCGCAGCGCCGTCGAGCAGGAATTCGGCATCCTCTACCACGCCAACTACGGCCCGCCCCTGATGGAACAAGGCGCAATGTTCGTCGCTCCGGTCCGCCAGGTCACGCCGATCAACGACATCTCGGCTTCCGGTCTGAAAAGCTATGACTCCTATCCAGCCCCGACGGCGGGCGTGCCTGAACACGTCTTCTGTATGCAGCTTTGGGCCGATGAGAACAACAAAACAAAGGTAATGCTCCGCAACGCCAAAGGCGACAAAGCCGTCTCGATGGCCTTTTCCGTTGAGCAACTGCCCTGCTTCACGCTCTGGAAAAATCCGGTCGCCCTTGAAGACGGCTACGTAACGGGGCTCGAACCCGGCACCGGTTTTTCTCGCAACAGGTCGGTCGAACGAAAATTTGGCCGGGTCCCCAAGCTCGCCCCGCACCAGAGCCGCTCGTTCACGATAGACTTCACCCTCCACTGCGACAAAGAGAGCATAGCCGCCGCAGCCGACGAAATCTCCCGCATCCGGGCCGAACGCAAAACCCGGATGGACAAAGACCCTCTCCCCATTGAATAAAACCATTGGGCACTGACCCACTCGGCCCCAAAACGGCCTTTTTCGAAAGGGGCGCCGTGAGATGAGTGGTTGTAATCCCCTTTCTCAAAAGTGCTTACAAAAATGGGCCCGCAAGGATTTGAACCTTGGACCAATGGATTATGAGTCCACTGCTCTACCGCTGAGCTACGAGCCCCAAGCCGCACCGAATATACATCAGACTCTCATTCCACTCAATATTTCTTTTGCAGACAATTCCCGGCATCAGCACATCGTGAAACAACTGGGTGGCGCAAGCGTCAAGGCCGACGAGTAGCCCGTCAACGTTGATCTTGTTAGTTGTCATTCCTGCGACCGCCGCCAGTTGTCATTCCTGCGCAGGCAGGAATCCACAACCCTTAGCCGGCTGCTGAGCGAACAGCACCCACAAATTCAACTGTGAGTAGCTACGAGATTGCTCCAGCAATGCGCGAATAATAATCAATTCCTGGCCGAGAGGTCCGCGCAGATAAGCTCCTTGTCATTTCTGATGTATATGTGCCTGTTGGCGTAGGCAGGATGGGACCAGCAGACCCCGCCGCGCTGGTTGAGCTGCCCTTCCGTGGGATCTATCAGCTTGGCCCTGCTGATTTCTTGAAAGCCCTCCGGCGAAAGCCCGCAGATAATCAGCTCCCCGCGCTCGTTGAACATCCAAACCTTGTCTCCATTCCGGACAATATGAATATTCGACCACCGGGCCTTTGGAACAGCCTCCAGGCTCTCCCAGATGCGGTCGCCGGTCTTCAGGTCGAGGCAGCGAAGCTCGCCGTGACTATCGACGCCATAGATATAATCCCCCTGCAGGAGCGGTGTAGATATGCAGCAGTGAAGGCTGTCGGTATCCGTCTCGCTGGGGCCCTTTCGCCGCCAGACTTCCTTAATGGTAAGCTCGCCGGGATTGACTTTGAGCAGAAGCGACCCGTCGTAGAAGCTGCTGACGAACAAATGGTTGTCTTGAAAGACCGGCGTGGCAATCCCGATGACCATGCGGGATGGTGTAAAGGGGTGCCGCCAGTATAGCTTTCCGCTCGAAGGGCAAAGGCCGCAGACGCTGTCACCGGTCCAGCAAACGAGAACACGCTGCCCGGCCTGCTCAATCACAATAGGGGCGGAATATGAGGCGCGGTCTTTCAACGCCCGCCATTTCTCTTTTCCTAAGATTTTGTCAAATGCCGCCAGGCAGGCGTTGTCCTCGCCGCCGATTTGCACAATGACCAGGTCGTTCTCAACCAGCGGCGATGCGGCAATACCCCAGGAAGGCATTCTGATTTTGTACTCGGCCCGGAGGTCCTTGCTCCAGAGCGCCTCTCCCTTCGCGGCATCAAAACAGAACAAGTGCCCCATTGTGCCAAGCGAGTAAGCTCGTCCCTGATTGATTGTCACCGACGCTCGCGGCCCATTGCTGTATCCTACTTTCTCGTATTCGCATCGGTAGGAATGCGACCAGATTTCACTGCCGGCCATCGCATTGAAGCAGTGCACGCGCTCGACGGAGGCCGGGCTGGTCACGCGGTCGGTGACATAGACGCGCCCATCAGCCACGGTTGGCCCGCTGTAACCCGATGCGATTTCGGTCCGCCAGCGAACGGGCAATTGCGGGCCGTCGAATCTCGCCACAATACCGTCTTCTCGCCAGACGCCATCTCGATTGGGACCCCGCCATTGCGGCCAGTCATCGCATCGGACCTGTGCGATACAGAGCAGACCCACTGCTATTGATAATGCCAACGCTTGCTTTCTGAACATTATGAGGATTCTCCGGAAGAAAACGAAAAATGATTTACGCTGCCTCATTCAACCTACTGTATCACCGGCGGTGGGACGGCCTTGCCTAACTGCTGCGCGAGCTGCGTGTCTTTATTGTATGTGCCGTAGAAAGGAACGTTGCCGTCGAGCCAGATATACAGGCGGTTTCGATCCTCGGCGGAAAGTCTGACCTCTTTGTTGTGCGTCGGATTCTCAATCACGTTTATCAGGGGACTCTCATCGACGCCGATGCGTCCGGGCTTGGTGACTACTTGCGTTATGCTGCTGCCGCCCCACTCGTACCATTTGACGTATGGCCGGAGGCTCTCGTACGATTTGCTGAAGGTTCCAGCCGGCTCGCCCGCCGGCGTTTGGGCGGGCAAGCCCGTCAGGACCAGCGGACTTTTTCCTTCGCCGGCCCGTCCATCGTGACACCGCACGCAGTGCCGGTCGAGAACAGGCTGAACAAGCCGGGGATAGCTGAAGGGCAGCGTTCCATCCGGCCCCGGCTCAATCTTCGATGGAGGCCGCCGCATCGCCAAAAGCCGCTGCCGGTTGACGGGCACGGAACCGCGGCGCTCGTGACACCCGACGCAACTGCGGCGCTCGCCGGGCTGCAGGTAGGTGACGCTGCGCATGCTTTGGACCGCCCTGCCCTGCTCATCCACGGCCTGAAAATAGAGGGGCTTGCAGGCGGGCGCACGGAAATAAGCCGAACCGTCCGGCTCGACCGGAACGGCGCCGAGCAACATACGGGCGCTCTCGGCGTTGGCATGCCCGATTCGCGGCTGATTTACGATGTGATTGTCGGTTTTGGGAAGCACCTGGAAGATTCTCAGCGTGCGGATTTGGCGCGCGGCCGGAAACGGAAAGTGACTCTGCCGCACATCCGCAAGCACAAACTCGCCCTCATCCTCGAGGTCAAGGGCCGGCGTAGAAGGTATGACCGGCGGAACGGGACGGCTGACCAGCGGAATCGGATACATACACGATATATCCGCATCGCTGTAGAGCAATTCGAGATTGCCGAATCTATCGAAGTAGTACAGAGCCGTCCGCGTGTCCTTCTTGACGCCCGAACTGACCCCCGGCAGCGGCTCGAAGCTAAAGGCCGTCAAATAGTAATTCTCCGAAAGGGGCCAGGGACTGTGGAAGTAGCTCTTAGGCCAGGCGGGGGCCTCGGGAAAACATACCTCCGGCGTCAGAACCTCTATCGAATCGAAGTCGTCCTCGCCGCTGGCGGGGTCGAATTTCGTAAGGGTGGGGTCAACAATGACAAGCGAGCCGCCGACGTCCGCGTGATGCGCGCCGGCGATGAAAACGACCCGGTTCGAGCCGGGGATTGGCCTCGGCTGGAAGCAGGCGTTGATCCGCTCAGTATAATTGCCGAATAGTATCGCCGGGCTTGTGCCGTCGGGATTGCTGACCCATAAGCCGTGGTAGTTCGCCGCCGAGCGATCGACATAATCCCAGCGACAATACGCGATTCGCCCGTCGTTCAGCACCCAGGGATGCCATTCGCTCGTTTCGTGGAACGACAGCGTCCGCACCTGCCCGCCGGATGCGTCCATCCGGTGCAGCGTGTGCGTAGGCCCAGGCTCCCACGGATTGTTGCACCGGATAAAACCTCCCCGCCGGGTTGACATAAAGGCAATCCCACCGTCCGGCAGCGGGCATGGGTCGAAGTCGTCACTCGGCCCCCCGGTAAGCTGCCGCAGATTTGCCCCATCCGCATCCATCGCAAAGATGTGAAAAAAGCGGCGCTCGGGCGAGTAGTAATCATACTTTTGCACGGCCCGCTCGGCAAACGCAAAATAGATAGTCCGGGCATCGTAAGACAGCGCCAGGGTCGTATAGTTGCCGCGCGGCAGCCGCCCGTCGATCAAGTCCCTGACTTTGGCGGAGCGCCCAGGCTCGTCGAGCACATACACCCCCCCGCCGGCGATGTCGCCATAGTCATAATAGTAGCCGATATACTCGTGAAGCATCTGGCAGATAAAGCGACGCCGCTCCATAAACACTATCGGCTTCGATGCGACCAGCGGATTCTTCAACGCGGCGTCTCTTGCGATAGAGCGGACGCTCCTGTAGAGGGCAAGGCGGGCCGTCCGGTCGAGCAAATTCACCCCCTCCACCTGCCCCCGCAGCCGATTCAGCGCCGCCGCCTCCGAATCGAGCACAGGCCCGCCAGGCATCTTTTGAAGGTCGTTTATGAGCCGTTCGGCCCGCGCAAAAGCCTCGCGCAAGGCGGCAGGGTCATCATCTGTCCGATTCTTCCTTCGCTCCTGGGCGGCCCAGTCCGCTTCAACCATTGCCTGCAGAGCATCGCCATCCTCATTCCCGGCAATCGCAATTCTATCGACCGCCCCAACTAGCAGCCACCCTGTCACTAATACGGACAGACAACCGGAGCGTATGACTACCCTGGTCATCGCCAATCTCCAAAAACGCCACCAAATACGTTTCACAGTGTCTATCTTAACAGATTTTCGCGCAACTTTCATCTGCGTCGGCAGAATTTCTGATTTCCTGGCACGGCCTTCCAGCCCGTGAATCAAATCCTCTCACCATTTCCCCGCCCAATAGTCATTGCGACGGGTGGCAGCCTCAAACGAAGCTTGGGGATGGCATTATTACCCCATACGTCATTGCGAGCGAGGCGCACCCGTGCGACGCAATCTCACTTCATCATTCGCCATTCTGAATTCTGTATTCTGAATTCTGTATTCTCTCTTCGCACCCCCCAACCGAAGCCAGATTCCCACCACCAGTCCTTGTCATTCCGAGCTTGTCGAGGAATCTATTCGATCAACCGCCGTCCCGCACTCTACGCCAGTTTGTAGGCGATCTGTTCTTCCAGAATGTCTTTAACGGTAAACGCTATTATGCTCTTGCCGCTCTTCTTGAAGAACGACTGTATTTCGCTGATTGCGTCGGATGAAAAATCGAAGGAAACAAAGAACCCTTTTGTTCGGTCTTCACGCATCATCACGGCCTCGAAAGCATCAATATCGGGTCGGCCAACCTTGTCCTTCTGCTTGACCTGGATGGGATACCATACATCCATAAAGTCCAGCTCGCCCTTCTTTTTCTTTGGCGTGGCCGAGACCGGATAAATCCGCCCGTCGATACCCATATCTCCGACCTGCGCCTTATTGGGAATACCGCCCAGCGCGATGACCGCCCAGTTCTCAAATTCAAAGGGCGGAATCCTGCGAAGCTGCTCCTCGCTCCACGGCAGGTCGCGCACGACGAAGCCCCGGCCAATCCGCCAGAGCTTTTCATCCTCCTTCATTCCGCAAACATCGCGCATCCGCTTTGCCATCACCCGGCACGCCGTCGGCGAAATATCAATACCTATCCACTGCCTCCCTAGATTTTCCGCCGCAACCAGCGCCGTCCCGCACCCGCAAAAGGCGTCGAGAACAATATCGTTGGCATTGCTGCTGGACTTGATAATACGGTCTAAAAGTACAAGAGGCTTCTGGGTCGGATAGCCGAGGCGTTCGCGTGCCTGGGAATTGATTGGAGGAATATCCGTCCAGACAGTATCAATTGGTCGCCCTTCTTGCTCGTCGAGGTATCGCTTCAATTGCGGAACAGCACCAGCCTTCGTCTGTACAACGATTCCATTCTCGTATGCCTCCTCCATCCGCTCTTTGGTCCAACGCCAGACTCGTTTCACACCGAGGAATTCATAGGTGAGATTCGGACGGTTGGGGTTCGGGTTAATCAAGTTGTCGAGCCTGTAAATCCTTCCATCTGGGTCACGATGGCAATACTTCGTGGCAGTTTTCTCATCCAGGTTGTCCGGGGCGTATGGCGTGTATGGACGGTTGAACGTCACCAAGCCTCCGCCTCCATAATAGAAAATCGCGTCGTGGTTGTTTGGAAAGCCAGTGAACGCCAGACCTTTTGCGAGCGTTCGGTGCCAGATGATTTCCGACTGAAAATTGTTCTCGCCGAATATTTGGTCGAGCATAACTTTGACGTAGTGAGATGCGTGCCAGTCGCAGTGGTAATAGAACGAGCCGGTTTTCTTTAGAACGCGGTGCAGTTCAACGCACCGAGGCCGCATAAATTCAATGTATGCCTGGGTGGAGGCGTGGCGGTCCTCGAATGCGCGTTTTTCCTTTGTCTCGCCCCAGAAGACCTCATAGTTGCGGTTGGAGTTAAAAGGCGGGTCGATGTAAATTAGGTCAATACACTCGTCAGGAAATTTTTTAAGCTGATCGAGGTTATCGCCGCAGTAAATGACCCGCGTATCGACCAGAGCCGACGGCTTGCCGACCGCCGGGGTTTTCTTAGAATCAGATGCAGACTTCTTTGCCATAGACCATTAGTGTAAACCCTGCCTGATAATTTGCAAGCACCCACTGGCGAAAATGATTAACTTGTTTCGCTCTTAATCATAGGTCCAAGTGTAATTATAGTGTTTTGGTGTCGATCGTTAATAAATGAGTGTCTCCATTCGACTCTAGTCTTCATGTACTTGTTGGTTGCAAGCATGGCCCTTGGCTCTGCTCAATAACAGTCCTCACCATAGCAGAGTATTCCGAACCAACATTGCCCATTTCATGCAAGTCGCTGATAAGCATCTTTTTAAGATGCTCGTTAGTAACCTTTTTGATCTTGTCCATTAGGTTTATTACGCTTTTCAGCTTTTCAATCTTGCGAGCAATCAGGTCTTTTCTTTTCTCAATATAACTGAGTTCAAGAACCCTCAAAGATATTTCGGCCGTTTCCTCGCCCGCCTTGTGCATGACCAAAGGCCCCAAGTGTATCAGAATATTCTCAACATCGTCGACATACGGATCAATAAAAGGTTTTTCTTCATCATAGTAGTCATTCTTTCGCCTGTTACACTCAGTGCAGGCAATCGTAAGGTTCCCCCATTCAAATCGATATTCTTCCTTTACACTTACGGGTATCTTATGCTCCACATCTCCAGGAGAGTTATGACCAATCTTGCTCTCGCAGTATACGCATTTATTTGACGTTTCGTTGACTAGCACCTCTTTGATGACCGGTTCCCGGTACTTCGTCCTGTAATACTCGCTCCCCACCTCGGCAACCTTTTGTTTCCAGAGTTCCTTATTCTCCCTTAACAATTCTGGCTCAGCCAGCTTTGAAAGTCTACGCATCTTTGCCCTCCAACTTGTCCACGCACCTCAAGAACTGTGGATAGAGGCGTAAGTTTTGCAACTTCTCTCTGAATTTTTTCAACGACTCTTCTGTAATCCCCTCTTTTACAAGCTCATCGTAAAAGTCCTTTAGCTTCTGCTCCACCCACTTCGGTATTGTAAGCGGAACGTCAAGTATTTCCTGCAAGGTTTCGCTATAATCACCCGAGAGTTCCATTTCGGACAATTCCCTTGATCGTACCTTTTGCTCTACAAAGTTCAGGGCGTATATACGTGCATTAGGATTTGAGCTAACTATGAAGGGACTATGTGTTGAAATTATGAACTGCGCCTTTGGAAAAGCTTTTTCCAAATTCGGAAGAAGTTCTCTTTGCATTGCAGGGTGTAGATGGTTTTCTGGCTCATCAAAAGTTACAACAAATCTCTCCTTGTCTATTCCGTACATGAGAACCTGCCATGCTATTCCAATTAGAGCCCCAATACCCCCAGAAACAGAGTCCAAAGAGAAACTCCCGCTTTTAGTAACCAACACAACATCGGGCATCCGGATTTCCAATCTTTCAAAACCTACTTCAACCGGAAGCAAAAGTTTTAGAACATCTCTAAATTGTTCAAATAGCTGGATAAAATCGTAGTTCTCAGAGACGGCTTGGTTTCCATATCCGAAAACTGCTAACGAGATAATTGAGCTCTTTATTGCCAATCCTGGATTCCTAGCGCTTGCTGATTGATATAGTTGAATTAGAAGATTTTGGTATTCTTGAAATTGTTGAGCGCTTGTCTTTGGATCAGTAGGAATATTTTCCACACGGTGATACGAAAAAGGTTGCGTGTGAGATGGTATATATAACCCTTCAACGACCACTTGGTTCTGATAACTGATACTATATTGTGTGCTGACCTTGATTGGAACTTGTAACAGGCATATACTTCCCGAAGAATAATGTACCTCTCCGATCTGGACTGTATCCGACTTCGGAAGAAACGTCTCATCATACAAGGACCACACGTCTGACCAAAATTGAGACTTGCCTTTTTTCTTATCTATCGTGGAAGTCCAATTCAAGTTCCATCCAAAGTGACGCGACAGAATGTTCAGAATTGTCGTCTTACCCGAACCGTTTACCCCTGTAATCACAGTCATTGGTGCCGCAAAGTCGAGATCAAGTGATTCGAACTGGCGCCATCGTTCTATTTTTAGTCTCTTGAACGTTTCCATAGTGCACTTTTTTCCTGCTTCGTCAAAGATATCCCACTCTATGAGAGGTATCCTTCGGAAGTATCTTCAGTTAGAAACCTCTCTCTTTTTCACACCACAAATTCAACCCAAACCCCATCCCTTTTCAACAACAAAATCCCCCCAAATAACGTCGTAACCCGCTCCTTTTTCGCCCACAATTTTTTTCGTTACTACCGGCCAATCGATCAGCACCGAACATCTCCTAATCGCACTTTCCGTCTATTTTACAATTCTACCCCTTCCCTC
>Ga0315274_10016085_pt1 | contig 10576 bp, 8 predicted proteins | sample YL17G02_20_MG_FD_203700 | JGI IMG/M metagenome (GOLD analysis project Ga0315274, IMG submission 203700) | Sediment microbial communities from Yellowstone Lake, YNP, Wyoming, USA - YL17G02_20 | ecosystem: Environmental > Aquatic > Freshwater > Lake > Sediment | place: USA: Wyoming | collected...
GTCCTTTGGCTGGATGAAGACGGTGGGGGCGCTGCGGAAGACCCGCCATCGTGGGGAACCGCGAGTGGGCTGGATGTTCATCTTCTGTCTGGCAGCGTTCGACCTGGTGCGGATCCGGAATCTCGAAGCCGTGGTCGCATAGGCTCGAGGCACACCCGAAGACCCAGACGGCAAGAGGCCGAGCCCCTCGTAGAGGCTCCTGGTGAGAACGGAGGCGGGCTTCCAACCGCCTCGAGACAGGATCAAGGACCGTCATGCTAGCCGAAGGCTCCCTCGAATCGGATTCTTCCGCAGCCTGCTAGAGGATCTTTTGGGGCCGGTAACGATGACATACGAGCCAGACGTCGCGTGGGTGCTGAACCACGAGCACCTGGAGCCTGGCGGGGAGAATGGCCGGGCGCGTGTGGTTCGACTTGCGATTGAGAGGAACAGGCACGGCCCTTCTGAGATCGAGTGGAGACACCACCTATATGGCGATCGGATTACCTTCAGCCCGAGGGATGTCATGTGCTGGTGAGCGAGAGCTTTCAGACGGAGCGTATTCGAGGCAGGGGCGTCTGATGATTGAGACGGCCATGCCTGCGAGATTAGAGAAAGAAGAGGCGAGAGCAAGGTAGGATGGCGAAGGCAACTGTCGCTGCTGAGAATGAGAGACAGCGATGAGGTGACGCGACTGGGGATTGAACAGGCGGATGGGGGTCTTGCAGGACCCGGCAGCGGCGAATCAGATCCTTGCTCGCTTCTCGCTGGATTCTGTGTAAGGGTCTCGGTTCTTCGGGTTGCCCGGCGGACCCAGACCCCTGACCGTCCTGGGGAGCCAGGCTACGGACAATAACGCGATCTGCGACTAGGGTGCATTCTACCGCGACCTCTTCCTCCTGCGTACAGTCCGTCAGCCTTCGTGAACTTGCCAGTCATGGCCTCCGCCCTGGCGCGAGACAAGCGCTTGACGGACAGAACAAGGGATGCGGCCAAGCGGCTGTCACTCATCTTGCTCAATCACACGACCCATCCTCGCCGAATACCGATTGGCCCTCCAGCTCGCGCCCGCCGGATGAAGTGGACGCGACCGCCGGGCTCACGAAGGAGGCGTGAGAGCGCTCGCGTCCCAACCAGCCGGCAGCAGGATGGGGAGGCGAAGGCGCTGGAGGTCACCCGGACCCGCCCGAGTTCCCGACCCCTCATCACGCGGACCGGGCAGGTTTGCCGCCAGGTCCTTCGGCATGCACCGAGGAGGACATTCGTCACTCCGCACAGCCTGGGGGTAGGCGCATACTGGTTGCGTAATCGGAACACACAGGTTCCGAAACGGACCCAAGCATGAACCCCCGCAGAGAGCCCCTCGACGACCTGGATTACGAGATCATCCGGGAGCTGCATGCGGATGCGCGCGCCTCCGCCTCCAGGATCGCCCGCAAGACGGGGGCGAACGAGCGCACCGTCCGCAAGCGCATTGACCGGCTGGTGGCGGACGAAGTGATCCGGCTGACCGCCATCCTCGATCCGGGAGCGTTTGGCTATATCACGGCCGCCGACATCTTCCTCGAAGCGGAGGCGGACCGAGAGGCCGAGGTGCTCAGGCGGCTTCTCTCCATGCCAGAGGTCACCTACGTCGCCCACGGCCCGGAGACGACGGAGATCTCCATCGAGGCCCGCTTCAAGGACAACGATGCGCTGCGCGAGTTCCTGGGCCGGGCACTGCCGGCCATTCCCGGTCTCAAGGTGACCCGCTACACACTCGTGCCGCGCATTCTGCGGAATATCGACGAGTGGATGCCGCCGAAGGGTTTCTTCTCCCGCGGCAGCCCGTCCGCTCCGCGCCGGCGAGGGGCGCGAGGGAAGGCTGGTCGGCACCATCCGCAGAAGAGGCAATAGATCCGTGCTTCGACACTTCATCGATACCCAGGATTTCACCAAGCAGGAGCTGCTCGACATCATCGCCCTGACCCGCCGCATCAAGGCCGCGGACAGGGAGGGATGCACCCCGAAGCTGCTGGCGGGCGCCTCCCTCGCCATGATCTTCGAAGAGCCTTCCACCCGAACGCGCGTATCGTTCGAGGTGGCCATGACCGAGCTGGGTGGGCACGCCCTGTACCTCAAGCCCGGGGAGATCCACCTGGGTGTCCGCGAGTCGATGTACGACACGGCCAAGGTGCTGTCGCGGATGTGCGACGTGATCGAAGCCCGCACCTTGAAACATGCTACGGTGACGGAGCTGGCTCGACACGCCGAGGTTCCGGTCATCAACGGCCTGACCGACTACAACCACCCCACGCAGGTCGTCTGCGACGTGACCACCATGATCGAGCATATGCCGCAAGGCAAGCGGCTGGAAGACCTGAACGTGACCTTCATCGGCGACGCAACCAACGTGCTCTCCTCGCTGATGCTGATCTGCACCCGGATGGGTATGCACTTCACCCATGCCGCGCCTGCAAAGTATCAGGCGCCGGCCGAGTGGCTTTCCCAGGCGGAGCAGAACTGCCGGGACTCGGGCGGCAGCTTGCGAGTCACAGACGACCCGCTGGCCGCCGTGAGAGAGGCGGATTTCATCTACACGGACCTGTGGTGGTGGGTCGGGCAGGAGGACCAGATCCCGGAGCGGCGCGCCGCGTTCATGCCGGGATACCAGATCAACAAGACGCTGTTCGAGCGCGCCCCATCCCACTGCAAGTTCATGCACTGCCTGCCGGCCTCCCGCGGCGTGGAAGCGACCGACGAGGTCATGGATCACCCGCGGTCGATCATCTTTGACCAGTCGGAGAACCGCCTTCACACCGAGAAGGGGCTGCTGGCTTACCTCGTGTATCCGCGCCTGAAACGGCCGACGGAGGAACTGACCGCCCACCACCGAAGCCAGATCATGGCGCTTCTCGAAGAAACCGGATCCGGGGACTAGCTCGCGAAGGAGGATGCGATGACGACAGGAACGAAATCAGGCGGATTCAACAGGGTCTTGCGTGGGCTGGACATGACCTTGTTCTCGATCTGCGCCATCATCGTGCTCGACACTCTGGGGGCGTCGGCCTCCATCGGAGCCTCGACCATCGCCTGGTACGTCATCACCCTGGTGTTGTTCTTCATCCCCTATGGCCTGATCACGGCCGAGCTGGGGGCCGCCTATCCGGAGCAGGGCGGGATCTATGCCTGGGTGAGGCGGGCCTTTGGTCAACGGTGGGCCGCCCGTACCACTTGGTACTACTGGATCAACGTGGCCTTGTGGATGCCGTCGGTGTATGTGATCTTCGCCAGCGTGCTCTCGCAGCTGTTCTTTCCGGAGCTGAGCCTGCTCTGGATCATCGTCATCGGCATTGTCATGACCTGGGTGACGGTCGTAGTCGGGATCATCACCCTCGAGGTCGGGAAATGGGTGCCGAATGTGGGGGCCATCTTCAAGGCGGTCATCATCCTTGTGCTGGGCTTTGGCGGGGTCGTCTTCGCCGTTCGGCACGGGGTGGCCAACGACCTTTCCCTGCCAGCGCTGATCCCCACGTGGGACATCGGCCTGATGTTCCTCCCCGTGATCGTCTACAACTTCCTGGGTTTCGAGCTGATGTCCGGGGCGGGTGAGGAGATGAAGAACCCCGCTCGCGACATCCCCAAGGCCATCATCACCTCCGGGGCGCTGATCGCCTTCTTCTACTTGTTCGCCACGGTCGGGATGTTGCTGGCCTTGCCGCTCGAGCAGCTCGGCTTGGTCTCGGGAATCGTGGATACGCTCCGGGCGGTTCTTGGCGAATCGACCTTCGCCACGGTGGTGGTGACCGTCTTGGGGATTGGGGTGCTGTACACCTTCTTCGCCAACATGGTCACATGGACCATGGGCGCCAACCGCACCGCCGCCCAGGCCGCCGAGGAACGCACCCTGCCGGAGGTCTTTGGCCGGCTGCACCCGGTCAACAAGACGCCGGTCGGTGCGTATGTCATCACCGGGATCGTGTCGACGGTGGTGATGGTCGTGTACGGCATCCTGGCCGGCAGCAACGAAGACCTCTTCTGGACCCTGTTTGCCTTCAGCTCGATCGTCTTCCTGCTGCCCTACCTGATGCTCTTCCCGGCCTTCCTGAAACTGCGCGCTTCAGACCCCAAGGCCGAGCGCCCGTACAGGTTCCCAGGTGGCACGGCCTTTGGATGGATCATGTCGGCCGTCTGCATGCTGTTCGTGCTTCAGGCGATCGTCTTCTTCTTGTGGGTGCCGGGCACGGCCATCGACTGGGCCTACGCGACCCCGATCCTGATCGGCGTCCTGGTCACACTGGTCATCGGTGAGGTCCTGGTTTGGGCCCCGAAGAAGCGGGCGTAGGTGGCCGGATGGAGTCCCTTCTGACTTCTACGCCGCGCGCCGATGGCTTCTACATGCCCCCGGAATGGGCGCCGCATGCCCGGACCTGGATGCTGTGGCCGGAACGCCCGGACAATTGGCGCCTTGGCGCCAAGCCGGCGCAGAAGGCCTTTGCCGCCGTGGCGGAGGCGATTGCCGGCTTTGAACCGGTCAGCCTGGGCGTCAACCATCACCAGTTCCAGAACGCGCGGGCCATGCTCTCGCCCCGCATCCGCGTGGTCGAGATGTCCAACAACGACGCCTGGATGCGCGACTGCGGCCCGACCTTCGTGATCGACGGGAAGGGCGGAGTCCGGCTAGTGGACTGGATCTTCAACGCCTGGGGCGGGCTGAATGGCGGCCTGTACTTCCCCTGGGACCTGGACGACCTGGTGGCCCGGAAGGTGGCCGACCTGGAGGGGGCCGACCGATACCGCGCCCCGCTGGTGCTGGAGGGTGGCTCGATCCACGTTGACGGCGAGGGCACGCTCCTGACGACCGAGGAGTGCCTGCTGAACCCGAACCGCAATCCGGACCTGTCCAAAGACGAGATCGACAGCTATCTGAAGGAGTACACCGGCGTCTCCACCATCGTCTGGCTGCGGGCGGGGGTCTATCGCGATGAGACGAGCGGACATGTGGACAACATCGCCTGCTTCCTGCGTCCCAGCGTGGTAGCGCTCACCTGGACGGACGACCACAACGACCCGCAGTTCCCCACATCCAAGGAGGCCTTGGAGCGGCTGGGACGAGCCACGGATGCCAAAGGCCGCCGGTTCGAAGTGGTCAAGATCCATCAGCCCAATCCGGTCTTGATCGATCCCGGCGAGGCCGAAGGGGTGGACGCGGTGGAAGGCACCTTGCCCCGCCAGACCGGCGATCGAATGGCGGCTTCCTATATCAACTTCTACTTCTGCAACGGCGGCGCGATCGTCCCGGCCTTCGATGACCCCCATGACCAACGGGCGCTGGAGGTGCTCCAGGGCGCGATGCCTGACCGCAAAGTCGTGGGGGTCCCGGCCCGCGAGATCCTGCTGGGCGGCGGCAACATCCACTGCATCACCCAGCAGCAACCGAGAGGCTAACATCCACATCGACGTAGGGCGGACCAGCTGTCCACCCTACGAGATTCGCTTCACCGATCCTGGGCATGCCTAAACCAGTGGCATCCTCGAGCGGCTGCGCCAGGCCACCCTGCAAGACCTTTGGTGCAGTTAGTGCCGCCGGCCGTATGTCATACAGATCGCTTGGACAGGCGTTTCCTCAGACCGCAGTCTCGGGTCCTAGCACCACCAGCGTGCCAGTCCGGAATGCCAGACTCGGCGCCGGACCCCCGGGGAGACCTCCATGCACAGGGTCAGGGACGAGCGCGAATCTTGGGAGCCCAGGATTGGCCACACGGATGCTAGACAGAGCAGATTAGGCCGACAGGAGGTGGCACTTGGCCCAGTGTTCCCCACCAACGGTAGTAGGCCCGGGAGGCATTTCCTTGCAGATGTCAATCACGGCGGGGCACCGTGTGTGGAAGCGGCACCCAGAGGGAGGATTGGCGGGGCTCGGAATCGTGCCCCTCAGGACAATCCGTGAGCGGTTGCGATCTGGGTCGGGGATTGGGGTGGAGGAGAGCAGGGCCCGGGTGTAGGGATGAAGTGGTTCGAGGAAGATGTCCTCGCACGGGGCCATTTCCACGATCTGTCCGAGGTACATAACGGCCACTCGCTCGCTGATGTGGTGGACAAGGCTGAGATCGTGAGTGATGAACAGATAGGTCAGGCCATGCAACTGCCGGAGGGACTCCAGCAGGTTGATGACCTGGGCCTGGACTGATACATCAAGCGCCGACGTCGGCTCGTCAAGGATCAGGAGCTTCGGGTTGAGCGCCAGCGCCCGAGCAAGGGCGACTCGCTGGGCCTGGCCACCGCTGAGTTGGTGAGGCAAGCGCCGCAGATGCTCTTCGCTCATCCCTACCTCGCCAAGCAGGCGGGCGACCTCTCTCTCTAGGGCTTTTCCACGAAGCCGCGTCCCGGACAGGAAAGGCTCGGCGATCAGGTCGAGGACCGGCATGCGAGGGTTGAGGGAGGTGAACGGGTTCTGGAAGAGAATCTGCATTTCGCGGCGGATATCGCGCAGACCAGCTCGATCAAGGGCCAGGATGTCTCGGCCGTTGAAAGAGATCTCACCGGCGCTAGGTCGGATCAGCAGGAGTATGGTAAGTGCCAGGGTGGTCTTGCCACAGCCCGACTCCCCGACGACGCTGAGAGTCTCACCCCTGGCCACGTCAAGATCCAGTTGATCGATGGCCCTAATTGTCCCGCGCCGCCTTCGCAGGATGCCGCCACCTGTGATGTAGTCAGTGCTCAGGCCTCGGATCTGCAGGAGATGCGTGGTTGCGAGTGTCACGCGTTCTCTCTCCCGTTGGACGACGTTGCCCACAAGTAGCAGGCGACCCGATGGCCATCGGCGACAGCGACCATCGGCGGTGGGAATTGTCGGCAGACCTCCATGACGGAGTCGCAGCGTGAAGCGAAGGCGCAACCTGGTGACGGCCGCAGGCCCGAGGGAACAGATCCGGGGATAACCTTGAGGGAATGGCGCCGGTTTCCGGGAAGAGGCATGGCCTTCAGAAGTCCCTGTGTATACGGATGGCTGGGGTGGCGGAATAGTTCACGTGTGGATCCGAACTCGACTATGCAGCCTGCATACAGGACAGCAACCTCGTGGCAGGCCTCCGCCACGATCCCCATGTTGTGCGTCACCAGGATGACGCTAATCGCCGTCTGGAGTTGGAGTTCGATCAGGAGATCCAGGATCTGGGCCTGGATGGTCACGTCCAGAGAAGTGGTCGGCTCATCGGCGATGAGTAGGTCGGGACGAGAGGAGAGTGCCATCGCGATCATCGCCCGCTGCTGCATGCCTCCCGATAGTTGGTGGGGATAGGAGTCCAGGATCTCATCAGGAGAAGGCAGGCCAACATCACTCAGAAGCGCCAAAGCCTTCTCTCGGAGATCGCCCTTGCTGGTGGCGACCTTGTGCTGCCGCATGATCTCGGCAATCTGCTGCCCGATGGGAAAGACGGGATTCAGGGCCGCCGATGGGTCCTGGAAGATCATCGAGATGCGTCGGCCTCGGATCTGCCGAAGCTCCCTTTCGCTGAGTTTCAGCAGGTCATTCCCCTCGAAGAGGATCCGTCCGCCTACAATCTCGCCCGGCGCTGGAACCAGGCCTACGATCGCGCGTCCGGTGACGGTCTTGCCGCAGCCCGATTCGCCGACCAGACCGAGGACACGCCCCCGGGCCAGGGCGAAACTTACGCCACGCAAGGCGTGGACGTCGCCGAGCGGCGTGTGGAAGAGCACGCGCAGATCATCGACGGCGAGCAGCGGGTCGTTCATGCACCAGCTCCGCGCACTCGAGGATCGGATGCATCCCGGACACTGTCGCCCAGAAGGTTGAAAGCCAGTGCGGTCAGGAAGAGCGCAAAGCCTGGGAAGGTGGAGATCCACCATCTCCCGCCAAGGAGATAGGCGCGTCCCTCGTTAACCATCAACCCCCAGTCGGCCATCGGGGGTTGGGGGCCCAAGCCGATGAAGCTCAGGCCTGCAGAAGTAATGATTGCCGAGCCCATGTCCATCGCGGCCTGGACGAAGACCGGCGTCAAGACATTGGGGATGATGTGGCGACGGATAATGGTCAGGTCGTCGACGCCGATGCTTCTGGCTGCGCGCACATAGTTGCGCTCCCGGACTGAGAGCGCCTGGGCGCGCACCAGTCGCGCATACCATGGCCACCAGGCAAGCGCAATGGCAATCATGGCATTGGTCAGGCTCGGGCCTAGGGCGGCCGCGATGGCGATGGCTAATAGGAGTGGGGGGAAGGCGAGGAACACGTCGGTAATGCGCATGATGGCATCATCAACCCATCCTCCGAAGTAGCCTGCCAGGGCTCCCAGAGTGACGCCGATGAGGACAGAAAGGCCTACGATCACCAGTGCGACCGAAAGCGCGACTCGGGCACCGTACAACACGCGGGCCACCTGATCGCGTCCAAGGACATCCGTCCCGAGCGGGTGTTCCACACTCGGGGGGAGGAACTTGTCGGGCAGATTGGGTTCGCCTCGCCCCTCGGCAGCATGGGCAGTGAGATATGGCGCGAGTACGGCAACGACGACCACGATAAGCAGGAATCCTGAACAGGCCATTCCTACGCGGTCACGCCGAAAGAACCACAGGGCAGAGCCCGGCTCGAGGCGAGGGATGGCGGGATTGCCCAGCCAGCGTTGAATGGGCCCGAGGGGTTTCACAAATGCGATCTCTCTGTCTTCCAGGTTACCACAACTCGCATGCGATGGAGGATCTCAACCCAGACGGATCCGTGGGTCAATCGCCGCCTGTATGAGATCCACCACCAGATTGACCACGATGTAGACAATGGTCACGACCAGGGTCACGGCCATGACGACCGGGAAATCGGCCGCGAGGATGGCGTCAGCCACGTATTTGCCCACCCCCGGCCAGGCGAAGACGATCTCGACCAAGAACGCACCGGTGATCGAGTAGGCGAAAGTGAGGCCCAGCACGGTGAGGGTCGGGATGAGTGCATTCCTCAAGGCCAGACGAAAGAGGACGCGCGACTCCGGCAACCCGGCGGCGCGGGCGGCGAGGATGTAGTCCTCGGACAAAGCCTCGATCATCGAGGCACGGGTCATGCGGATCGTCAAAGCGACGGGGTAGATGGCCAGCACGGAGACGGGGAGGATTAGGTGGCGCACCGCGTCCAATAATGCGATTGAATTCCGGGTGATGGCTGCGTCAATGACGTTGAATCCGGTGATGGTCTCAATATGGTTGGTCACACTAACCACCGGGTCGACTCTCCCCCCAAGCGGGAGCAAGCCAAGGAGGCCGAAGAAGACAAGCTGAAGAAGGAGGGCCATCCAGAACAGAGGAATCGACACGCCGGATAGGGAAATGAGGCGTGCAAGGCGATCGAACAGCCTGCCGCGCTGTGCGCCGGAGAGTACGCCGACAGGGATTCCGACGACCAACGCCAGGAACGAGGCGAGGCTGACGAGCTCGAGAGTGGCAGGCAAGAAGATCCTGAGGTCCTCAAGGATCGGCCGCTTGGTTGCGTACGACTCGCCCAGATCGCCTCGGATCAGGCTGGCCAGGTATCGGGCAAACTGGACAGTCAAGGGGCGGTCCAGGCCGAGCCTCTGGTGGACGAGAGCGATCGTCTCAGGGTTGGCGCGGGCCCCTGCGTACAGCCTTTCTGGGCTGGACGGTACCACCCGCGAGATGACAAACGTGACAGCCAATACACCGAAGGCTACAAAGATTGCCAACCCGAGGCGCCTCAGAAGGTACCTGCCTATGGTCACGGCGCGCCTTCGCTACAGGAGGATGACAGGTGCGGGCAGTCTAGAGGCTGCCCGCACCTGCCGAGGAGCAGATCAACGTCTCAGATCGTACCAGAATACCACAGCCGTATAGCCGGGGTAGTAGTGGTAGCCCGTGATGTCACTCCTGAACACTGTCGTGTAGGGCAAGTCCATTACGAAGATCGCCACGGCGTCGTCAGCAAGAATCTGCTGCGCCTCTGCAAACATACGGCCGGCTTCTTCCACGTCGGTTCCGGTCATGATGTTCGCTTCATCGACGAGCGCGTCAAAGGTGGGATTGCTGTAGTAGCTGTAGTTGCCGTAGCCATCGGTATAGAACTGACTATACAACCAGTCGTAGGGTGTCACGTAGGTTGGCCACCATCGTAGTGCGAGGATGTCGTGCGCCTCTTCGGGATTGTTGTCGGCAATATCGTAGATGGCGGCGCCGTTCATGACCTGGATCTGCAATGTGATGCCGAGTTCAGCCAGTTCTGGGGCCCAGATCTCGCCAATCTGCTGGAAAACGGGGATCCCTTCCCACACCCAGAAGCGCAATTCGAAGCCTCCACCCGGATACCCGGCTTCTGCAAGCAGCTCGGCGGCACGTGCCTTGTCCTGCTGTACCGCCAAATTGGGATTGTGCCCCCACATGTTTGCTGGAATGGCCCCACTTGCCGGGGTGGCCAGACCGAGATAGACATTCTGAACCACGGCTTCGTAAGGGAAGCTGTAGATCAGAGCCTGACGCACAAGAGGGTTGTCCAGGGGGGGTCTTCTCTCGTTCATGTGGGCAAACAAGTTCACGAACGCTGGTGCGTTGTCCACCACCAGGTCGGGCTGCTGCATCAGGTCGGGTATGTTCTCGACGGTGAGGT
>Ga0315274_10016087_pt1 | contig 10575 bp, 10 predicted proteins | sample YL17G02_20_MG_FD_203700 | JGI IMG/M metagenome (GOLD analysis project Ga0315274, IMG submission 203700) | Sediment microbial communities from Yellowstone Lake, YNP, Wyoming, USA - YL17G02_20 | ecosystem: Environmental > Aquatic > Freshwater > Lake > Sediment | place: USA: Wyoming | collected...
CAAGATCTACCTGGACGGGAAGGACATCTCGGGACTCCCGATGTACCGGCGCGCCCGCATGGGCATCTCCTACCTGCCCCAGGAACCCTCGGTCTTCCGCAAGCTCTCCGTCGAGGGCAACGTGGCGGCGATCATCGAGACGCGGAAGACTCTCTCTCGGAAGGAAAAGAGGCTGCTCCTCGACAGCCTTCTCGAGGAACTTGGAATCGCGCACTTGAGGAAGCAGCCCGCCTTCACCCTCTCGGGCGGCGAGAGGCGAAGGACGGAGATCGCCCGGTCGCTGTCCATCGAGCCGAAGTTCCTCCTGCTGGACGAGCCGTTTGCGGGCATCGACCCCATCACGGTGTCCGAGCTGAAGGGTATCGTGCAGGACCTGTCCCGCAAGGGCATCGGCGTGCTGATCACCGACCACAACGTGCGCGACACCCTCGAAATCACCCACCGCTCGCACATCATCAACCTCGGGGAAATCCTCGTGAGCGGCCCCCGGGACGAGATCCTCGCCAGCGAGCTGGCCCGCAAGTTCTACCTCGGCACCGAGTTCACGATCTGAGCCTGCCGACCGAGTGGGAACCGGTGCCCTCGGCACCGAGTTCACGATCTGAGCCTGCCGACCGGGCGGGAACCGGTGCCCTCGGCACCGAGTTCACGATCTGAGCCTGCCGACCGGGCGGGAACCGGTGCCCTCGGCACCGAGTTCACGATCTGACCCCCGCGTTGACAAACCCCTCGACCGTGCCTCACAATTGGCACGGAGGTTGCGTGCAGTCCCAGCGGCCGGTCCTCAAACAGGTCCAGAAGCTCAAAATGAGCCCCCAGCTCTACCAGGCTGTCCGGCTCATGGCCCTCCCTCTGCAGGACCTCAAGACCACGATCGAGGAGGAGCTGGAGAAGAACCCCGCCCTCCAGGTCGACGAGGACCGCTCGACGATCTCGCTGGACTCCATGCCGGAGGGGGAGAAGGGGGTCGACGAGGCGGACTATTTCGACCACTCATCCGACACCGGCTACTCCCGGGCCGCCGGCCGGGAGGCGAGCGACGCCAAGCAGCAGTTCATGGAGGGCGTGCTCTCCCAGGCCGAGAGCCTCCAGGACCACCTGCTGTGGCAGCTCGCCCTCCAGCCCATCCCCGAGGAGTGGAGGTCGGTCGGGGAGCTTTTGATCCGCAACCTCGACGACAACGGCTTCCACCGAGAGCCCCCCGAGCTGCTCGTGAAGGAGGAGAGCGAGAGGGAGGTCCTGCCAAAAGTGATGGCCCTCGTCCAGGGCTTCGACCCCGCCGGCGTCTGCGTGGCGGACGTCCGAGAGAGCCTGCTCGTGCAGATCAGGAATACCGCAGAACCCCACCCCCGGGCGGCCGAGGTCGTCCAGAGCCACCTCGAGGCCCTGGAGAAGCAGAAGCTGCGGGAGATCGAGAAGGCGCTGAAGATCTCCGCGGCCGAGCTTCGGGAGGTCGTCGCTTTCCTGCGAACCCTCGACCCCATGCCGGGGAGGAGCTTCTCGCGCGACGTGGCCCGCTACGTTGTGCCCGATGTGCAGGTCGCCCTCCGCGACGGGGAGTACAGCATCCTGCTGAACGACGAGATGATACCGGTGTTGGGCATCAATCCCCTGTTCGAGAAAATCGTGCGGGAGAAGTCCGCGGACCACTCGACGCGCGCCTTCGCCAGAGCGAACGTGCAGGATGCGCGCTGGTTCATCCGCACCGTCGGCCAGAGGAACCTGACCCTGCTCAAGGTCTGCCGGGCGATCGTCGAGTTCCAGCGGGACTTCTTCCTGCGGGGACCGAAGTACCTGAAGCCGCTCACGCTCAAGGACATCGCGGGGGAGGTCGGCGTGCACGAGGCCACCGTCTCGCGGATCACCTCGGCGAAGCACGTCCAGACCGAATGGGGCATCTTCGCGTTGAAGCATTTCTTCTCGAACTCGATCGCGGGCTCGGGCTCAAGCGGCTCGCGGTTCTCGAAGGGGGGTGTCAAGGAAACGATACGGGAGATCATCGGCGCGGAAGGCGGCGGCGGGACCGCGGGGGAGAGCCTGTCGGACCAGAAGATCGTCGAGATCCTCGCCGCGCGGGGGATCACGCTTGCCCGACGGACGGTCGCGAAGTACCGGGGCGAGCTCGCCATCGATTCATCCTACCAGAGGAGGCGGACATGAACTTTGAGCTGAAGGGCGTGCACTTCGAGGTCGATGCCAAGACGCGCGAGTATCTCGACGACAAGATGCCGCGGCTGGACTTCGCCAAGGACCTCATCGTGGACTTCCTGCTGAACCTGACCAGGGAGAAAAGACGCTTCTCCGTCGATGCGACGATCAACTTCCGCTGGGGGGTCTCCACGCACATCGGCGTGAAGGCCTTCGACCTGTTCAAGGGAATCGATGAGCTGTTCGACAAGCTGGAGGCGAAGATCGAGAAGGAAAAATCGAAGGTGCAGAAGCACCGCCGCAAGGAAGCCGAGCGCGGGGAAGAGGCGTAGGGACGCATGGCGAAAGAGACCCGCGAGAAGTTCCGCGTCCTGGACCTCCTCCAGCTCGACTTGAAGGAGAACGACGCCCTCGACCTGACGTGCATCGCCGGCCGGCCCGGGCTGATCCGCGAGGTCACGGTGACCGAGATCAACCGGCCGGGCCTCGAGCTGAGCGGGTTCTACGAGAACTTCGCCTGGCAGCGCATCCAGATCTTCGGCAGGGGCGAGAACGCGTTCCTGCACAAGCTGGCCCAGGAAAAGCGCACGGGGGAGCTGGAGAAGCTGTTCAGCTACTCCATCCCCTGCTGCGTGTTCACGCACTCCCAGCAGCCCACCGCAGACTTCCTCGCCATCTCCGAGAAAGCCGAGTGCCCCCTGCTGCAGACCAGCCTCTCCTCCTCCGAGTTCACGGTGCGCATCCTGCGCGTGCTCTCAACGATCTTCGCCCCCAAGCAGACCGTCCACGGCACCCTCGTGGAGGTGTTCGGCATCGGAGTGCTGCTGCAGGGCGACAGCGGGGTCGGCAAGAGCGAGTCGGCCCTCTCCCTGATCGAGAGGGGCCACCGGCTGATCGCCGACGACGCCGTGGAGATCCGCCGGGTGAGCGGGAACATCCTCATCGGGACGGGCGCCCAGGTCGTGAGCCACCACATGGAGATCCGTGGCCTGGGCATCATCAACATCACGCACCTGTTCGGCGTGGGGGCCATCCGCGACAAAAAGCAGATCCAGCTCGTCGTGCAGCTGGAGAGCTGGGACCCGAAGAAGAACTACGACAGGATCGGCGCCGAGGAGAACACCGTCGACATCCTCGGCGTGCACGTCCCGCTGGTGATCGTTCCGATCAAGCCGGGACGTTACGTGCCGGTCATCATCGAAACGGCCGCGCGCAACGAGAGGCTGAAGAAGATGGGCTACTACTCGGCGAAGGAGTTCAACAGGAATGTGATGAACTGGCTTGAGACCGAGAGCACCCGGGAAATCTTCCTGAACGAGAAATGAGGCGGGATGGTCGAGAGAATCGTGACGATACGCAACCGCGCGGGCATGCACGCCCGCCCCGCGGCGCTCCTGGTGAAGACGGCGAGCGCCTTCACGGCGCAGGTGTTCATCGAGAACGGGAGCGAGAGGGTGAACGGCAAGTCGATCATGGGCGTCATCACCCTCGGGGCGACGTACAACACGCAGTTGAAGCTCATCGCGGACGGGCCGGATGAGGTGCAGGCTCTTGATGCTATCGAGAAGCTGTTCGAGAGACGCTTCGAGGAGGAGTAGCGCTAGCCGCGCTAGCCGCGTCGGCTTCGCGCCGCGGCTGGGCTTCGCGCCGCGGCTGGGCTTCGCGCCGCGGCTGGCCATCCTCGCTGTCTTTCTTCTCTGCGCCGCGGGCCTCGGCAGCCAGCAGATCTCCCTCACGGTCGCCCGCGACGGACTTCTGGTGTCGGCGAGGATCGTCTTCCGCTGGGAAAAGCGGGATGAGCTGTTCTCGACGCTCCGCGAGGGTCTGGAGTCCCGCATCAGCTTCACCGTGCGGGCCTTCGAGCGCAAGACGGGCCTGCTTGCCCTGCTGGGCGACAGGCTTCTCGTCGAGAGAACCATCGCCCGCAGCGCCTTCTTCAACTTCCTGGACGGCACCTACGTTGTCGAGGACGAGACGGGAGGCCGCGCGATCTACACCGACCTGGAGGCGCTCCTGAAAGGATTCTTCACTGTCGAGACCGCGGCGCTCGTGCGCCTTCACCCCGAGCGGCTCGCCCCCTGCTACGTCATGGCGAGGGCGCAGTTCGAGCCTGTCCGCCTGATGCCTCCCCTCACGATCGTGTCCCTCGCCGGCGCCGCGGCTACCTCCGCGACGCCCTGGGTGGGCGCGGAGATGCCGAGGTGAGCCGCGCACACGCCGCGGAGAACACCTCCCGGGGGATCCTCGTCCTCCTGCTGCTGTTCGTCATCCTCATCGGCGTCATCGTCGCCTTCTCCCGGCAGCTCATCGGCAACATCGCCACCGCCAATCCCGCGGCCAACACCCTCGCACTAGCCGTGGCCGTGTTCTTCCCCCTGATCCTGTTCGCCATCACGATCTTCCAGATCGTGCGCCTCCTGCGCCAGCGGGCCCTGCGTGCATCCGGGGCGGCGCTGAAGCTGCGCCTCACCGTGTTCTTCGGCCTGATCGCCGTGCTGGCAGCGGGCCCCCAGATCCTACTGGCCATCACTTTCATCAACTCCGCGATGGGCACGTGGTTCAGCGCCTCCATCGGCGAGGCGCTGCGCGGCGCCTCACGGATCTCCATCGACTACCTGCAGGAGAAGGTGAGGAACATCGAGAGCTTCGCGGACAGCACGCCTGCGCCGCAGCTGGCCGCGGATTTCGCGGCCAATCCCGACAGGGCCTGGCGCGCGATCCAGGGCGTGAACGCGGGCATCGGCGCGGTGCAGCTGTTCGCCTCCGACGGCAGGGAGATCGCCTTCCGCGGGGACGCGCGGGCGCGCGTCGCGGGGCTCGACTCGCTGAAGGGCGTCTCGGGCATCCAGCCCCGCGAGGACAGGGCCGATGTGAGCATCCTGCGCGACGTGAAGGTCTTCGCTGCCGGCGGCAGGAGGCTCACCGCGGTATTCAGCGCGCTCGTGTCGAAGGACCTGGACAGGCGGGCGCGGAAAATCACCGAGAGCCTCACCACGTTCAACCAGGTCGAGCGCTACCGCGAGCTGTTCCAGATCATGCTGGTCGCCTTCTTCTTCCTGTTCTCGCTGCCCATCTTCTTCATCACGATCCTCGTGAGCATCCTGCTCACCGAGAGGATCATCAGCCCCCTCGTACACCTGGAGGACGCCACCCGCAGGGTGGCGGAGGGGGACTTCAGCTTCCGCATCCTCACCCGGCCGCACGACGAGCTTGCCAACCTCGTGGACTCTTTCAACATCATGGTGGCGGAGCTGGAGCGTTCGCGCAGGAAGCTCCTTCAGGCCGAGCGCATCACCGCCTGGCAGGAGATCGCCCAGCGCCTTGCCCACGAGATCAGGAACCCCCTCACCCCGATCAAGCTCTCGGCCCAGCGCATCCTCAAGAAGCACAGCGAGGACGGGGCGCCCGAGCAGTTCGACAGGGTCCTGTTCTCCTCCACGGCGGCGATCATCCGGGAGGTCGAGACCCTCGAGAAGCTCCTGCGCGAGTTCAGCGAGTTCGCCAAGCTCCCCGTGCCGCAGCCCGCAGCGGTGAACCTGCGCGAGCTGCTCGGCGAGGTCGCCTCGACCTACGCGCACATGTCCGGCACGGTCCGCATCGACCTCGAGGAGGTGCCCCGCTCGATCGTGTTGAACGTGGACCCGGGCCAGATCCGGCAGGTGTTCGCCAACCTGTTCAAGAACGCGATCCAGGCCATGCCGACGGGGGGCGTGCTCGCCGTGAGGGCCGACACGGTGAAGAAGGCGAGCACCTCCTACCACCGCATCGCCGTGAACGACACGGGGACCGGCATCGACGAGAGGGACAGGGAGCGCATCTTCGATCCCTACTTCACCACGAAGAAGGACGGCACGGGCCTGGGGCTGGCCATCGTGCAGAGGATTCTCTTCGACCACAAGGGCAACGTCTGGGTGGAGAGCGACGGGAGGACGGGCACGACGTTCTTCATCGACCTCCCCGCGGCGTCGGCTCCGGGAGCGCGCGCATGAGCACGATCCTCATCATCGACGACGAGCCGGGCATCCGCACGGTGCTGCGAGACGTCCTTGAGGACGAGGGCTACACGGTCCTCGCGGCCGAGGACGGCATCACGGGCCTCGCCGAGCTCGCGGAGAATCCCGTCGACCTCGTATTCCTCGACGTGTGGCTGCCCCACATGGGCGGCATCGACGTGCTGAAGAAGCTGCGCGAGGAGCACCCCGACATCGAGGTCATCATGATCTCGGGCCACGCGAACATCTCCCTCGCCGTTCAGGCGGTCAAGATGGGCGCATTCGATTTCCTCGAGAAGCCCCTGTCGCTGGACAGGACCATGACCGTGGCGCGCAACGCCCTCGCGCTCGAGGATCTGCGAAAGGAGAACAGGAACCTGCGCGACTCCCTGTTCATCGAGGACAGGATGGTGGGCCGAAGCGCGGGCATGGAGAGGGTGCGCGAGCTCATCGGCCAGGCCGCGGCCTCCGACTCCCGCATCCTCATCCTCGGGGAGAACGGAACGGGCAAGGAGCTGGTGGCCCGCGAGATCCACAGGCAGAGCGCGCGGGCGGCCGGGCCCTTCGTGGAGCTGAACTGCGCGGCCATCCCCGAGAGCCTGATCGAGAGCGAGCTGTTCGGCCACGAGAAGGGCGCCTTCACCAGCGCGCTGCAGCGGCGGCGGGGCAAGTTCGAGACCGCGCACAAGGGCACGCTGTTCCTCGACGAGATCGCCGACATGTCCCTGACCACGCAGGCCAAGGTCCTGCGCGTCCTGCAGGAGACGCGCTTCGAGAGGATCGGCGGCGAGGAGTCGATCTCGGTTGACGTGCGGGTCATCTCGGCGACCAACAGGGATATCAGGGAGCAGATCCGCAAGGGGAAGTTCCGCGAGGACCTGTTCTTCCGCATCAACGTCGTTCCCATCGTCGTGCCCCCCCTGCGCGAGCGCATCGAGGACCTCCCCGAGCTGGTTGCCTACTTCATGGAGAAGTTCAAACGGCCCTCGGCCAAGGAGCCGCGGAAGCTCTCGCGGGAGGGCTTGAAGCTGCTCGCCTACTACCGCTGGCCCGGCAATATAAGGGAATTGAAAAACTTCGTCGAGAGGGTTAATATCATGACCGAGGAGCCCGAGATCTCCGCCTCTTCCGTCAAGGCGTTCCTCGGGGCTTCCCATCGGGAGGAGGAAAGCGGAGTGCTCGCCGCGTACGGCGGACTCACCCTCGCCCAGGCGCGCGAGGGGTTCGAGCGCGACTTGATCGCGGCGAAGCTGCGGGAGAGCGGAGGGAACATCTCGCGCACGGCCGAGTCCCTCGGCGTGTACGCGAGCAACCTCCACAGCAAGATGAAGAAGTTGAAGATCACGGTGGAGAAACAGCAGACGCCATGAAGGGCCTCACACTGAGACAGCGGGAAGTCTTCGACTTCATCCGCGCGTTCATCCACAAGAACCGCTACCCGCCCACCATCCGGGAGATCGCGATGGACTTCCGCTTCTCGGTCAAGGGCAGCTACGATCACGTGAAAGCCCTGGCGAAGAAGGGCTACATCAGGTGCCACGAGAACAGGTCGCGGGCCATCGAGGTGCTGCGCGACGCCGAGGGCGACCCCGAGGCCCTCGCCTCGGTGCCCCTGCTGGGCAACGTCGCCGCCGGCCGGCCGCTGTTCGCCGAGGAAAACCTCCAGGGCCACGTGCAGGTGCCCGCCTCGTCTCTCGGGGGAGGCGCTCACTTCGCCCTGGCCGTGAAGGGCGACAGCATGCGGGACGCCGGCATCATGGACGGGGACGTGGTGGTCGTCGCGCACCAGAACACGGCCGACAACGGCGACATCGTCGTTGCCATGGTCGACGACGCCGTCACCCTCAAGAGGTTCTTCGTCGAGAAGAACAGGGTGAAGCTTAAGGCCGAGAACCCCCGCTATCCCCCCATCTTCACGCAGAACGTCCGCATCCTGGGCAAGCTCGCCTTCCTCATGCGGTCCTACAAGTGAGCCCGGCGGCGAAGGGACCGGGCGCGAAGAGCCCCGCCTGCGCGTGGCTCCTGCTCGGGCCCGAGGCGGGCGAGAAGAGCGCCTTCATCGACGGCCTCGTGAAATCCCTCTCCAAGTCCCTCGGGGAGCCCCCCGAGGTCCACCGCTTCTACGCCTTCGATGCCAAGATGGCCGAGGTCGTTCGCTGTCTGCGCAACCAGTCCCTGTTCGCCCGGCATTGCCTCGTGATCGTCGACGAGGCCGACAGGGTGAAGCGGGCCGAGGAGGCCGCCGCGCTCGTCGAGTACCTGAAGAACCCCGCCGACGACGCGACGCTCATCCTGGAAAGCTCGGAGAACCCGCGCGAGATGGACAGAAAGATCGTCTCGGCCGTTCCGAAGGACAACCAAAAGATCTTCTGGGAGATGTTCGACAACCAGAAGAAGGGCTGGGTCGTCAACTTCTTCAGACAGAAGCAGATCAGCGTCGCCCCCGCGGCCGTGGACCACCTGCTGGACATGGTGGAGAACAACACCCGGGACATGCGGGTGGAGTGCGATCGCCTGGCCCTGTTCTTCGGTCCGGGCTCGACGATCGACCTCGAGAGCGTCGAGCGCTACATCTACCACTCAAAGGAAGAGAACGTGTTCACGCTGTTCGAGAGCGTCTGCTCGCGCGACCTCGGCCAAGCCGAGGAGATCCTCGAGAAGATCCTGCTGTCGCGCGACACGGAGGCCACGCAGCTCGTGAGCGGCCTACTGTGGCAGTTCCGCAACCTCACCCGGCTGAAGAGGCTGCTCGCCGAAAATTACGAGATGACCGAGGCGTGCGTGAAGCTGAGGATCACGAGCAAGAAGAATCAAAAGACCTACCAGGACGGGAGCAGGAACTACACGGCCGCCGACCTCCGGGCCGTGATCCTGTGCCTCGCGGTCTTCGACGAGCGGCTGCGCTCGATCAAGGCAGACCTCCACCCCCTTCTGCTTCGCCTGGCGGTCTACTATATCGTTCGGCGAGCCGGGCAAGGAGCATGGCGGCTGTCGCCCTAGTACTACAGCGATAGCTTTCGCGGGTAGACAAACCCCCCACCTCTGATAGCATCCCTCGTAGGCTCCTCGGCCCCCCGAGGATAGAACTGCGCATCTCATCCTGTGCGGAAAACCTCAAGTGCCCCGCAGCAGAAGAGGTGCGCCCTCGATGAGTTACTCTACGAGGGAGTTAGAGGCAAGGATATCAGAGGCGGAGGAAAGTGGAAAGCGGTACCGAAGGGGTTGGACGGTTGAGCTTGGAGTGCGCGTTGCATCAGTTGCAGCCGGTGGAAGTGCGCCTGGTGGAAAGCGAAGCCGAGCAGGAAATGTGGCGGGGCATTATTGCGCGCTACCACTATCTGGGCTGCCCGAGTGATCGTGGCAGACGGGTAAGGTATTTGGTGATCGCCTGCGCTGTTCCGATCGGAGCCATCGGATGGAAAAGTGCGGCGTTGAAGCTGGAAGCGCGGGACTGCTTCATCGGGTGGTCCGAGGGGCAACGCGCGCAGTACCTGGCCCACGTGATCAACAACGACCGCTTTGTCATCGTTGACGGGGTGCGGGTGAAAAACCTCGCCTCCCATGTATTGGCCCGCAGCATGCGCATGGTCAGCGGGGATTGGCTGAGGCGCTATGGGGTGCGCCCCTATGTGTTGGAGAGCTTCGTGGACCCTGCGCGGTTTCGCGGCAGCTGCTATCGGGCGGCGGGGTGGCAGGTGGTGGGGAGGACCAAGGGATACGAGAAACTGAGGCACAGCTATCGCTACCACGGCCAGAGCAAGGAGGTATACCTCTATGCTATGACGCCGTAGAGTCTTTGCCTTTCGCGAAGATTCTCAGGCGCACGCCCTCTCGAGTTGTGCGAGGCTCACCTGTTGATAGTGGAGAATCGCCGTCGTTGTCTGCGCTCCTCCTCTGGTCAGCACGTAGCGATGCGTCCCCGCCACCTTGCGAATGATCCCGTGGGCACGAAGCATACGCAACTTCCGCGTCACTCGCGCCGAATACCGTCTCCGCTGCTCGAGGGGAAGCGAGGATGCCTCCGGGAACAGAAGGGGCAGCAGATCGCGATTGCGCAGGCCGCCCACAGCGAACTCCCCGCGGCTGATCGCCTTCAGCAACAGCCGATCATTCTCCTCCCACGGCCTGAGGGCCCGCACACGGCGGCCCTCCCAGTCCACCGCACAGCAGACTCGGTCAACCAGGGTGCTGATGGGAACATCAGTATCGAGAGCGGCAAGAGCATCCATATAGCGATTGTTAGAGGACTGTCCAACCTCGGCCAGACGGTTCATGTTGGCGATCCCTCGTGTCAACGGCCTCCACGCATGCTGTCCCCCGGGGTTGCCTTCCAAAGGACGGAATACCTTGAAGCCACTAGGGTCGTTCATGGTGGTCTCAATCCGCAGCACACGCCCGCCGCCCTTGTCGTACACCTTCACCGAGTTGCTCTTTA
>Ga0315274_10016088_pt1 | contig 10575 bp, 11 predicted proteins | sample YL17G02_20_MG_FD_203700 | JGI IMG/M metagenome (GOLD analysis project Ga0315274, IMG submission 203700) | Sediment microbial communities from Yellowstone Lake, YNP, Wyoming, USA - YL17G02_20 | ecosystem: Environmental > Aquatic > Freshwater > Lake > Sediment | place: USA: Wyoming | collected...
TATGAATCCCAGAAAGAGATGAAGAGGAAATGAGCTTTACCGTCCTCCACACGACGTAACACGTAGACTCCGCAATTTCCTGGCGCAGAACGGCAGTCTTTCTCACCTGTTCTTTTTATGTACTCAAGGAACTCATTACTCTCGGACTCAAGGGTCATTCCATGCCAGATCCGGGCAATCATCGTGGTCACCTGCGGAATTCTTGGTAAGATCAAGAACTTACAGAACGGGTATTCAATCGTACTTCATCAACTCCAGGAACTGATCTCGCTGCGCGCAGCATCTGAATGTATACTGCCAGGACCCACAAACTGACAATTGGGCTCATCTCGAACGAAGGGGGGAGCGGAGCCGACCAGGCATTAACGATGACCGCAACCCCAAACAGAAGTATGCCGAGAGAGCCGAGAACCTTTCCAAAATGCTTGTCCGACGTCATCGCGAATGCTAGGACGATCCAGCCAAAGAAAAAGAAGGTGTCGAACGCAAGATCAATCCCTTGATCGAAAAGCCGAAGGCCCTTGTAGAGGGCGACAACGCTTTGCCGCTCGGGATCGCTAGCAGCCTTGAGGTAACTCGTTCCCATCCGACCCATGATTGTCCCTTGCACCGTGGCTTGGATGACCATGATCGCGCAAGCGATGATTCCAAATGCACTTCCGATCGTAACTGTTATTCGGGACCTCTCATAGGTCAGCAAACGATGCAAACCAAAGAAAGCAACGGCCAGGAAGAGCATCGCAAGTCCCAGGACGAGATGTTCGCCAACGATGAGCTCGTAGTACGGTGATCTACCCATAGCGCTGAGGAACTGTTCTGTCGATTCGAGATTGAGGTTTTGCCACAGAAGCTGTTCAAGCAATATGGCAATCCCGAAGAAGATCGCAAGGCCGATGAAGCCGCAGATAGCTCCGATCCTGGCGAGAGATTTCATAGTATCCATGATGTCTTGTCGGGACTCCTTCTATAATTATCCAAGAATTGACTAGTGCCCTCTCCAACTCTTCGTTGAAATACCATACCCGACGAGCACGAGCGGACCTTTGACTGAAATTGGATACAACAGGTCTGTGCTGATCAGATGAGGTACGGGGAAATTATCAGTGACAAGTAATGGACGAAACAGTGGCAGCTTGCCGGTGAGCTGCCTGTCGGTCGTTCGGAATCCACAGCTCATCTCGAACACCTGTGCTTGGCCAGTCGACACAATTGACAACACCGTCGATGCAATTCGCAGGAAAAGAACTCCTGTCTTCATAGTAGACGTCCGTACCAAATTCTCACTAGGGATCTTCGTCCAGTGACTTGTCCTCCCTGTCGATGAGTGCTTTGAGGTTGCGCGGAAGCAGGCTTGCGTATTCGATCAGTCCCAGCTGCTCCAGTTGTGTCTTCACCCTTCGGGGCAACTCCTCTGGCAGCACCCCTCGCATCAAAAGGGCTGTCTCCTCCTGCGAAAACATGCCACCGCTCTGCACCCAATGCCGTAAACGTTTATTCTCCGGGCAGATCGATTGACACCGCATGCATCCCACAATACATTGGTGCCATCTTGGCTCGATCCAGCTGGGAAAGTCCTTCGGACTCTCGTTATGAAATGTCAGACACCGTTCAGCTCGAAGCAGAAATCGGGTCGAATCGATGGCTTGCGTGGGACACTTCTTGACACAAGCTGCACATTTCGCACATCGTTCAAGCATCAATGAGGGCCGCCAGCTCTCTTGAGTGCAGGGGATATCGGAATAGAAGGCCATCAGCCGGTGAAAGCTGCCCATACCCGTTACGTAGCAGATGTTATTTTTGCCATACGCTGCGAGTCCACTGCGAACTGCCAGCAGCTTAAGCGGCAGTGCCGAAGGTGCGACACGATACCCCTCGGGTTCTAGGATCCTGCGGAGCAATCCCTCAATTGAAGCGTTGATGCCTTCGTCATAGGTTGGAGGAACAACGTACCTGCGCGGCCTACCATCCCAGACGAACGTCACAAGAATCTGCGGCTGTGGAGCTGCGACGATCATCACCGACCGGGCATTGGGAACGTTGTCTGGCGGTAGAAAGGCAAAATATGAGAGTCGTTCCTCAAAAAACGCCTTACAGAACTGGCCGGTTCGGTGAGCCGTCTCTATCTCATCTTTGAGTTCAGCGAGATGCTCGATTGAAACGATGCGCCCTACGCATTTGTGTTTCTTCAATTCCACCAGAACCCTGGAACCGATATCTGTCTTGTTCAAATTCAGAGACCTCCGCGTTGCCGCAATACCTCAATTTGAGCTACGGCAAGTTGGGTAACAAAAGACACAATGGGGCCACAGATCTCCAGACGCACCTTGGCGAGGTTCTCTTGCAGATGCTCCCTGTCAGCGAAGTCAATCCCTGTGAGCTCATTGCACTCGGTTGCGTGAAGTCGCTCGGTAAACCACTTCAGGATGGTCTTCATAGCCGCATAGGACATTTCTCGCGATCGCGCATCCCGCACGCCACTGCGCCCCACGGCAAGACCAATGGCCATTGCCGAAGCGGTCAGACAGCCGCAGATCCGACCTTCTTGAGCTAGGCCATCACCGAAAGGCGCTGAAATGGCCGCCAGGTCGGTCCCATCCAGCTTCAGCGGTTCAGCAACCGCCAGGAGGACCGATTGGGCGCAATTGTAACCAGCACTGAAATACCCAAGCGCAATCTCATCTGCATTCAAGGTTGCTATCATAGACTTCTGAAGACCTCTTCAGAATTCGCACCGGACAACAACGATTTCCCCAAACCATTCCACATGAATCTAGACGCTTGGTGGCTTGTGCGCAAGTACCAATTCTTGGCGAAACGCAATAGACCACTTCGGGAACGGGTAGCTTGCACCAACACAGTAGGATCTGGGCTTCCACGCGTGCGCCTGTCCATGTCGTTGTACGTAATCCACTGAGGAATGTTATTGAGAGTGGGAATCGTTGCTATTGTCGCTGTATGAGGGCACTGCAACGAACAAAGCAGATTGATCGCTGGTGAGACGCAAGGAGTACGCCACTCCAGGGCGCTCCCCAGCGCGGGCTCTCACGTCACGATGAGGCCTTTGCCAACAATTCCGATGGGATTCCGGCAGGATATTCTTTTCCGTCGTGATGACTTCATCACCAAGCGCACCGCAGTCTTGATTGCAGGGTACTCACTGTGCATCCCCGTTTCAAGGAAGGTCGTTCGCATATTGGCTCGCCGGTGTATGTAGCCGCGAACTGCGTCTTTTGTTATTGTCCTCAGTGAGCAAATATCCAGCGAGACAATCGTGTGGATCTCTAGCCAAGAGAGCGAGCCTTCACGAGGCATCCTTTCCTTCACCGTGCGGTTCTAAAAAATTGGCTCGTGTACTCCGCCATCCGGTAATCAGCTGACCGAAAATCAGGAAGCACGATTACATCATCTGTCCTATCGCAACCATTTCTCGCTTTGTACCACCAGCGAATCGAGCGTCTCATACCGAAATTCGCGCTTGACGTTATACTGCTTCCTGATTTCTTCAAGGTCCAACGCCAATTTGGTCGTCTGGATCGGGAGCTCATTATACAGCGCATAGCGTCTCAGAATCTCCGGAGCAAACGACGAATCGATGATTTCCGGTATTCCCACCACACACCGTTGTTCGTTAAGCGGTCTGTAGAAAACAAACCCGTCAAAGACGTCTTTGTACTTGAAATGCTGCTTGAACGGCCAGATATCAAACGGATCTTCTCCAAACGGTGACGCCTCAAAGTTGAATCCGGCATCGGTTCGTTGCAGCGCCTTGAACGCAGCATCCCATTTCCCGTTTTGGATTGCAGCAGCGACGGCTTTCTTGTCCGTACTCCCCGGTAGAATGGCGTGATAGTTCACATACACATTTGCGACTCGCTCGCCGTACCGCTCGAACAGAAACCTCCCCACATTGTCTGGCCTGACACTCGCGGGGTGCTCAAATTTATGCCCGAATGCGTGCCTGTAATTCATGATCACCAAAGCCTTCTTCCTCTTTGTACGCGACTTGCTGAACTCATCGAACTTGCCGATAATCTGGATTGCCATGACGCTGTCACGAGACCGAATACGATCCCAAAAGTCTTTGAGCCGATCGACGTTCATCGCGTGCCAGTCAAACGGCATATCAGCAGGGAACAGGTTCACCTTCTTCTCCTCTCCGAGCCGTTGATTCAGATCATAAAGCCTTCTGATGAAGTATGAAAAGTTATACTTGTCCCAGATTGGAAAGATCGAGCAGTACCTCTGGAGATGCATAACCATTCGGTTCACAGAGTCGGCAGGTAGTCCCTCCGCGTGCAGGAAATCAGTCATCTCCGGACCCAAGGTGCTCACGCCGATTTCGGTGAAAATGTTCCCGACGGACTGGATGAACCGGTCATCCTCGATAACGCTTAGAAATAATTCATATTGAGTGATCTCACGATGGTCGCGTTCACAGAGGATAACGAGATCGTGGCTCTCGAACAGCTGAAGGATGTAGTCCTTCGCAGACGTGCTCTGAAGTCGGAGGAACTCAACGTATGGTTTCAGTTCTGGGTTGAAGTTGCGCTGTGAGAAGAGTACTAAAGTGCCTGCAACCATAGCCGTCAGCAGAAGGCATGCCTTTCTCATAAGACTCTCCTATTAATGAAGAAAAATACAATCTTTGTTGTGCTCTACCGTGTGGCGAATGTCGTTATCGTGGATGAGACCGGCACGGAACCGGTCCATTCCCACTCTGCTGTGCATATATTAGACTCAATATCAGAGTTAGTATCAAATTTTCGTGAGTCAAAGTCCGTTCGTGAGGAGGCATTCGTTTGTGGCCAACCCATAACATGCTCTTGAAGGGTATGCAGATTTCATTCCGATGCCAGCTTGCGCAATCCTTCGGATGCATCGAAAATGATTTGCTCGCCAATCTCTTTTCTTGAGCCCTTTTTGGCTTGAAACACTGCGTCTGGGAACCAGGCCGACAATTCATATCCTTTCCGAAACCTTGAAGCTTGTCTCAGCAGTGTCAGGTCTCCCTTGATCCTTATACTATCCTTGCCCACAACCATAAGTGCCGGCCGAAGAGCAAGCATCATCGACGTAAGAATATCGGCATCCTGTTTTTGGATTGTCTGCACCGTTTGTTGTGTGAGAAGATTTCCAAGCTGCGCAAGTACAATGTCTCCATTTGGGTGTGATTTCAGGTGCTCTCCCGCCGCAAGCGAAAGTGTGTTCATGACATTGCCGCCGGCGCAGCTGAAGAATATGAGTCGCTTGAATCCCTGATTCTGCAGGCTTTCGCAATAGTGCTTGAATATCTCCATGAGCGTCTGTGTGTTTATGACAATATAGCCGGGCCACGCCGCAAAATCCAAGCAGTCGCCCAGAGTAATCGGAACCCCGACGATTCCATGCGAAGAACGAGCAGCTCGGGTGCAGATTCCTTCAGCACAAAACAGATGTGCACCTACAGGAAGGTGAGGCCCGTGAGCTTCGATTTGAGCCACCGGAATGAAGACCGTCGTTCCCCTTTTGCCCAATGCTTCAATTTCTCTGAACGTGAACTCCTCAAACTTTACTCTCTCCTTCTCGCTCCCCTGACCATATCCCTGGTACGGACAGAGATCAAAAAGCAACCAAATGCACATACTGAGTATGAGGTTGAAGCGAATTCTCTCACCGACAGGTTGTCTCATCTTCATAGCTCTCTCAGGTTCCCTGACAATGTGTGTAAATACAAAATCGAGCATTCCTTCAGGACTCCCCGCTTTGTGATCACTCAAATTTGGAACAGTCACCCGACGATCATCGCCTCAATATCACACATCTCCATCGATCCGTTCGATCAACTTCGCCATTTCTTCAGTCCGGTCGGCAAAAAAATGTGGCAGCGTCTCAATGGACACTCTGGCATCAGGCTTGAAGAGGCAATCTCGATCGCCAGAGAACTCAATGGGCATCTCTGCAGCGCGAGTCGAATCTTGCGTCCAGTTGATCCACTTGTCCCTGTTCCCGACAGCTTCGTACAGGTGCCACTGCCCGTTAACGTTGATCCCCGTAATCACGTGTGCAAAGGTGATATCGCCGACGGTCCCATCAGACCGTTTCCAGCTCCTGATTGTCACCTTCTGCAGATGCAGGCGCGCTGGAATTCCTGCAGCCCGGCAGAGCGCGGCAAGCAGGATTGATCGCTGCCGACACAAATTCCCACCGCAGTCCATCACCTCGGATGCAATGAAGCTCTTACAGCTTTCATTGCTATAGCCATCCCTCACAAACTCAAAAAGGCTTTTGACACGCTCCACATCCTTGCCACATTTGCCGCTGAGCTCTTCTGTCTTGGCAACAATCTTAGGGTCTCTTGCATCGATGAATTGCGTCGCCGAGAGATATTCGGGATACAACAATCGCTCGGCAACCTTGAGCGCCATCGTCTCGAAATACGGCCAGTTGCCGGTTACGAGGTTTTCGTCAACCACAAACACCCGCTTGGCAACTGACCCTCCTGCCCTCTGAAGCTCCTCCTCGACCTCGGGGTGCCCCGTGACCATCCGACCATTCACAACGCCTGCCGCAGCAAGCACGCGAGGTCCATGACAAATCGCCGCGAGAACTAGTCCGAGCTGGTTTGCCTGTCTGATCAGTTTCACAAGCATCGAGCTGTCTTCTTTCAGAAGGTTCGTCGGGCTGTTACCTCCTGGGAAGAAAAGGGCGTTGTATCGAGCGAGATTTACATTCTCCAGCAATAGATCATATGTAATCGTCTGCTGTTGAGAACGATCCCATCCCTCATCAGTGTTTCTCCACAGATGTCCAGTCAACACCTTTCTTATCCCTGCAATGTCGACCTTCGCACCCCAGCTTTCCCAGTGCCTCTTAACGATCACCGTTTCCTGAAAGTCAAAATCCTCTCCCAGCAAAATCAGGAGGCGATGCCGTGATAGGTCATACGGATATCGAGTACCCGTCTCCTCCCACCAGACCTGACTTATTGATGTCGACACCCCTACAATAACGACCAGCAAACAAGAACAAGTCAAGCCGGTTAGGTATCGTGTCATAGTCATCGTATTTTCCTCTCTCTTGAAATAATAAACATCTCTGCGTCGTCTCGAAGACCTGAGGTGCATTCAACCTCACCCTGCCCGCCGCCTCCGATTGTAAAGCCTTTGAAGAGGGCTGTCCTTGCGTGCGCCGTGCACTTCCTTGAGACCTATTGTTCGATTGCATTTCGGAGCGCCGGCGTCTGCATAATTGCGTGGCTAAACCCAACTACCGCAAACACTCGCTCACCCTTCTTAACATCTTCGATCAACACGCTCACCATATGCTCGTCCCTGAACCTGCTCAGCTCGCGCGCTATCTCATTGGTGACGCCTTCTGATCTTGTCGGAGCAAACCATGTCTGCGGAACTCTGGTCCAGTCGGCCAACTCCGGGAAAGCACGCTTAACACTTTCTCCAATCTCTGCGACCGTGCGAGGAGGCCCATCTAGCTCAGGAATGTTGTTCAGTTCTCGGACCAGCGACTCCAGATACAATTCAATCGAATCGGTTCTTCCTTCCCTTCGGTACTGCATCACCTGTCGCAAGAGGTAATGGAGCTTTACCTGTTCTGGCGAGAAATCTTCGACGAGCATCTCGACCTGGTTCCTCATCGGTGGCTCGAGACTACGGACAGGAATTCTGTCGCGTTCAGCCAAGAATCTCACCGGTCCTCCCTCGCCACTGCTACGAACCGCCTCATCCAAGGTCTCGCGGAGAGACGGAATCCCACCCTCAGCGTAAGCAACTGTCGGGCGAAATTGAGCCCACTGTTTCACAATTTCGGCAACCTGCGGATGGCCGGGATCAACCGAGTGTTCTGCACCGAAATACAGGAGACTTCCGCGGGTCCCATCAACTCGCAGGATGTAAGGGGTCTTGTGGGGTCCCGGGATCCGGGCATATTCCTCGTACGTCATGATCTGGGCCTCGCGCGAAGTAACACACGACGTGAGGGCCAATGTCAAGCCTATGACGATAATCAAACATATCGAGCACGATCTTGTCGCCATAGTCGAAACCTCCAGGGAGATTGTCTTAGCTACCGCCAGCAAGGCGGCGCGATCACGGCGTCGTAGATCTCATTTCAACCTGGCCACTTTAGCAACAAACGCCGCCGGATTGATTATACGTCCGCGCTTGAATGGTGTTCCCGCGGAATAGAGACATTCCCTGACCTGATCTGGAGTGAGATTTGGATTCACTTGAAGCCCGAGCGCAACAACACCAGCGATGAATGGCGCTCCCCAGGACAAGCCGCCCTTCCACCAAAAGATGTCTGCGATACTCACGTTCACAGACATCTGCCTCAAAGACTCATTCCATATTCATTGCCGAGCTTTGCGATCAATGGCCAGAAAACACAGTCGGGCCACTCGCTCCATCTTGTATGGTGAAAGCTGCACCCACGTGTCATTCGGCGAATGACCGAACTCGCCCCCTCCATCAAAGAAAAAGATGACTGGGATACTCTGAAAACTGAACGCTACATGATCGCTACCTGAGATGTCTTCTGACTCTCTCACTACGATTCCAACTTTATGAGCCAGCTCATGCAAGAAAGGAGAGAATCCTTTGATCTGACCTTGCGAAGCAACAATTATCTCCGTTGAGTCATTCCTTCCAATCATATCCAGGTTCAGCATTGCAGTCGTCTTCTCCAAAGCCACCACGGGGTGATCGATATAGTATTGGGAACCGATGAGAGATTTCTCCTCACCGGTAAATGCGATGAACAGAATGCTACGTTTTGGCTTCGCATCGCAGAAAGAAAAAGCTTCTGCGATTTCCAAAAGGGCCGCGATACCCGAGGCATTATCATCGGCACCATATAACGTCTCCCCTGACTCACTTGAAATACTTAGGTGATCGCAATGGGCTCCAACGATAATGACTTCTTCACGCAATACTGGATCCGTTCCTTCGATCATTCCTACTACATTGACCGTCGACTGTTGACTCTCATAGACGTCTATTGAGAGAGAGACATTTTGCTGAAGAGAAAAAGAGAGCGACTTGCCAAGTCGATCAATTTCTTCCTTCAGTTCTCCAATTGTCCTCTTTGATCGGCCAAGCAAGTCATTTGCAACCTCCATCGATACATAGACCATCGGGAAATGAGACCATTGCTTCCAGGTTGTCTCATTCCAGTCGAGGATTTTCATCTTCTTTGCCATGACAATTGGGCTTATTAGAGAGGCCGTTGAAACCTCAGATCCGATCTCCCACTTCTTATTTTTTGGCGAAGAACCACGCACAAAAATCATCCCGCTTGCGCCATGCTGAATTGCATTCCCAACTAATAACTGTGGCAGGCTGGGAAAGGAACCACCTTTACCCGGGAAATTTCCTTCGAACACCATAACTATCCTATTCCTAACATCCACGCCTGCATAACTATCGTAGCCTTCCCGCGTAACACCATAGCCGACAAACACAACTTCGGCGTCAAGTGTCCCTGAGCCGACTGCTGCCGCTCGAAAGTCCTCTCCCTCGATATAGTTACTCTCGCGGGTCGCGAAAGCATTTGGAGTTCCGACGGAAAGGAGCTTCGATGGGATGCGCTGGTAATAATCAGGATAGTCTGGGGGCCTTTTCAGACCATACAATTCAAAGGCATTAGCAATGTATCGGGCCGCGATCATATGCTCCCGTGTGAATGTCTCCCGCCCCCGCATCTCTTCAGAGGCAAGAAACTTAATGTGGTGCACGATCTCGCTGCCCTTGATTGATTCTAAGGCGGACTGATCTTGAGAACGAGCAAATGAGCATAGCAGGGTAACAAGCATCGGAGCAACAGACAAAATTCTTAATGCAGTTCCCATATCTCACTCCACTCTGAGATCGATTATTTCCCGACATCCAGTTTGCACTGTATGGTTGCCTTGACGACTTCAGCAAGTTTACGAATGCACGGGATACTGTGTTGCGTCCACTTCGAAGATCCTCCATTACAAAATCGCTGAACATATTAGTAACAGTAGTCACTTCGACCGACGATCCGCTCCTTCATGTTCGGTAGTTGAAGAGCAATTCTCTTGTGTTCCCGTGACCCCGTCTCGATTGATGGCCGAGCGCGCAATCTCAAGCACGCATAGAGAAAAGGCTGCCCTCCTCGGGCAGCCTTTTGCTCTATCGAAAACAAGAAACGCTGCTCTTTTCAAAATCCGAGCTTCAACGAGACCACCTGATTGGCATCGAAGAAATCGACCTGCCGATATGCATAGTCGACCGTGATGCTGATTCCCCGGGCGGCGTAGGATATCCCTGCGCCGAATGATGCCCCGAAGATGTTCTCATCGGCCTGTGGCACGGCACTGTAACCAGCCCGGCCAACCAGCTGGAGCGACTCAAGCTTGTAGCCAATCTCTCCGCCAAGACGATATTCATCAAGGTAGAGATTGTTGTTCGTAAACGATGAGCTCACTCCATACAGCAGGTTGTCCCCGAACTTCCCGTCATAGCCGATGCCGATCTCGATCAACGACGGCAGCTCGAACGCAGACGATTCAGACCGATACCGCTGCTGCGGCCTGCGATCGTCAGCCGCCTGTGCCAT
>Ga0315274_10016091_pt1 | contig 10575 bp, 9 predicted proteins | sample YL17G02_20_MG_FD_203700 | JGI IMG/M metagenome (GOLD analysis project Ga0315274, IMG submission 203700) | Sediment microbial communities from Yellowstone Lake, YNP, Wyoming, USA - YL17G02_20 | ecosystem: Environmental > Aquatic > Freshwater > Lake > Sediment | place: USA: Wyoming | collected...
GACCGGCTCGAAATAGTTCGGTGCGTAAAGCACCCAGTCCGAGTCCTCCGGCAGGCCGGCCAACGGGACCTTGCGGTCGTCAAAGTACTCGTCCTCCGTCTCGAGAAAGAAGCTGGCCTTGGGCATCCCGAGGGTGCTCGAGCCCCGCTTGTGGAAAATGCCGTGCCCGCTGAAATCCGGCAGGTTGGTGATCGCGCTCTGGACCGTGCCCGGCTCGAAAACCTGGACGATGACAAACTGGTCCGCGCTGCTGGGGACGTTGCCTTTGCCCAAGTTGTGGAGGATCATGATAGGCAGATCTGAGCGGACGACAGCGAAGCCGGCGGCCAGTTGCACATAGGTCTCCGTGCGCACCTGACCCGGCAGCAGACCAGGCGCATAGGCCCGCGCTCGCACCACGGTGGTCGTGGAGATCGGGATCGGTCCCGAATACAGGGTGGAGAGCTCGGTGGGGAGATTCGTGCCCAGCGAGTAGCGAATCACGGCGTCGCTGGAAGGCGTGGACAACAGCAAGGACAGCGGGTTGGCGAACGTCGAACCCGGCAGCGAAAAGGTCACCTCCGGCGCAAAGCCGGGCCCGCCCGGCGTGTTCGGCCCTCCCGGTGTCGGCGTCGGGAAGTAGCCGAGCACGGCCGGGTTGACCCGGTCGCGTCCATACGAGACATCCTTGTATTGCCGGGGGTAGGCGGCGATTTCGGAGACGACCTTCAAAGATGGATTCAGGAGAGCCAGATAGCCCCCCGCTGCATCGCTGAGCTTGAAGTTGGTGTGAAGCGGCGCCGCCGGGTTGGTGCGGTCGTTGCCGCTGGCGAACCCGACCAGGTAGCTGTTCGGCAGGAGGGTGACATTCGGGAAGCGCCAGCGCGTAGGATTGTTGGTCTGGTCAGTCAGGTACCATCCGTACAGGCTCTGCGCCGTGGTGCCGGAATTGTACAGCTCGATCCAGTCCACGTACTTGCCTTCCTCGTCGCGATAGGTCTTGTCGTTGTCCGCCATGAACTCGTTCAGAACGATCCCCGGCGGCGCGGCGTTCGGATCCAACGTGTAGGACCAACTGCCGCCGCTGAAGAGATTCGGCGTGGTCGCCAGGTCACGAATGCCGTGCGTAGGGCTCCAGGCGACCTCGACCCGGCCGGTGGCGGGCCGGGCAAACTCGAAGACATACTGCCACGGGGCGGAGCTTGTCAGGTTGGTGGCCGGCTGGCCGTTGATCAACAGATCGGCCGCGTCCACGTTGGCCACCGCCTCGCTGAAGACGACCTCGATTTGCCGGAGTTCGTTCACCGTGGTTCCCGCCGGCGGCAGGAGGTCCACCACTGTGGGCGGCACCACATCCACCGAGGCGCTCAACCAGGCGTCGAAGACCAGGTCACCGCTGCCCCAGTTGGCGTTGAACACGTGGACCGCGACCACGTTGGTGCCGGCGACCAGGAAGCTGGCCAGATCGTTGGTGAGCGAGAGGCTTGTCTGCGTCTGCTCATTGAACTCAAAACCATAGAGGTCGGGGGCGTTGTACGGCAGTTCGACCTCCGCCGGCGCGGACGCGGGGATGTGGTAGCTGCCGGCGTAGTGGCCGTTGATCCAAACCAGGTACGCGTCGTCAATCAGGATGCCCAAGTCCAATTGAGTCACGTCCCCCGGATTCGACAGGATGAAGGTCTTCCGGAAATAGACGCTCAACCATCCGCCGGCGTCGCTTCGGCCGATGTCCGTGACGATGTTCCCTTCGCCATAACCGATCGGTGCGTCGCCGCTCGTCCAACCCGAGTCCTCGAAGTCGGTCGCGTGCCAGGCCTCCATGGGGCTCGACGCCTCCTGGGTGCCGAGGAAGAACTTCCAGTTCGAGCCGGTAAGGAAGACCTCTGCGGAGTGACCCACCTCCGACATCCCCCAGAGCGCTATGGTAACCACCAAGATTCGTAACAGCATAACACTTCTCGCGGCGCCCTTTCTAGCACGGAGGAGCGGGATTGCCCAGCCCGTTCTGGCGCAATTCCCACGTCCGCACCGCCGTTGTCCACCGTCCTCCCGGCGCCCACGCGCGCCGAATTGAATCCGCGGAAGAGCTAGCTCTCCTTGCCCAGCAGCAGGCTCAGCTTCTCACGGTGGCCGCGGCTCAGCGTGAGTCGGGTCCCATCGTGAAGAATGACCGTGTATTCGCCGTGGAACATCGGCTGCAGTTCCTTGATCCGGTCCAGGTTGACGATGGTCGATCGGCTGATGCGGAGGAACCGCTCCGGCGCCAGCCGGCTCTCCAGCGCGTTCATCGTCTCGCGCAGCAGGTGCGATTCCCGGCCGACGTGCAGGTTCACATAGTTGTCGGCGGCCTCAACCCAATCGACGTCTTCGATCCGCACCAACAACACCCGCCCGCCGGATTTCACCGCCAGCCGATCCGGGACCTTGGACGCGCCTTTGAGGTCCGTGAGCAGGGCGGACAGCCGTGGATCCCACTCACCTCCTTGATTCCGCTGGACCCACTGCCGGGCCCGCCGCACGGCCGCCTGGAACCGCTCGCTATCGAAGGGCTTGAGCAGGTAGTCGAGCGCGTGCACTTCGAAGGCGCGCAGAGCGAACTGGTCGAAAGCCGTGACGAAGATGATGGCGGGCAGGCGCGCCGGATCGAGCTGGGCCAGGAGGCCGAAGCCGTCCAGCTCGGGCATCTGGATGTCGAGAAACACCAGATCAGGCGAGGTTTTCCGGATCGTTTGGAGAGCCTCGTGGCCGTCACCGCATTCGCCGACGATCTCGAGGTCCGGTTCCTTCTCCAGCAACAAGCGGACGCGCTCGCGTGCGAGTGGCTCGTCGTCCACAATCAGGGTTCGGATTCTGGCCAGGGTCATCGGGATGGGGTCGCTTCACCTCGGTCGGCTCAATTGGATCCGGCGACGGCAGGGTTTGGGGGCGGAGGGGCTGGGCCATTGCGGGAAGGTGGCACCGCGCTCCCGTCGTTGTGGTTCGCGTGAAACGGGAGGGCGACCGCCACGAGCAACCCGCCCTCGGGCGTGTTGCGCAATTCGAATTGGTGCGCGTCTCCGTAGAGCTGCTGCAAGCGGGCGCGGGTGTTGGAGAGGCCGATTCCCTCGCGCTTCGGTTGGTCCTCCAGCAGGCCCGGTCCGTTGTCCTGGAGTTCCAGCCGCAGCGTGACGTTCTCTTTCCGCGAGCGGAGTTCGATCCATCCCGGTTTGGCGCACCGCTCCACGCCGTGGCGGATCGCGTTCTCGACGAGCGGCTGCAGGATCAGGTTGGGCACCAGGGCTTCGAGGGTATCGGGCTGAATCTCCAGGCGCACCGTGAGCCGGCTGCCGAACCGGGTTTTCTCGATTTCGAGGTAGCGCTCGAGGAACGCCAGTTCCTTGCGCAACGGGACTTCGTGAGCCTCGGTGCTCTCCAGCGCATAGCGCAAGAGCTCGGCCAGGCGCGTGATCATCTTGTCCGCCGCCGGCACGTTCTTGTGCATCAGGGACGCGACGGCGTTGAGGGTGTTGAAAAGGAAGTGCGGGTTCAACTGCATCTGCAACGCCTGGAGCCGGGCTTGGGCCAGCCGCTTCTCCAGGTCTGTGGCGCGGAGGGCGCGCTCCTGGTACTGCCGATAGTAGCCAAAGGCGTGGCTGACGCTGACGACGACCCAGTAGATCAGCAGATTGAAGTGAAACGTTTTCAGGACGAGCGGATTGAAGGCCTGGGCGAACGTGGCCGGCATGCCGCCCCAGCGGCTCTGCCATTGGCCCAGCAGGGCCCGCACGATCATGTAGAGCAGCGAGAACACCGCGCTGGCGACCAGGTGAATGACCACACTCCAGCCCCACGTCGGCGAATCGAAACGAAAGCGCCGAGCCAGATGAACGACGGGCAGCGACAGCACCGCGAAGACATACCAATCGCCGAGCGACCAGCTCACCGCCTGTCGCCAGGAAATCGGGCTGCCCGCCTTGAAGCTCGACAGGTAGAATTGGCTGGCGAACGAGAGCCCGATGAGCGTCCAAAACAGGAACGCGAGGCTCCACTTGACGGGGGGCTTGCGGAGAAACGCGCCGGTGGCCATTCGAGAAACCTTTGCCCCGATTCCCGGGAAATGAACAGCACGAAATCCAGCAGCAGGCACAGTGGGGATACGGTAGTGCCCTTAGCACCGTTGTCGAACGGGAAAGTCCAGGAAGGACCGGCGCTCCGCCGTTGCGGCGAGAGGGCGTTCCGCTAGCTCCCCATGCGGGAAACCGCAGTGCCGGCGGCCCCCCGACAGCCGCCCAGACACCCGACCATGTCCTCGACCGTCCAGTTGGCCCGCTCGGCGGAAAGGTGGTCCGCAGTGGTCCCATGCTGCCACACCGCATAACGTGCCGCCAGCAGCGGGTTGGCGTCCAGTGCGGGCTGGGTCAGGAGCCCGCTCAGAAAGCCGGCGAGGACATCGCCGCTCCCGCCTTGCGCCAGGAGCGGATTGCCGGAGGAGTTGATGTAGAGTGCGCCCTTGGCGGCGCCCACGACGGTCTGATGGCCTTTCAAAACCACCCAGCAATGACCCAACCGCTTGGACAGCTCGCGCAACGCGGCAGGGCGATCGGATTGAATCTCCGCCACGTCGCCACCCAGCATGCGTGCCGCCTCGCCAGGATGCGGGGTGACCACGCGGGTCGCGCGCGACGCGATACGTCCGGCGGGCAGCCACTCGAGCGCACTGGCATCGACAATCATCGCCCGCGGTGATTCCTTCCAGAGTTGGGCGACCTGGGCCTTGAGCTGCGGCGGCAGGTCGGTCGCCGCCAAGCCCGGCCCGCAGAGTAGTGCGGTGCACGTATCAGGGATCGGTAGCTCCGAGGTCCAGGGGCGCACCATCGCGGCTTGGAGTTGACTGGCCACGGCCAGGTAGATGCCCTCGGGCACGAGCGTGGTCACGAGCCCCGGTTGCGCCCGCAACGCACCGCGGGTGGCAAGCACCGCTGCTCCGTGATACCCCACGCTGCCCGCCACAATTCCCAGGTGCCCGAAGCTCCCCTTGTGGCCGTCTGCCGGTCTCGCCGGGGGATAGTCCGCAAAATCCTCCGGCAAGGTCCACTGCTCGTCGCTCGCATGCGGGCACGGCACCAGACCGATGTTGGGGGCGACGACCAACCGCCCGACGTACAGCAATGCGGAAGCCGCCAGCAAGCCTCTTTTGGGCGCGCCCAACGTCAAAGTGTAGGTGGCCCGAATCGCCGCGCCCTGGGGCTCGCCGGTGTCCGCATTCAGTCCGGCCGGCACGTCCACGGAGAGGATGGGCACCCGGCTGCGGTTGATCCGGTCGATCAGCCGGCCCCAGGCCCCCTCGAGCGATCCTTTCAACCCGATGCCGAACAGTCCTTCCACGATCAATGCTGGCGGCAGCGAGAGGAGCGAGTTGAACTCCTTCAAGCCGGTTTCGGGATCGAGCACATTCAGCAGGTTCACCTCGCGGTCGGTGAGGTTCTGCACCACCTTGCGCGCATCGTCGCCGTTGTGCCCCTTGCCCGCCACGATCAGGATCGCGTCGCCGGGGCGGGTCAACTGACGCGCGTAGGCGGTGACGATGTGCCCGACGCGGCTGATGACCTCGGCGGGGGTGCGCTTGGCCGCCCAGGTGGCCTTTTCCCACTCGCGCATCTGGGCAACCGTGATGACGGGGACTGACATAGGCTTTGGCTTGAAGTTAAGCGGACGACGCGAAAGGAACAAGGGCCAAAATCACTGCGCGGACTCGTGCCTCTTGCCGGCGTGACTTTTCCCCCGCCTTCCGGTCTAATCCGCGATGGAATCTGTCGCGGCTATCGCGGAACCTGTGGACACCGAGTCTGCATCTGCTCCCCAGCACCCCAAGTGGGGCTCGCCGGAGTTTGGCGCCGTGTATGAAGAACACGCGCGCGGGATCTATTACCTCGCCCTGCGGTTCCTCGGTGACCCGACCGCCGCCGAGGACGCCACGCACGATGTCTTTCTGAAAGCGTACCGGAAGCTCGGCGATTTCCGGGGCGACTCCGCGGTCCGCACCTGGCTCTATCGCATCACCATCAACCATTGCCAGAACCTGCTCCAGAGCTGGCACCGGCGCCACCTGTTCAGCAACGCTGACGACGTCGTCTGGGAAACCGCGGTGGCGCCGACGGATAGTCCCCTGCGCATCCTCGAAACCAAGGAACTCGGCGAACGCATCCAGAAAACGCTGGACGCCCTGCCGGAGGAGTACCGGCTCCTCCTGCTGCTCGTCGCCGACGAGAAGATGAGCTACGACGAGGTGGCCGAACTCACCGAGCAGACGCCGGATGCCGTGCGCGGCAAGCTTCACCGCGCGCGCAAGGCATTCGTTGCCCATTTCCAGAAAACCGCCTGACGCCTATGGAACCGCCATCCTCCAAGCTTCAACACCAGCGGGTCGAGGAAACGACTGAGCACAAACAGACCGCTCAGCAGCAGGCCGGCCGGGAATTCGCCTCCGTGGACGAGATGATTCGCTACGACGCCCTGCAGAATCCGCCGCCGGCCGAACTGGCGAATCGCGTGGCGGAAACCGTCGCAAGCCTGCCGAAGCCTGCCCGGTCCTGGTGGCAGAAGTGGTTCTCCGGCGAATGATCGCCGCATGCCCGCGAGCCCGACAGTCCAATCCAGGCCGCCCGCCGCCAGTATTCGCTCAACTCTCAGCGACCTGCCTGCCGTTGCGGAGCGCACCGATTCGTTGGCGCTGTTGGATGCCTTGAGCTCTGACACCGCCGCGAGCGACCGCGCGCGGAGCGACAAGGCGGGGACAAGTCATCGCATTCCAAGGAACCTCCGCCGGTCGCTGCTGGCCCAGTCACGCCTCCCGTTGGCCCGGGCGGCGTTGGCGGACTGCCAGCTCTGCGCCCATCACTGCGGCGCCAACCGGCTGGCCGGCGAACGCGGGCCCTGTCGTGCCGGCAGCGAAAGCCGCGTGTTTCTGGCCCAGGTCGAAGTGTCGGATGAGCTGGTGCTGGTTCCCACGTTCGCGATCGCCTTGAGCGGGTGCGATCTCCGCTGCGCCTTCTGCATCACGGGCGCCGAGAGCTGGAACCCCCGCGCCGGCGAGCCGTTCGATCCGGCGCTCATCGCACACCGGGCGGAGACAGCGCTCCTGAACGGGGCGCGCACCGTCATGATCCTGGGTGGCGAGCCGACGATCCATCTGCCGACCGTCCTCGAGATTGTGGCCGCCCTGCCCGACGACGCCCGGCTCGTCTGGAAGACGAACGCCCACGGCTCGGCCGAAGCGCACGCGCTGCTGGACGGCCTGTTCGATGTCTGGGTGGCGGACTACAAGTTCGGCAACGATGCCTGCGCGGAACGGCTGGCCCGCGTGGCCGGCTACACGCGGGTGGTTCAGGAGAACCTGCTGTGGGTGGGCCATCGGTCTGCCGGACCCAGCAAACTCATCGTCCGTCATCTGCTCATGCCCGGGCATGTGGACTGTTGCTGGCGACCCGTCGCCGGATGGCTGGCGGCGAACCTGCCCGGCGTCAAGGTCAACCTGCGCTCCGGCTTCTGGCCGGCCTGGCAGGCGATGCGGCATTCCAAACTCCGCAACACGGTGCCTGCGGCGGAACACGACGCCGCCTTCGCCCTGGGCGCCGAACTCGGCCTCCACCTCGTCCCTTGAACCATGCCCCCGCCTCGGAAACCGTCTCGCCCCCTGCGGCCACTCCCCGGTCCGGCCGGGCTGTCCACCGAGCTGCTGGTGCTGCCGGACGGCCGGATTCTCGTTCATAACCTGACGCCCGCCTTCGCGGCCGTGCTAAACGAGTTGAATCCGGCGGACGAGGCGATCAAACTGCGCGCCAACGAACCCCGAACCTGTCCAGCATCGCCAACCAGTCCGCATGAACTTCGCCCAGGAACTTGAGACCCTGATCCGCGCCCGCTACCCGATCCTCTACGTCGTGTCGTCCGAGGAGATGCGCGTGCAGCATCTGGTGGTGGAGATCGCCCAGCGGCGGCAGAAGAAGGTCTTCGAGTGGAGCTTCAGCACCGGCATCGTGCCCGCCGGCACCTCCATTCAGCTTCAGAAACACCGCAACGCCGCCACCAAGGACCCCTTGCTCGCGCTGGACCAGGTCATCGACCAGGTCGAGCCGGCGATTTTCGTCTTCAAGGATTTCCACCCCTTCCTGACGAAGAGCAACTACGCGGTCGTCCGCAAGCTCAAAGAGATCGCCCTCCAGCTCAAGAACAGCTTCAAGACCATTGTCCTCGTGGCGCCCGTCCTCGAGATCCCCACCGAGCTGGAGAAGGAACTCACGGTGCTCAATTTCCCACTGCCGACGCGCGACGACCTGGGCGCGTTGCTCGACCGCATCGTCGAGGACGTGAAGCAATACAAGCAGGTCAGCGTCGAGCTGGATGGCGCCGGGCGCGAGCGGCTATTGCAGGCGGCGCTCGGCCTCACGCTGGGGGAAGCCGAAAACGTCTTCGCCAAGATCATCGTCAAGGAGGAGCGGCTCAGCGGCGACGACGTCAACGAGGTCTTTGCCGAGAAGCAACAGATCATCCGCAAGAGCGGTCTGCTCGAATACTACTCGACCAACGAGACCTTCGCGCAGGTCGGCGGGCTGGCCGTGCTCAAGGACTGGCTGCAGAAGCGCGCGGTGGCGTTCACCGAAGAGGCGCGGGCGTTCGGGCTGCCGGCGCCCAAAGGCATCCTCATGCTCGGCGTGCAGGGCTGCGGCAAGAGTCTGAGCGCCAAGGCCGTCTCCTGTCTCTGGCAACTGCCGCTCCTGCGGTTTGACATGGGCCGGATGTTCGGCAGCCTGGTCGGGTCCTCGGAAGAGAATGTGCGCCGCGCCATCGCCGTGGCGGAGTCCGTCGCTCCGGCGATCCTCTGGGTGGACGAGATCGACAAGGCCTTCGCCGGCTCGCAGGGCTCCGGCATGACTGACGGCGGCACGACGGCGCGCGTGTTCGGCACGTTCCTCACCTGGCTTTCGGAAAAAACGGCCCCAGTGTTCGTCGTGGCCACCGCCAACGACATCTCGCAACTGCCGCCCGAGTTGCTCCGCAAAGGCCGGCTCGACGAAATCTTCTTCGTGGACCTGCCGGTCGAGGAAGAGCGCCGGGATATCTTTGGCATCCACCTGGCCAAGCGCGGCCGCGACCCGCAGCAGTTCGACCTCACGGCGCTGGCCGCGGCGAGCGAGAACTTCAGCGGGGCCGAGATCGAACAGGCCATCATCAGCGCGCTCTACGACGCCTTTTACGCCCGGACCGAGGTGACGACGCCGCACATTCAGGAAGCGCTGCGGCAAACCGTGCCGCTGGCCAAGACGATGGACGAGCAGATCAACCGGCTGCGAAGCTGGGCCGAGGGCCGCGCCCGCAATGCCAGCGTGGCGCTTGGCTGACAGCCAGGCCCGCCACCAGCGCCGGACGGAGTTCTAGCGTCGCAAACGAGCCCGGCAACCATCCAGCCTGGCTTCGGGACCCGCCTCCGCACGCCATCGGAAATCCCCCCGCGTGAACGCCCGTGCCACGGTCGGTCCCGCGGGTCGTGGATCAGTCCTCAGCCCCCGGCGGAGGCTCGATTTCCTGCACCGGCGAAGGCTCGGTTTCCGACGGCGTTTCGGGGGGCTGGACCGGATCGTCCGGCTCTGTGAGAGGCAAGGACTGCACAAACATGGCCACGCTTCGGGCCAGGGCTTCGCCCGAAGCGGTCAGATCCTGGTACAGTTGAATGAGGTCCGGGTCATTCATGAAGCGCAGCCCGGTTCACCAAGCCCCACGATACACGGGCGCAAAGGAGGCGGACTGGTAATCCTCCCGCATCGTCTGGATGCTCTTCCAGCGCGCCGCGCCGTCCAAGGTGGCCACGTTCCCGCCGGCCGCGCCCTTTTGCCGCGAGGTTTCGCCCTGCGTCGGCGCGACGAAGACCGACCCGTTCTTCTTCAGCGCGCCGCGGGCGGTGTGCGGGGCCATGAGCCACGATTGTTCGCCCGCCGAGCACCAACTGTTGGCATCGGAGAAGAGCACATTGGTCGGGCTCTCTGAAGTCTTCTGCGGCGAACTCCAACCCAGGTTCGTCGCTTCCAGGGAGAAGGGTCGGCCGCCGTGGTAGTGATAGCCGATGAAGTACCCCAGGCCCTCTTCGCGGCGACTGTTGCCATCCTGTGCGTCCGCCGGGTTCGAGCTCCAATCCAGGTTCGGGCAATCCACGATCCGCGAGCCGTAGTGGTTGGTGATGGTTTCGAACATCCGCGTGCTGAGGCAAATCAGGAACCAGTCGCCGTTGTCGAGCGCGCCGTCGAACAGCCGCTCGCGGTTGTCGTCGGCGTAGAGCACCGCCGCCAGGCCCAACTGACGGAGATTGTTGAGGCAGGCCGCGCGCCGGCTCTTCTCTTTGGCGGCGGACAACGCCGGCAGGAGCAACGCGGCCAGGATCGCAATGATTGCGATGACGACCAGCAGCTCGATCAATGTGAAAGCTCGGCTGGCTCGACCCATCGCGGCCTTTCCGGGCTGGGAACAGAGTTCGACTGGACGCTTGAGCCTCATGTAGAACGCACGGCGCAGGGTACGCGAGGGGCGAACTGAGGGCAACCCTTGTGCCGGTCTCCTTGTGCCGGT
>Ga0315274_10016092_pt1 | contig 10575 bp, 8 predicted proteins | sample YL17G02_20_MG_FD_203700 | JGI IMG/M metagenome (GOLD analysis project Ga0315274, IMG submission 203700) | Sediment microbial communities from Yellowstone Lake, YNP, Wyoming, USA - YL17G02_20 | ecosystem: Environmental > Aquatic > Freshwater > Lake > Sediment | place: USA: Wyoming | collected...
TAATATTCTTTCTTAACATCAGTTTTTTTGAAATAATCATCAACTGCTTTAGAAGCATGAAAAGTTCTGAAAACTTTTGCTGTCAAACCTTGCACAACTTCGTTCAGAAACAGTTTCACATTTTCAGATCTTACACCATCGAATAATTTAGATTCAGAGTTTGAAATAAATTCTTTCAGATTCTTTACAACCTGATCTGGCAGGACAATCTCTTTCTCCCATCTTACTGAATCCTTTCCTAAAAATTCAAATTTAACCAAGTTATTCTCTTCTATAATGACGTTATCCTTTGTCAATGTTGTTGCACCCACAGTATCTGCTTCATCTTCATCTTTTTCATCTCCAACTCTCATGCTGAGTGCATCTATTAAATAGCAGACAGTTGCTGTTTTTCTTCTTTTAAAATCTTCTGATACAAGATTGTCAACAATGTGTTTTTTTACCTTATCATACTCTTTTTTCAATTCATTTGCCTTGTCGAATTTTTCTCTTTCACGTTCTTGTTTTACTTTAGAGGTGTCAGAAAGCCAGACATATTTTTCCTTGCCGCGTAATTTGTCGTCCCATTTTGCAACCCACATAAAATCTGGCTCCCAAATTGTCTTCTTCCATTTTCCTTCAGGAACCTTAGAATCTGGAGACAAATTAATTATAATATCTTTTTCTTTTGCACCTTCTTTCCATTTGCCTCTCAAAGGATGTTTGCCTCTTCCCATGAATATCGATCCAGGTTCAACAACATAGTTGGAAACTTCAATTCTTTCTCCATCCACCACGACATAACCATATTTTTCCTTGTTTGCTTCACGAATATTTTTTCTTTCTCGAGCTAATTTTATTCTCTCTTCTTTCAGCATGTTAAGTTTGTCATTTTTTTCTTTCTCGACTGTTTTTATTATTTCAGAAAAATCTATATCTTCTGGAGAAAATTTTTCCTTTATCCCCATAGCAGCTCCAAAATCATCAAAGAAGTTTCTTGCAAATACTTTATCTTTGACGTAATCCGTTCCCAGTTTTTTTACCCATGCAACAGCCATTTCTTCCTGTTCAGGATTCAGAGCTATATCTTTGCCTCTAAATAGAATATGGAAACCTTTTGGTTCATATTTGGGCACCATGACCCCATTATGAAATAGTTGTTTCATAATATCACAATAAATATGAATTAATTTTAGCTTTATAAAATATCTTAGATTGATTCCAGATATAAACCATAAATACCTGCTGTGAAATAATATCTATTTTCTGTTTTCTAATCAAAGAATTCTATAAGTCCACTTATTTTATTTTTTATAGACTCTTCCATAATATTTAATTTACTGCCTCGGAACTTATAGAAATACATCTAATGTCAATTGATCATAAACAAGTCTAAATCGTTTATAAAACATTTTTTTCCATATTGGATTTTCTTTTTTTCTTTGGCACATAATGCCTTCCCTTCTTTTTTTCACTCATTCTTTTCACCTCATATATTATTTGAACTTATCAAGTATAGTAGACAATGATTCTTACCACTTGATTAGCATCCCTCTTACTTTATTGCTTTATTTAATTACTTCTGTGCAATAATTAACATAGGAGAATAAAAAATGGGTAAAAAATATCATACACATAAAGTTGGGAAGAAAACATACTGTCATCCTAAAAGCATAAAGCATAAAAAGAAATAGGTATATTGTCTATTGCACAGAATTACTTGCACATATTAACACATATTAATAGCCAATGTGAGGAGTGAGATTATGGATCAGATCATAGACATAATGGACATAATTAAAAAAAGGAGAAGTATTCGCGTCTATAAAAACAACTCACTTCCAAAAGATACAATTGATTCCATATTGGAAGCTGTAAGGTACACGCCAACTGCCAGAGACCTTCAACAACTGGAATACAAAGTGATTACAAACAAAAATCTTATCCAAAAAATATCGGATAGAATTGTTGAAATAGCAAAAGATGAAATTCCATCACTTCAAACGAGGGAAGATCCTGACAAAATATTTCACAGTGCTCCATTTCTCATACTGATCACAGGACCAAGGGATAACCCATGGATTGATGTCGAGGCAGGACTTGCAGCTCAGAACATAATGTTATATGCAACTTCAATTGATCTGGGCACATGCTTCATAGGATTGATAAAATTTATTGAAAAGGACAAGGAAATGTTGAAGGAACTAAACATAGATGAAGGCAAAAGGATTGCAGCGGCTGTCATATGCGGATATGTTGACGAAAAGCCACCAGAAAAAGAGAAGAAAATGAACGTGGAATTCTTTCAGTAATAACATTTGAATAGCTCTGCGCTTGCAATTTTTCTAAAATCACATCGTACATCGTATACATTGGCTTTTTAAAATTATAAGATAAAAATAAAGCATGAATGTTTTAGTTACTGGTGGTGCGGGGTTTATAGGATCTCATATAGTTTCCAAGCTAGTTAGTTTGGACCATAACGTCTTCGTTATTGATAATTTTCATACAGGTTCTAAAGAGAATTTAAGACACGATATCGATAAAATAAAAATTTTTGAAGGAAATGTCGGCAAAGTAGGTGATTTCAACCTACCAAGAATTGATACGATAATTCATTGCGGTATCTATTCCTCTACTCCCATGTATAGAAAGAATCCAATGCTAGTCTCAGAAGTAATTAATGATGCAATTGGTTTGTTTGAATTCGCTAAAAATAACAACAGTAAAGTTGTCATTGCCTCGTCCTCTAGCATTTACAACACTTTACCATTGCCATGGAAAGAGGATATGCAACCACTGGTAACAGATTTGTATACAGAAGCTAGACTAGGTGTAGAAAGATTGGCAAAACTTTATCATGACTGGTATGGGTTGAATGTTGTCATTACCAGATTTTTTAGCGTTTATGGCTCTAGGGAGGAGTCCAAAAAAAACTTTGCTAACAATATATCTCAATTTATCTGGAACATTATCAAAGATACGCCTCCTGTAATTTATGGGGATGGAACGCAGACTAGGGATTTTACATTTATTGATGATACTGTAAGGGCTGTTATACTTGCGATGAATAGTGATTTGAAGTTTGAAATAATCAACATCGGTTCTGGTAAAAGCGCAAGTTTTAATGAAATAATAAAAATTATTAACAACAAATTAGGTAAGAATGTGCAACCTGAATACATGGAGAATCCTTTAAAAAATTATGTGTACCATACTTTAGCTGATACAAATAAAGCTAAAGAGTTATTAGGTTTTGAGGCTGAATTCAAGCTAGAGGATGGAATAGAGAAAACAATAGAATATTACAAAACTCTGTCAAATTTACCAGATGTATAAAATCTAATGTAGTAACTAAGCTGTTTTGACTGAAAAAAATGATTTACAATTGAAAAATGACCAGTTTCATAAGGTTTAAATAAGTTAGAGTTATAACATTTGATTTACGGATAAAGATGGAAAAAGATGATATGATTAAAGCAATCGTACTTGCAGGCGGATTTGCTACTAGACTGTATCCTCTGACACAGGCTTTACCCAAGCCATTACTACCTGTGGGTGGAAGACCATTAATAAGTTATATTATTGAAAAACTAGAAAAATGTGATTATATCGATGAAATAATTGTTTCTACAAACAAAAGATTTGAAGACCATTTTAGGAACTGGTTAGAAGATTTGAACTGTACGAAAAAAGTAAGGATTGTTGTAGAAGATGCTTTGGATGAAAAAGAGAAATTTGGAACCATAGGCGCATTGAACTTTTTGATAAATACTCAAAAAATTCAAAATGACTGTTTGATAATAGGTGGCGATAATTTATTTGATTTTGAAATTTCAGATTTTGTGAATTATTACAGGCAAGTTAAAAAACCTGTTATAGCTTTGCATGATATAAAGGATTTGGAGAAGGCAAAAAAGTTTGGTGTAGCTGATGTTAAAGATAACAAAATTGTTGGGTTTGTAGAGAAGCCGTCTGAACCTCCATCATCATTAGTCAGTACTTGCTGTTATATTTTCCCAAAGGACGTCTTAAGTCTAATACCGAAATATTTGGATGAAAGTAAGCAAAGAGACGCTCCCGGTTATTTCATTTCCTGGCTCAAGGACAAGCAAGAGATTCATGGCTTTGTATTTGATAATCAGTGGTTTGATATTGGTGACATGGATTCCCTAGCGGCTGCTAATAGGTTCATCGAAGAGAAGATGAAAACTGCAAAATTATAAATTTGAAATAATAAATATGCTGTGAAAAATGATAGACGTAATTAAAAAATATCCTGATATGTGCCTAGAAGCGATAGAGATACTTAAAAAAATAGAACTGCCAAAATGGAACTTTAATAAAATAATAATAAGTGGAATGGGTGGCTCTGCACTTGCTGGAGATTTTGTAAAAGATTTATTGAAAGACCAATTACTACTACCGATAGAAATATTTAGAGAATATCATTTACCTGCATATGCTGATGAAGATACTCTTGTTTTTTGTGTCAGCTATTCTGGAAATACAGAAGAAACTTTGAGTCAGTTTGTTGATGCGATTAAAAGAAAATGTAAAATAATTTCCATTGGTTCTGGTGGAAAACTGAAAGAATGGTCACAAAAGTTTGGTGTGCCAGCGATACTGATACCAGAAGGTTACCAACCAAGAGCAACTGTTCTTTATTTTCTATTTTCCATTCTAGTATGTCTTCAAAAATTTGGCTTGATTAATTTTGAAAATGAGATGAAAGAAGCTATAGAGACTCTAAAATCTGTTGACCTAAGTCAATTTGATTCTATTGCAGCATCATTAAAAGATTGCATACCAGCTGTATATGCTTCTAGTGATATGTTCGGTGTGATAAGGAAGATGAAGGCATGGTTTAACGAAACTAGTAAAATACCTGCAAGATTTGATGTTTTTCCAGAATTTAGTCATAATGAAATGGTATCATACGAAGGAGATTTGAATAAAAATTTCTATGTTATCTTGGTAAGAACAGATGACGAGGGTGAAGAAGTTAAAGCAAGGATTGACTTTACTAAAAGATTTATGGAGGGAAAAGTTAGTGGAATCTATGAGCTGTGGGCAAAAGGGAATTCTAAGCTAGCGAAAATGATGTATGTTACATATATAGGAGATTACTTGAGCTATAAAATAGCTCAATTGAATGGAATTGATCCAGCAGCAACAAAAAGTATAACTGATTTGAAAAATGAATTGAAAGATAAGACAAATCTTGTAGAAAAACTAGAAAGGCGATTAGAAATTGATTGATGTCCATTGCCATTTTGAACAAAGGGATTATGATGCAGACAGGTATGATGTAATAGAAAAATGCAAAAAAGAATTAAAAGCAGTAATTACCTGTTGCGCTCATCCTAAAGATTTTGATTTGACCATGCAGATGGTAGAGAAATACAGAGGATTTATTTTTGCTACTGTTGGAATACATCCGGAATACATTAAAGAGATTTCAGAGCAAGAAAAAGATGAATTTTTAGATTTGATTAAAGCGAATAAAGAAAAAATTGTTGCAATAGGAGAATGTGGCCTTGATTTCGCTTGGATAAAAGAGCCAGAGTGGAGAGAAAAACAAAAGCAGCAATTCATAGAATTTATTCATTTTGCTGATGATTTGAAAAAACCTCTTGTGGTCCATTCACGTGATGCTTATGAAGAAGTTGTAAAGATTTTAGAACAGGAAGATGCGAAACAGGTTCTTCTGCATTTATTTGGTGACAATAAACTTGTGAAAAAAATTATAGATAACAGATGGTATGTTTCAATTGGTCCAATTGTTTTGCGCAGCAAGAAACATTATCAGATAACTCGCGACATGCCAATAGAATTATTACTGACCGAAACAGATGCACCATGGAATGCCCCTCAAATATTCCTTGAAGGAAAAAAAGTTAGAAATGACTCAACAAGTATAAAGACTGTTGTTGAAAGAATGACTGAAATTAAAAAACTAAGTTTTGAAGACGTAGATAAAATTACGACAAATAATACAGTCAAATTCTTCAATTTAGTATAAATCAATCTATCTTGTACCTCAAGAATCCACCTATTCCACCCAATTCTTTGAACTGTCTTCCTTCTGTAGTGTCAACGGATATCAATTCAACCTTTGTTCCAAAATTTATTGCTTTTTCAGCTAACAGCTCGCCTAGATCATCTTTTGTTTCTATTCTCATCTCTTTTTTACATATCTCGCATAATTGAGTTTTCACTTCAGCTTTAGGCAAATCCCTTTCCACTTCATGGCCGGTATCACATTTCAACTTGACCCTAACCCAATCAAATTCTTCTGATATAAGCAAAGTATCTACGGCATTCATGTTTAACGCCTTAATAGTTTCCGTATAACCATAGACAACATTACCTTCTTTTTTAATTTCAGTGAGAAATCTTTCCATCAATTCCTGTTCTTTCATTATAGCTGCTTTTGCCAGCAAATCTTCTGATTTTTTTACCAATTCCTCCAAGCCGTAATAGTCTGTATATCCTATATCTTTTACACCTATGACTTTGTTTTTTATTTGATAGTTCAGATAATCTTCACGTGCAAACCGATCCTTCACAGGACCTGGTCCACCAATAATTACACCTTTCAGTTCTGGCTGGTCCAAAAATGATTTTGAAGCAATCTCGCCAACCTCTGTTAAAAATTCATTTACTGCATCTTCTCTGATTCTATCATACCTAGCTTGGCTCATGCCACCTTTTACAGTCTTGGACGGAACATTGGAATCTAGATGTTTTAGTGATTTAATTTTTTTACCCATCAACAAGCCAATCTCTGCCTCTTTTGCATCCATTACAACCAAACCATATATCTCTTTCTCTTTCACTATCTCTCTTAATGGCTCCAAAACAAAGATTTGATCACACCAATATACTTTTGTATCCATCTTTTCAGGAGGTTCAAAACTCCATATTTTCAGATCTTCCCTACCTTCAACTGGAGAAATATTGCCACAAAAAACTACCAAACCGTTTGGAGGAGTCTGTCTGAAAATTCTTAGATGCTGAATAATTTTTTCTAGTGCTGACAAAACATTCTTTCTCGTATTCTTTGACTTGATATTCATAGCAGTAGATTTTTCATTGTTCAACTGATTGATTACTTCAATTATGCTATAGCCAGAAGGAATGTAGACTGATACAAGTTCTGTATGCCTTCCTCTTATTGCTTCTAGTTCTTTCAGCAATTTTTTCAATTTCAATATCTGTTCTTCTCTAAATACAAACACCTATTGCTTTTTGGTAAAAAGATAAGAGCCAATAATTATTGTTGTAAAAGAAAATATTAAAACAACTGTAAGGCTTATGTAGAATGGAATATGTGAAGTTCCTGTGGATATGTATCGAAGAAGTTCTACACCATATGTCATTGGATCCAAACGAGAAAGGACGCCTAACCAAGTAGGTAGAATTTCTATAGGGAAGAAAGCACCACTTAAAAAGAATAGTGGAGCAAGACCTAAGTTTAGCAGCAGGTTGAACCCTTCCATTGTTTTTAGCAGAGAAGCAAATATTATACTCAGACCTACAAAGCCTAAAGACATCAACAACATAGCTGGTACTAAAAGTATAATGAAAAAAGTTAATTTTATACCAAGCAGTATGAAAAGGACGAGAACCAATATTGCTTGCAGTGTTGCAATTGTTGCACCGCCAAGCGCTTTTCCTAGAACTATTGAAAGTCTTGACACGGGTGCAACTAACATTTCTTTTAAAAACCCATGTTCTCTATCCCAAAATAAAGAAATACCTGAAAAAGCAGAAGTGAACAAAAGAGGCATTGCTACTATTCCAGGAGCTAAAAAGTCGGAAAAATTAATGTCGGGCGATCCCTTAAATTGAATTGATGAAGCCAGACCTGTTCCAAAAATAATGAACCAGAATAAAGGCATGGCTAACGAACTGAAAAATCTTTCCTTTTCTCTAACGTGTTCTAATAGCTCTCTTAGCCATACTGTATAGATTATATTTAATTCTAAACCCATTTTATCCACCATGAACCTTTTTGATGTTGTTTTCTGGTTTTTCTTCCCTTATCTCTCTTCCTGTTAGAAATATGAAAACATCGTTTAAACTTGGCGTATGTATTCTTGTTTCATATATCTGTAACTGGTTTTTTATAGCTGTCCTGAATATTCTCCCGATATCCGTTTCTATACGTTTGACAGGTAAAATTATTTTGTCACGTGAAATTCTCGCATACGGGAAAAGCATCTTTGCTTTTTCTATGTCAAAAACTTGAAGAATGATACTACTTCCGCCAAGAGTGTTTTTAAGATTTTCTGGCGTGTCCAGTGCAATTATTTTACCATAATCGATTATGGCTATCCTATTACAGAGTGAATCAGCTTCCTCCATGTAGTGTGTGGTTAAAATAACTGTCATTTTTTCTTTTTGAGCAAGCTGTCTTATGTATGTCCATACATGTTCTCTTGTTTGTGGATCTAAACCAAGAGTCGGCTCATCCAGGAATAAAACTTTAGGATAGTGCACCAATCCACGTGCTATTTCCAATCTTCTTTTCATTCCACCTGAATAGATTTTCACAAAATCATTAGCTCTATCCTTCATCTCAACTAATTCAAGAACTTCATCTATTCTCACGTTTCTGATACCTTTTGATAATTTATAAAATCTGGCATGTATTTCTAGGTTTTCTCTACCAGTTAATCTTTCATCCAGAACACATTCTTGGAAAACAATCCCTATAGATTTTCTTACCTCGGCTGACTCTTTGAGGATATCATAGCTATTCACTGTAGCAGTACCAGCTGTTGGTTTGAGCATTGTTGATAACATGGATATTATTGTAGTTTTACCAGCACCATTCGGTCCCAACAGGCCGAATATTTCCCCTTCTTTTACTTGGATACTTAGATTATCTACTGCTGTCAATTCTCCATATTTTTTCGTTAAGTTTGATGTTTCTATGATAAACTCCATTTGGCCATCACTTACCCTATCAGTTATAATTTAAAAATTAATAAAATAAGTTTAAAGATATTGTTTGTGTTCTATCTTGTCAGTAGTAAGTTATTGAATATTGTGCATTGCTTTCAGATCTTTCTCAAATCTTTTTAGTTCTTTGGGTATTTTTATCTCTATCGGGTCTTTAAGTGACAGACCTTTTTCTTTCTTCTTGTTCCATACTGTTGAATTAAATTCCACAATCTTTTGTGTTAACTTTGTTAGATTAGTCTCCCACTTGGCTTTAGGGAACTGCTCTAAATGGATACTTTTCTTGCTGTACAATTCTTGCCATAAATAGTCTGTAATGAAAGGGGTAATGGGCGACAGAAGCTGCAGAATTGTCTTCAAGCAAGTATGCAAAGTGCAGCATGCTGCTTTCTGTTCAGCTTTACTAAATCCTTCACCATATACACGTTTCTTAACCATCTCAGCATAATGGTCAGCAAAGATATTCCATGTGAATTCCCTAATTTTGTTAGCAGGAACAAAGAAGTTAAAATCCTTATAGCCTTTCATACATTCTTCAATTAAGTTGCTCAGTTCGGCAAGAATCCACTTGTCTGTTGCTGCTAATTTAGCATTTTTCATAACTGGAAACATTGAAATAAATCTAGAAATGTTCCATAATTTTATCAAAAACTTACTTCCACTAGCAATTCTTTGTTCAGAACATCTGAAATCCGATCCTAGGGAGACTTCAGCAGCATTCCAAAACCTAAAGACATCACCTCCATATTTCTCTAAAATTGGTATAGGATCTATCACATTTCCCTTGCTTTTACTCATTTTTTCTCCTTTTTCGTCAACACCATACCCCATTATCCATGCATGCTTGAAAGGAGACTTTCCAGTCAACTGATAACATCTGAGCAAAGTATAGTACAGCCAACTTCTGATTATGTCTTTTGCTTGAGGTCTTAATGTATTTGGATAAGTTTTTTTAAAGAAATTAGTATCTCGTTGATATTTCGAAATGAACAAGGGTGAGATTCCAGAATCAACCCACATATCAAATGTTCTTGTTTCACCAATAAATTCTGTACAACCACAATTGTCACATTTTTCAAATGGTGGTTTATCTTTCCATGGCTGGTAATATTTTCCTGGTTTGGGTACTAACGCTTTTTTACAATCCCTGCAATACCAAATTGGAATTTCTGTTCCGTAGTACCTTCTTCTTGAAATAGGCCATCCAATGCTGACAGAGTCGATCCAATCTAATAATAACTGCCTGTGAACTTCAGGATGAAATATTAATTCCTTACCCAATTCTTTCATGTTATCTTTGAATTCAATTTGTTTCAGATACCATTCGTTCATAGGAATAATTTCTATTGGATTCTTGCTCCTCTCGCATGTTGGCGTGCGATGCATTATACTTTCTGTCTTTTCAACCAATCCTTCTGCTTCCAGGTCTTGAATAATTCTTTTCCTCGCTTCCTCGACAGTTAGCCCGGCATATTTCCCTGCGTTATGAGTCATCTTTCCTTCCAAGTCGAGCAAAATGACTTCATTCAGCTTGAGCTCCCTAAACAATCTGACATCTTCATAATCGCCATAGCTGCACATCATCGCTGCCCCTGTTCCAAATTCGGGATTAGCTTGCGGATG
>Ga0315274_10016093_pt1 | contig 10575 bp, 12 predicted proteins | sample YL17G02_20_MG_FD_203700 | JGI IMG/M metagenome (GOLD analysis project Ga0315274, IMG submission 203700) | Sediment microbial communities from Yellowstone Lake, YNP, Wyoming, USA - YL17G02_20 | ecosystem: Environmental > Aquatic > Freshwater > Lake > Sediment | place: USA: Wyoming | collected...
TGTGAGAGTATTCTAATGCTTTGATAATCATGTAATATGCCTGTTCTAAGTTCATGTCATCACACAGGGTATTTACATCATTTGGAGTGTAATATGCGATACTATCAAATAGTAATCCTATTGGTTGTTTTTGTTCCATTATTTTGAGTTGACGGTATATTTATTATAGTGAGAAATATTATAAGAAAAATAATTAAGGAGGTTAGTGGAGGGGGTTTAGTTGGTGCTTATTCAGGACCACTTGTACTCGGGCCACAAACATGGAAAGATGACCAACTTGGTCCTTTCACAGAGCCAGTTTACAAATATACGAATGCCCAACTTGCCTATCAAGAGGCGGATGGAGATTTTACAGAATCTCCCGAAGAAAGAGAAAAAATAGAACAAAGAACCAAGAAGTTTAGTAAAATCAATATGGAAAAGAAAAAAACTTACAAAGGTCAAAACGACGAGGAAGGGTCAGCAATCAATCCAACTATGAGTGGTGAACCCTTGAAGGAAGATTTGGCGGTTTGGTTTGGTACAAAAAAGAAACCTAAAGGGTCGAAACAACCTTCAGGGCCATGGGTTAATATTTGTAGAAAGAAAGAAGGAGGAGGACATCCCCCTTGTGGTAGGCCTGAAGCGGATAGTAAGGGATACCCTAAATGTCGTGCTAAAGGAGTTGCAGCAAACATGACCGACTCTCAAAAGAAATCGGCATGTTCACAGAAAAGAAGAGCAGAAAAATCAGACCCCAAAGTCGGAACTGGAAACAAACCAACTATGACATCTTATAAACCAAAAAAATCCCAAAATGAAACATTAAGGGATTTAATTACTAAAATTTTGAGAGAAAGTATTAGATAAGTTTCTCTAAAATTTTTTTCAGTGAGTGTTGTACTTGGCTATGCATTTCCTTTTCAAATTTCATTCTTGATTCTTCCACTTTGTTATCGAACAATCTTCCAAGTTTTTGGCCCATTTGTAATGAAATTGTGATATCATAATTGTAAATGTGGTTTGTAATGTTTATTCTATCTTCTTGAATTATCACAAACATTTGTAGTGATTCATTCTTAATGTATCTTTTTTGAGATAGAGGAGCAATCAAAAATTTGGAATCTTCATGATTTATTAATTTTCGACAAATTGATGATGCAGTTTTTTCATTATCATCAAAATTGACTTTTGGTTGAATTTTTCGATTCATCCTTATAAAAAATTTTAACCATAATTTTCTGAAGAATTTTTTCATGTCTTTCGTGAGATATAATAACTACACAAAGATATAAAAATTGTTGGGCAAAAAAAAGAAGAACCTAAATTCTTCTTTTTATTTTTAACAATAAGCCCCTGAACAATGTTTTTTACCGTCTAAACCCGGCATCTTACCTTTACATACTTGGACTCCGTAGCCGTTACTATAAGCTGAGGGGTGAACCTTAAACTTTCCCTTAGCGGCAGCTAAACCTCTAGCACAAAGTTTGGTTCCAGTTTTCTTTCTTCCTTCGGTCATTTCTTCATAATCAACATATTGGTCCATTTTGTTTTTTTCATTCATTATGAAATCAAAAACTTGGTCCATGTTTGTTTTAGCTTCTGAAACGTGGTCATCAGCCCAATCATGTCCATCTTGTAGAATTTGATCAACCATTTCTTCATCCATTTCTAATAACATTTTACACTGTCTTGCAATTTGTTTTAGATTACTGAAGAACATATAATTTTCGGATTCTTGTTGTTCACTCAAAACTCGTTTGACTAAATGTGATAAATCCTTTTCTGTTAATTTTACTATCTTACTCATGATTGTTTTGTATTTACGATTGAAAATGTTAATTGTCTCTTATAAGTATCTTTTTCCCCTGAAGTGTTCACTTGAATATCAACGAAATATTGATTTGGAATTTTGTCTCTCATATCGAATATGAAGTAATATTCATTTGGTGTTCTGTTCAATGGAGTCCAATCTTGTACCAATACTTCTGTGGTACCTTCGGTAACATAAACTCTATAGAACCCTGAAACGTCTAATAATAGTTGTTGACCAGTGTACGCTTTTTTGATTGTTACACCAACCTTACGAATGTCTGTATTAAGAATCTTTTCATTTTGAAGGATACCGTAGAAATCAAATCCGTAAATTTCAGGATCTTTAGATACAGAACCGATTTGAATACCTGAAGTATATGGTTGTAATGTGAATTGATTTGTTACATTAGGCACGGATTGTCCATTAATTGTAAGGCCAGACCATACATCATAAAATAAACATGGTGTTGGAGAATTAGAGAAACCATTCGGTACAGTTACTTCATAAACACCTTTAGTTTTTAGACAGGTGGTTAATGAAGCCATACCAGTGATGGCAACACCATTTCTATCTTCAATTCTTACAAAAGGGTCTGAATCTAAATTTGCAAAATCCCCGTTTTGATAAACGTATAAGAATAACTTATTTTCCTGATTTTTTAAGAATAGATTTCTATCGTCCGTAATTAAGTCATTGTAATTTGTTAATAGATATGGTTGATAAAATGTTTGAGTGTGTCTTGAAAAGAACGCAACACTATAACTTTCAGTTAGACCCGTAATATTTTCTATTTGAGGAAGATATGAAATACCCCAACCTGTAACACCAGTGATAGACCCATTTAATATACCGTTGATTTCATTGGTCATATCCATATTCAAATCTTCGTTTCCGAGTTCGAAATGTTGTCTTGCGACGATGGTCAAACCTGAATAGTTTACAACCCCTTCATTCTTATTGTTGTATATACCATTTTGAGACCATCCAGAGAGAGTTGTCGTTTGATACCAGTTAGATGGTCGTGTAGAATATGCACGACTGTCAACGTACGTTAAAGGGGAAATTCCACCATTCGCACTATTTTGAGCAATGTTAAAATCACTGTAGTCATATCCAACACCTTCATCCCATAACTGTGGGATACCAGTGTTTCCTGAAAATTTTGGAATTCTCCATAATATTAAGTCAAACGAGGTTGCTCTTCTTCTCTCGTTTGACATGAATGAATTTAATAATTCATTATCAAATGATGACGTGTTTGTCATTTGAAGAGTGTGTGTCATTGCTGAAGTACACCCTGTAGATATAACACCCGAACTTATGTTTTCTTCTAATAAAGATAAATCTAAATCAAAGATAAATCTTGTGAAACCAAAGTTTGGGACAATTAAATCCGAAGCACCAAAATTTAACTCTATAACAGGGTTTCTACCCGTGTTAACGAATGAGTTTGAAATGATGGTATTGTTTTTATTTATATAAGACCTTAAGATTGACATTTATCTTTTAACTAATAAATATCAATTAAGTCTAATATTTTTACTTAGAATTTTGTTGACAGCATTTTGAAGTTCGGCAAGTATTGATGTAACATTTGTTCCGTCTTGAGTGACTGGAACTGGAGGTAAACCTGGATATGCGTGGGTATGAGTTACTAAGAATCTTACAATTAAGCTAATCAGTTCTAAAAGTTCCTCTCCTCGGACCATACTTGAAGTTTTAGGTAATAGTTCATTTGCAAATTTTTCTGGACTTATACCATATAAAGTATCGTCAAAGTTAATCTTACCTTTACCCGGAATCTGTGAGTTATGTGACACTAAAAATAAAATATCACTACCTAATGCCCCATATGAAGATTCTTGATTGACGTATTTTTGTTGTGGAACTACTTTTTTTATAGGGGTTTTTGGGACTCCAACTTTACCTTTAGAGTAAATCAATCCAAATCCACCTTTTAACGCTGGGTTCAATTTAACACCCTTGTAAATGTCACTAATGTTACTAATTTCTGTAGAAGTTGCAGATGAACCTAATGATGTTGATGGATTCAATTTTGAATACATAATTGTGTTAGGTCTGTAATAAATTGGAAATTTATTTGCCGCGTTGTTATCGTTGAATAACCTCACGCCACTTTTGGTAACATCATTATCGTTGCAAGTTTTTATAAAGTTATTTATAAATTTGATTGTTTCTATTTTAGATAACAAAGTGAATGATTCTGTTGCAACTAATTTTTTAAGATTTTCTGAAATCTCACTATCAACTGTAATATTTTTTGAATTTACTGTAACATCAGGTTTTAACTGATACAAATAAACCGATCCCGTAAATTTGTCCTGAGTATTTTCAGGGTTTGTAAGCACCCACTCAATTAAGTATTTTGTTAATAAAATGTTTTCTTGTAGTTCATAATAAACTCTTGGTTCCAAATTTTGTAATGTCCCTTGAAACTTTGAAAGTTGGAGAAATCCCCTTTGTTGATTTGCAACAGGAATTACATTTGGTTGTAATTGTTCTCCTTTGAATTTACCAGCACGAATTAGGACCTCATCTTGTTTTACTATTACGTCGGCACTTCCTCTACCTAAAAGAGCGTTGTCACCTGGCTGTGGAAATACTCCCTTGTGAATTGCTTGGTCGGTGAAAGTTCCATTTTGGTTTTTTAATGGTTTGGGGTTTTTAATTTGCATACCCGTACCCGTGAATTTATTTCCACCGTAATAATATTCTTTGAAGGTTGCGGTCGGACTTGAAAAAGTGTTTTGAACGTAGTATTGGTTTTGGTATTGGAAATCTTTGTTTACATAAATTACCTGAACCAATTCGTCAACTTTTGGTACTGAATACACAAAGTATGGGAGTAATGCATTAAAAATAAATGGGTCTCTTGAAGTCCAAATATCTTTTTCTTCGTTCCAAGGGGGGTCGCTGATACTTTTTAATATGTCATCATAGTTGTCAATAAGTCGAACTCCTCTAATACGACCCAGCATCATTGGGTCTTCAGTATTCAATACCCTACATTGAAAAAATATTGAGTTATTTTCCATTTCTATCTTGGTAAACTTTTAATACTCTATTATACAACTCCTCAACACTGTCTAAATACAGTGTACTTTTGATGATAGATTCTTTGGTCGAATCAAAATCATAAGATAACAAATCTAAATACTCAACCAATTTTGTATTTGGTAAATCTTTCAGACTTGATTGGACATCTAAAATTTCCTTAAATTTTTCGTCTTTCATATTTATAATGTTTTTCCAACCCCAGGACCGACTGCGGTTACAATTTCAACCTTTCCGTTTTCTGCTTGTTCTTTATCATTTGCTTTATTTGTCGCTAAATTATACAGTAACATTAAATTTGGTGATCCATCAGGTAAAGTACCTGTTGGTATCGATAATTTTTGTAACAACTCAATAGCGTTTATACTAGCCCTTTCAGGAGAATAACCTGGTAATAAACTTGATAAGGCCAAAAGAGGTAATGGTATTTCAGTTATTAAAGGTACAAATCCAGATCCTGTTGGTGAAGGAACAGGAATTTGACCAACCAAATTTAAAATTAATGATATATTATCTAAAAGACTTTTACATCTTCGATAATCATTTATTAATTGAGAGACTATTAATACAAGTTGTGCTAATCTTAAAATTATTGCGTATTTTTTCAATAATTTTGACTTAGATATATCTCCAATGATTGCTGAAACTAAATTCACGATGTCCTTTTTAAGTATTTCATAAAGAACTTGTAAAAACTCAGCATTTATTTGAGAAATAACTTGAATTGCAAAAGTTTTGTATATTTTTAAGAAATCCTCTCCACTAGTAACAATGTTACTTGCTTGAGCACCAATATCGGCACCTTGATTTCCAAATGATGTTGTTTGATTTGTAGTTTCATTAACTTCTGTAACTGCTTGATTATAAGTGTATGTTGCGCCAGATTGTATTACAGACAAAAGTGTGTATAGTGGTAATAAATTCTTAGGAGTTAATACCGAAGCAGCAACCGCTAAAGGTATTTTTTTAATTACACTTTTATCTATCGATACTTTAACATTAAGATTTGAGGGTGCCGTTATAGACCACTCAGGATTGTCTGAAATTGAATCGATAATTTGCCCAAGAGTTTTAACTTGAGTCTCTACAGTATCCCCACTCAGAGTATCTCTAAAATCGATTAGTTCGTCAATTAATACTTGTGAATCTACAGGAAGTTTTATATTATCACAATCTTCAAATTCCATTATTCCATTTTGGATATTTGAAATTTCAACGTCAATATTTCTTAAATCTATTTCATTAAGTTCAAAAAAAGAGTCGTCAACACCATCCAATTCAGCAACTTTAGCAACCCCACTCACATCAATTTCTCTTCTATCATCAAAACACAAACCAAGTATTCTTTGGGTAATCAATGCAAATCGAGATTGGTTATTCAATTCACCAAATCCAACTTGAGAATTAATGTTAATCGCTCCTGAAATAATGTTCACGAGTTGTGATCCAATATCAACCGAATCCACCAATTTAATTGTGCTGTAATAATCGGAAATAAACTCTCCAACATTATTTGTTATATTACCAGAATTATCTTCTCTATCAATTAAAAATACTCTGTAATAATCACCAGTTACACCAAAACTATTGGTGTTAGTATATTGTAAATCAAATAGGTTTTGTCCCGATTTTCCTGTATAGTTTTTTCCATTTATTTGACTGAATGCCCTTCCAGCGTTATCGGAAGTCATCATATTAAATAATTGTTTATTCATTGGGAATGGTACAGGCCCACCGTACGGCCGAAATATTGAATCGGCAGACGGGTCTGGTTTTTCATAATAAATTTTACCAAAATTAGTTTCTGGAGACTGCTTTAAATTTGAAAAAAAATCTAAAGAATTAACCGGTATATATATCCCTTCTTGTTGGGGTCTTAATGGAATCGGCTGTGATGATAAACTGTCCGCACTTATACCATTGTATGTTTGTTCAACTGAACATCCAAGAACCTTTATAGTTTCTGTTTTTAAAATACCTGCAACTTTGGGTTCGATTTGAGCCGCGGCTTCTAATATTTTTGTTCTAAGATATCTTAAGGTTTCACTCCCATTACCTTGAGTTTGCCCCAAAAACCCCAATAGTTGGTCCATTGAGTTTGGAGGGTTTCTTTGAAATCTTTTTTGAAATTCACTTACTTTATCAAGTTGACTTGAAATTTGAGAAGTTGCTTCAGATGCGGAATTACCCAATTTACCTAATAAACTTTTTTCAGAAGTAGATACTTCTCTATAGGTTTTATAGGCATCAATTTTACTTTGAATCGATTGCTGAGTTGAATTTATATCTAAAGGCATATCTTATCTCATTTTATATGATTCCTCATCTTTGGAAACATCTTTTTCAATGAGATTCTGTATCAAATCATCGTCTAGATCGGCAAGAGAGAATGATTCCTCTTTGTTGTTGTTTGTTTTTTCCCAAATACTTGATTGTAGTTTTGATAGACTAATTTTTTTCTCAACACAATCGTTAACAATTTTTTGTTGTTTTTCGATTACAGGACCAATAGTAGTCATGTCGGATGGGTCTTTTAATAACGCCAACATTTTATTTTGAATTCTAATTGCAGTCTGTCTTTGCTCAACAAGTTCATTATAGATTTCTTGCATGAGTGATAATATAGAATCTTTGGTGAAATTAATTTCTTTTCTTTGAGGTCTCGGCATATCTATAAATACTTTTTTATCAGTTTTTGATTCTTGATTGAATTACTAAGTATAATTTTTTGAACCTTTTTATAGAACTACGTATTTCTTTGGTACTCAAATTAGTCATTTCTCTTAATGATAAAAGGATGACATTTTTGTTGAATTTATTATTATCCGTGCCTGAGAATATTGATTCGTAATTATCAAACAAATCAATTAGTGCATAACCTAACTTTTTTTCATTATCGTTTAGTTGTTCTGATTCGATGTAATCTTTTAACTCCTCCAAATATTTATTGATAACATAATCAGTTTCAATAATATCGTCATCTATTCGATAAGACATATCAGGTCTTTCTTCAAGACTTGATGAAATATCTTCATATGATATTTTTCTATTAGTTTCTTTTTGGTCTTTTATAATCTGTCCCATCAGATAATTTTTACAGATAGTACCAAAATAAGAATAAGCCTTTTTATTTTTATCTGGCTTAAACTTATCAACCTTAGTCATGAGAAAGGAATGAGTATCTGTATGAATTTCCTCAAAATTCATATCTTTACGATATAACTTATATCGTCGTATGATTGAGGAAATCATTTTATCTAAAGGCAATCTCAAAAATTGATTATATATTTTATTTTTTTCGTATGAAGATTCGGTGATTAGAAATTTTCTAACCGCCTCTTCTTCTCTTACATCAAAATAATTTTCTTTAACCGCCTTTCTACCTCGTTTTTTTGATAAAACATCCTCTGTTACAGCAGAGAGTGATTCTTGCATTAAGCATTATCTAATTGATATTTTATGGATCTATCGTCCGTGAAAAAATATTCTCTTTTTGCAGTTTGAATCCAAAACTTTACTTCGTCTTCAATCATTTTATCTCCGCCAAATTTATAGTTCCAAAAGATGGAACCTTCTCTAAGGTTGACGTGCTTATAGCCAAGTCTTGGTATTGTCATTATTGAGATTGAGTTGTATGTCAGTCTAAGTAAAAATTCATAAATAAATGTCAATTTAATTGATGGTTTGAAACCTCCAAAATCTTCGATAATTGATTTTTTGAATACAGACCCTGCAGTTTGAAAATTTTGATATTCTTGTAGGGTGTCATTAGTTAAAATACCCATTTCTTGTGAAAAGTTTGCCGCGAAAGTTGCCTCATTTGTAAATCCGGCAAATAATCCCTTCTCATCCGTTTCAACCACCACAGGTAAAAACATTTGAACCTCAGGGAATGATTCAACATACTTTTGTACATTTTTGAACCAAATTGAAGAATATTCGTCATCAAACTCAAAAAGAGAAACCCAAGTTCCCTTTGCGTTTTGGATTCCGTAATTTACTTGACTCGCATAACTTGGGTCTTTATCCCACAATAATTTTGTGACATTCAAATCACCAAAATCATAAGAATTTAGATGGTCAATTAAAGATTCTTCTTGTGTATGTACAATAACTAATTCTTCGAAACCAACTGTTTGATTTTTTAGAGATGAAATTGCCTTTTCAAAATATTCTTCAAAATCTTTTGCTTTGGAAGATTTTATGGGAAGTATTACTGATAGTGATAATGTATTATTCATATTATTCTTCTGTTTTGGAAATTTGATTTTCGAATGCATCCGCTCTAGCGGTTAAATAACCATCGAATAATGAAACGATAGATGATTCAAACGTTTGTTTATCCGTATATCTTTCAACGGTTTCCTTCATTTTTTCATAGATTTGTGGGTCAATATTATCTTCCAACCAATTTTGTGCATAATCCGCAACTAAATCAGGTAATAAAGTTTGGTCTGTTACCCAAATACCATTGTCTTCACTCATCCAATCAGGAGATAGGTTTGGAACTTTTCCAATAACTGGAACATTTGACTTCATAGATTCCAAAGGGAATGTTCCAAATCCACTGTGGTCATCAATCCAAACACTTAAGAAACAGTCTCTTAAAGAATTTGCAAACTCTTTTTCTGACAAACCTCTCAAATCTCTAAAAGTAAACCATCTGTATTGTGGAAACTTTAGATAAAATGTTTTAATTAGATTAATCGCATCACTTTGTTCTTTTGTGTGAACGCCAATGATTGGCATCGCAGGTGTTGTCTTAGGCGTGAATTCCTCACCAATTAGAGGGTCAATAGTATCAAATGATACTTGTCTCATAACCCTTTCAATATATTCTTTTTGTTTGCTCGAAGTCGTAATACATTTTAAGAATCCAAATTGATTCCATGTTTGACCTGGTTGTAAAGTTTCCAACATGTGAGCATATTGTTGAGTTAATACAATTTTAGCGCAAGGAAGTTGTTTTACTTGGTCCATAACAAACCCGAATACTTCAGGGATAACTAAAAAATCTTCAGGTGAAATTTCTAAATTTTGACCTTCGATTGCTCTGTGAGGTAATGACATATATTCTTCATTCAACCATGCGACAACACCTGCATAGTCAGATTTTTCGTGAAGTATAATTGGATTAAATCCATTGTCTTTTAATGTTTTCGCCATTTGATATATGAGTCTTACAGATGCCTTTGCATTACCTTTAGTATCTTGAACTAAAAAATATATTCTGGCTTGTTTTTCTCTTAGTATCGTAATGGATTGTTTTACTTTGTCTTGAAGTTGGTTTTCCATATTAATAATGATTGATAAGTTTTTTATTTAATAAACTATTAAACGCGATTTTGAATGGGATACTTACATTAGAGTTTGACTTCATACCAAGCTTTTCGTCTACGACTTCTTGCTCGGTAAGGACCGTGTCTAATAACATTTTAACCATTTCGAATTTAATAATATTAATTTTTGTTTCTGTTACTCCTGACTCTGAATCTTCACTGTCATCAGTTTGACTCATATCAAGATAGTTTTCAATTTCATCTAAGTCGATAAAATAATTTTCTCCTAATACTTGTATCATGTTATTTCTTGTATTTTTATTTTTAATTCCTTAAGACTTGAAATATTAAAATCGGATTCAATGTCTTCGTTATATGTTGTATTGAATTTAATCACCATTTTGTTTTTTGGATAATTCAATAATA
>Ga0315274_10016096_pt1 | contig 10574 bp, 5 predicted proteins | sample YL17G02_20_MG_FD_203700 | JGI IMG/M metagenome (GOLD analysis project Ga0315274, IMG submission 203700) | Sediment microbial communities from Yellowstone Lake, YNP, Wyoming, USA - YL17G02_20 | ecosystem: Environmental > Aquatic > Freshwater > Lake > Sediment | place: USA: Wyoming | collected...
CGATGAGACGCCGGATGAGATTCCCAACCGAACGCGCCGCCCGTTCCGCGGGATTCACCTTGATCGAAATGCTGATCGGCAGCCTGATCATGCTTGTCGTCGTCATCGGGGCGCTGTCCATCTACGTCAAGAGCAATAAGACCTCGGCCGATCAACAGCAACTCGCCCGACTCCAGCAGGATGTCCGGGCCTCGATGTATTACCTCGCCCGCGACGCCCGTATGGCCGGAGCCGGATTGCCCCCGAACTTCTACGCCTTCGCTTTGGAGGGCGCCGATAATGAGGATCAGGGCGGGGACGTCCAGCCGGACCGCCTCACCATCATGGGCAATATCGATGCTCCCTTCGCCCTGCCCATCCAGTCCTTAAGCAAAAGCGGGAAGAAAGTCATTTTGGAGGACTACAGTCTCGAACAATTCCCTTATCCGGACTCTTATTATCTCGGCAAAATCATCCTCGTCCTGCCCCGGCCGAGCTCGTCCTGTGTGGGAGGCGTTCTTCGGCAAATCACCGCCGTTGCTCATAAAAAAAGCGGGGGGTTTGAGGGATTTAGCTTTTCTCCCAGCGCTCCGTCGGGGATCAATCCCCCCAACGGCTTGAGTGATGTCTGCGCCGACGGGGAATTCGACGGCGGATCGGTCGGGATGGACGAAGTCCGGAGCTACTGGCTGGACGTCACCGGTTCCGTTTCAGGCTTGACGACGGGCGTGGATGGCTACATCGGGGGGGGGACGGGAGGGGTGCTCTATATGACTAAAAATGCCGTTCACTACCCTCTGGCTCAGAATATCGAGAATATCCAGTTCCAGTATAATGGGGATTTCGACGGCGACACCGGCGGGACGCTCGACGGATTCGCGAACTGGAACGCGGCGTGGACCGGGAACCAGCTAGCCCGGATCCGCCAGGTCCGGATCTGGGTCCTGGGCCGAACCCCGGACCGATTCGTGAGCGTGAAGGGGACGGCCGCCGGCGGGACGCATCTTTACCGGCGTCCGGCAATCGCCAATTCCCCCGCGGAAACGGCGGACGACAGGCATAGAAGATTCCTCCTGGAGTCGACGGCGAACGTCCGGAACATGTCCTTGGACTTGTACAATAGGAAGCGATGATGAAAAACTCCCATCGAAGACGCGAGAAGGGATCGGGGCTGATCATCGTCATCCTGATCGTCGCCCTCCTGATCGGGATCGGCGTCCCGCTCCTGACCCTGACGGGCATGAGCCCCAAAGTCTCGGGAAGCTTCCGCGATCACGAGGAGGCTTTCAACGCCGCCGAGTCGGGCTTCGACTCCGCCCGGCTGGCGATCGAGCAATATCTGGCCAACGGCCAGTGGTCGAGCTTCGAGGGGCATACCCTGACCCAGCCGACGGGAATCGCCCTCCCCCTCGACGCCCAGGGAAGCCCCAATGCCGCCTATTTCCGCCTCCGCACGGACACCGAGCTTCTTCAATCCTTCGACACGAACGGCGACGGAACGCCCGAAGTCGCGAACATTCTCTTTTTTCATCAGACGTTCGCCGCCGATCCTCAGGGCGGAATCGATGTCCGATACACCTACACGGTCTTTCTGATCGACGATGAGGCCGGCGGAGGGACCCCCGACTCGCGCGACGCGATCCTGGTTTCGATCGGGACGGTCCGGTCCGGCGCCAGGGTCCTAGACTCCGTTCGCCTGGAGATCGTCCTGGCTTTCCAAACCGGTGGCCCGAATCCCTGAGGAGCGAGAACGGCGATGCGATCTCGATAGGAAATCCAGACTAGTCGCGGGAGGGGAGGCCGTCTCACCCCCGGGCGCGGAATGGGGGTCCAAAAATCACCCCATTATCCTCCTTAAAGGGTGATTTCAGCCGGCGCCCGTTCCCCGCTATAATAGACCCGAATATCCCGATGATCTCGAGCAGGACACCGGCCGGCCTTCCCAAGATAAGAGGGGTTGGGGGCCCGAGGACGGAAAGACATGACTCCGGCAAGGAAAAGGACAACGGTCATGAGAAAGAAGATCTCTCTTCCCTTCTGCATCCTGATAGGGATCGGGGTCGTGTCCCTATTTGCCGGTAGGGTGACGTATAACGGAACCGTCATCGAAAGTTTCGACAACGCGGCGACGAAGGATCCCCGGAGCTCGGTCGTCGGCTGGGGGACCGGCAGCATCAAGCTCAACACGAAAACCGGAATATTCACCGCTTTCGCGTTCGCGTCCTATCCCGCCTGGAGCGACTGCGTCACGGCCAACGACTTCGACGGCGACGGCCGGCCGGATGTCATCGTCACGGGAAGCAAGTACTCCAATGTATTAGCCTTTGCCCGGAACATGGGCGGGTCCGGCCAGAACCGGACCTACGAAATCGCCCAGTGGATCGACGGCTGCACCGGATCGGGGGGTGTTCCGACCTTCGGATTCGATGGCGCCATCGACGCGTCGAGCTACGTCAGCCTGACCTCCGGCGACTACGACAACGACGGCGATATCGACTTTTTCTTCGTCGCCGGTGTCCGGAGTTCGCCCAGCAGCCTGAAAAGGATCTACCTCTACCGGAACCAGCGCGTCGAGACGAGCAGCCTGAGCTTCACCCGATACGACCGGACGTCCTCCTGGGCCTCTCTCCTCGGCGGGTTGGGCTGGACCTCGCCCAACATGGTCTCGCTGGACTTCGACAAGGACGGCGACGTCGACATCCTCTACGGCAACAACTCCGGTAATATCGTCATGATGACGAACATTTTAGCCGATGACTGGTGGGGCGACGAGAAATTCTTTGTCGATACCGAGAATCCCCTTGTTCAGACGGGCTGGACCGGCACCGGGATCCAAAGCCTGGCCGTCGGGGATTTCGACCACGATGAAGACTACGACATTGTCGTCGGAAGCTTGTCCTACAATACGCTCGAGCTCTTCAGGAACGACGGCGAGGATATTTTCGCCTCCGAAATCATTGAAACCTTCACCTCCGAGATGCTCCAAGGCGGCGTGGGCGTCGTCTTGAGCGACGACCTGGACAACGACAAGGAGCCCGAGCTTTTCGTCGGGGTGACCTACCCTAAAGGCACGACGACCCCGACCGCCCGGGAGGTTTATGTCTTCAACGGCCTCGTGGTCGCCGGTGACGGCCCCGGCGACTACACTCGAGATCTGGTCGGACAGTTGATTTTCGACGGCGCGATCGCGGGCTTCGGCGTGGCAAGCGGGTTCAATTTCGGCGCCCTCCTGGACTCCAACCATGACGGAAACATGGACATCATCGTCGGCGGCATGAATTTCGCCGCCGGCTCCTGCGGCCGCGTCGTCCTCGAGAACGCGTCCCAGGCGCTGTACACGCTGGTCGGCGAGGCTGTGTCCCAACCCGTGAACCCCGGCCTCCTGGGCTCCAAGGTCGTGACCCAAGTGGAGCTGAGCGAATTCACCATGGGCTTCATCGGGAGTAAAAACACGGGGCTCAAGATTGTTTTCTACATGTCCAACGACGGCGGAGCGACCTGGTACTTAGTCGCGGAATACAAAGACGCGGACCTCAAATATCAGGGAGGTTCCAAGAAAATCAGCTTCAAGACCTGGGGCAATGAACTGATCTTCAAGGCCGCGTTCTTCGCCGCCGAAGACGTGGACAAAAAGAAGCAGCCCATGGGCGGGTCCGTTGAGACGCCGCGCCTCGACTCCCTGAAAATCAAATACTATTATCAAGACTGGGGAGAATTTTCCCGAGATACGGTCGCCACGAGCACCTACAAGGACGCGGCGACCACGCACCGGCTGGTCGTCGCCGGATCGTTCTACTACCCGGGAGTGGAAGGCCGACTTCTCGCTTACGATACGTCCACGATGACCTTCGCCACGGACGCCTATTCGCTCAAGACGATCAGCGAGACGGACTTTACGGCGCCCGCCACCTCCTACCGGCGGATCATCCCGGCCGGCGTCGCCATCGCCTGGAACGCCGGGGACCTCCTCAAGAACCGCACCTCCAATTCGCGGACGATCTTCACCGCCATTCCCGTCGACGAGCACGACAAGAACGATGAGCGCCTGCAGCGCCTCGATTTCACCGTGGCCAACGCGTCCGCCCTGCACAAATTCCTCAAGGAAAAAAACAGAAAAACGTCGCCGCTCATCGAATTTCTCCGGGGCAAGGACCGGTCCTGGAAGCTGGGCGCCATCGACCATTCGACGCCGCTCATCGTCGGACCCCCGGCGGACAATCCCGACCTCAAGGGGACCGACTATGGGTCCTTCCGGGCGCAATGGATAACGCGGCCCAAGGTGGTTTTTGTCGGCGCCAACGACGGCATGCTCCACTGTTTCGACTTCAAAACGGGCGCTGAACTCTGGGGCTTCATCCCCCACAACCTGCTCGATAATCTAAAGAAAATGGCCAAGTGGGAAAAAAAGGCCGGCAGTTACACGTTCGTCTTCAATGAGAAACACACCACCTATTATCTGGATGGAAATCCGACCACGGCCGACGTCTTTATCGACGCCGACGGCAACGGAACCAAGGAGTGGCGGACCGTCCTCGTCTGCGGCCAGAGAAAGGGATCCGGCAAGAGCTCTAAAAAAGACGGAAGCAACTTCTACTTCGCCCTGGACGTCACCGATCCCGCCGACCCGCGGCCGCTCTGGGAATTTTCCAAGAAGAATATGGGTGAGACCTGGTCCTTGCCCGAGATCGGCAAAGTCAGGCGGAACGGCCTGGACGCCTGGGTGGCCTTCATGGGTTCCGGCTACAATTCCAAAGAGGATGAGGTTTTCGGCGTCGACGTGGAAACGGGCAAGGCTGTCTGGAGCATGGATATCGGGAAGATAGACTCCAAAACCAAAGTCAAAATCAAGAAGTCCGTCCCCGCGTCGCCGCGCCTGGTGGATATGGACCAGGACGGCTATGCGGACCGGATGTACATCGGCGACCTTTTCGGCCGGCTGTGGCGGACCAACCTGACCCCGGATCCGTGGACATCGACGGTCGTCTATACCGACAAGACCTTCTTGCCCATCCTGGGGCGGCCGGCGGTCTGGATCAATCGGGCGGCGGGCGAAACGGTTCCCCACCTCTACTTCGGCACGGGGGGCGACGACAGCGCGCCCGACGACGATCTGTATTCATTCATCGCCCTGATCGACGGTTCGACGCCTTCGATCGACTGGATCGTGGGGAACCGGAGCGACTTCAGCGGGCTGTCCAGTGATAAGGACATGGGGGATCTCGGAACGGGCGAAAGGGTCTGGGCCGACCCCGTGGTCTCGGACGATGTCGTATATTTCAGCACCTTCAAGGGCGATATCGAGTATATCGCGATCGATGAAACGGTCGACGAGCCCGGCCATCTCTATGCCCGGTATGTCGTAACTTCGGGCAGCCGACTGATCGGCAGTTCGTTGTTCGGGGGCACCCAGCCTTCTCTGGTCCTTACGACCAAGTCCCGCCAAGCCGTCGTCATGGGGGATCTGAAGGAACCGACGCCGGGACAGAAAGAGCGGGACGTGTACATCCAGGAGGTGGACTCCACCCTGCAGGCCCTCACTCGGGGCGGGACGACACCCAAAGAGCCGGAATCGCTCATCAAACTGATCATCAAGTCCTGGCGGGAGATTTTCCAGATCATCCGCTGACGTCCTCTTCCCGTTCCGGGAAGGTTCAACCGGGGGGGAGTCGAATTCACCCCGGTTTTCACCCCTTGGGATGATTGAAGGGCTCCTCCCTGGGTCTTAGAGTGGGGAAGAAGGAGCCGAAGACCCATGGTGAATGCTTCGCCTGGCCAAGCCGGAATTCCCGGCCCTCGGCCCGTCGCGGGAACGGACGGCGACGCCAAAATCCTGAATACCGTCCGGGAGATCTGCGCGGCCTTGGTCCGGGCCGTGGCCGCGTCGAAAATATTTCCCGCGCACCACGATTCCGTCACCGTCCTCCGCAAGGTCGTCTGTGCCCGTCTCCGGGATTTTTTAGACCGGTATGGGGATTTCGAGATCGAGATCAAGCAGAGCGCGTTCCTGTACCGGGACGAGGTCGTCCACCACGAGGACAATCCGCTCCGCAGCCTGCCCTATTTTTTACATAAGGACGGGATGCAGAAACTGGCGTTCATCCGGGGGCTGACCGATGAAGAGTTCGCGGATTTCCTGGATGTCGTCCGGTCCGTCTCGCTTCTGCCCATGGACGTGGGCGACATCGTGGACGCTCTCTGGCAGAAGGACTATGAGCATATCCGTTATGTCTCTCCCGACGAATTCATCGAAGCCAAACTCTCGGGCGATGAGACCGCGCCGCGCGATTTCGAGGTCGCGCCGGAGCGTCTTTATGAAGGCCGAATCGAATTCACCCCCGAGGACGCGGAGGACATTTTCCGGAAAAGCATGGACCTGGCTCGAAAGAAATCCCCGGAAACAGGGGATCCCGAGGGCTTCGTCGAACCGCTGAGCGAAAGCGACGTCCAGTTCCTGGAGGCCATGATCGAGGCCGATCGACATGCCTCTCCCGAGAAAAGCTTTCCGGATTTGATGTTCGAACTTCTCCATTTGGAAGACCGACCCGAGGCGTTCGCCCGGATCCTGGCCTATTTGGACCATGATCACCAAGAACGCCTGGCCAAAGGCGCGTTCACCCAGGTCGTCCTGCTTATAAGCCGCATCGGCGAGCTCCGGGATTTGCTGGCCGCCGCCTCTCCCGTCCGGGCCGAAAAGATCGAGGGTTTCTTCCAAGGGGTCCGTTCCGGCGCTCGCCTGGAAACGATCCGGGACGTCGCCTTGGCCGGCCGGATCGGCAACTTCAAGTCGTTCTTCGAATATCTCCGGTTCCTCGGCCCGATCGCTCTTCCCCTGGGAGCGGAGCTCTATGATCGGGTCCGGGTGGGCCAATTTCAAGCCGAAGCGGCCGGATTTTTTGAGGACATGGCCGACCGGGATTTCGCCCGGTTCATCAGTCAGGGGCGCGAGGACCGTCCGGATTTCAATAAAGCCGCCGTCGAGCTCTGCGGCCGGAAACTCGATCCCGCGGGGATCCCGTTCCTTGTCAACGTCGCCGGCTGGAAGGACACCGAAGGGAAACTCAAAGCCATCCAGGTCCTGGGGAAGTTTCCGGACGCCCGGGCGAGGTCTCGCTTAATGGACTTCCTGGAGGATCCGGACGAAGACCTTCGCCTCGCGGCCCTCAAGGCCTTGCCGGTCGGAAACGATCCTGAGTTGGCCGGACGGTTGAGCGCGATCGCCGCGGCCAAGATTTTCCGGTCGAAGTCTAAGGAGGAGAAAACGGCGGTGTTGAATGCTTTGGCGAAAATCGGAACGGACGACGCCTGCGCCGTCCTCCGCCGGCTCATCAGGAAGCGGGGACTCTTCGGCCGTTCCAAGACGCTCGAAACCCGTCTGGCCGCCGTCCAAGCCCTCGAACGGATGGCCACGCCTTCCGCCGTCGAAACATTGCGGAGCGGCCGGCGCCTCCGGCCGGGGCGCCTCCGGATCGAGATCCGGGCCGCCTTGAGACGGCTTTCCGCGGGCTTGGGATGAGAGCGAGGACGGCATGACCGCGATCCAAGAAGAGAAAATCCTCGAGCTGAAATATAAGACGGCCTTGGAGATTCTCACCCATCTCCACATCGTCCTGAAGCTGATCATGGTCTATGAACCCAACAACCTCGGCTTCGTCGGACGGCTGCGCGACTTCGGCGCCGCGCTGCATGAAGGGTTCCAGACCGAGACCGAGATCCGGATCCAGATCCGTCAGGACGCTTTCTACGTCAACAAGATCCGGCTGAAATTCAACGTCGCCAATTTCTTCGTCTATAAATCCGTCCTGGAAGAGTTTCTTTCCCGGCAGATCGGGACGGTGACTTTTTCCGCCGGGGTGGACGATAATGAGCTCGGCCGGTTCATCGCCTATCTGGCCCGACGGGACAAGTCCCGGGGATACGGTTTCGAACGGCTGGCCGAGGATTTCGAGGCCGCCGGCTGCCCGAAGATCCGGTTTGAGAAAATGCCGGAGGAGCAGCACGCCGAAGTCTCGGAAAAAAGCGCGATTCCGATCTATATCCTAGGCGTCTATCATCTCAAGGACTTGTTCGAGAGCGAAAAACGGTCGATGCACCTCCACTTGACCCGGCGGTGGATCCAGTCGCTCATCAATCATCTCATGTCCCACGAATCTTTCCTGATCGGGCTGACCAACATCAAGAATTTCCAGGAATATACCCTCAATCATTCGGTCAATGTCTGCATCCTGTCCTTGGCCCTCGGCCGTCACCTGGGATTGTCCCGCCCCGACCTGATCGAGCTGGGCATCAGCGCCTGCCTTCACGACGTCGGGAAATTCGAAGTCCCCAACGAAGTCCTGGACAAGCCCGGCAAACTCACGCCGGAAGAACGGGCGGTCATGGAACGGCATCCCCACTTCGGGGCGGGGAAGCTCGCCGGGCGCCGGAAAACCGAGGAGATTCCCCTGGCCGCGATCCAGGTCGCCCTGGAGCATCACATCAAACCCGCCTTGGGGGGATATCCGAAGTATTTGCGCCGGAAGCAGGTGAGCCTGTTCAGCAAGATCGTGAAAGTCATCGATTACTACGATGCGATCACGACCAAACGGGTTTATCGACCCAAAACGTTCACGCCCGAGGAAGCCCTCCGGCTCATGCAGAAGGTTTGCGAGGACGAGTTTGATCCCCTGATCTTCAAAGCGTTCGCCCGGATGATGGGCGTCTACCCCGTCGGGACGCTCGCGGCCTTGAACAGCGGGGAAGTGGGGGTCGTGATCGAGAACAATCCCCTGCCGTCTTTTACCTACCGGCCTCTTCTCAAACTCATCGCCGATGCCCAAGGCCGGAAATATGACGGGCCGGTCGTCGACCTCGCGGAAACGGATCCCCGAACGAAGATGTTCAGGCGGACAATCGTCAAGACGCTCGACCCGGAAAAATACCATATCCCGGTCGCGGATGTTCTGATCGCCCGGGTCCACTGACCGGATTCAGCGGGAACCGGTCCGAGGGACGATCTTCCAGCGGACCCCGTCCTTGGTGTCTTCCACGACGACGCCCGCATCCAGAAGCTCCTTCCGGAGCCGGTCGGCCAGAGGCCAGTTTTTATCTTTTCGCGCCTGTTCCCGCTCTTCGACCTTATGGCGGAGGTCCTCGGAAAGCGCCTCGTCCCGCCTCTCCGGAAGGACGGCCAGGATTTCGTCCGCCGAAAAGACGAAGGCCGCGAGGTCTCGGGCATCGTCGGCGCCGAGGCGATCGTCCTTGATCAGCGTGTTGGCCCCGCGGATGAGATCGAAGAGAGCGGTCAGGGCGACCGAAATATTGAGGTCGTCGCCGAGGCCTTCGAGGAATCCGGCCTTGGCCGTATCGAGGAGAGACGCCGCCGCTCCGGTCCGGCCGGCGGGGAAGGGGCGTTTCTCGAGCTCGAAAACAAAATCCCGAATCCTTTGGAGGGCGGCGGCGGACTGCTCGAGGGCTTCGGCGGTGAAGTTGAGGACTCTCCGATAATGCGTCGAGATCAGGAAATAGCGGAGAACGAGAGGGTCGAGGCCCCGCTTATCGACGAGGTCGCGGAGAGCGTGGACGTTCCCCTTCGATTTGGACATCTTCTCGCCGTCGACGATGAGATGGTGGCAGTGGAGCCAAGTGCGGACGAACGGCCGGCCGTAATAGGCTTCGGACTGGGCGATTTCGTTTTCGTGGTGGGGGAAGATATTGTCTACGCCGCCGCAATGGATGTCGAAGGTCGGCCCGAGATATTTGGCGCTCATGGCCGAGCATTCGATGTGCCAGCCCGGCCGGCCGCGCCCGATCGGGGTCTCCCAGGCGGGTTCTTCCGGCTTGGCCGCTTTCCAGAGGGCGAAGTCCCGGGCGCTGTCCTTCTCGTATTCGTCCGCTTCGAGGCGCGCCCCCACGCGCTCGGTCGTCCGGAGGTCCTCGGGCTTGATCTTCGAAAGTTTCCCGTATTCCGGAAAGCGGGCGATGCTGAAATAGACCGAACCGTCCTTGACGTAGGCGAATCCTTTTTCGAGAAGCCCTTGGATGATTTCGACCATTTCCGGGATGAAAGCCGTGGCCCGGGGATAATGGTCGGCCGGCGCGATCCGGAGTAAATTGAGGCCGTCGAAAAACGATCGGATGAAGGGCGCGGTGTATTCCTCCAGGCCGATTCCGCGGGCGTTAGCGCCGCGGATTGTCTTATCGTCCACGTCGGTGATGTTCATGACGTGGAGGACGTTCATCCCCGCATACCGGAGGAATCTCTTGAGAAGATCCTCGAACACATAGGCCCGATAATTCCCGATGTGGGGCTCGTCATAGACCGTCGGTCCACAGGTATAGAGCTTGACCGAGCCGGGGGAGAGGGGGACGAACGGTTCCTGGCGGCCGCTGAGGGTATTGAAGAAAGCGATCATACCGACTTATTATAAGGCATTCTGACCGTATAACAGTTTGTTTTTTCGAACTGAATTCGCGCGCGGAGAGCCTCCAAGCGTCCGCGGACGGCCGGAACGTGATGAGGGTTTGCCGCCCCGCAGACGCTCTTCGAGGCTCCCGGCTTCGGACGCCGAGGTTTCAGAGACCATCGAGGCCGACTTGAGGCCTCCGAGCTGGTAAAA
>Ga0315274_10016097_pt1 | contig 10574 bp, 8 predicted proteins | sample YL17G02_20_MG_FD_203700 | JGI IMG/M metagenome (GOLD analysis project Ga0315274, IMG submission 203700) | Sediment microbial communities from Yellowstone Lake, YNP, Wyoming, USA - YL17G02_20 | ecosystem: Environmental > Aquatic > Freshwater > Lake > Sediment | place: USA: Wyoming | collected...
CCCCCGCCTCCCACTCGGTCACTCGTCGCTCACCAGCAGCAGCCCCGAGTCCTTCCCGCCCTCTTCCTCTCCGTTCCTCTTTTTCCTCTTCTCGATGGCCTCTCGGACCTTCTTGGCGTTGAAACTGATCATCTCGGCCAGCTCCTCCTCCTTCCGGGAGGCAGAGGCCCTTTCTCTCTTGGCCGCCTCGAGTGCCGCGGCCTTCTCCCCGGCGACAATGGCGAAGAGTTTTTCGCGGAGCTTGCCGGCCTCCAAACGCATCGCGGCGTCGAGGCGCTTCGCGAAGGACGTGGACTGCAAGGCGAGGGACACGCGGGAGCGAACAATCTCTTCGAGGCGGGTGGCGACGGAGAGGACTTGGCCCTCTGTCGGAGGAGGAGGAGGAGGAGGTGAGCGTTTTTGTCGCCGGTCGAGGTCGCCTCCATCGTCGTCGCTCCTGCTCCTGCTTCGACTCCGCCCTCTTCTTCTTCGCCGCCCGTGATCAGATGGGTCGCTGCTGTCATCGTCTTCTTGCCTCCAACGCCTCACGCGAGAGGGCATCTCGAACAGCGAAAAGTGCGAACGAGCGGGACGACCAGGAAAGGGAGAGAGAGCGAGAGAGCAGCAAGCAATGAAACCTAAGTGCATTTTTTTTCCGTTTCCATATTCTCTTTTGCCTTTGCTCTTCGAGCAAAGCAGGAAGAAGAACCCAAACGAACCACTCGAACGAATCAAATGAGGAAGCCGCAGCCGCCAGGGAGGCCAGCCGGCGGCGGCTTCGGCGTTCCAGGAACGCGGACGACGCATTCGCAGCTGTTGACGGTGCTCTCGTTCCTGGCGTGCCTCTACGTGGCTGGGAGGTGAGGGAGAGAGGCAGAGAGAAGGAGAGAGAGGCGACTGACGATGGGCGTCGACTGAGCGCCTCGATTGGTTTTTCCATCCGTTGCTTTCTTCAGTCTCTCGTGCGCTCACCTCTCTCTTCTCACTCCCTCTCTCTTTCCTCCGATTTTGACCACTCATGCGCTCACGATAACAAACAGGCTGTATTCCATCAACCGGGAGCTGTCCTTCACGGTACGTGATGCTGAAGAGCTTTGCCTTTATTTGTCTTCAGTGGTCGATGGGCACGAAGGTGTCGAGAACCAATCTCGACCGACTTTTCTCATTTTCTTTTTGCGTTTCGTCCTCCTTCTGTGTCGCGCTGCTGCCCGCAATTACTGCCCCACGACCTGCTCTGACGTTGTGTAACGTTCGATGGGGGGAGAGGGGGGGGGGGGAGGAGCTAAGAAACCAATGGCTCGCTCGAGGATGGTGTGTCCCTCTTTTGAATAATTTCCACTCACCTCTTTCTCCGACCTCGACCTCTGCCCCCCTCTCTCTCCCATTCTTTTCTCCACGCCACCAGCGCCGGGAACTCGCCCTCGCCACGGCCCGGTCAGGCGGCAGGAGGGAGGGGCCCGGCGGCGGCGCAGCAGCATTGACGGCGGCGACAGCAGCAGCGGCAGGAGGCGGAGGCGCGTCCTCTGCGAGGGGCGCCCCGGCCTCCCCCTCCTCGTCCTCGTTCTCGGCGCCGCTGCTGCTCGAGGACAAGGACTCGGCGGGCGTGCTCCACTACTCCACGCGGCCGCCCCAGCCCGGAAAAAAGCCCGTGGCTCCCCTCGCAGGTCCCAGACTGGGCTCGGAGGCCGACACCGCGGCGGGCACCCCGGAGAGGGACTTCGAGCCGCGCGATGACTCGCTGCTGGGCCAGCTCGACGGCGTCTCCGGCGCCGGCGAGGTGAGGGGCTGGGCGTGCGTGCGAGGGGATCCCGCCGCTGCCCCGCTTCCGGTGTTCCTCTACGTCGACGGCGTCCGCGTCGGGGAGGTCTCAGCGGGAGAGGAGACGCCGCACGAGATAGTCCACCGCCTCTGCGGCAGGGACGCCGACGCCGCTTCCTCGGCCGCCGCGAAAAAGGGAGGAGGGAGTGATAGCGGCTCCGTCTCCTCCTCCCCCGCCGTCCTCGGCGTCGGGTTCAGCTTCGCGCTCCCGCCCCTGCCCCAGGGCAGGCACGAGCTCCGCGCCTTCCTCGGCGACCCGCGCCGCCGCGGCAAGCAGGAGCTCTCGCAGAGCCCGCTCCCCTTCGTCGAGACCGCGGCGCAGCCCGCCGCCGCCGCGGCGCTAGCCCGCAAGGACGCCATCATCCGGGTCCGGAACGCGCAGATCTCGGCGCTGTGGGACGAGCTGCACACGCGGCAGCCGTGGAGGAACGCGCTGGGAGGGGACGGCCCGCCGATTTCGCTGACCTTTGACGACGGCAACTCGACGTCCTCCTCCTCGTCCGCGGCGGCGGCCCGAGACGCGAAGAAGAAGCGCCTCGTCGCCGTGCTGGGAATCAACACGGGCATCTCCGCCCGCGCCCGCCGCGACGACCTACGCCGCACCTGGGTCCCCAGCACGCGCGAGGGCCTCAAAGCGTACGAGACCGACCTCGGCGTCGTCATCCGCTTCGTCGTCGGCCGCAGCGCCTCGGCCGACGACCCGGACGAGGTCCGCCTCCGCGCCGAGGCGGAGGAGTTTGGCGACGTCGTGCGCCTCGATATGGTCGACACCTACGCGGACCTGAGCATGAAGACGCTGACCATGTTCAGCGTGCTCCCGGAGATGTGGGACGCCTCGTTCTACTTCAAGATCGACGACGACGTCGCGGTCAACGTGCCGGCGCTCGCCGACTACCTCGCGCAGCGCGCGGGGCAGGGCAACCTGTACCTCGGCTGCATGAAGTCGGGGCAGGTGCTGACCGACCGCCGCTACAAGTGGTTCGAGCCCGAGCACTGGCGCTTCGGCGACGCGGCGACGGCCGAGGGCGCGATCAACTACCCGCGCCACGCCTCGGGGCAGGTCTACGGCCTCGCCGCGCCCGTCGCGAGGTACATCGGCCGCTCCGCGCCGGTGCTCCACAGGTTCGCGAACGAGGACGTCGGGCTGGGCGCGTGGCTGCTGGGCCTGGACGTGAAGCACGTCGACGAGCGCAGGCTGTGCTGCGACTCGGCCGAGCGCTGCGGCGCGCAGACGGCGCCCTCGAACGTGTGCCTCTCGTACTACGAGCACCAGTGCGCGGGGATCTGCTCGCCCGAGAAGCGGCTGGTGCCCATCTTCCGGAGCTGCCTCGACGACCCCCTGGCGAAGAGGCCCGCGGACCTGGGGGCGGGCGTGAGCGACTGGGACGAGGGGATGGGGCTCGGGGCGGGAGGCGGGGCGGCGGACGACGGCGACGACGACGAGGACGGCGGGGGGGGCGGCGGCGGCGGCGACGGCGACGGCGACGGCGACGGGGGGAGGAAGAGAAAGTGACGCCACTTTCTTTTTCTCTCCCCGAAGGTGCTCGCTCCGCGGCGAGTCGACACCTTTCCAGCAACGAACTGAAACAAAACGAGGGGACCAAAACATGATTTTTTCTCTATTTGACACACTCTCAGGCTCTTGAAATCGTTGGAACAACTTGGAAACCCGATTTCTTTTTTCGTTTCAAAATGGCAAACTCTTCTGCGCGTGCGAGAGACAACGGAAAAATAACTCCACCTAGTCCGCCTTTTCCCCGCGCAGCATCGCCGCGACCCTGCCGGTCACGCCCCCCGCGCCTTGAGCCTCTCCCCCGCTTCCACGTCCATTCCCGCTTCCGCCTTTTCCAACGCCGGCGAGCCTCATCGCCAGCGAGGTCGAGCTCCCAAGCCCGCGGCGCAGCAGGCGCGGCATCGTCGGCGCCGGCACGGCGAGCGCGCCGCCGCCGACGCTGAGCGTCCTCCAGCGGTCGCAGTGTTTCGTGATCTTCCCCTGAGCGTCGAGCTCGAGCTGAGTGTCGACGGCGAGCGTGATCGTGGTGAGCGAGAACGGCAGCGAGAAGCTCTGCGTGTTGCGGAACTCGACGAGGACCTTGCCCGGGAGGGAAGTGGTTTTGACCTCGAAGAGCTTGGGTTGTTGGCCCTCATTCTGCCCCCCGGAGGAGGCGACGGGGACGACGGAGACCTGGGGGAAGAAACCGAGGGCCGCGAACTGGACGAGGATGTCTGCGTTCGAAGGAGGGAGGGGAAAAGGAGGGGAAAACGAAAACGAAATGATGAGAGGTTTTTCGGCCGAGCGAGACGAAAGAAAAAAAAGGAAAAACGAGGACTCTGTCCTGAGCGTACCCGGGTGCCCCTTCACGGAAACGGCCCCGTCGTCGAACGTCGCATCCTCGAAGTAGCGGCGCTGAAGGATCGCACGCACATTTTCGTGCTCCGAGTAGAGCGCGGTGGCGTCGGCGACTGCGGCCGAGGCGAGGTCGTCGAGAGAGGACATGGTTGAGGCGAGAAGGGAAAGAGAGAGAGAGAGAGAGATGAAGAGTGAGTCCCGTGCGGGCGGCGACTTGCTCGCGTTCACTGTCTTTTTTTTCGAAGCACTCGATCCATCGGCGATTGCTCAGACTCGCTCCCTCTTTCCCCAGGGCTCCTTCTCCTCTTCCTCGCTTAATCTCAAGCACCTCTTTCCATCGCTGCCACAACTTTGCATTGCTCCGGCCGTCCCGCGAAGAAGCAAACACCAAAACGTTCAAAAACACGTCCAAAAATGACGCGCCGATTCTCCGCCGTCGCTCTCTGCCTCTCCCTCTTTGCCGCCGCCCTCGGCGCGGGATCCTCCTTTGCCGCCGCGTCGGCCGTGCGCGACCTCTCCGACGACACCTTCGAGCACCTCACCCAGGCCTCGACCGGCCAGACCACGGGGACATGGCTCGTCGCCTTCGCGCCCGGGGGGGCCACGGGCGCGCTTCGCGCGGCGCTCAACGCCGTGTCGGCGGCCAGCTCGAGGGCCGTCGTCGCGGCGAGCGTCGACACGCTCGCTGCGCCAGCGACCGCGGCGCGCTTCCTCGGGGAGGAGGTCGCGGCTCGGCAGAAGAGGGCCGTGGTTCTCTTCAGAGACAGGCTGATGTACGAGTACGCCGGGTCTCTGGCGCCGCACGAGGGCCAGGCCGACGAGCTCCTGGCCTTCGCGACGAGTCCTCCTTCGGAGGGCAAGGCCGTGCCGCGACCGGCGTCGGCGCTCGACACCGCCGTTCGCGCCGCGAGGGAAGCTCTCGCGCCCCTCTCGGCCAGGTTCGAGGAGGTCTTTTCTGACACGATCTCCCCGGCCGTCGAGCCCCTCCTGTCCAGGGTCCGCCCGCACCTCGAGGCGATTCTCGAGAAGGCCGGGGTCAGCGGGTCCTCGGCCGCCGTGGGCGCGCTCAGCGCCGCGCTCGCGGCGGCCGTCGCCGTCGCGCTCGCCGGGAAGAAGGCCGCTGTTTCTGGCAGCGGAAGAGGCCGCCCGTCTTCTTCCGCCGAGAAGCGCTCCGCCGCCACCAGGCAGAGCGCAAGGCGCTCGACGACGAAGCGAGCGTAGGGTGGAGAGAAAGAGAGAGAGAACATTTTTTTTTATTTTGTAAGTGGCCGGAACTCGAGACGAAAAAAGGCTCGAAAAAGAAAAGAGGGGGCGCGAAGTTTTTTTTTTCTTTTTTTTTTTTCTCTGCACTTCTCCCGATCGAAGTCAAGCGTCGCCGCGATGCCTCGCACCGAGCACCTCCTGCTCGCCGGCTCCACGTCCCAGGGGCTCTTGCCTCCGGCTCTGGCTGCAGCCATGTGTCGCGCTCTGCCGACAGGTGAAAAGAGGGAGAGAGAGAAACAGAAGAGATGAAAAGTTTCGCTTTCGTTCTCGATTTTTTTTGAACGAACGAGGTTCAAACTGCTTCCTCCTCTTCCCTCTCTCTCTCTCTCTCTCTCTCTCTCTCTCTCTCTCTCTCTCTCTCTCTCTCCTCTGCTCTCTCCTACCCTCATTCGCAGTCGAGTCCGCCCTCATCGACGGCCTCGCCGACTTCCACCTCCCGGGCGACGACACCGAAAACTTCGAGGCATCCGACCTGGCAGTCGGCGCCCTGCTGGCAGCGGTGGCCTCGACCTGCGCACCCCGCCTCGCGCTCGGCTCGGAGCTACTTCTGAGGCAGGGTGCCTCCTCTGCCTCCGCCTCCTCCTCCTCCCTCGCGCCGCTCCCCACGGGCATCCCGGAGATCGACGCCCTGCTCCGCCCGCGCGCGGGGCTCCCGCGGGGCGGGCTGCTCACCGAGGTCTACGGCGGGCCGTCCTCGGGGAAGACCCAGCTCGCGCTCGCGGCGGCGGCGACCGCGGCGGCCTCTCGCGGGAGGGTGCTGTGGCTCGACGCCTGCTCCGGAGGAGGAGGAGGAGGAGGAGGACGAAATGGCGGCACCGAGTGGGCGAGCCCTTTCCCCGCGAGGAGGCTGGCGACGCTCGTCGCCGCGGCGGCCGGACTCGCCCCTCCGCCGCTCCCGCTCCCTCCCGCTTCTCCCTCTTCCTCGTCGGCTCCCGGTTTTTCTCTTCCGGCAGCGCTCGAGGCGGCGCTCGAGCGCGTCGTGGTCGTGCCCGTCTCTCGCATCTCCGAGGCCGCTGCGGCGCTCGACCTGGCCGTGGTCGCCGCGGGGAGGGCACGGCAGGAGCGGGGGGGGCGGCGAGGCGGCCCCTCCCGCTCCCCTCCCGCCTCATCCTTCGACCTCATCATCCTCGACTCGGCCGCCTCCCTCTTCGGTCCCGTCCTCGGAGGCGGAGGCGGAGGCGCGTCGGGCTCGTCGGGAGCGGGCCACGCGGCGATGGTCTCGTTCGTCCGGTCGCTCAAGGCCGCCGCGGCCGCGCTCGGCGCCGCGGCACTCGTCACCAACCACGAGCGCTCCCCGTCGCGGGCGCTCCTCGCTTCCGCTTCTCGCTCCTCGGCGTCTCCGGTCCCGCCTCCTAATCCGGCCCTCGGGGAGGCGTGGAGGCCGCAGGCGACACTCAGGCTGCGGCTGGCCGTCCCGAGGGGCGACAACCCCCTCGCCGGCGGGGGGGGCGCGGGGAGGGGAGTGGGCGGGGCGAGCGCCTCCGCGAGGACGGCGCAGCTGGTCAAGGGAGGGGCGGGGGGAGCCTGGAGCGCGCCGACTCGCTGGGCCCTGCCGCTCTCTGGGGGGGGCGGGGAGAGATGAGAGGCGCTTCCGAGCCGCGTCGGAAAGCAGACTCGCAGCAGCGCTTTGGAACGGAGAGAAAACTTGAGAGTGCGTGTAAAAAAGAACTGGAATTCGAAACTGACAAAATGTTTTTTTTTCTCCCCCAGAACGGAAAAAAACCCTCCCCCCCCTCTCTCTTGTTCCCTCTTCCTCTCTCAACAAAAAACAAAAGGACGAAACGTTCTCACTCCGCGTCCGCGACCTTGGCCAGCCTCTGCAGCCTGTTCAGCAGCGCGTCCCCGGCCTTGAGCAGCTCGCGGTACTCCGCGGCCTTGGGCTCCGCCCGCGCCGTCGTCACGACGCGGCTCACGGCGTCAACGCGCGCGGCTACCGCGCCCGAGGCGACCAGGTCGGCGAGCTCCTCATCGAGGAAGGCCGGCCGCACGCCGAAGGCGGCCGCCATCGCGTCGAGCTCCACCGACTTGTACGACTCGAGGAACTGCGAGTAGGCCACGCGGCGCATCTCGCGGACCCAGTGCCGCGCGTGCGGGCCGAGCAGCCTGTCGGCGGCGACGCGGCGCGCGACGGCCGCCAGCGAGGCCAGCCAGGGGCCGTACCGGCAGCCGTGCAGGTCCTCGAGCAGCGACGCCAGCGGCGCGTCCCTGCGCGTGAGCGCGAGCACCTCGGGCGAGTCCACGACCTTGGCCTTGAGGTCCGGCCTCGCGAGCGTCGCGGCGCCCGCGACCGCCGCGTAGAAGACGACCCTGTCGTAGGGGAAGAGCTCCGTCGCGGAGAAGGTCGCCACCGCGTCGACCAGCAGCGCCGCGGCCGCGGGAAGGTCCCGCCGGGCGAGCGCGGCGCAGGCCTTGTAGACCTTGAGGCGGTTCTTGCGCTCCCAGTCGCCGCCCTGCTCGCAGAGCGCGTCGGCCTGGGCGAGGCCGGCACGGACGGCGCGCCAGTCGCCGAGGGCCATGTCCAGCCTGACCAGCGCGAGCGCGGCGTCGAGCTTGGGACCGGCCCCCGAGGTCCTGCCCGAGGCGTCCTCGAAGGCCGCGGCCGCGGCGGCGCGGTCGCCGACGTCGCAGAGGAAGTTGGCCCTCGCCAGCGACGCGTCCCTGACCTCGACGTCGCCGGCGTTCTCCCTGGCGTCCTCGATCGCCGCGTCCATTTCGGAGATTTTTTTCTCGATGTTGGCGCGCATGGAGGCGACCTTGGCCTGGTCAGGCTGCCAGCCGAGGTCGGCGCAGGTGATCTCGTAGAGCGGGGCGGCGTCTGAGAGTTTTTGCGAGGGCATATTTTTTGGAAGAGAGGTCGGGGGTGAGAGAAAGGTTCGATGGATTGAGAGAGGAACGAAAACGAACCATCATCATCATCTCTTTCTCAACAGCTCTCCCTTCGCCAACCAATACTCACCGTGAGCAAAGACCAGCTCGAGGATCTCGGCTTGAAGCTTAGCCTTCTCCTTGGCGTCCAGGGAGGCGTTCTTGTAGCCGTAGCGCTGTTGAAAGTTTTGAAGAGAGAGGAAGGTTGAGAGGCATCGATCGATCGATTCCATCGCGCCGCCCATCGTTTGCTTTCGCTTTGCCGCGTTCCTCGCGCTCGCTCTCTTTCTCTCTCCCTCAAAGGCTCAATTTACCTTGTCTGCGAGCTCGAGCTTAAAGTCCTGCTTCTCCTCCTCGGCGGCCGGGGCCGTCGCGGTGGTGGCGGGCTCGCCGTCGGCGCGGGCCATCTCGGTGTCTGTCATCTTGTCGAACGATGGTTTGACGTTCTCTTCTTGCTTTCTATGCTCGCGTTGCTGCTGCTGTAAGAGCCTGCGTTGAGTGCGATGGGACGAGGATGAGAGCAGGCTGCGGCACTCTCAAACCGCGAAAAAAAGAGCGAGACGAAGCGAAGCGAAGAAGGAAAAGCGGTAAAGTTTGTTGTTGTGCTTCTTTCTTTTCTCTCTTTTACTCCCGTCTTTCAAAAAAAAAAAAAACTTTCTCAACTCTCTCTCTAACTCTCTCTCCCTCCCTCTCCCCCCGCGTCTCTCGTTAATATCGCTTTTTGAATAGTATTTGAGAAAAAAGACAATTTGTGCGGGTGGTTGGGAGGGGAATACGTCGCGCTATAATGAATTTGAGAAAAGGAAGAGAAGACAGAAAAAGAAGCGGGGTCTTTTCCCTCTTTCGCTTTCGGGTGGGGGGTGAGGGGGGGAAGAGGCACGAAGGGGCGCGGCAGAGAGGAAGGGGAAAAAAGCAACCTCCAGCCAGTTCCGGTCGCGCCCAAAGGAGGGGCGGGGAGGAAAGGAGTGTGACGTGACGCATCTCGTTCAAATAGATCAATTCATTAGTTGAGGGGGGGCGTAATGAGAAGGCAAAAACGGGAGGGCGGGGGGGTGGGGGTGAAGGGCGCGGCAAGAAAAAAAGAGTGCGAGGCAAAACCGAATGAACATCCGACTCTCTCAGCACCCCTTGCACGTCTTGACGACGATCTCGCGGAAGTCCTCCGAGTCGCCCGTCGTGTTGCCGAACCCGCGGTTGGTGAGCGCGATCGTGGGCACGCCGCTGGCGTCGACGACGAGCCCCATGGGCCGGCCCAGCACCCTCCCGCCCAGCCCCTGCCCGCCCACGGTCGTGGGCTTGCTGCTCCCGTCCTTGCCGCCGCCGCTCCCGCTCCTGGAGACGAAGGGTCCCGCCTGGCCCTCGTAGGCGGCAAAGAGGGCGTCCTTCGGCCCCAGCGCCAGCGCCGTGAGGCTCTGCCTGCCCTCGACGCCCTCGGCCGTCGCCCCGGTGGCGCCGCCGAAGACCCCGCTCCAAGTCCGCGCGCCGGGCCTGCAGACGTAGACCTGGTTGGGCAGCTTCCCGAGCTTGTCGAGCTCGTCGAAGCCCGTCGAGGTCAGCAGCGCAGCGGCGGCGGCCGCGACGGCGTTGGTCGCGGTCCCGGGGCTCGTCCCGAGGAACGCGCTGCCGTCCGCGGCGACCAGGAAGGGCGCGTCGTACTGCGAGTTGCCCGAGTCCGGGACGGTCCCGTCGCCGTTGTTCCCGCCGCAGGCGCGCTCCCACCGGCCGTCGTCGAACCGCTTGTCGCCGACCCTCTTCGACCAGCGCTCGAACGCGATCCCGGGGAACGGGTCCCCGTTCTCGAACCCCGCGAAGAGGTGCCCGCCGCTGGAGCCGACGAAGGCGCGGCCGGGGGAGGTCTTGGCCTCGAGGGGCTTGGAGCCGACGCGGGTCCAGGCCGTTGTCGTCAGGACGGGCGACGCCGAGGCGGCGGCCGGCGCGGCGGCGGGCGCGCCCCTCGCCTCCGGGGCGGCGGGCGCGGCGGCCTCTGCCCCGCCGGTCTTCCTGACGGTGGCCCTCGAGACGGTGAGCGTCCCGTTGCTCCCGCCGCCGCCGGAGGTGTACGCCACGAAGACCTCGTCCCCGTCGGCCGCCACGGCGGCGCCCCTCCAGGGCCCCGCCCTCCCCAGCCCGACGGGGACGGCGGCGGCGGCGGCGGCGGCGGCGGGGGCGGGCGCGGGCGCGGACGCGGCGGCCTTGGCGCCGTCCGCCCTCGAGGGGGCGCCGACGAGGACCCACCCGGCGTCCTCTCCCGTGGCCGCGGTCGCGTACACCAGCGGCGTCGCGCTCTTGGCCCTCTCCA
>Ga0315274_10016099_pt1 | contig 10574 bp, 9 predicted proteins | sample YL17G02_20_MG_FD_203700 | JGI IMG/M metagenome (GOLD analysis project Ga0315274, IMG submission 203700) | Sediment microbial communities from Yellowstone Lake, YNP, Wyoming, USA - YL17G02_20 | ecosystem: Environmental > Aquatic > Freshwater > Lake > Sediment | place: USA: Wyoming | collected...
TTGGAAGATCTCGGCCGCAGTAAGTTTGTACATCATTGTGACCACCATCTTTTCTATCTTTCAGCAGTATTTGGTTAACAAAGAAGCTAAACCAATAGAAGTATGATTGACCAAGCGGCAATTAGAATAATACAAGATACGATTAAAGAGTTTTTCCAAAAGACTACTTTTTCTGTTGACGTAATTTGTTCTTTTGACAAAGAGCAAACGGTTTTTGCCAACATTAATACAGACGAGCCCCAGATCCTGATAGGCGAGGGAGGCCAGACTTTAGCTGAGACCCAGCATATTTTAAGAATGATTTTAATGAAGAAGCTCGGAGAGCCTTTCTATCTTGATATAGACATTAACCAGTATAAAAAGAAAAAGACCGAGTATCTAAAAGAACTTGCCAATTCCATTGCTGACGAGGTGGCTTTATCTAAAAAAGAAAAAGCCCTGGCTTCAATGCCGGCTTACGAGCGCAGGATCGTTCATATGGAGCTTTCGAGTAGAGCTGACGTAATTTCAGAAAGCATTGGCGAAGAGCCCGACCGAAGGATAATTGTAAAGCCCCGCCCTTAATAGGCTGTTCCTTCTTCTTCTTCCTCCTCAATTATTTCCGGGGGTGGAGCAGCTGCCGCTCCGGGAGTTAATTCTCCCATTTTTTTTGCCTGTTTGATTTTAACCACTTCTTCAGGAGCAGTGGTGATGATCTGGTCTTCTACGTAAGAAGCCACCACTTTTATCACTACGTGCTTCTGGCCCGCAAAAAACAAACCTTCTCCAACTTCTGCCTCCAGGAGTAGGTATTTTTCTTCTTCAGTCAGATTAAAAGATTTTTTTACCAGGTCAATGGTTGCTGGTGACTGTTTCATCAAGAACTGGAGGGAAGAGTTGGTAATAATGGGCTGGCCGTATCGAGAAGTCATGAAATCATTCACGTCCTGGGTAATGGTGGTTACGCCCAGCCAGTATTTTCTGGCTCTTTTACAAACCCCGAAAAGGAAAGAAGCGCCGTCCTCGGTCTGCATTATCCACCAGGCCTCATCAACAACCAAAATCCTTTTCTTTAGTTCCGAGCGGATCTCGTTCCAGATGTATCTCATGATAATGAACATGGCCATGGGCCTGAGCTCATCTTCCATGTCTCTGATGCCAAAAACCACAAAAGGCTTTTCCATGGTTATGTTGGTCTTCTGGTTGAAGAACTGGGCAAAGGTTCCTTTGGTGAATTTTCTCACTCTTCTTACCAATGATTCTGTTCCTTCCATGCTCTCTAAAACAGATTCAAAGTCAGACATTAAAGGTATCTTTTCGCTCCAGGTTTTAGAATCGGTTTCAGGCGTAATATCTTTAGCAGCATAGGTTTCGGTCAGAGCCCGGTCAATAATGGCGTCTTCTTCCGGTGTCAGGCCTCCCAGCATGATTCTTAAAAGTCCTACCAAATTAATTACATTGGATCTTAGAACATCTTCCGGCTTCTCGTCTTCTCTTGGTGCGGGCAGGTCAAAAGGATTAATATGGTTTTCTGAAGCCAAAGACATGCTGAAAAAAGCACCGTCTACTGCTTCAGCTAGATACTGGTATTCGTTTTCAGGGTCAATAACAATGGTTTCCACTCCCAGCATCAAATACCTTAGAATCTCCAGCTTGACCATATAGGATTTTCCGCTTCCGCTTTTGGCAAAGATCACCAGGTTGGCGTTTTCCAAAGAGAAGCGGTCAAAAAGGATCAAAGAGTTGTTGTGCCTGTTTATTCCGTAGAGCACTCCATCGTTAGAGCTCAAATCAAAAGAAATGAAAGGAAACACGCTGGCAAACGGCTCAGTGTTCATTGAGTTAAGAACCATTAACTGATCTGTGCCGTAGGGAAGGGTAGAGTTAAACCCTTCTTTTTGCTGGTACAGGGCCGGTTTGATGTAGATTAATCTTGATTCTAATATTGACCTTAAAATAGTTTCAATGTTTTTAATCTCTTTCGGCTCATTGGCATAAACAGTAATATATAGGCCGAACTTAAACATCTTTTCCTGGGCTGTTTGCAGTCTGTCTCTTAATCCTTCCAGGTCTTTGTAAGCGGTTTCTAAGGCCGGGTCCCTGATCAGGCCTTTTTCTTCCCTTTCGATAAGTTCAGCCTGCACCTCTGTCACCCTTTTTCTTAATTTCTTTAAAACCTCTCCGGTTTCAATTGGATTGATGTGAAAGCTGATGTCTAGTTGCTCATCAAGGTTAATTACCGGGGAAAGCCAGCCAGCGCTGAAATACCGGGGATAGGAAAAGATGAAAAAAGATTTAACCAGCTTTTTGCCCAGTTTCAACATGTCAGGAGCAATGACAACGGAAGCAGGCGCAATAATATCAGCTGCCTCAACGCCAATTGTTTCAAATATCTTGTCCGGTACGTCAGTTTTCTTTTTAAATAAGGAAAAAGCCATGTTATTGGATAAGCTCGGTTGGGATTTCCGGATAATATCCGACCTCTGCTTCTTCCGGGTGGTAGCAGCTCCAGAAAAGCTCAATTAGTTCAGGAGTGTTTAAAGGCATGCATTGCAGGCCGCATCTTCTCAGCCCCAAAGCCACAAACTCCATTCTCTGCCAGAGCTGGGCTCTGGATCTCTGGAACTGGTCGTCGCTCGGTTTAGCAGCATCAGTTTTTTTATCAAACATTCCCTTTTTTTCCGGCTGGGATCCGGGCAGTTCAATTAAAGTAAAGGGCACGACAACAAAGAAGTTCTTGGTAAGGATCTTGCCTCCGGCGATCAGGTTTTTGATGAAATTCTGGTATTCGGCAATCTGTACCTGGAGCAACTCGTTAGTTTGGTGCTTTTCTATCTCTTTCAGCTTATCAAGGTATCCGGTGATATTGACTACCCTTGACTGGACCACAATTTCTAAAGGGAAATCCAAGGAATTCAAGAAATTCTGGAACTGAAAAACAATTGCTTGCTGTTCGTCATCTGACTTTAAGGCAAAATTAAGAGAGGAAACCATGATTATCGCCCTTAAAGCATTGTTTTTTAAAACCAGGGTTCCCTGCTTGATTTCTTTGATCTCTAGGAATTGTTGGGTTGATGATTTAGGCATGAATTACTCAATGTTTTCAGTTTTTGTTTCAATAGCGTTTCTAATGCTTTTTAACTGGCTTTTCTTAATCAGTTTAAACTTCTTTTCTTTAGGCTCCTCTTTTTCTATTCTAACCTCTTTTTCATAAACATTCATCTTTCCTTCCCTTCTTTTCCAAAGAAACATCTTAGAAGTCAGGCCGAACTTAATCATATTAGCTAATATTGTAGGCAATGGTCTGCCTCCAATAGTAATGAAAGCAAAAGCAGCAGCAGTTCCCATGATCAAAAAAGTGGCTGCTAGAAAAACGGGCAGGTCCACCGAGAAGTAGAGGATAAAGCAAACAGCGCCAGACATGGCTATATAGATAAACTGGCGGAAGGTAAAAGGCCCAACTATTTTGGCTTCATATTCAATAAATTGAGGTACAACGTATCTCATCTTTTTACAATTATATCATATCAGATATGCAAGGGAAAATGAAATAATCTATCTTGACAAAGCATATTTTTTAGTATATAGTATTATCACCATTGGGATTCATTCCTTTTGGCTTAACCTATCTCGGTAATTTTACAACTGAAAATGGACTGAATGATCATGACGACTAAAAAGACATGGATTATTGCAGGTATCGCTGTTGGACCAATGATCTTACTCTTCTTATTTGTGCCATCCTTTTTTGCGCTGTTAATTGCAGCACCAATTCTTGCATTTCTTGTTGTCTACTTCTTTTTGGCTCCAAACGACCTATTCTTCACCTTCGTGAAAGAAGGAGAGGCCAAAGCCATAATGAAGGCTGGTGAATTCAATAGATGTATCATGTCCTGGGCAGGGCACGCCTTCAAAAAGCAAGTGTCCGGCAATCAGCCTACTGAGGAAGAGAACTGGGAAATTATTTCCATGCCCAATGGTGAGACGCGTAAATATCGTCATTTCTTAGGCGGTCTCCGCTGGGTAGGAATTTGGCCCATATACACAATACACGAGTATAAGTGGTCGTGGGCTCACCTTAGCTCGGACGGAACAGAAAAGAAACACGTCGATGAGCTTCTCAGGCATGTTCTGGTTAAGACGGACGCCTATGCAATCAGAAATACTCCTGATGAAGCTTTCGAAGACATTTATCAGCTAGGCTTAAGAGGTCGGCTGATAATACCAATAAGGGTTACCAATCCTTACACCGCGCTGTTCCGATTCCAAAACTGGTTTGCGCTTGTGGCAGGCGTTGCACGGTCGTCGCTCAAGGAATTCCTGGCTGGATATCGTTATCGAGACCAAACAGCCATGGTGGCTGGACGAGGTCTTGATAAAGACCGCACACAAAGGGGCCTTCCCTTAGTGGATCCCGGCGTCAGACTTATTGATGAGCTCTGGAAAGTCTTTGTGGAAGCAACACGCAAAGAAGCTCTTGATGCAGGATCAAAGATTGATTCCAGCGAGAAAGAGTTCAAAGCGTTTGGTGTCTGCATCGAGAGACAAGGCATGCGGATCGACCAGATAGATCCTACTGACGAAAAGTACAGAGATCTCACACAGGCGCCAATCAAAGCTGAGCTTGAGGGCGAGGCAAGAGTGATCACGGCTCAGAAAGCAGCTCAGGCAGCCCAGCACGAAGCCGATCGAGATGCCATTCAAAGCGGAGGCCTATTCATTGGCATAATGGCGCAGCTCGAAGATAAAACCCCGAAGCAAGCTGCACAACTGCTTCGTAAGAACAAAGAGCTTCGAGAGGTGACCATTCAGTTTGCACGAGAAATGGCTGAGAAGCAGGCTCTTTCCAACAAGGGCACTTTCTTCGAGGTGAGTACCATCGGCAATGGCAGATCCGGAGGAAACAGCAAGAAGAACGGTTTCGACATCGCTGATCTTGTAGCTCTGATGATTACCATCAAAAAGGCGCTGGACATGATTGAAGGTAGAACACCTTCTGCTACTGCTGCCGCAAACGGTAGTGGATCCGTATCAACGACTGAAAAGAAATCTGGCCGTAAGAAGCCAGAAGAAATGACGAGCGAGGAGCTTGTCAGCAGTACAGATAATATTCTCAAGAGGGGTTTTTCTTAAATCACCCCTCTTCTTTTTTTAAAATTATTCTTCTATTGGTTCTTGATAAGTATTTTTTCCTATAGGCGTAGAAGATTTTACTTTAGGTAAGCTAGATTTTTTTAATACTTGTGTTTTTGGCTCGCCTTTTCCCTCTGCATTCTTAGTATCGATTTGAGCCAGGACTAGAACTTTTTCCTCAAGGTGTTTAGCAAGGTCCTTCGCCCTTTCAATAGAAAGATTAAAGCTATCTTTTAAAACCGTAGGAAGGTTTTTTATTAAGATTTCTCCTGTTGCAGCTTTCTTAATAATTTCTGCCATTTTTCCTCCTTTTGTTTCTTCTCCTTTTAATATTTTCTTTACTGCTTCTTCTTGAGTTTCCAATGATATATATCCTTTTACAATATCATAAACAACAGAAGTAATATTTTCTGGAAAGACAACATCTTTTTCTTTTGCTTTTTTTTCTGTTGGCATATTCTATGTGCTATTTAAAATTTGGATTATCCTCTAATTCTTCTACTATAAAACGGAATTTTTTTATTTTATTTTCTGCCTCAGCAATTTCTTGTGGTGTTGTGGCACTATTTCTATGAGCAATTAAGTCATTAGCTATTTTATTCAATTCAAATACTCCCGTTTTTGTTTTCTTAAATTGTCTAAGAGCCTCTTTTTTATCGCGACTTCCTTTATCCCCCAATACTCGTAATTTATCTAAATCCATTGCAGCAATGACCTGAGCATTTGATAATTCATCAACCTGAATATTCTTCGCAAAATCTGAAGCAGTTTGTTTATTTACCGCTTTTTCAACCTCCTCAAGCTTCTCGATATTTGTCATTTTATCAATTGGTTTATCGGCAAATCTGGCTGCTTGACTTGGTCGACGCTTTGAAGCTTCACCAGCGTCAAATCCAAAAGTTTTAGATTCTTCAGCGTATTTCATATTCTTGTTATCAAGCTTGCCTCTTTTAGTTAAAACATTTAAAGCAGCTGCTCTTCTTATTCTGCCTTCTTTTGTAAGCACAACTTTTTCTGAGGCTAGATAATTAAGTTCTTCGGGTGCAACCTTTTCTAGTCTGTTTTCTTCTTCTGATACTGCTTTTCTAAGATCTGCTTCGTAGGTTCCAGGCGTTATTCCCACATATGGTATCTTTTCTGCTTGCTTTTTATACCACTTTACTCCTTCTTCTCTGCCCTTTCCGGTAGCAGCACCTTTTGCGCCTCCTTTAACTGCCCCCCAAGCCCGTCGCCAACCTTTTTCTTTTTGGGCTCCTCTGCTCGCTCCAACAGTCAATCCAGCCGCAGCCCCTACCGCTGTAGAGCCCGCTACTAAGGCAGGTCCTTTAAATTGTGCTAATGATTTTTGCATTCCCGGAATCACACTCATACCAGCCTCAGCAGCCTCTATTGACGTAAAGAAGCCGATAAGAAGTAAAATCATAGGTAATAGATGGCCTAATATAGCTCCATACATGCTAAGGCTTCCAGTTGGAGCAGAAGTAAATGTTGTTCCACTAGCTATGCTCATCATCATTTGGTTGGCCAAGAAGATGAAAAAAGCTGCATAGATTCCTATTGTGCACCATTGAAGAAAGGCACTCCACCACTCTTTCCAGGAAAAGAAGCTGGGAAAGAATCTTTTAACATAATCTGAAGGAGGAAAAATCCTGCTAACAAAAGCAATTGGCGAAACAATGATTAAGATCCAGAGGAAAATATATCTGGCAATAAAAATTACGAAATAAAGACCGTAAATAATCGCTCCTAACATTGCAAAGATAAAATAGATTGCAGCAATAGCTATCGTGGCAAAAACATCCTGCTTTATCATATTGCCCATTCCTTCGCTAACGGCATTGGCATAATCCGACCTCAAGCCGCCCTTCAAAAGCCAGCCCATTAGATTGTTAGTAAAGTCAATAATAAAACCACAGATTACTGGGGTAAAGTTAATTAGAATTGCAATTACCAATAAAACCGGCAAAGTCTTTTTGGCTTTGTAGTCCTCCATGCCTAGAATAATGCCAAGAGAAATAATGATTAAAGCCAGAACTATAATAATATTGGCTAAATCTCTTACAACTGACCAGCCTAGAGTAACAAAGGGATTGTCTGGTCCGGTCATGGTTACGCCCATAAAGTTCGGACTGATAACCCAAGACAAAAGACTTTGGCCTAAGGATAAAGCATAGGAGCCAATTGCAGTAAGAACGCCAACAATGATTCCGGCTCCGGCTTCAACGAAAGGACTTGCTGCTTTTGAAACAACATCAACAACCCAGCCGATGCCACCTAGTATATCCATAAATTTAATGTTTATCTGTTTTTATATTATAATGCTATAATAATAACAACACAATAAGGTCAAATGTTTAAGCCCCCTCCATTAACTCCGGAAACCATTACCATATTGCCCTTGGCTATAGCTTTTGACCTTGCAGCAGTGGTTCTCTTGCTTTTTGGCATGGATGATTGGGGCATAATTGATGTTCTGGGCACTATTTTTATTGGAACCTGGCTTTTTTTTAGAAAAGGAAAACCGATTAAGAATAAAAAAGATAAAATCAGGCAGCTTTTTACCAGTAAGCAGGGCAGGTTCTTAACTCCGATACTAGGAGAGTTCATCCCTTACCTGGGGGTTCTGCCCTTTTGGACCTTAAGCGTCTATTTTAATTTAACGGACGAATAAATGTTTAAATCAAAAAAAGCTAAATTAATATTTGTCATTGCTTTACTTGTACTTTTTGTTTTTCCTCTATTTTCAATAAGAGCATTAGAAATTGACTACCCAAGTGCTGGAGGAGAAGAGTTAACTGATACTAGTAGCTTCCCAAGCTATGTTAAATACCTTTTTAATTTTTCGATTGTTGTAGCCGGGATCCTTGTATTCGGAGTTTTAGTTTGGGGAGGGGTTTTGTATTTAATATCTGCGGGTGACCCTGAAAAGGTAAAAGTAGCCAAAGAAAAAGTTTTCGGAGCACTACTTGGCTTAATAATTCTTTTTTCTGCATATATTATTTTAGAAACAATTAATCCCGAACTGATAACACTTGAGCTTATAGATCTTCCTTGGGTTGAACCGCCTCCGCCTCCTCCACCACCTCCGCCCCCACCTGTTGAAACAATTAATTTTCAAGAAATTCCAATTGGTTCTGTTTTAGAAAATACAACAATCAAGCATATTAGCTGTTTTGATAAAGACGGAAATTTGATTGATTGCCGCAAAAAAACCATAATTGCTGATCTTTCTGAGGACAAGCTCGGGCCGAATAACCACCTCTACTATTGTTATCAATTCAGCGCAAACGGTGATAGAGCAGATGTGTTAGAAGATCAAGACAGATATATCTGCGTTGAAAAGTTGTTGGTAGCTTTAAAGGTTAAAATGGAAACCATTAAAACATATAGCAATCAACTTAATGAATTGCTTAAACAATGTACTTGTACTAGATGCAGCAAGGGTTCTTGTGATCCTGGAAAGCAATGTTGCTGTCCTTGTCCCGATGGTGATTGCGATCCCTGCGACAATTCCTGTATCTCTCATTGCCACTGTTGCGGTGGGCCAAGGAATGAAAAAATAGCATGCAGTGGTGAGGGTCCATATGTTATTGGCAGCGATCCTTGTCCGAATAGATCTGCAATAGATAAAAAAAGAGAAGAGATTTGGCAGCTAATTAACGGAGGAGACTCTTCAGACGTAGCATATGATTCAAGTATGGATCCTGATGTTAATACCAAGTTTGTAACTATTGAATGGATAATGGAAAGATTAAAAGCCTTCCAAACAGATATTGAAAATGATAATAATGAGCTCAATGTGGTTGAGGATATGATGAGGGAGCCTTACGGTGCGAGATTAAGTCTTGTTGAATTTTTAAAACTTAAACAGGAAAGCAAAAAGAACATTACAAAGACAACTTTTAACAATTACGACACTGCCTATTATTTCTTAGATTTCAATTGCACCAGTAGACCGGAAGAAAAACCAGGAGTGCCTGGCGTTTGTACTGATTGTGATTTCAATCTAGACAAGATAATTAATCGTGATGGAGATGGAGCAACTTTCTATTACAACGAGAAATTCAAAATGGAATCTGATCAGGAATACGTTATGGCTGAAACTAAATGTTCTGTTGAGCCAAGAAGAAAAGACGGCGTTCCTTTAGGAACTATTCCGATTGGTGAAGCAGTGGATGAGGCAGAAATAATGGTTAAGAAATTCATTGAGGGTTTTGAATCAATAATTACAGAGATTCCCAATCTTTCAAGCGAGGTAGGTGCGTTACGCATGTTACCTGAAAGCTGCGACTGTACTAGATGCAGTAATTACTGTATGTCAGAAATGAGAAAATGTGGCGGTACGAGCGAATGGCCTTGTATGCGTTGTCAGCCCTTAGGCTGTTCAACCTGCAGCGGTCAAGTCTGTCCGACCGCAGAGATTAATCAAAAAATAGCTCAGGTTAACGATCTGATTACTAAAATCACTGGCTTTGCTAACAAGCTAATAGATTTAATACGAGCCAAGAATCTGGTTCTTGGTGATCCTAATAGATGTAGTATTTTAGACAAACTGACCAATTCTAGGCAAAAAATCGAGCAATGCATTATTGGATACGGGTTGCCTGATCAAGAAAGCCAAGCCTCAAAATACTTATTCAACTGCCAAGCCGGATTAGATTTAGCCGAGCTGGGAGATTTAACAATCCTTCCTGATTTTCCTTATCCTTCAGTATATCAAGTCATTAATTGTTATCCTTTTAACAGCAACCAACTTACTTCAAACCAAAAGAAAGTTTGTGCTATCAAGAGAGATGGTTCTGACTGCCAACAATCCATAGCAGAAATAATGGATAATTATTATTGCTGCGAAGGTGAATAAAAAACATATATATAAACATATGAAAAAATACAAAAAACCATTAATCGTTCTTTCATTAATAGTCTTAGTTTTTATTTCTCTTTCTTTTGTTCTTGCCCAAGAGATTGAATATCCGGATATTGGCGGTCCGAAACCAGGAAAAGATACGACTTTTCCTCAGTATGTTGTCTATCTTTTCAATTTAGCTCTAAGAATTGCAGGAATAGTTGCTTTTGGAGTTTTGGTTTACGGAGGAGTATTATATTTGATTTCAGCCGGCGATCCGACCAAGATTGGAATGGCAAAGGATAAGATATACGGAGCCTTTTTTGGATTGATACTTTTGCTTTCAACCTATATTATTTTAAGAACAATTAATCCTGATTTAGTACAATTCACCCTAATACCCATTGAACCACAATCAGGAATCTATTTAGTGAAAGCTGATGGTACTAAAACCCTAATAACAGTTAATACTCCCAATCTAGAGTTAGGATATACCCAATTGGTTTTTCTTTCAGAATCAAATGAAATAGTCTGGGCTATCGTCTGTTCAGAACCTAATAATAAAGGAGACTGCAAGACAATAGGTAACTCAGGATCGGGTACAACAGCAGCTGTT
>Ga0315274_10016101_pt1 | contig 10573 bp, 10 predicted proteins | sample YL17G02_20_MG_FD_203700 | JGI IMG/M metagenome (GOLD analysis project Ga0315274, IMG submission 203700) | Sediment microbial communities from Yellowstone Lake, YNP, Wyoming, USA - YL17G02_20 | ecosystem: Environmental > Aquatic > Freshwater > Lake > Sediment | place: USA: Wyoming | collected...
CCTTCCTCGATGGCGCCGCCGTGGAAGCGGGAGATGGCGAGGACCCCGGCCGCGACCGCGGCGTTGAGCTCGGCGCCCGTCGAGGCGACCGTCCGGGCGGTCAGGACGGACGGCGGGCTCGCCCCGTGGTCGACGGACGAGACGAAGATCGCGTCGAGAAGCCGGCCGACTTCGGGAGACGGAAGCTCGCCTTTGAGGACGAGATAAATCGCCTGGGCGAAGGTGATCCGGCCCATGAGCTCATCGACAAGATAGCCCCGGTTCATGATCCGGTTGGGCTTGACCTCGGTGACGGCCGTCGGCCATTTGACATCTTCTATCATTCTAACCTCCGAAAGACGGGGTCAAACCTACACATCTGACATTTTTTCCGGATGGGAATCGTCATCCTTTTGTCAGATGTGTAGGTTTGACCCCAACTTTCTTAAAGTTGCGGGGATGTCGGCCACGGCGTCGACCACATGGACGCCGACTTCGCCCAGCCGCTGGACCTTGCTGTCGTAGGAGCCGCGCGTTCCCTCGACGATCGCCCCCGCGTGCGAGAACCGGGTCCCCGATTTGGCCGCCTTTCCGCCGATATATGCCACCAGCGGTTTGGTGAATTTTCCGGCGGCGATGAGGTCGGCGACGCGCTCTTCCTGAGTCGTCCCGATTTCGCCGAACATAGCCACGGCCTTGGTCTCCGGGTCCCGCTCGAAAAGCTCCATGACTTCGGGATGGGACGAGCCGACGATCGCATCCCCGCCGACATGGACGATCGTGCTTTGGCCGAATCCCGCCTGGGTCAAATAGTAGGCGATGGCCGAGGTCATCCCCCCGCTCCGGGAACTGACTCCCACGGCCCCGGGCTTGAACCATTCCCGGGCGCGCTGGGCCCTCCCGCCGATCATCCCCAAGACGGCTTTCCCGGGACTCAGCAATCCGAGCGTGTTCGGACCGACGAATCGGGCCCCGGCGTCTTTGGCCGCCCGGGCGATCTCGAGGACATCGTAGATGGGCACCCGGTCGGGAACGATGACGAGGAGCTTCACTCCGGCGGCCATGGCTTCCAAAGCGGCGTTCTTGACGAGGGCGGCGGGGATGAAAACGACGCTGGCGTCGATCGGCCCCTCTTTCTCCCGCGCTTCCTCGACCGAATCGTAAACGGGGATGCCGTAGACGTCCCGGCCGCCCCGGCCGGGCGTGACGCCGGCGATGACGTTCGTCCCGTAGTCTTTCATGAGTTCCGCTCGGACGACGCCCTCCCGGCCGGTGATCCCCTGGATGATGACGCGCGTTTGTTCGTTGATCAAAATTGCCATTGTCTGCCCTCAACAACTGGGGACACGAACCGAATCCCGGAGAATTCGGATCATGTCCCCATTCCTTTTATCCGGTCGCGGTACTCTTTAAGTCCTGGAATGGGAAGGACGATCGTGATCGCGTCCCGCTCATGGTATTTGCAGAAGATCTCGCAGGCCAGGCACTCCGTGCACTTGCCTTTCCTGGCCTCCTCCCGCGAGATCGCGAGGACGGGCTTTCCGTCCTCAAGTTTCAGGATCTTGGGAGCGCAGGCCTCGACGCAGCCTTTGGTCCCACAGGTCGCGCATTTCGCCCGATCGATCGCCAGCTTCCCCGTCAGGGTGTCGAAGGCGTAGGCGCCCGCCGGGATATCGGGCTCAACGACAGGGCGGACCGTATGGACGACGCCCCCGCCCGCGGCCAAGAGGGCCTCGAGTCTTTGGGCGCAAAACTCGGGCGCGTCGTCGCGGCCGTAGCCCTCGACCTTCCCCGGAATGTCCTTGAGATACGTCCCCAGGATCCGGATCGCTTCTTCCTCGAAGTTGCCGCCCAGGCGGATGACGGCCGGGATTTCGATCCGCTCTTCGGCGAAGGCCTTGACCAGCCCGCGCGCCGAGTGGTACTGCTCCTGGCTCGCCACCCCCGACCCCGAAGCGAAGTAACCGCGGAGGCCGGGCTGCGAAAGTATGACTTTCGCCGCCCGATAGACCTTGCTCGCCGGCGGATTCCCGCTGGTGTCGCAGTAATTGGCCGGCTTGAAGCCGCGGTTGAGGACCGCGTCCATCGACATCATCGATCCGCCCCCGCCGGCGCCGTGGAAGCCGATGTACAACCCGCTTTCGGGGACGCGGTCGGCCATCTGGAAAAAGTAGAAGGTGCCCCGATAGTCCTTCTCCTCGACCTTGTAGGCGATTTTTTCGAGCTCGGTCGGCGGGCGGTCGAATTCGCGGGCAATCTCGATCCCGAGCTCGGGATGCCGGTAAACGGCGTAGTCGTCGACGACCAGACGGCAATCGGCGGCGTAGACGTTGCCGTCAGCCGCCAGGACGAGGGGATTGATCTCGGCCGACCGGGCGTCGTTCGTCCGGGCAACCTGATAGAATTTCGTCAGGAACTCGGCGAGCCTGAACTGGGTTCCGCCGCCGATCCCGGCCTTCCGGACGAGGTTGCGAGCTTCGAATTCGCGGAGGCCCGCGGCCACGTCGATCGGCAGCCGGGCGATCTTGTCCGGATGCGCCCGGGCGATCTCTTCCACGCCCGTCCCGCCCACGGCGCTGAAAACGAGGAGAGGGCACTTCAGGGCGTCGTCCATGACCAGGCCGGCGAAATATTCGGCTTCGATCTTGAGCTTTTCCTCGACCAGGATCCGGTCGACGACGTAATTGCGAACTTTCATCCCCAGAAGCTTCGCCGCCTTCTCCCCGGCCTCGGAGGGCGTATCGGCAAACTGGATCCCGCCCAAACCGGCCCGGCCGGTAAGCCAGACTTGAATTTTCAGAACGACGGGCCTTCCGATCCGTTCGGCGATCGCCCGCGCCTCGGCGGGCGTCGAGGCCATATCGCCTTCGGGAACGCGGACCCCCCCGTTCCGGAGAAGCCGCTTGCTCTGATATTCGTACAATCTGGCCATAGAACGATCCTTATGCGGACTGAACGGAAAGTATATCGAAATCCCCGAAGCCTGCCAAGAGCGCCCGGCCGATCAAAGCGCGGGCCGGCTTCCCCGCGTCCGGGAGCGGCCGGAACGCGATGTCGAACCGGCAATTTTCGCGGGCGGCGTGATATGGTATCATGCGCCCGCCTTCGGGTGCACCTCGACAAGGAGGGAACGCATGACCGACACCCCGTATCCGGCGCCGACCGCCCCCGAACCCAAGCCCAAATTCCCGGCCACATTCTGGACGGCCGACACGGTCGAACTTTTCGAGCGGGCGGCTTACTACGCCATGGCCTCGTTCATGGTCATCTACCTCAAGGAAACGCTGGGGATGACGCCTGGATCAGGAAGGCGGCCCTCAGGACGGCCGGTACAGGATGAAGTTGTTCATCCCGTTCTTCTGAAATTCGGCGAAATACTTATCCAGAAGTTCCTGCTCGAGCTTGGACCGCTCCTCCGGCGCCATGGCTTCCACGGCGTCCTGGCCGTACCGAGTCTCGAGGTCGCGCTCGGCCAGACGGTGCATCAGCTCGTCCCAGTAGACGTCGTTGGCGAAATCGTCGAACTCGGCCATCCAGGCGTCTTCGGTTTCGGACGCGGGATAGTATCCGTCGAGCTCTTCGTCGTAGAAAACGAGGTTCCCCAGGCCGAAATCCCCGGCCTTGGCATAGACGTAATTCTCGAGGTGGTCGGTCTCCAGGATTTTGTCCTCTTTCTTGTAACCGTTCACGACCCAGTTCCCGAGATAAACGAGCTTCATCAGGGTTTCGTACTGCTTCTTGGTCAATTTGAGTTCCATGGCATCCTCAGTCGTCCGCCCCCGAAGTGAGGCGACGACCTTCTATTATAGCCCGGAACGCAAACTCGGGAAAGCTCCCCTCAATCGAGCCAGATCTTGATCGTTTTCCCTTCCTTCGGGTCGTTGATTTCGAGGATCGTGCCTTTCCCGGACCGGAGCTCCTTCATGATCTTATCGAAATCGTAGCCTTTGGCCCGCATCATCTCCCGCTCGTTTTCGGGGACGGCCGAGAAAACCAAGTCGGCCAAGACCCAGGGAATATTCAGGGAGAGGAGATTCTTGCCCGTGCGGTGGTCGACGACCTGGAAATGGAGGGTCCGGAACCGGCGCGGAGCCGGTCGTTCCTCTTCCTCTTCCAGCTCTTCGGGAGCCACGCGAAGCAGGGCGATCTTGGCCCGGTCGCGAAGCTCGGGGTCGGTTTCCTCGGCGATGATCCCCTTCAGGACGGGGACGATCCTGTCAATGACTTTCTTTTCCTTGAGGATGCTGAGCCGGATCGCGGCATAGTTGCGGACGTTCTTGTTCGGGCCGTCGACGAAGTCGAGGACGTCGGGGAGATAGGACCGGTCTCCTCCGTCGGCGAGCTTCAAGGCCAGGTCGACGATCGAAGTCTCGGCGTCCTCGGCCAGGCTCCGGTTTCGGTCCCCGCGCCTCAGATAGGCCCGAAAGGCTTCGAGGGCGGCCCTTTCGCGGCCGTCCTGCTCCTTCAGGCATTTCCCCTTGTAAAAAAGCGCCGGCCCGGCATTTTCGCCGTCGGGGAATTGGACGAGGAATTCGTCCAGGCGGGCCAACGCCGCGGACCATTTTTCGTCGAAGATAAGGAGCTTGATCTCCCGGAACATTTTATCTTCGGCCTGCCCGGAGAAGGCCGGGAGGCCCAAGGCCAGGACGGCCAGAAGGATTGCGGCGATCGTTCGCGCGTTCATGTTACACCTCGCTTTCTGCGAGCTCTTTGCGGACGAGCTGGATCCGGAGAAGCAGATTGCGGTCCTCGACGAACCGCTGGATCCGGGCCGCCTCCTCCGCCGTGAACTCGTCGCCGAGCTGGGCGAGCTCCGTGAACAGGAGCTCGATCTGTTTACAGATTTCGCGGGCCTTGGCCATCCGGTCGGACTCGAGCCCGCTGTTGAGGTACCGTTTCTTCGCCAGAAGGTCCCGGGCGCGGCGGGACGCGTCTCCGTTGCGGAGCGATTGGGCCGCCGTCTCCGGGCTCGCCTGGACGAAATCCAGGAGGAGCGCCCGGCTCTTGCCCAGATAATCGATCGTTTCGCGTTTGGCCAGGGAGACCTCGACCCGGTCCATGAATTCGATCGAGCCGGGGCCGGCCGCGGCCCGAAACCGCTCGGGAATCCCGGGCTTGAGGGCGATGTACATTCCGACCGCGCCGAGGAAAATCCCGGCCGTCGCGCCGGCGAGGACGGGCCGCCAACGCGGAGCGAAAAGGGCCGCCCAAAACCGGCGGAGGCGCGAAGGGGCGTCCGCGGGGCGCCGCCGCCCCGAAAACGCGGCCTCGGCGATACGATCGGCGAAGCCGTCCCAATCGATCCCGGCCATGGCCCCGCGGACATCGTCGTGCAGGGCGTCGGCGCCTTCGAGGATCGTCCGGATTTCGTTGTCTTCCCGTCGGCAGTCCGCGCACATGGCGAGATGCTCCTTCCAAGCTTCTTCGGGGGCGCCCGGAGAGAGGTCTCCGGACGGCCGTTCGGCCCGTTTCCGGCGAAGTTCGCGGCAAGCGCTCACGTCTGACACCCCAGGTACGGCGACATGAGGGCGCGCAAGTTCCGGATGGCCTTGAAATGCAGGGATTTGACCGTCCCCGTCGAAATGTTCAGGACTTCCGCGATCTCGTCGTTCCCCATCTCGTTGACGTGGCGCATGAGGAAGATCGTCTTCTGACGCTCAGCCAGTTGGTCCACGCAGCGGGCGAGGATGTCCTTGACCTCGGACGCGCGCTCGCCCCGGCCGGCCCGCTCGTCGGCGATCGGCAGGTCCTCGACCCGGGTGTCGGCGACCTGATCGTGGCGGCGGCTGCGGCTCCTCCGATACTGGTCGATGCAGAGGTTCTTGGCGATATGAAGAAGCCAGGCTTCGAAATTCCGCCCGTCCTCGTAGGTCCCGAGTTTCTCGTAGAGCCGGAGGAACGTTTCCTGGACGAGGTCCAGGGCGTCCTCTTTGTTCCGGAAGAACGAGTAGGTCAGGACGAAGACTTTCTTTTGGTACATGCGGGTGAGCTCGACGAACGCCTCGCGGTCGCCGGCGCGCGTGCGGCGGATGAGGTCGCCGACTTCCATAGGCCTATTTTACCTCAACCAGACGAGCAAACGCTCGCGATCCTCGTTGATTTCGACGACAAGTCCGGGTTCGCAGCCGGCAAGGCGACGGCGGACGCGGCGGTCGAGGCCGGGCCGATCCCGCCATTTCCGGAAGGTCCGGTCGTGTTCCAAATCCTCGAGGCCGAGGCTCAGCACGCCGTGGATCAGGGGGAGAGGCGCCTCGACCCGGACGAGCTCGCCGTCCCGGCCGTCGTAGGCCAGGACGCAGATCTCCCGGGCTTCATGCCCGCGCCCCCGGCCGGAGCGTTCGAGCCGGCGGATCTCGCCCAAGGCCCGGTCGAAATAGGGTCGCGGATCGGCCACGTCCCGGTCGATGCCGACGTAAACGCAAGCCGAGAGGGTCAGGACGCAGGCGGCCAGGGCGGCACTTTTTCCGAACAATCCGTTCCGTCGCATAGGTGACCTCGCATCAGGCGATTTCACCAGTCTCTACGGTTCGGAACGGCCGAAGGTTTACCTGGATCTAAAAAAACGTTCGTTTCCGGACAGACGCCTCCCCCCGCCCTTCCGCCTTCAGAGGGGAGGATTTCAGAACTTGCGGAATTCTTTGCGTTCGCCGCCGAAACGCTGCTCGCGAGGCCGGTCGGCCCGCGGTTTCGCTTCGTTGACGATGATCCGGCGGCCTTCGAGGTCGGTGCCGTTCATTTTCAACCGGGCCGCTTCGGCGCCCTCGGGGGTCGACATTTCGACGAAACCGAAGCCGCGGCCTTGGAGGATGTTCACCGAGGTAACCTCGCCGAACTGGCCGAAGGCCTGGCGGAGCATCTCGTCCGTGGTCTTGTAGTTGAGGTTACCCACATAGAGTTTGTTGGAGCTCATGAAAAAAAACCTCCAGAGAAAAAAGGTCGGCTCATTTTTTCATAATCGCCCGGCGAAATCAAGACGGGGCGAGGCCGAATCTTTCACCCGCCGGCCATTGCTGTTATCATGATGCCCGAACCCGGAGGCGGACATGAAAACTCGGACCTACGTCCTCATCTTCATCCTGATCTTCGTCGCCCTCATCGCCGCGGCGGGAGCGGCCCTGTTTTTTGTGGGTTTCGCCGAACGGCCGTCCGTGCCGGCCCGCGCCTATCTCGAAATCGGCCTTTCCGGCGCCCTGGCCGAATATCCGGAAACTAATTTCTGGGCGGCCCTCGTCCTCGGCGGCCGGCCGCTCGCCGTCCATGACATCTGGATGAACTTGAGGAAAGCCCGGGTCGACGGACGGATCACGGGCCTCCTTCTCCGAATCGGTTTTCTCGAATGCGACTGGGCGAAATGCGCCGAGATCCGCGACGCGATCCTGGAGTTCCGCGCCTCCGGCAAGAAAGCCGTCGCCTTCATCGAGGAAGCGCCCGAATTCGACAAGGAATACTACCTCGCCACGGCCTGCGATCGGATCATCCTCCACCCCCTCGGCTGGTTCGGCCTCACCGGGATGGGAGGCCCCACGCCCTTCTTCAAGAAGGCCTTGGACAAACTGGGCGTCCGGGCCGAGTTCGAGCACGTCGAGGAATTCAAGACCGCGGCCAATGAGCTGACCGAATCGGGCTTTACCCCCTCCCACCGCGAGATGACGACGTCGCTTCTCGAGAGCCGGTTCGACGAATACGTCCGGGCCGTCGCCGCGGCCCGGGGGAAGACCGAAGACGAAGTGAAGGCCCTCATCGACACCGCCTTTTTCCAAGGCGAGGAGGCGGTCAAGGCCGGGCTCATCGACGGTCTTCTTTACGACGACCAGCTTGTCGACCTCTTTAAAGCAGGATCTCAGCCGGCCGGCCGGACGACCCTGGCCGAATATGACCGGATCGATCCCGCCTCTCTGGGATTGAACACCGGACGGCGGGTCGCTCTGATCTACGGCCAAGGGCCCATCCACGGCGGGACGAGCCTCGCCCAGACGATGGGCTCGACGACGGTCGCCCGATGGTTCAAGGAAGCCCGGGAGGACGACGGGATCGCGGCGGTGGTCTTCCGGATCGACAGCCCGGGCGGGTCGGCCGTGGCTTCCGACGCGATCTGGCGAGAGATCGTCCTTTGCAAGGCCCGCAAGCCGGTCGTCGTCTCCATGTCCGACCTGGCCGGATCGGGCGGATATTGGATCGCCCTTCCGGCCAACAAGATCGTCGCCCAGCCACAGACTCTCACCGGGTCGATCGGCGTTCTCTCCGGAAAGTTCGACTTATCCGGCCTGTTCGCCAAACTGGGCGTCACCTCCGAGACGATCGCCCGCGGCGAACACGCCGACGTCTATTCCCCGTTTCGGGCGATGACCGGCGAAGAGCGCGCTCTCTTCAAAAAACAAATTCTTTGGATTTACGAGCGGTTCCTGGACAAGGCCGCCGAAGGCCGCGGAATGGCCCGGGAGGCGATCGATAAAATCGGCCGCGGCCGCGTCTGGACGGGGCGCCAGGCCCTGGAGATCGGCCTCGTGGATGAAATCGGCGGCCTGACCAAGGCGATCGAGCTCGCGAAATCGCTCGCCGGGATCCCCGTCCGGGATGAAGTCAAGCTGGTCGTCCGGCCGAAGCGGACGTCGTTCTTCGGATCGATTTTCGCCCCGCGGCTCAGCGCCTCCCTCCGGGCGCTTCCTTCGGAAATCCGCCGCGCCCTCGCCTGGGCTTCGCTCCTGGAAAAGGACCGGACGTGGGCGATCATGCCCCTCGCCCTCGGCTTCTAATATATCGATCGCCCGACGGCGAAGACCCGAAATCCCCCGTTATCGAATAATTTCCGGAGAACATAATTCCCGAGACGGATCGTCCCGTCCTCCCCCTCCGCCGGGAACGCCTGGTCGTGAGGGACGACGACATGGGTCACCCGATAGGTGCTCAGGACCTCGGCCCGCTCGAACGGGTTCGCGAAAAACCGGTTGACGGCGTCGCGGCGCCGGCTGATTTCGTCGGCCGTCAGATGGAACGGCAGGTAGGAGTGGACCGTGTCGTCGAGGACGAGGCGCCGCCCGCCGAGGAAGCTGAGATAGCGCACCGCGAGGGGCTGAAGGATCACGGACGTGGCTGGAACATTCCCGTTCAGCCAGCGGGCCGTCTCGACGAAGGCCGCCGGGAACGCGCGGAGCTCGGGCGCGCGGATCTTGGCCCGAAGAAAAAGAACGGTGTTCGGAAGACAGAGGATAACGACGGCGGCATAGATCGCGAAGCGGACCGGACGGGAACGCGGAGCGGCGAACCTGGCAACGGCGTCGGCGAAGAAAATGAGGAGGAGGACAAGCCCCAAGTAGAAGGCATAAATATTCAGAATATGGCGCGGGAGCCCGCCGATCGTGATCGAAAAGACGAAAAAATAGAGGACGCAGGCCGCCAACAGCCCGCTCAGGAAGAAGGCGATCCCGGACTCCCGCGAACGGGCGAAAAAACGGCGGACGACGCCGGGAAGGGCTAAAACGCTCGGGCCGAAACTTCCGGCGAGGAGGAGGAGAAAACCCGCGGCCAACCCCCCGGCCGATGACCCGAGGATGGAATCCAGATTGAGGGCGATGAGGACGCGCTCGGGCCAGTCGTTGAGGCGGAAGGCGAAGGTATAGGACAAACCGCCGCGGTGGCCCATGATCGCGGTGAGCAGCAAGGGGGCCATGACCGCCGCCGTCGCTCCGGCGGCCAAGAGAAGGGCCTTATCTTTCCACCGGAACACCGCGATCAAGCCCGTCACGGCGAGCGTCCCGATGACCGGTCCGGCAAAAAAGACCTTGAACTCGACCGAAAGGGCGAGAAGTAAGGCCGCCAGGCAGAGCCATCCGGCGCGGCGTTCGCGCAAATAACGGGAAAGGGCGAAGAATCCGGACAGGAGCACGGCCAGTCCGGGAATCAAGGAATTGACGCCCAGGCCGTCGAAAAGATAAAGGGCGTAGAAAGGATTCCCGCCGATCGGAGCGCCGCGGGCGAGGTCGGCGACCCAGGACCATCCCCCGCTCCCGAAGACGACCAGGAACGAGGCCAGGACTCCGGCCGCGTCCGATCGGGAGATTTCGCGCCCTAAAAGAAAGGCCGAGAGGGCGAGCAGGATCCAAAAAACGGGCGCCAGGAGGCGGTGGACGAGGTCCCAGACGTCCAGGCCGAGATAGCGTTCGAACAGGGCGATGAACAGATCCATCCCATAGTGATAACCCAGGGGATTGCCGGCGGCGAAAGGCATCTCCGGGGGGATGTCGTGGCCGAGCTCTCGGATGACGGCCTGGCGGATGAATCCGTCATAATAATGCATCTTCACGACCAGCGAACCGTCGGGCCCGGGGCGGGCATTGTCGAAACTTTCGACCGCCAGCATCGCGAAAACGAGGGCGAGGACGGCCGCGAGAACGGCGGCCGCGGCGGTCGGCCGGAACCGCGAGGCTTCCAACCGGGGCGGCCGCCGGACGATCCCGGCGAGGACGACCATCCCGGCGGCGGCGATCCAAAGGGCAAAGGCCCATTCCGCGCCCGCGATCCGGACGAATTTATTAACGGCCGGGCTCGCGGCCATTCCGACGGTCAGGGAGAGGACGAACCTTTCAAGGCCGGCCGG
>Ga0315274_10016102_pt1 | contig 10573 bp, 2 predicted proteins | sample YL17G02_20_MG_FD_203700 | JGI IMG/M metagenome (GOLD analysis project Ga0315274, IMG submission 203700) | Sediment microbial communities from Yellowstone Lake, YNP, Wyoming, USA - YL17G02_20 | ecosystem: Environmental > Aquatic > Freshwater > Lake > Sediment | place: USA: Wyoming | collected...
GAGGGGATGAGACAGGACAGTGAGTATTTTCGAGACGCTTTCTTGGTCGACTGCCATCTTTGGACACTAATCACGCTATTATTAGACGTAGAGTTGGGAGAACCACTCAGATTAAAGTTGCGCTACGGCCTCACGCTTTATAGCGTATTAAGAAGGTAGCAACTAATGACCATGAAAGCGTGCGCTTGCTCTTTATCTTGGCTTGCCTCCAAGGCTGTATAGTTGATACAATGAGTATTTTGTTTTCCTTGGGGGATTCCGCGATATCTGAGGTGTTGGGTTAGCTTGGTGTGAGGTGCGGAGAATAATTATAGAATTGTTTTCCATTCGGTTAGTAAGGATGTGTTGTCTTAGTTTTTGGGGAGCTAGGGGTGGTGATATAGCGCGCATGCTTGTTCCTAAAATAGTTAAAAATGGTTAAAAGCCTGATTTTTGCTTACTGGCTTTGCTTCAGAGCATTGATTCTGAATGGAAACAGAATAGACACCCGGGTGCCAAAAGCCGAATAATCACCGTTTTTGACCAATATCGGAACAACCACGCGCGCTATTTTCGCGTTACGTCAACCCTTTTTTGAAGGTAATTGACTTTGGTTTCGCGTGATCGAGTGCATGCTGGGAGAGATGTTGAGGTGAGATGTGCTTATTCGATGCTGGTGGAAACATGTCGAAGTGCGATATAGAAGATTATTCCATCATCATTAATAAATGGGAAACGGTATTAGGTCGATGTTAGTTCAGTAATCTCTGGAGATGGGAATTGTGAGAATCAAGTCATTCAGGCTACGATATGGAATAAACTGCATATTTATCAGTCTCTTACTGGTCGGTCTCGTACTTATTCCACTGGCAAGTTTGATATCAACTGTTTTTGCAGCACCAACCATTGTCCTAACTCCTAAATGGACCAGGTCTGGGTTGGGCACTAACTGGGAAGGCGGTTTGGTAATTGGAGACGTTACGGGCGACGGTGTTGAAGACGTAGTTTATGCCGGTGGCAACACTCATCAGCTCGCTGTTCTAAATGGAACCAATGGAGCCACGATTGCGACATATTCAAATGGGAACCGAATAGGGACGTTTTGTCAGCCGCAGCTTTATGATATTGATAATGACGGCATATTTGAGATATTGGTGCCGTTGTATTGGGAGCCTGGTCTTGCCGCGGTTCAGTATGTTGGCGGAACTCTTCAACAGATGTGGGTAGCGAATATTCAGCGCCCGCCCTCCGGGCAACCAAGTGAACCAACTCCCTCTGGTAGTGTTATGGCTAAGCCTGTGGCTGGCGACATTGATCACGACGGTTTTCTGGATATTTTCCTTGCCTCGCAAGATGTTTCTCCTATCGGCGGTTATGACGGTACGATTGTCAGGTTAGATCATAATGGTGTTGAGGTGGCTCGTAATTTTGCGTGGCGCGCATGTTCAGGCGGTCTTTCTTTGGCTGATACGGACAGTGATGGCGTCTTCGAGCTTTACCAAGGAGACAGGGATATGGATTATTCTGATGGTGGATACGGCAAGGGTGAGAAATCGTTTTGGGCTGACAACTTGACTGAAAGGTGGATTCGTCTCGACGACCTTACTAGCAGTCAAGCTCCAGTTATCGCAGACGTTAACGGCGATGGGATAAAAGACATCATTACAGGCATGTATAATGTGCAGTGGATTTTCAACTCTACAAACGGAGAAGCGATTAAAAAATGGACTATGAGTAGCAGTACCGGTTATCGGAATGATAGCTTGTCTGTTCATTATGGAACTACAGTTTATGATATAGATGGTGATGGTCATCTTGAGCTCTTGTGTAACGATGGTGACCATGATGATGATCCATTTACAGATGTTTTTGATTTGGTTACTGGCGTGATGGACGCGCAACTTAGCCATAATGCTTTTTGGAACGCCTCCTTGAACATAGATAGAAATGGCCAACCGAAGGGGGCATGGCAGGGCGGAGATACAAAATGGAGTCCTCTCGTTGCAGACATTAGCCCAACTAATCCTGGGATGGAAATAATATCGGTGCCGAACGGAACCCTTCTGGACGGCGGTCAGTCGTGGAACGGGGCGATAATGATTTGGTCTAGCAGTTATGAGAGTCTTCAAAACATTACTCGCCAGCCAGGTACTCCTCCCGGCACTTATAGTACTGCTCGTTTAGGTTCTCAGATGGCTTACCCAGTAGTGCAGGACATTGATAACGATGGTTTGCTTGAGTTGGTGACTCACGCTTCTTCTGGCACTGTATATGCTTTTGACACTGTTGCTTCTGCCCCTTCGGGGAATAATCGTATTAGGTCTGAGGTTACGCTTTTTGGCGAGTGTAGGTTGGGTGTTGCCGAGCACACGATCATGCCGTGGGCTCCGAATTATTGGACTGCTCCGCTTGTTGCCCCGGTTAATCCAGGTGATAATGCGTTGGCGGTTCCGCGATCAACTACTCAGCTGAGTTTCCGCTTAAGAGAGCATCAGGGACAGAGCCTAACCTATTCGGTCACCACTGCTCCGAACATAGGCTCAACGAACGGTTCAATCAGCAGTAGCATCAGTAGTGACTGGAACACTCGCACTGTCAGTGTTAGTGGCTTGGCCTATGACACGACTTACAGGTGGACAGTTAGTGCTAGCGATGGAAGCAAGGCTACAACGCGAACTTACACTTTCAGGACAGAGCTGGCCCCAGCCACTGGCAATACTCCTCCAAGTCAGGGAATCCCCACGCTTGTCCCCGAGAATGGTTCGACAACGTCGACTTTCGAGTGTACTGCTCAATCTACGACAGATCCCAATGGTGACGAGGTTACTAACATGTACAGATGGACTGTCAATGGTAACCCGGTAGCGCAGTTGTTTTTGCCTTTTGATACCCGTGATGAAACGACTGCTAAGGATTATTCTGGGAATGGCAACGACGCTCAAGTCATAGGTGCGACGTGGGTTCAGAACGGAAAAGTTGGCGGTGCATACAGTTTCGACGGGAAGGACGATGCCATAATAATCAGTGATGGCGGTCTCGGCTATTACAACAACCGTACGTACACTGCATATCCAAATCATGAGGAATTGGGTGGTTACGGTAACTGGGATGCTGTAACGGTCGAGGCTTGGGTGTATCTAACGGAGAACAATTATGGGTCGAGGATTGTGGGTAAGATTCCGGGGTACGCGCTTGGTTTCAAGAGCCCTCCCTCCGCTCCTAATACTTTGTATGCTGCGGTTTGGCCTTATACAGGTGCGATTGCGCAAGACGAGAACAACGCTACTACTGATAGAGAACGCAGCGTGAGCGCGACTAGTGCGTTGCAGTTGAACACGTGGTATCATGTTGCTTTCACTTATAGGAATGGTACGGGGTTAAAGCTTTACATCAACGGCGCTTCGGTTGCGAATAGTTCTGCTTACACAGGACCGCTTTCGCCGACTCGTGGGGAACCAGTCTATATCGGGAGGCTTGTTGAACCCTTTGCTGGCATGATTGACGAAGTTAGACTATACAACTATGCCCAACCTCCAGCGCAGATTTACAACCGCTACATGGAATCCAAAGACGGAGACAGCAATAGCTCGTTGTTCCTTCCGATTGGTATTGCAGCTTCCGGTGACATATTGGGTTGCGATGTTATCCCGACAGACTCGTACGCGGAGGGCATCATTCGGTCAGACTCTGTGACACTGCTTAATGCGCCACCGGTTGCTTCGAACTTGCACATGTATCCTATACGAGATCGTGCGTATCGCCTGGACAATGAGAATTTGGGAGCAGGTTACGATTACAGCGATGCCGACGGAAACGCTGAGTCTGGCACCCAGATAAGATGGTACAGAAACAATGTATTGCAGTCTGCTTACAATGATTTGCGAGAGGTTCCGGCAGGCAGTACGTCGATTGGTCAAACTTGGTACTTCACCGTATTGCCCAGAGACTCGCTGGGGGCTGTTGGAGGTTTGCAGACTTCTGAAACCGTGACCATCCGCGACAACGCGGTTCCAAGTACTGGCACACCAACACTGGATTCTATGAACGGTGGAACAGATTATGATGATGAAGACCTTGTGGCCACCGCGGCAACAACAACTGATGGAGACGGTGATGCTACCACTAACATATTCCACTGGACGAAGGGCGGGGTTTCCCAAACTAACCTGCAGATGCCCTTCGACACCGAAGTCCCACTTGTCTCGGGAACCAATGGAGTTACGCGCGACTATTCGGGTTATGGTAACAACGGAGCGGTTAATGGTTCAGCTTGGGCTCAGACCGGAGTTGTCGGTGGAGCTTTCAGCTTTGATGGCAATGATTATATAACAGTCCAGGAAAGCGGCAACACTCTTGCTGGAAATGGTAGCTGGTCACAGATTTCAGTGGAGTTTTGGATTAGGGCTACTGGGGCTACTACTAGTATTCAAACAGTTGTCTTTAAGCCTAACGCGAGTTACGCTCCCGGCGCTAGTTCTAGTTCTTACGACGTAGGCTATAGAGTTCAATATCGCTATTACGCTGACAGCTACAGAGTGTACTGGATCGTTGGCAACAGTACTGGAACACTGTCTTTCGACTCACGAGTATATGAGGGCCCTGATCAATGGCACCACGTCGTCTGCACTTATCAATCAGGTGTGGGGCTTAAAATCTACACGGACGGACAGCTAAGAGCTTCGCTAGTTGGAACAGGTAACATCAACGCTACATTGGGCGGTCCCTTGTACGTAGGCGGCATAAACAGCGGCGTCGGAGACTTCGTCGGCCAAATGGATGAGGCAAGAATTTACCCGAAAGCTTTGTCTGCGGCTCAGATTTTCCAGCGATACATCGAAACTAAAGACGGCCTGACCGCAAGCAACACTATCGTGGCTCAGGAAACTGCAGCTGGAGATAACTGGGTATGCCAAGTTATTCCCAACGATTCATGGATAGATGGAACAGCAAGGAACTCAACTAGTCTACATGTCGATCCAGTAGTTGGCAACAGCCGACCGAGAATCGACTGGTATTCACCTGCAAACACCTCACTCACAATTGGCACAGGAGGCAGCATCAATTTCACACAGGTGTCATCTGATCCCGACGGCAATCCCTTGACATATAACTGGACGCTGGATTCGGTTCAGCAGGTAGTCACGCAGAACTGGACTTACTTAAGCGCGATTGCAGGGATGCACACGGTCAGAATCACCGTTTCCGACGGAAGCCTGAGCGATGCTCAAGAATGGAGCGTCAACGTCACCCCCAATGGCACATACAACCTAGTCATAGGGGCCTCAGCCGGCGGCACTACTAACCCCGTTCCAAACACGTACCCCTACCTCGCTAACACGAACGTCACGGTTACAGCAATCCCCACCGCTGGTTACAAGCTGAACTACTGGCTGCTGAACAACTCCAACTATGGCTCAGCTAACCCGTACACAATAAACATGACCAATAACTACAACCTAACAGCAGTGTTCACGATCATCCAGTACAACTTGGTGGTGGGCTCCACGACCGGTGGCACTACTAACCCCGTGCCAGGCACGTATCAGTACAACGCGAACACTAACGCAACAGTTCAAGCCATACCGAACGGTGGTTTCGAGCTGGGCTACTGGCTGCTTGACGACGTTGACGTTGGCGACACAAATCCCTATAAAGTGACAATGAACACGAACCACAACTTAACTGCAGTGTTCGTTGTACCCCCTGCAAATGCTTATCTTGTCGTTCGCGGTGCTGATGATAGTGTCTGGTATCGTTCGTTTGATGGTTCTTCGTGGTCTGGCTGGATCGGAGTTGGCGGACAAACCTATGATACCCCTGCGGCAGCCGTTCTTAACGGGAAACTGCACATAATTGTCAATGGCACGGATGGTGGTCTTTGGTGGGGAGTCGTTGATCTGTCTGACAACAGTTTCTCCGGATGGCATGGAATGTCTGGGCAAGGAACTCCGACTCTGACGGCAACGGATACCGAGCTTTATCTTGTTGTTCGCGGTTCTGATGATGTTATCTGGTATCGTTCTTATGACGGTTCAGTCTGGTCAAATTGGGCCGGGCTTGGAGGACAGACTTATGATACTCCGGCTGCGGCTGTTCTCAATGGAAAATTGCATGTAGTTGTTAACGGTACTGATGGTGGTCTTTGGTGGGGAGTCGTTGATCTGTCTGACAACAGTTTCTCCGGATGGCATGGAATGTCTGGACTAGGCGTTCCGACTCTGACATCAACGGGAAGTAAGCTCTATCTTGTCGTTCGCGGTGCTGATGATAGTGTCTGGTATCGTTCGTTTGATGGTTCTTCGTGGTCTGGCTGGATCGGAGTTGGCGGACAAACCTATGATACCCCTGCGGCAGCCGTTCTTAACGGGAAACTGCACATAATTGTCAATGGCACTGATGGTGGTCTTTGGTGGGGAGTCGTTGATCTGTCTGACAACAGTTTCTCCGGATGGCAAGGAATATCAGGACACGGAACCCCAACTATGATGGCAACTGGTAATGAGATTTATCTTGTTGTTCGTGGAACCGATAATGTGATTTGGTATCGTTCCTATGATGGTTCAGTTTGGTCTGGTTGGATTGGACTTGGTGGACTGACGTATGATACTCCCGCAGCAGCAGTCCTTAACGGAAGGCTACACATAGTCGTAAACGGCACAGACGGAGCATTGTGGTGGAGCAGCGTTAACCTGACTGACAATAGCTTCTCTGGTTGGCAAGGAATATCGGGATATGGAACCCCGACTATGACGGCAATTGATAGCGAGGTTTATCTTGTTGTCCGTGGGACTGATAATGGGATTTGGTATCGCTCCTATGACGGATCGACATGGACTAACTGGATTGGACTTGGTGGACAAACGTATGATACTCCCGCTGCGACTGTTCTCAATGGAAGGTTGCACATAGTGGTGAACGGTACAGATGGCAGTCTCTGGTGGAGCAGTGTTAACCTTACTGATAACAGCTTCTCTGGTTGGCAAGGAATATCAGGAAAAGGCACTCCGACTCTAACGTGTCGGAGCTACTCTTAGGTTTTGGTGAGTTTTTGTTTTAGTTTTTGGAGTATGTTTCGGGCTTTTGTTTGTGAATAAACCAGATAGATTATGCATGTGAAGAAGGTTGAGAGGGAAATTACGCAGCCAAGATAGAACCACATCTGAGGTTCATACTCAATAACAATGTCTAACGTTCCAGTCTGGTTGACTTGGAAGCCGTTCATGACTGAAAAAATCGGAATTGAGTTGATTATTTTTCCATTTAGGTATGCTTTCCAGTTTGGGTCGTGGGCTTCGTTTATTGCAAGTATAAATGGTTGTGAAGCGTTGACTTTTACAGTTATTTTTGTTGGGTTAAGTTTTTTGTATTCTATTATTGTTGCTGGCGGGTTTTCTATTGATGTTTGGATTGCTTGTTGGATGTTTGGGGTGGTTAGTTTTGTTATCCAAGCTTGGATTTCTGCGTTGTCTATCCATATTGTGTTGGGAAATGGTTTACTTGTTTCGTGACCGTTCCATGTGGAGAGTTGTATGAAGGTTGTGCTTTCGTTTTTGGGAGCGTAGTTTATCTGGACGTTTTTCCAGTCGAATGTTCCGTCGGCTACGTAGTAGACGTATTCAGCGTGGGTTATTTCCATGTTTTTGTCGTATTCGAATATTTTGATGTGCACGTCTTGGGCGTTTTCGCCTTTGACGTCTAGTTTGAAGTTGTATAGGGCGTCGTATTGGGCAGTTATTAGGGGGGAATTTATGGTTTTCCATCCCCATGTTGAATTCCACAGTTCAAACTTTAATGCGTTGTTTTCTAAGCTAAGCTTGCATACTGCATCGAATTGGTTTTCTAGTGTGGTGTTTTTCCATTCGTTCAGTTGGTTTGTTGAGTTGAAATTCCATTGGAGATTAAGGATTGTTTCATTTTTTATTTCAACGTTGTATTCTTGTGGTTGTTTGAATTCAAAGGTGCGAACGTAGGGTTGCGCTTGTGTGTATTCGTAGATATCCAATTCTTCTATGGTTTTGTCCAATGTTATATTCCGTTGATTTGACAGGAAGTTTCTCATTTTTTCTGGGTTCATCATGTCTCGGTTAGTAGAAGCCATGTATTCGTAGTCAAGGTCATTACGTTGCAAAATGTATTTTACGTTTAGTAATTTCATTATGGTTTCAAATTCGTCCGTTCCGTTATACTTTATAGCGTCACGAAGTTGGTTCATCAGCATTATGGTATTTGGGTTAACCGCGTAGGAGAATGCATAGGAAGGATTGATTATTGGATTTTGGATGAATCTTTCTAAGAATGAGTCGGCTCCATAGTAACCCCAAGAGTAAGGTACCTGATAATAGTCATCTAATGGAGTTACAAGAATTCTGTAGTCTCCTGTTTTGTTGTTTAACCAGTCATTGGCTTCGTACCAGTATTGAGGTATTTTTACGTATGAGGAGTAAGGAATTTCTTCTGTTTTCGTTTCTATCGGATTTGTGACTATGGGGAAAGCAGAGATTATGAAAATTAAGATGACGGTTGTGATGAAGAGCTTGGAGACAATATTTCGTTTTAGTGTTTTAGCTATTTTTTCTGTTGAATATCCTACCAGTAAAGCCAAAAAGGAAATCATTATCAGGGTGAATTTTGAGATAGGCTCTCTGAACATGTTCATGTATGGTACATAGTTGTAAAGGAAGAGGTTTACAGAACCAAGTGGTTCGTGTAATCCTTTTGCCAAAAATATAAAGACCAATATTATCAGCATAAGGTAAGCGTTGAACTTTCTTTTTTCATTCTTGAAAAGTAAGGCTGTGGAGGCAAGTAGAAAAGGTACAAACAACAAAACAGTCAACACTGCATGGCTAGAGTAGAGATCGTAGTATGGGGAATATTCTGGTCTCCATCCCCATCCTCCGTTTAACCCGAAAAGGTTTAGAAAGGACGCTCTTGCGTGGGTCCAACTCCATAACACGACATTGACTTCTGTTTGTAGTTGTGTGGAAGGTGATAAAACAAAGTAGTTAAGAATCGGAATTATCCACCAGACACTTAGAAGAAGCGTTATGATTAGGAGTATAGTCAAGTTTTCGATTAGCGATCTTGCAGTTTTTTTTCGTTGAAAGAAAATATAGTAAACTAGGACGCTTACAAGACTTATCAGAATCAAAGCGACGTCTGTCACGTTTATACTAGAAATCGACGCAACTATCGCGAAAGTGATGGCAAAACAAAAAGCATGCTTATACACATTTTGTGTTTGAGTTATAATTTTTGTGAAAAGTGCAATTAAAAGAGGCAAGAATGCAAATGTCCACACCATGCCAATATTTAGTACCATTGGTAATGACAGGATCGAGAAATTAAAAATATAGAAAATACTTGATATTATTGCTGCTGTTTTTTCTTCTGGATAAACCGTCTTTGCAAGATAGAACATAGAAAAGGTTGCTCCCATAAAATATACCATATATAAAATGATTTGCCATAATCCGACATCTAGCAAGAGAAATTGTGAGAAAATCCATAATACTCCATATAGGGAGTAAGCAGGATAAGCCGAAGGATTGCCTAAATTGTTAGTTGACCATAAGCAAAAATCGTTGGAGGCGCCTTTGGAAGTGAAAAGAAAGGGAGCATAATCACCTTTTGCAATGATGTGTTCAGGTTTGTACCACAAAATAGGAATTATCCCTATCAAAAAGATTATCAAGATTTCAATTTTTCGCGTTTAAAATTCGCCCCATCTTTTAGATTTATGAATAAAGTGGAAAAGCTAACCCATCTTTTATTCCTTGTACGTATCGAAGAATTTTCCTCATATTTTCTTTGAGAGTAAGAAGCAAGATGGTAAATCCCAGAATGTCAACAAAGAGAAAGAAACATCTGAGAGGTGCATGTTTTCTGTAGAAAATAATGCGATTTCTTCCTCTCCAGTATGCACGGTTTTTGGTGATATGGAAGTCTTTAGTTGTAGGGATGTCATGAAAAATTTTTGCGGTTGTAGATACAACTATTCTGTAACCTTTCTTTCGTATTCTCAAAGCAAAATCTGCTTCTTCAAATCCTATCGGCAACCTTTCGTCAAATAATCCTACAAACCTTGTGATTTCTCTCTTAATCATAAAGGCATTTGGAATATAATCGCATTCAATTAAACGTCTTTCTAAACTGTGTGAAAAAACTTCTTGCCAAATATACGTGATGATAAACATCGGTGGGTTGAGTTTACCTCCAGCACACCATATTTTTCTGGGGTGTTTGTAATAGAATGCAACTGGACCAGCCACACCAACCTTATCATATTCTGTAAGAATTTTTGCAAGTTCGCTGATAGTATTTCTGTCTAAGATGTTATCATCATCTATAAAGAAAATGTTGCTGCCTCGGCTGCTTTTTATCCCAATGTTTCTGCAGGCTGAGGGAAATCGCTCTACATTGTTCCTCAAAATCTTAACTTCAGGAAATAGCTCTTTTACAGTTTCAAACGTTCTGTCAGTAGAAGCATCGTCCACAACGATAATTTCGGTTTCACTTGTGGGGTATGTGCTTCTTTTGATAGAATTAATCAATCTAATGAGGTTTTCTCGCCTATTATATGTCGGAATAACTA
>Ga0315274_10016103_pt1 | contig 10572 bp, 11 predicted proteins | sample YL17G02_20_MG_FD_203700 | JGI IMG/M metagenome (GOLD analysis project Ga0315274, IMG submission 203700) | Sediment microbial communities from Yellowstone Lake, YNP, Wyoming, USA - YL17G02_20 | ecosystem: Environmental > Aquatic > Freshwater > Lake > Sediment | place: USA: Wyoming | collected...
CGTCGCAATCCTTCTCGGCAAGAGGTTCTATCAGTCGGGTGAAGTCGAGAAAAGGGCGATCCAGTCATTGGCCGCATTCGAGGTCTTTGATCGACTCGAAGTGCAGCTCGCCGGAGCACTTGAGGTGCCGGAGCCGCTCTCGCAGTTGAGCTCGCTTCATGAGGCCTCGGTGACGCTGGAGATGAACTACAAGAGCGTGTTGCCTGACACGAAAACCTGCAAGCAGAGCATGCGGGAGTTCTTGGCCGACCTGGTCAACGAGAAATCAAAGTACTGGCGTTCTCGAATGCCGAAGGTGGAAAGGAGGAAACGGTGATGCAAAAATACAATTCTACCTTTGCAGAGAAGGTGAAAGCGAAGATTCGCGCCGAGCTTGTCCTCGACGAGAAAAAGAAGCCACTCTTCATCTCCGAAGGGTCCTTGCGTCACTACAAGGTCAAGCTCCGATTGGAGACGGAGAATCCGAAGGTCGAGCGAGTGATTTATCGGCTGGATCCAACATACTATGACTCTGTCCGGGAAGCGACAGATAAGGAAAATGGCTTTGAGATCGAGACCGCTACGTACGGTGACTACCCCCTTGTTGTTGACGTTCAGATTGGTGACGAGACTATTCGCCAGGAAGTGGTCCTCTCCGACCTTCTCATGAACGAGTACGGAAAAGAGAAATCCGGCGAGATCAAGAAGGCATTGAAGGATATCGAAGAGCACTAGAAGCGTAAACTCGAAATAAACACAAGGAAACCAGCAATGCCACCAATTGATCGCAGCAGCGCGAAAGAATGTGTGACAAGGTCTTTGAAACGTATTGCCGATTTCTCGGGGGACGTCGAGAACTTCGACTTCAAGTATTGGCACAAATTTCACAAAACCGCCTTCATCGATGCCATTGCCACCTGCATCAGCAAGAAGGGGAGCAGAATCGTCCTGAACGAAGCGATGCTTGACAACTTCAAGAATGTAGGTGAGTTCATCGATTTCGTGAAAAGCAAGTCGGCCTATGTGCAGGAACCTGAGCCGAACCTGCTTGAGAAGGATGGCAATCTGCGCCCACGTCCTTTCGTGTAATTCAAAGTCAGGAGTTGGATATGAAATGCCTCAAGCCGCTTCTGTTTGGCTTCATCGGCCTCGTTTGCGTTCAGACGAGTGCGAGCGCCGATGATACGATCGTGCCATCGAACAAAATCAAAGTTAACCTGAGTGTTGGGACGACGACGACCTTCACGGGCATCGCAGTTGAGATCGAACTGAAACAGGTCATTCCCGAGCGAATTTCCATTGACCGGGCAAATTTCGCGGCCACAAGAGCCACGCTGCCGCGATTCGAACTCCGGGATGAGCAAAACCTCGTCACATTCGAACTTGACAGAAACTCGGCAGCTGCCGCGGAATCAATGATCCAGCTTGTCGAGCAGCGGGCAGAGGTCATCGAACAGTTCTCAAATCGACGTAATTACGTCTTCATCGACAAACCCATGAGGGTCAAGCTGACGAACGGTGACTATCTTGTTGTCACGCCGAAAGCGCTGATGGAAGCCTCGCTAACAAACTTGGTGCTCTCCGAACAGGATAGGGAAATGTGGATTCAGGCGAGGGGGGGAGCTCATACACTTTATCAGAACAGAATTGACTTTGGGATCAGAGGAGATGTCGCCGACACAGCCCGAAGAGAGTTTATCCTGAGCTTCAGCTATTTTGGTATCCCTGTTCAAAGCACTCCGTGGTGGAGCGTTGCGGCGAAAGGCCAGATCAGCTCGAACAAGAACGATCCGCTCTCAAAGATTGGCTTTTTCCCCCTGACGGTGGGACAAACGTTCGGTTTTGAAGAGGCCAAACCGTTCACGACGGGCGAGATCCGCGCCTGGTTCGGTGTGGAAGGTGACCAGCCGCTCAAGAGGACAAGAATCAATGGAAGCCTGACGTACACAACGATGTTGCCAAACCTCATTGATCTGACCTTTGGGAGCCAGAAGAGGCTGCGGTTGAAGCCGGTTGTCAAACTCAGCGTCGAATACTGGGACGAAATTAATGATTATGCAGTCCCTGACAAACTTCTGAAAGGGGGAAGAATCGGGGGTGAGATCTATTATTTCGTACCAGTGATGGAACGCTACAGCCTGCTTGTGGAAGGCAATGTCGGTTTCATCCTTGGCGACCAGTTCAAAAAGAAACATGGAGCCGAAGATGTCGTGAGCCGGTTTGATATATCGTTGGGGTACGAAGTGCCTGATGCCGACTTGAAGATACTCGCGAAATATTCGTTCGGTCAAAATGATATCAGCTTCATGAGAGATGACAGATTGCTTCTTGGTTTGGCAATCGATCTCTTCAGGATGGTGAGTGGCGGCCAGACGGAAGCGACCGTCCGATAACTGAACGCAACAATGTGAGCTCGCAAGACTGCTCTGCATGGTTGGAGTGGAATTCGCGTAGAGGCGACGCGCTGATCGATTTCGTCTGCGCTATGGACTGAACTCTTCATACATCTATCACAAGGAGGCAGCTATGGCTAAGAGGAAAACATCTCCACGGAGAATTCTCAATTGCATACCGTCTCTCTACCCCGAAAAGGACTGGCTGTTTAAGCATGCAGGGGGCGCGGCAGCTCTCCATGCGCCCGTGACGATCCCCCCAGCAAAAGATCTGCGTGAAAATTGGTGGAAAATCGGCGACCAAGGAAGCACTGGCTCGTGCGTAGGGTGGGCAACAGCCGACTCGGTTCTGCGCTGGCACTTTGTCAAAGCAAACCGGATTGGGAAGAATGATCTTCTCTCTCCTCGATTTACCTGGATGGCGTCAAAAGAAACGGATGATTTCGTATCGCTTCCCACGACGTTTATCGAGTTGGCGGGAACAAGCTTGAAGACTGCACTCGACATATCGAGGAAATTTGGCGCAGTGCAAGATAACATCCTCCCATTTGGGTCAGGGCAACTGTATCCGCGTGATGCTCAGACATTCTATGCCATTGCCGCTCAACTGAAGATCGCGGGCTACTTCAGTATCGAGAGGAACCTTGCGAACTGGCGAGCGTGGCTTGCAGAGCGCGGGCCAATTCTCACGCGCCTGGATGTCGATGCAACATGGGAAAACGCGGAGGCTACTGAAGGGCGGCTTGATGTATACCAGCGTGACAACCTGCACCGCGGGCACGCTGTTGCTCTTGTGGGCTACACGAGTGATCGCTTCATCGTTCGAAACAGCTGGGGTGTTACGTGGGGTGACAAGGGATTTGGCTACGCGTCTGTCTCCTATGCCCAGGAAGCTTTCACAGAAGCTTACGGCATAAGTCTGTAGTATTTCATCTGCACGATATGGTGACGCAGTTGGCATAAACAATAAACCGTGAACTGTTTGTATGCGACAGTTCACGGTTTATGATGTAGCATCTCCTCGTCCTACGTCTTACGTTTCACCTTTCACGGTTCCACCCTCGACTCGTCACGATGAGAAACGTCGCGACTCGCTCGGGGCATGCTTCTTACTTCCTCACACGCTCTTTATCACCTTCACCACTCTCCAGATGAAGCTCACGTCTTTTTTCCGCACCACCATCGGCTCGTACTCAGGATTGAGCGGAATGAGGTGGAGGAATTGATCCTCGATCTTGATCCGTTTGACGGTGTCTTCATCGCTCACACGCACGACGCAGATGTCGCCTGTGCGAGCTTCCAGTTTCGGGCTGACGACAATGATGTCACCGTCCTCGATGCGCGAGGCCATGCTGTTTCCCTTGACCTCCAGCGCAAATGCGTTCGAGTCTTTGATGTCGTCTACTGTGATGTACTTCTCGACGTAGTCAGGATGGAACATCAGGCTTGGAGCTCCGCCCGGCACCGATGAAAGCAGGGGGAGAGAAACGAGTTCTACGCGTTTATAACGGCCGGTTGGCAGCGGGAAGACTTTCGATTCTGTAAACGCTCCTGCAAACATCTCGCCGTTGCCGGTCAGGAGCCAGTGCGGTGCAACGCCGGTGACCTTTGCGATGCGCATCAAGTAATTGCTGTCGGGCACCTGCTCTCCCTTTTCCCACCGCTGGACCGTTCGTGTTGCCACGTCGAGTTTGGCAGCAAGTTTTGCCTGGTCCATTTCTTTCTGTGTCCTTGCCTGGCGGATCCGTTGTGCGATGGATTGTTTCATGGTTGCCCTTTGAATTGACCACGGATGACGCGGATGTGAAGGATCCTCGCGGAATGACATCTCGGCGAGGATTTCGTCTTTCCCTGTTTCATCGATGTTTGGCTTTTTGTTTCGCACACGACAATTTTGTCAATTTTCCTCTTGACAAGGCGACAAAAATGTCGTATGCTGGCCGAGGCAAAGATAGGTAATTTTCTGACTTGTGTCAAGAGGAAGAAGATAATCAAGGTTCGAACAGAGAAAAGTCGCCACGAGTGAAGCCGAATGGTGTTTCAGGCTGCAGGCCTGGAGCACGCCTTGACTCCCCGCCTGCCAGAAGAGATTCAGAAGGCGGGTCCCGTTGTACGGGATCCCTGCCTGACGGCAGGCAGGCCGTAAAGTGGGACAGGCGCTCGGGGTGACGGAAAAGCAAGAAGGAGGCGGGATATGGAAGCTCATCGGGGTAATGTCTACATCGGTATGGGAGGATGGGACCTGGAGCCGTTCAACAAAGTCTTTTACCCTCCGCGGCCCAGAAAAGGGTTCCGAAAACTGGAATACTATAGCCAATTTTTCGACAGCGTCGAGATTAATGCCACCTTCTATAATACATCGCTGACACCCGACCACGCGCGGCACTGGCTGGATGATGTCTCGGCAAATAAGGAATTCGTCTTCACGGTGAAACTTTTCCATGGCTTCACCCACACCTACGCGGCGACGTACAACGATGTCCGCGCTGTGCACCACATGCTGAAACCCCTTGTTGACGCCGGAAAGCTGGGTGGACTGCTCATCCAGTTTCCGTACTCATTTACCAATATAAGCGAACGCAGGATGTATCTCATGCAGCTCGCCAAAGCCTTTCATCCGCATCGCCTCTTTGTGGAGGTCCGGCACAACTCGTGGAACAGTCCGCTGATGTACAACTTCTTCCAGGAAAACCGGCTCCACCTCGTGAATGTCGATCTCCCGGGCATCAAGCAACATATGCCGTTGACATGCCAGACGTGGAACGGTGCAGCGTACTTTCGCCTGATGGGAAGGAATGCTCTGACATGGGATCGGCCGTTTTCGAAACACCCAGGCGGGAATTATCTCGTCAGCGATCGCTACAATTACATGTATGATGACCGGGAGCTTCGGCACCTTCTCACGATGGTCGAGCAGATGAGGCAGCAGGCCGCTGCAACGTTTGTTGTGTTTCACAACGATCCCGCAGCGAACTCGCTGGTGAACGGTTTTCAGCTGCGGCATCTGGTGCGTCACAAACAGCGTGTTCTCGTGCCGCAGAATCTTGTTGCTGCATTTCCGTCGCTGAAACAGATCAGCGCACCGGTCAATGTGCAGCATCCGCTGTTTGCAGAGGTAGCGTGAACTGACCGCTGCAGCCTGGGTTCTCGTTGTTTGACGAAGCTCTTGCGACTGGAGATAGTGAGATGAAGCAGGAGTTTTTGCCCTATAACCCGCGGCTCAAACAAATAGCCCGGATGCTCAGAAACAATATGACACTGGCTGAGATTCTTCTTTGGGGTCAATTGAAGCAAAAGGGATTACTCGGATACGATTTTCATCGCCAGAAACCGATTGATGAATATATTGTCGACTTTTTTTGCCCACGACTTTCGTTGGCTATTGAAATTGATGGCGATTCTCATGAAGGGAAACTGGAGAAAGATAGCCAAAGGCAATACGATATTGAGAAGCTTGGAGTACGCTTCCTGAGGTTTCCTGACGAGGAAGTAAAACAAAACCTTAATGGAGTTCTGGAGGCTATTCGCTTGTGGGCAGAGGCTCATTGTTCTTCAGAGTCGCAGATGGAGGGGAAGAACATGACTTAACACGTCCCCTCTCGAGTGTGGGCTGGTGGGATGAGAGAGGGGAGCAGAGAGGTGTGTGCTTTTGATCGTAATGATGGTGAGCAAGGATAACACACCCCTTACATCCCCTCTCCCCATTACCTCGTCCACCGCACACCCGCCCGACCGACTGACGTCAGTCAGGCGGGCGGGGAGGGGACTGATCAAGCTGGGGATTTTGGTGCCCTGGGAAAGGTTTTGCTCAATTGGCTTTTTCTCGTTTGCAGAGGTAGCGTGAGAGCTTTCAGCGGTCTACTATCAGCCGCTGACAGCTACCCTTCCACCGGCTTCATACACTCCGCTGCTTCGTTACGGGGATTGCTGACAAATGATGAAACGCGGTGGGCTTTCATCTTTTTTGGGGGGTAGGGAACGAGGAGCTTCTTGAGTTGGTCGGCATCTTTGTAGGAGCGGTCGAGCCATTGCTCGAAATGCTCCTCGGGGAGAATGACCGGCATGCGGCTGTGGATCGGCGCCATCAGCTCGTTGGGCTCGGTCGTGATGATGGTAAACGTGGGGTGTTCATTTCCTTCTGGATCTTTCCAGACCGAGAACAATCCGGCGAACAAGAAAGGGGACTCATCCTTCATCCGGATGCACATCGGATGCTTTTCTTCAACCTTTTTTGTTTTGCCGCGGAGTTCCTGGGTTGTTATCACCCGTTGCCATTCATAAAACGCGTCAGCAGGGATAAGACACCGGCTCCCTTTGAAATACGGAGCGAACAGCTTGCTCTGATCCACCGTTTCAGCCTTGGCGTTGAAGGCGGAAAAGCTCGCCTTCCCGTCTTTCGACCAGTGGGGGAGCAGCCACCACTGCATCTGCTCGGCGATGAGTTCATCGTGTCTCACGGCGAATACCGGCAGACGCTGCATGGGAGAAGCATTATAGCGCGGGAGTTCCCGGAACGCCTGGTCCGTCAGCTTTGCTTTGTTGAGAGCGGTGTAGGCAACGAGAACTTTTTTGCCGTCGATCAGAGCGTAGCGGCCGCACATAGAATCGTCTCCGTGGAAGGTGGTGGTCGAAAAATATGAAATTATCCAGAGGGATGCCCGGCACCGGAGAGAAGTCCGACACAAGAGAAATGTCCGACATCTTCCCAGGAGAAAACGAAGTAGATATCGGACATTTACCCCGGGTCGGACTTCTACCACAGGTCAGGCATCTACCAGTTTCTTCGCAATCGCTGGTGCGATCGTTTGTTGCGCCGCCGGGGAAGGTTTGTCTTCTCTACGGTGATAATCTCATTTTTCAGTTATCCCTTAGGATGGCGGCGCATGCTATGACGCAGGGGACGCCGATCGCGGTGGTGGATGGATGCAACCGGTTCAATGTTCACCTCCTTTCACGCTTTGCCCGGGAGAGGCATCTCGATCCGGACGAATTTCTCCGCCGGATCTTTATTTCCCGCGGCTTCACCTGTTATCAAATGGAGCAGGCGGTCACCAGAAGGTTACCGTTGTTTCTTCAATCCATCGGTTCCAACATCGCTATGATCTTCGGACTGCTCGATACGTTCTATGATGAGCAGGCGTCGTTCAGAGAAGTGCAGCAGATTCTCCGCCGGGTGCTCGGGACGTTGCAGGACATTAAAACGGGCGGCGTTTCTGTGCTGCTGGCGTGTACGGAGTGGAACGTGCTGCCCAAAGAACGCAATCAGCTCTTTGCGACCCTCAAAACCGGTATGGATACCGTGTACCGCCTGGGGATTGACCGCAAGAATGCGCCGGCGTTGTTTCTGGAGTCGGGCACGGCGAACGCACACCGCTCGCATTCTGTAGAAGGCCGCACATAGTCTTGTCAGGGAAACCATCATCTAAGGAAGGGCCTCGCCATGGAAAGTCTGTCACCGAACATCTTTGTAAAAGATATCGACGCGACCATCGCGTTCTATAAGATACTCGGCTTCGAGCTTGTTATGACTGTTCCTGAGCAAGGGGAGTTTGTGTGGGCGATGATGACCTGCGGCAGTGTCTCGTTCATGTTCCAGACATTTACCAGTCTGGGTGACGCATTGCCGGATGTCAGCCGTCGTGACGGCGGCTCACTTCTGATGTACATCAAATTGAAAAATATCCGGGTGTTTTTTGATGACATAAAGAACAAAGTCACGGTTCTTCAAGGGTTGGAAAAGACATTCTACGGAGCCACGGAGTTTTCCGTCAAGGATATCAATGGGTTTATCCTGACGTTCGCTGAAGACGAAACGCAGTGATCGCGACTGCACGAGTCTGTGCCAACGCATGTGGGAATGAGAGGAGTGATGAAGTATGGGACGCACCGTTCCAACCTTTACGAACATCATCGACAGCGAGATCTCAAGCTGGTCGAAGTACCGGCGGGGGCTCCGCAAGGAAGACCAGGAGGTGTTTGACGACGTTTTCCGGGCAGCGAGACTCCACCTGGCGGAGAATTTCTACGCGATGCGGACAATCCCCTTTGAAAGCATCATGGTTTCCATTGCGGTGGAACAGCGGAAACTGATCAAGCAATTGCAAAACCGGATTGTCCGGCTGGAAAACCGACTTGCGGATGAACATTCATGAGATGATTCATTGCCACTGACCATTGTACTGAGCTATGCCCCATATACTCACTGGTTGGTTATTCGATTGTTATCCCTCGTCGCAGGGCATCACGCTCTGGTTCATCGATGAGAACGGCGAGAAGCATCGCTGCTTCCGCGGGTTTACGCCCTCGTTTTTTCTTCATCTGAATTTCTCCGATGCGCGGCGGGCAGAGACCCTGGGTGTGCACAGCCCGGTGCCCGTGACTATCACGAGGACGACGAAGACGGAAATCTATTCCGGCGATTCGCTCGATGTGCTCGAAGTGCACGTGCATGACCCGATGCGCTTCCGTGAGGTGGTGTGGTACTACGAGCGCTTCTTCCCACACTTCACATTCTTCAATTCGGATATTCTTCCCGCTCAGCTCTTCCTCTATCATACACAGCTCTTCCCGCTTGCGCTGGGCGAATATGAGATTGACGAGCAAGGAATGCTGACCGGCTGGACGCTCCACGATTCACGCGAAGCAACGGAATACAAACTTCCGCCGTTCTCCATCCTCTTGCTCCGGAACGCAAACGACTTTGTGCCGCCAAAATATCAGAAGCATCTTCAGCTCGAAGTTTTCTACGACGACCGCACGTACGTGCTTGAACAGGAAACCCCGCAAGAGGTTCTTGAGTCGCTCAACTGGCACCTGCATCGCTGCGACCCGGATATTATCCTCACGGATTATGGGGATGCCGTTCTGATGCCGAGGCTGGTAGCCATGGCGCAGCGGCATAACATACCGCTCCTGTTGAACCGCGACCAGGATGCAAGCTACGTCACAACCAGGGAGTCGAGTTTCTTTCAGTACGGCAAGATCGTGCACAAGGATGGCGCATTCGAGCTTGCCGGCCGCTGGCACGTCGATGCCACGAACTCGATGACGGTGGCTGAGGCCGACCTGGACGGGTTATTTGAAATGGCGCGCCTGACGCAGATGTGCGGACAGCGGCAGGGCCGGGCGAGCATCGGCACATCGATGTCGTCGATGCAATTGTCGTGGGCATACCAACATAACATCCTGATCCCGTCCAAGAAGCGTGAGCCGGAAGAGTTCAAATCGGCCGCTACACTGCTCCTTGCCGACCGGGGTGGCCTTATCTTCAACCCGCCGCTCGGGTACCACGAGGATGTTGCCGAGCTCGATTTCGTGTCGATGTACCCGACTATTATGGTTACCCATAATGTCTCACCCGAAACGGTGAACTGCCGGTGCTGCAAGAACAACAACGTGCCTGAGCTTGGATATACCATCTGTGAAAAGCGGGAGGGGATTGTGCCGGCGACGCTGCGCGCGGTAGTGGAGAAGAGAGCTTACTACAAGGCGATGAAGAAGAAGTACAGGGGGAAGGACGAAGTATTATTTCGCAAGTACGACCGACGTCAAAATGCACTCAAATGGATGCTGGTGAGCTGCTTCGGCTACCTCGGCTACAAGAACGCCAGGTTTGGAAAAATCGAGGCCCACGAATCGGTCAACGCGTTCTCCCGTGACGCTATCCTGATGGCAAAAGAAGTGGCCGAGGAGCGGGGCTTCCATTTGCTTCATGCGATCATCGATTGTGTCTGGCTGAAGAAGGAGGGATCAACGGAACAGGAGTATGAAGAACTGGCGCGGGAAATTTCACGGCGGGTTGGCATCGATATCTCCTTAGAAGGGATCTATAACTGGATTTTGTTTCCGGCATCAAAGATGGACCCCGATATCACGACGGCGAACCGGTACGTTGGCTGGTATCATCACGATGAAGTAAAAATCCGGGGCATCGAAGCGCGGCGGCGCGATACGCCGAAGTTCATCAAAACCATGCAGACAGCCATGCTCAACCGGATGTCGGGAGCACACAATGTTGAAGAGGTGCGGGCGCTGGCTCCCGACCTGCTCGAGATTGTGCGCAGCGCGGTTGCTATCCTCCGCAGCGGGAAGGCCAACCCGATGGATCTTGTTCTCCGCCGTCACATTACGAAGGAAGCGGACGAGTACACCAACAACAGCATCAGCGCCGTGGTCGCAAAGCTTGTGCAGGAAATGGGCG
>Ga0315274_10016104_pt1 | contig 10572 bp, 9 predicted proteins | sample YL17G02_20_MG_FD_203700 | JGI IMG/M metagenome (GOLD analysis project Ga0315274, IMG submission 203700) | Sediment microbial communities from Yellowstone Lake, YNP, Wyoming, USA - YL17G02_20 | ecosystem: Environmental > Aquatic > Freshwater > Lake > Sediment | place: USA: Wyoming | collected...
TGCAATACAACATGTTTACCAGGAACAGGATAAAATCGTTGCCTATTTCGAAGTGAACAATATAAAAGAGTACCAAAAATTGATCCCAAATATCTTCTGCATGCCTCCAAGACCTCTGTGTAGGGTTAGCGTGATTGATTTTTATGACATGGTATCCGGCCCCACTTATCTTGAATCATCGGTAGAAATATTAATAAAAAACCAGGGATCACTCGTTGAAAAAGAAACATTCGGCTGGTATTGCCTGATGATGCCGGTCACGACGGAAGAGGCTTTATGGGGGAGATTCTACTGGGGGTTCAACAAAATGCGAGGAAAAGTTACCTTTGAAAGATCCGAAAATAAATATATCGGCACCTCTTTTACTTCGGGGGGACAAACGCCAGATTTCAAACTGATCTTAGAGGTTAAAAAGGCTGAATTAACTGCCGACCAGAAAACATTTTTTGGGGTTTGTTTCACCTATTCCAGCTCTGACGATAAAGGACGGCAAGGTATTGAATTGGGGTACAACCGGTGGGGGTAAATACAAGATCTATGAATTTGAAAGAGTTGCCCCGCAGATTTGGGAGATTAAATTTGGAGACTGCTCCATAGAATACCCAAAGGATCCCCGAAACTATCTATCCCGGATGGATTTGGGAAAGTTTATTGCTGGTTACTGGCTGAAGCAGAGGTACAGATATTCATTAGCTCCCAAATGAGGCATGACGAAAATTATTTTTTAAGCTGCACCGGATTCATTCTGCTGCTGAAGCGGGTAACTTATAAGCAGTTGGGATAAAAATCCCCATAGATGTTAAAGACCATTTATTTTTCGATTGTAGATATTCTTGAGATTTCCCCAATATAGGGAAGCTTCAGGGCCACTAAATAGGGTTCCTATTTTTTGGGAAATGCCCAAAGGCCATAAAACCAGAAAAGCTTCAATATTTTTCCAACTTGATCATAACTTTTTGAAATGTTTAATTATTTTGTAAGCTGTAGGTATCGAATCATGTTTTGGGTAATGATATTGAGAGGTTGTGTATTATTAGTTAGGCCCCTATTTTTCCCTCTGTGAAGGTATTGTTACCCTATTGACCAACAAAAATAAAATTTTATCCATATATTGAAAGAAAAATTAAGAAAATTCAAAAAGTGCCGATTCTATAGAATGGAATAAAAGAAGCAGGAGGTAGATCATGACCATATTGATTTTTCTCTTGAGTCTTTTTCTTTTCTTCGGATCGGATTCTTTTGCTCAGGTTTACAAGTATGTGGACAAGAAGGGTGCGATCTGTTTTACCGACAATCCACCCTCCTCTCTTTTTAAGAGTGGTGTCTCAAATAAAGAGCATAAAGAACAAAAAACAAAGGATGTAATCGATCAAAGAAAAAGTGACGGATCAGACATAAAAGATATAATGCAATTAGGTCATCAGGTTCTCGAAGAAGAATTGGCTAAACCTCCCGAGAAACAAAATCGTCGCTTGATCCAGGAAATGACCGAAATTCTATATGGAGACGTATCCCATAAAAAGTCGAAATAGGTGCGAGCATCATCTCAATATTGAGGCGTTCAGGGAAAAGTATTTGTAGAGGTGTTGGTTTGAAATCTTCGATCTCCGGATAAAGGTGCTACCGTTTCGGCGCGGAGAGCGCTGCAAGAAATTTAATCACCAGGGGTTATAACCCTTCCCATTTTTTGGCTTACTATATATGAAAATACACAGATCGTAAAACCAATTACTTATGTGGCCCCCAAAACCTGGTTTAGGTTTTTACGACAGTCCCACTATATATCTCCAATGTACACACTTCAGAAATGTTCTTATATGAGTTTCATTCAGCCTTGAATGAAAAGGATGTCAGAATAAACCCAAAATCCACAAACCTAGTTATTTGTCTGAACGCTAGGGGTCATAGGAATAAATAGGGGGCCTCTCTAACTTTTGGTCTGAACGGTGGGAGTTAATTGCAAATTACTGTTTCTTATATCATAATCCCATACCCGATGTGTAAGCTCAAACATCATGAATCAAAAAGTAACCATCTTCTCGAAATTCCGGAAATTAGAATCCTTCGCCGAGGATGTCTCCTGAAAAACAAATCGAACCGGCAATACAACAGCTTTTTAACATTCCTTTCCTTGCCTGCCCACAACGCGTAGATCATAATTCCAATCTCCTGGTTTAATCTTTTTTCTTTATAATTCGTTTTATATATATTACATAAACCTCCATTATTCAACTTCAAAAAAACCTTCAATGAAATATAAAGAAAATATGACGTTTTTCCTCGATGAATTTCATAGTAAAAGAAGCCATTTTTTTTGGACGCCTTTTATAGAAGGCATCATTAGGATATCGCGAGATGCAAACCCCCAAAGACCTGATATATGGTCTTAACGAGTTGCCGCCGTGGCCACGAAGCCTCCTATATGGCCTCCAGTGGGCTATCATCTTCCTGCCCACACTTATAATCCTTTCAACGATCTCTTCAGAATACCTGGATCTTCATGAGGGAGAGAAAGTCCTTTTTTTTCAACGGCTCTTGGCAACAAGTGGAGGAGTGATGATTCTCCAGACCCTTTGGGGGCATCGTTACCCTCTATTGGATGGGCCATCCTCTGCACTTTTTCTCAGTTTTATCATTCTGGCCCCTCATGGGATGCCAGCGATCCAGGGAGGTATGATCGCCGGAGGACTGTTTCTTGTATTGTTGAGCACCTTCAGGCTGGTGCGGTATTTAGAACCCCTTTTCACGGACACTGTGATCGGGGTAATCCTCATTCTGGTCGGCGTCACTCTCCTCTCTTACCTGGTTCCTATGGTCATTGGCAAGCAGCCCGGTCATCCTTACGGAGAACTCGTTATATTTGCAGTTTCTGCCCTGGTCATATTGGCCATCGCCCTTTCAGCCACTGGCTTCCCGGGTTTCCCAAAACCATTTCCCTTTTTCTAGGCATAATATTTGGAACCCTCCTGATATGGGCACTGGGTCGCCAGGACGCCAGGGGAGTGCAAGAGGCCTATTGGTTCTCCAGCCCTCATCCTCTTTTTCCAGGTTTCCCTCGGTTTACTGCATCGGCCATGATCACTTTTTTGGTGGCGTACGTGGCAGTAATTATTAATGCCGTAGGGAGCATATACAGCATCGCAGAGGTGGTAGGCAAGGGAGGAATAGAGGGTCGGGTAACCCGGGGAATCGGATTTACGGGCCTGGGAGGCTTTGCCGCAGGGCTCCTGGGAGTCATCGGCACCGTGAGTTTTGGCTTCAGCCCCGGAGTCGTCCTGGTAACTCGGGTAGGCAGTCGGTTTGCCGTCACAGTATGCCGGGCTTTCCTTTTTTCCCTGGCCTTTTTCCAAAAATTTTTAGTCGTAGCGGCGGCGATTCCCGCTTCAGCCGCAGGCGCTGCTATGATCACAGGTTTGGCGGCCCAGATAGGAGCCGGGATTTCGGTCTTTACTCGATCTGGACAGGGGCTGGAGGGGTGAGATTACTTAGTCATTGGGATCCCTATTCTCATGGGGGGAATCGTCTCCATCATGCCGGGAGGTTTTTTCCAGGCCTTTCCCTCCTCAGTCCACGCCTTGTTGAAAAATGGTCTCGTGGTGGGTATCTTTCTGGTCCTTTTGCTGGAACACCTCTTACTTCGACGGAGGAGATGAATCTTGAGGCTTTAAGAACACCCCATTTTGAGACGTGAGGCCGGCGCCGAAGAAGAAACAGAGAAACTTATTCAATCCGGCATTCAGCTACGACGGATCAGCGGGTCAAGAGGCCTTTGTTCAACATTTCTGCACGATTATTCGGGTAGCGATTTTCTTCCAAGAAAAAGACTTCGCGGGCATTCATTGTTCTCATCAGTTCTATCTTCCGCAAAGGATCCCGGAGATCTATCCATAACTTCCGCTCCTCTTGGCTGAATGGGAAGTCTGCCCAGCGATTGACGGCTACCTGAAAAATCAAGAAAAAAGCCAGGAAGCCTAACAGAAGGTATGCCCCGGCATCCCTGAAGTACCTATAGACCTGAGGTTTTTTTACTTTTTCCACACTTGTGCTGATCGAGATGGGCTTAATCACACCCGCGTCCATCATCAAGATAAGATTCTTACAAGAATCGAATTCGCCGAGGAAGGTAAGATCCATGATCTCTTGGATCGTTCGCTGGCCATTGATCAGTTCATATAAGACTTCCATCTGGAAGGTACGCTTCTTTTCCCAGGGCGTGCCCGCCAGAACGTCTAAAGTATTTAAAGGATTCACTTTTTGTAGGACCATCTCAAAGTTGGGGATACGCTCTGCAAGCATGGGCCATTCATCTACCATGCGCAAGACGTCCAGTAGAAGATACTCAGCTGCCATCGGCTCTGCAAATTCCGGATCATAGGCGACATCCTTCGTTTCAAACCGGAAGGTTCCGCCCTTCCACTTGAATAGGCCGTAAATAGTTTCAAGGGTCAAGAGCCTCATTACGGCAACTAAATCTTCTTTGATGACCATCCCGTTGTTCAACAAGACCTGTTCGATACTGATAAGCTCTTCCTTACACTGATTGTAGGCTTTTTTCCAATTTTCCTGGGAAAGAAGACCCCCGCGGATCAATCTCTTTGCTAACGGGGCCTCTTCAGCAGTCTCTGCAGGAAGAGCAGTCCCAACAATCATTCCCTTGTCGAAGAAGACTTGGACTTCTTTTCTACCATCCTGGAGGTTCAAGACCCCTGTTTTCTGCTGTTGCCCGAGAAGCTGAAAAATATCGATCAACCCGAAATCTTTCAAAGATCCGGTGAGGTCTATATCTTTCTCGATTTTACGCAGTCCGAAAATAGGATTTACCCCCCTTGGAATGGAAATGGATCAGCCGATATTGAACGAAACAATAGTAAACCAAAAAAAGGAATGCAGTTACAAATATCCATTGGAGAGAGGGCCAGGTGAAAAGACCTAAAGGGCTGGGTACCCACTCCTGCCATAAAAATATTTTCGCTAAAAAAAGAATGAAAATAAAGATATAAATGATCCCTTCTTTGGAACGGTCGCGAAGAAGATGCCCGACACCGGGCAGGATCATGGAAAACCATTTAGGGAGGGAATATTGCCTCGCTTGGTATTTGGCCATCTCGGCCCTCTTCTCCTTTACCCCTTGGGGATCAGCGGACGCGCCCGCCGTTAAGGTGTTTATGCATTGAGAACATTGGTTCCCGATGACCATGGATCTGGTGCATCGCGAACAAATCAACCGGCCACATCTTTCACAGGTCCTAAGCAATGGTTTATTTCTTGTGGAAATTTGAATCAGCATCAGGAGAGCCAAGATAGCGGCCAATGTCAATTCCCCGTATTCTAAGGGGACTCCGTTCGAAAGGAGCCCCCATAATACTCGAGCGTTTTTCTCTCGTTCGGGAGTGTCAACAAAAACCCGTTTCCAGAGTTGAACTGGTTCGATGGGCTGGTCGATGAGCATGCGGTTGGCATTTCGCGAAGAGATGCTTGTGTAATAGGAAATAAGCTGGGGTTTTAGTTCCTTGGCCTTTTGAAATTCCGATTCGGCTTCATTCAGGAGGAGGTTCATCAGGTAAGCTTGGCCCAAGTTATAATGAGCTTCGGCCATGGAGGGCCCAAGTCGAATGGCTTTTTGGTAGGCCTCGACGGCTTGGTTAAGGCGGTTGGAGGCCAGGTATACATTTCCCAGGTTATTAAATACCTCGGAAGCGTTAGGCTCGAGTTGAGCCCATTGACGATAATTCTGCTCGGCCTCCTCAAATTTTCCCATGCGTTTTTCCACTAAGCCGACTGTTTGGAGGAGAGCTGGGTCTTGCGGGTTGATTTCCTTAAGTTCTAAAAGGTGCTGGTACAATTCCGCACTCCACTCCCCGGTATTGGCCCTGGTGATTTCAGGAATCCCGTTACTCGTCAGGGAGACCAGGAAGGATGAATGAAATCGGATGCCCGTAGGCAGGAATACAAGAATCAGAAGAAGAGTTGCGATTACCGCCCGATCGGACGGGCTTCCATATATCCAGAAGACCAGAAGCCATAGAATGAATAACCACATCCAGCCTAAGCCCAGAATGAAAGGAAGGAAGAGGAGGAAGATGCTCAAGGCTCCCAAGATTTTGGCGTTAATTTCGACCTGGAGGAGGTGCTTCAGGTGGTGGGAAAAAAAGGAGTAATACCTGAATAACATAGAAAATGAGAAAATCACGAGAGTGATGAGGAAGCTTAAAAGAATCCACAGAGTAACGTTGGCTAAATGAGGAAGCGCTTCTTCCAGGTTGTGGAAGGAGAGGAGAAGTCCTCGCAGCCAATGCCACGCAGCTCTGGTGGCCCAGACCAAGGAAACCGAATTCTGGGACCAAAGCCAACGAGCACGGGCGTTGGGGACTTGAGAAAAATCCGGAGCCATCTTTTCAGCATAATTTAGAAGGGTCGGGGTCGCTTCCGCCTTTCCCTCCCGGGCCATCTGCTGGCTTTCCCGAATCAGGGCCACGGCGAAATAGTAATGATTGCGGATTCCCTGGTTGAGTTTCCATTGGTAGAGTTGTTCCAGTTCCCCTTGGCTCTTTTCCCATCTCCCTTGCTTTAGAAGCTCTCGATGGCGAAGCCAAATTTTTTCGGCCGCTTCCTGTCCTTTCTTCTCCATTTCAGAGACCACTCCGGACGGGGTGGAATAGGAAGACGGCGCTTGAGCCCAAATCGGCAATCCCGGCCAAACAGAGACCAGGATGGCCGTGAGCATTAGTGCGGGAACGAAGCGCATCCCCCGAAAAGGAAAAGCTGGAGATGGAGGCCGATGCCATTGCTGAAGGGGTGTTTTCTTCGCCATGTTTTTTCTAAGTAACTTTTTGGTCAAGTTGTTCAAGCTTGATTGCCAAATTGACGGAAAGACTTTTCCCCGAACTATCGACCTCTAAGGTTAGGGGAATTTCCAAACTGTTCGGAGAAGAAACGCGAGGTTGCCCGCAAGAAAGAATGCGTATCGTTTCTTTGACTGGGGAAACCTTTCTTGCGCCCTCTTCTTCCGGCTTTGTCGGCGGCTCAGGCTTTTTCTTATCGAACAAACGTCCCAAAACGGCGCGACCGCTTGCAGGACTAGTTTCCTCTCCGGATTTTGCGCCCTCGATCGGCGGCATTCTCACCGGCCGTGGTGATTCAGGAGGAGTAGCATCCTTTTCCATCCGTAAGGCCGTCCTTGCCGGTGCTCGGTCCTGAACAGACCGCGGCGGCTCGGAGCGAGCAATATCCCTTTCCAAACGCAACCCCCGGGCCGTATCAGCAGCCGCCACGGGTGATTCAGGGCGAGGAATACTCTTCTCCACCCGAGAGGGGGTCTTTGCTGGTGGTGCCCCTGGAGCGGTATCGGACACCCCAGCAGGCCGCCGGGTTTCCACCCCAGTCTCGATGGCCTTTAAAACAAGACGACAGATCAGGGTCAAGGTCTCAAATACCCCCTTACCCAGGACAGCTACAGCTTCGAAATAAGGAACATTCAGGCGGTTGATTTTTTGGTTAAGCTCTTCCACAGGCAAGACGTTGGGAAGATCGCGCTTATTATACTGCACGACAAAGGGGGTGGTTTCGATTTTTTTCCCGTAATACCGCAGGTTTTCTTCCAGATCCTTCAGGCTCAGCAGATTCTCTTCCAACCTATCAGCTTGGGAATCAGCAACGAAGATGACTCCGTCCGCTCCAGTAAGGACTGCTCGTCGGGTGGCCCCATAAAAGACCTGGCCAGGCACAGTGTACAGGTGGAATCGGGTCTTGAATCCCCGGACGCTTTCTAACTCGATTGGAAGAAAGTCAAAGAAAAGTGTCCGATCTTCATCCGTTGCTAAGGAAACCATCTTCCCGCGCTGGTCTTGCTTCAAGTGTTGATGAATGTACTGAAGGTTAGTGGTTTTGCCAGAAACCCCGGGGCCATAATAGACAATTTTGGCATCGATCTCTTTGCGTAGATAATTGAAGACCGCCATTAAGCCACCCTCCAGTCTTTAATTGACTTTTTCCTTGATTTTCCCCGGCCTTTAATGTTACCCGTGAGCTTAACAATTTCGTCCTTCGTATCCCGGAAGCTTTGGTCCACTGCCGAGATTTGCCTCAAGAGCTCGAGGGCTTCTTCTTGTTTACCTTGTTCCTTGTAGAGAAGTCCCAATTCATATTTAATATTCAGTTTTTTCTCCTGTGGGATCCCCTCTACCTGCAAAGCTTTCTCAAACGATTGCCGGGCCTCGTCCCTCATGCCCTTTTCCTTGAAGCACAGAGCTAACATGTGCGCTGCCTCGAAGGGCTTCTGTCCCTTTTCAAAGGCGATCTGGAATTGCTCGACAGCATCATCGAAAAACCCCATTTCTCGACACGCCACACCCATGTTGAAATTGAAATAGGGATCCACAGTGCTCGGACCACTGGTTTCTTTCAATTCCTTGAAGATCTCCTCAACTCCAGAAATCTTCTCCAAATTTGAAATCTCCTTGACAGCCTTCATCTCCATTGGCTCGACTGCTTCCAATTCGGCACCAAGATCAAAAAAGTCTTCTTTCTCTCCCGGGGTGGCTTCAGCTACGTCGGGGATTCCGCCCATCCCTTTAGGCAACTCCGCCGCTTGCTTTAAACTCATATCTCTGTCCTTCGGGGTGGTCTTTCGGCGGGGGTCCAACTCGGCCATCAGGCGCATGATTTCTAGAGCTTTATCCCTCATTCCCAATTTGTCATAATGCTGAACCAAAATCCTATACTGAGCGAAGGCGTCCCCCAGAAACCCCATCTTGCGATAAATATCCGCAATTTTCAAATACACATGGTCTAAGGATGGGTCCTGCTTTGGGACCTGTTTGTAAATCGCCATCGCCCGGGCGTGGAAATTGTTCTTTGAAAAAATATCTGCCGCCAGGAGATACTCTGAAATTGCTTTCTGTTTTTCACCTTTTTTCTGGTAAATCTCAGCCAGTTTCAAGTGAGCCTTGGCGTTCCCAGGCTCCTTTTGCACCAGGTTTAGATACTGTTCAGCACCTGTAGTCTTCGATTTTCCTGCTTTTAAAAAGCCCCCAAATTTATCCATAAATCCCATAATTTTCTCTCACGATTGAGGGAGTTTAGGCTTCCCAGATCCTTGGGTTAAGATTAGAAAGAGTCAATCTAATAAAATCAAATGATTTCGCCCAAAAAATTCCATCCTTAAAATTTCTTCTTTCTTCAACCATCGATCTCAGTAATAATCTACAAACGCCTTTAGGCGGCTGGAGACAACCTGGGCTAAGTTATCCATGATCTTAATGCCCATCTTGGTTTCCTTATGAACAAGATCGTAGAAGTCCGGACTTTTAATCACCAGCAGCCTGGAGGGTGCAATGGTCACTGCCGAAGCGGTATACCGGTTGGGAGGGACCAGAAAGGACCATCCCAAAATTTTCCCGGGTGCCCGAATGGCATAGTTTACCCCTTTCTCGAATCTTATAGAAACGGCCCCCTCCTCTAAAATAAAAAGCTTATCGGCTCGGGTACCTTCTTCACATAGGGTTACCCCTTCAGGAACGCCTTCTTCCTGGCAGAAGCGAGCGGCGATTATAAGTTCTTCATCTTTGAGGCCTTGGAAGATTTCGACATTTTTTAGCCTTTCGATTTGAACCATTTCTCCCCCCTTCAATAAAAAATAAATGCCAGTGAGGCAACGAGGTTGCCTGAAAGCACATGGCTAGTTATTGTGATCCCTTTTTTCAACCTCGTGCCGAAGCATTCCGGGGCATATTCATACCTTCATTTCTTTATTTTTTCGGTAGTTTCCCGACGAAACTTAAGAATCAGGCCCTTGAATTCTTCGACATTTGTATGGGGTATCAACCTTGCATTGGTTTCGTGGTTTCCAAAAAATAGTCCAATATCAGATAACTATTAAATATTTTAGGTCTTTCCCAGTTCTCTGACCATATTTTTTTATTCCGGTTATCTTTCAAGGCGGCGCCCTTTTGCAAGGCGGGCGAAAAATTCCCACAGGGACCAGAGTTAATCCTAAGAGTGTAAAACCAAGAGAAGGCAGGCTTATCAATGTATATAAGCAAGCCCCCTTTCTCCCTGGGACAAGGTTGCATTCAATTCATGGTAATGATCAGAACACAAATGGCGGGTCAGACTTATCCCCTGTTATAAAATGTTAGCGGAATCAGCCTAAAAGTTCAACCTCATTTCTCTAATGACCACCATTTATGGTTGTATTTCTTGATTTTATGAATAATTCTCAACAATTTACCTTTGTTTTAAATTTTAGGAGGAATTTTCGTGAAAATAGTATTGAAACAACCCAAGCTAATTTTTTCTATGGTTTCCGCTCTGGGATTCCTTTTTTTGCTTGGCCTGGATTCTGATGTCTTCGCCCGGGCGGGCGGGGGAAGGTCTTCCGGAAGCCGTGGGTACAGTTCCGGCGGCTCCTATCAGCGGAGTCCCAGCCAAAGCCCCACACCCATTTAGAGGGACTATCAGCAGCCAAACCAGCAGTCTCGGCCTCCACCTGCGGGCGCAGGAAGGAGTTTTTTCTCCGGTCTGGCTGGAGGTTTGGCTGGAGGGCTTTTGGGGGGAATGTTGTTTCGCAGCCTG
>Ga0315274_10016106_pt1 | contig 10572 bp, 5 predicted proteins | sample YL17G02_20_MG_FD_203700 | JGI IMG/M metagenome (GOLD analysis project Ga0315274, IMG submission 203700) | Sediment microbial communities from Yellowstone Lake, YNP, Wyoming, USA - YL17G02_20 | ecosystem: Environmental > Aquatic > Freshwater > Lake > Sediment | place: USA: Wyoming | collected...
TTTGCTCCCGAGGACCAGACAACCATTGTCCGTCATCGGGTGACCGAGGAGCACCTCCTGCGGCGGTTTCGGGCCGCCGTTGTACCAGGTGAGCTTCACGGGAGGCAACTCGCCCCGTGCCGGAAATGTGTACCGCAGGATGATCCACCGGGGGTACGTTTCGGTATGCGCTTCAGACGCTTCCGCTTCGACGTGGATGATGGGCGGAGAGGAAGACTTCTCAAAAAGCCGGGCATCCCACAGCCGCTCCAGATGAAGCGCCCGGAACGCCATGTTCATCGTGTGGCAGCCGAAGTCGCCCAGGCAGCCCGAGCCAAATGCTCGCCAGTTGCGCCAACTGCCCGGAGCGTAGGCCGGGTGATAGGGGCGATAGGGAGCGGGCCCGAGCCACAAATCCCAATGAAGTCCCGGCGGCACGGGCGGCTCATCTTTTGGCCGCTCCTGTGGACCGTTGCCCCCGTCGAACCAGACGTGGGCTTCCCGAAGCTCTCCCACAACTCCTCCCCAGGCGAGTTCCACCGCCCGACGCAATCCTTCACTCGCGGAGCCTTGATTTCCCATCTGCGTGACGACATTGTGTTTTGCTGCCGTCTCCCGCATCACCCGTGCTTCATAAACCGTGCGGGTCAGCGGTTTTTCGCAATAAGAGTGCTTGCCCAACTTTATCGCCGTTACGGCAGCGACGGCGTGGGTATGGTCGGGGGTACTCACGACGACTGCATCAATCTGATCGTGCATCTCGTCGAGCATCTTGCGGAAGTCGGCATACCGTTTGGCGTTGGGGAAACGCCGGGATGCTGACGCGGTCACTCTCTCATCCGCGTCGCACAAAGCCACAATATTTTCGCTGGCGACGGCGCCGGTGTTGCCCCCGCCCTGTCCACCCGCCCCGATGATGGCGATGTCGAGCTTCTCGTTCGGCGAGTTGGTGTCAGCCCAGACACTCCTGCGGGCTGCCCATAGCCCGACGCCTGATAGAGCGGTTCTTCGAAGCATTTCTCTACGACTTATTCTGTCCGCCATGATCCGATCTCCTATCTTGAGAGCCTGAGCACATGCTTTTTCTTCTCCGCCGTTATTGTGTCCCATCCGTCGGCTGCCCGCAATGACGAAGTTGAATCTGGTCGTCGCGTGGTATCAGCGATACGGCGACGCTGCCGGAGTAGATGAAGAAAAACACACCTTGTCATTGGCTCTGGCAGAGGCTGGTTGGGAGAGGACACTTAAACCCGGATTCACCGGGTCGGATTCTCGTACCAGATGACGCCGAGGTTCGTTTGTTCCTCGCAGGTAATTGCATCGAGGTCGCCGTCACGATCGAGATCAAGAAGCTGAACCAGGTCGAATTTGATCCCCTCCGGTCCGCTGATGTCGTGCGCGTCCCAGACGGAGTCCGTAACGTCCCCTGGACAGGAAAGCCACATAACTCCTGACTTCTCACGGGCACCCTCGCAACTGAAAACAATGTCGAGCTTCCCGTCCAGGTTGATGTCGCCGACGTTGACTCCTTTTCCATTTCCAGCTTGCTCGGGCAGCCTGATTGGGTAACTCCGCCACACAAGCCCGTCCCGCTGCAACCGGCGGTGATACACCAGCTCTCGCCCGGCGATAGCGGTGAGTACATCGAGCAATCCATCTCCGTCGAGGTCAAAAGGTACGAGAAACATCACTTCCTTGTCGGAACTCCCGATCGGATGCTCCTTCCATACCGCGGCATCTGCTAAAACGTCTCTCGGACGTTCCAGATAGAAGCATCCGCGCGCGGGTCCCTTTCGGTCGGTCGCCAGGATATCGAGGTCGCCATCTCCATCCATGTCGGTCGCAAACAACGACATGACCCAGCCCGCTTTGCGAATCGGATGCCATTTCCAGTTGGCGAGGTCGCGCGGGTTTCCCGGAGACTCCAGCCAACCGACCTGTCCCCCGTCACCTTTAGAGCCCGCGACGAGGTCCACGCCATTCTTGTCGTCTATCTGAGCAGGGACGCAGAACATCCAGCTCCCGGCTGCCTGGGTGACGGGGATCGGCTCGGTCCTCCATGAAGAGGAATTTAGGAACGCCCCCTTCTCCTTCGGTGCCCAATGCACGTACATGGTTTTTACGTCGCCCTCACAGCAGCTCACGACGTCAACGGCCCCGTCGCCGTCCAGGTCCACGAACACGGCATCCTCCGGCGAGCCAACCGCCCCGACAGTGACCGCAGGCCACTTCTCTCGAACACGAGAGCGGCCCGGGTTCAAGTAGGCCCTTATCAATCCCCCTTCTTCCCAGGGTGTGGCAATGTCCATCAACCCATCCCCGTTCACGTCCGCGAGGCGAACGCCGTCGGCGCCCCGCGAAGAGACGTCAATCGTGTGCCGGAGCCAGGGCTTCTCGCTATCCTCGGCGGATGCGAGACACGATTGTGAAGCGAGCACGCCGGCGCCGATGACCAACATCCAAATCATGCGTCTGCACTCGCTAATGGAGATGAACGCTGTCACGATTATTTGTTCCCAGTCATCATGTCGTCCCGGTGTCGGCTTTTTTTACGCAGCGACTCCTCGCTGTCCGCAGAACTCAATCAGGCTGTCGTTCCACGACGTCCACAATTCCCACGTCAATGCACTGCCCGCCAGAGGTCTGTTTACAGTGCGCGGCCAAGGTATTGTCGCCGGGGCGCAGGGCTTCTCTCGACTCCTTGCTCATTGGCAAGAGGCCGTAACTGACGGTATAACCCCCAGCTTTCGCGGCAAGCGCGCCATTGATGTAAACCTCGGCATCCTCGTCGTGGTGGATGAGAAGGTATGGGTCCGCCAGCCACACGTTCTCGGGAAGAGTGAAAATCCGACGGAGATAGATGTCCGACGTGTGCCATTCCGTGCGGACAACGGACCCCGGCGTCTCTTTTCTTCCGAATCCGCCCTGTCCCGTTTTCCAGCGCGAATCGTCGAACGTCGGTTTGTACCAGTCATCCGCGGGTGTGTCGGTGACATACCTCCAGAGGATGCCCTCGTCCTGAGACGTCGGCACGGTCGTCCTCACAAGGGGCGGGGGGAGATACATCTTCCTGTTCGCTGCGGTGATGTGCTCGGCGTCCATCTTGATGAGAGCGCGGTCGTACGTCATCAGTCCGTTCACCTCGATCTCCACATCGGTGGTCTGCGTGTAAACGGCCGCAGACAGCCCCGGCGACTGAATCAGAGGACGCAGGTTTTGCAGAAGGGCGAAATACGCATTGGTCAGCGACTCGCGGTCCTCGAAGCTGCGGTAGCCCCAGTTCTTCTCATCCTGCCAGGTATGCCCGCGCAGGGGCAATCCCAATCCGCCGAACTCCCCCAGCACCGCGGCACGATTCGGCTCCGGCGGGACAGCCGCGGGCCCGGGGTAACTATGGATGTCGTGCACATCGCCGACCCCCATGTCATTCCAGCCGCTCGCACAGTCCACCAACCGCGTCGGATCGAGCGCCTTGATTTTCTCGACGATGCGCGCGGTGTCGTACTGCCCCCATCCCTCGTTGAAGGGAACCCACATCACGATGCAGGGGTGATTGAAGTGCGTCTCGACCAGCGCCGTCAGTTCTTGTTCGAACTGCTCGGCGGACTCCTTCGAGCGGGTGATTTCCCCCTGACCGCTCCGGGCAAAACGGTCCCCGCTTGGCATATCCTGCCAGACGAGAAGTCCAAGCCGGTCCGCCCAGTAGTACCAGCGGTCCGGCTCCACCTTGACGTGCTTCCGGCACATATTGAAGCCGAGTTGCTTTGTTGCCTCAATGTCGTAACGAAGGGCCTCATCCGTTGGGGCGGTGTAAATTCCGTCCGGCCAGAAGCCCTGATCGAGAGGACCGAACATAAACAGCGGTTTGTTATTGAAGAAGATTCGCGTGACGCCATTTTCATCTTTCCCAAGAGACGCCTTTCGCATCCCAAAGTAGCTGGTCACCTCGTCCATCGCCTCGCCCCCTTTCATCATCGTCACTGTCAGATCGTACAGGTAGGGCGAGTCCGGCGACCAGAGCTTTGCTTCGGGGACCAACAGGCGGATTTCCGTGTTGGAGGCGGCCTCCGCCCTGGCAATCGCCCGGCCGCCATCGTGGACTTCGACGATTGCCCTCACCTCAGGCATCGCCTGGGAGAAGTACACTGCCACCCTCACTTCGCCCGCATCAACATCCGGCACGATTTTGAGCCCCTTGATATAAACTTGCGGACTGAGCGGCTCGACCCAGACCGTCTGCCAGATGCCGGTAGTCGAGGTGTACCAGATGCTGTGAGGTTCGGTGACCTGCTTGCCGCGCGCCTGATGACTTTTGTCGGTCGGGTCCCACACAGAAACGACAAGCTCCTGTGTTCCGGAAGGCTTAAGTGCATCGGTAATATCGAATGAGAACCGGGCATAGCCCCCTCGGTGCTTGCCGAGTTCTCTCCCGTTGACCAAGACAGTCGTCTCCCAATCCACCGCCTCGAAATGGAGGAGCACCCGGCGACCCGACCACGACGTGGGCAACTCGAAGCCGCGCCGGTACCAAAGCCGGTTGTTCTCCCCGACCCGCTTCATCACGCCCGAAAGGGCGGACTCGATGGGGAATGGCGCCAGAATTTCCCCATCGAACTTCTCCGGCCGGGCTTCCTCCTTTGGTCGAATCGCATAGTCCCACAGTCCGTTGAGATTGAGCCATTCCTGCCGCACCATCTGCGGACGCGGGTATTCCGGGTGAGCATTCTCCGGCGAAACGTCCTTTGCCCAGCGGGTCGCCAAAGGCCCCTTGGCAGGCTGCCACGCAGCCCACGTTGATGCGCCGAATGAGAACACCGTTAGCACTGCGATCCAATACCCTGCTTGTTTCATGTCCTCTCTCCCTTGATTGTGGGGCAGGCATCCTGCCTGCGGTTTTGCGGGTGACAGAGGGCGCTTGGTTGACCAAACACATGGGAAACGACGGCATCGGTCGCCGCGCAATTCGCTGGCTCACCTTCTGCCGTTCATGCCCTCGGTTTATGTTGCACAGGTCAGGATAGCGAAATCCCGTCGCGAATAAAAGCGCCGCGTGATGCCTTCGATTGTGGGGCGGGCATCCTGCCTGCCACGAAATTTGGCTGACCCGCGCCAGATGTCATCCAGAAGCATTGACGAACCTGCGTACCCAACCCTATGCCTCTCCGAAACGTTCCTGATACCACTTGCGAAAACTATCTGAATCAGAGGGAACGTTGCCCCGCACAAGAGGTGTTATCAATTGAAGTTTTATGATGGCACGGGACACAGCAAAAGGCTGGCTGCCCGGAAAATTCATCCGGCGGCGAGCATGGAACCTGCAATAACAAGAAGCCGGGGAGGAACTACCATGCACAGGCCACATTTCTTCATACCGGTACTCTTAGCCGTATTTTTGTTGTCCGGCCCTACGCCGGCAACCCAGGTTACGCTTCAACCCATCAAGGATAACACCCTGTATCAAAGCGCGACCGGCTCCACAAGCAACGGAGCAGGGACCTACTTCTTCGTCGGCACAACAGCCGGGGGAAGCGTGCGGCGAGGGCTTTTGGCCTTTGACGTCGCAGGCAACGTCTCCGCGGGCGCCACCATCAACAGCGTCTCTCTAACGCTTCACATGTCCAGGACGGTCGCGCTGAATCAGACTGTCTCCCTCCACCGAGTCCTCGCGGATTGGGGGGAAGGGACTTCCAACGCCTTCAGCAACGAGGGGGGAGGCGCCCCGGCCACCACGGGCGATGCAACCTGGCTCCACCGCTTCTTCAACACTGCCTTCTGGACCACACCCGGCGCTGATTTCGCTCCGACAGCCAGTGCCACGACGACCGTCGGCGGCATCGCGTCCTACACCTGGAACTCCACGCCCCAGTTAGTGGCGGACGTGCAACTGTGGCTGGACTCGGGGTCGCAGAACTTCGGATGGCTTGTTCGCGGAAACGAATCAGCCAGTTCGACAGCCAAACGATTTGATTCGAGCGAGAGTCTCAGCGCGACGTTTCGACCCGCACTCACGATTAACTTCTCGGGGGGCTCTTTCCCTCCGGTTATAACCTTGCGGGGTTCAAATCCGCTCACACTCCCAGTGGGGACTCCCTACGTGGAACCGGGGTACACCGCAACCGACAACGAGGATGGCGACCTAACCGCGAACGTCGTCGTGACGGGCTCCGTCAACCACAATGTTCTCGGGAGCTATGTCCTGCTCTACAACGTGACCGACTCCGGCGGGAATCCCGCTGTCGAGAAGACCCGGACAGTGAATGTCGTGGATACTACCGCGCCCGTCATCACCCTCGTGGGGGCGAACCCCGTGACCCTCGAGGTCGGGACCGCCTACGTGGAGCCGGGATACACCGCTACGGACAATTATAACGGAAACATCACGGGGAGCGTCATAGTGACCGGCTCCGTGAACCACATGGTTTTGGGCAGCTATGTCCTGCACTACAACGTGACCGACTCCAACGGGAATCCGGCCGTGGAGAAAACCCGGACAGTAAACGTAGTGGATACTACCGCGCCGGTCATCACCCTTGCGGGCGCGAACCCGATGACTCTCGATGTGGGGACCGCCTACGTCGAGCCGGGATACACGGCAACGGACAATTATGACGGAGACATCGCCGCGAATGTAGTCGTGACCGGCTCCGTGAACCACCCGGTCTTAGGCGCCTATGTCCTGCGCTACAACGTGAGCGACTCCAGCGGCAATCCAGCCGTCGAGAGAACCCGGACAGTGAATGTGGTGGATACTACCGCGCCGGTCATCACCCTTGCCGGCGCGAACCCGATGACCCTCGAGGTCGGGACCGCCTACGTGGAGCCGGGATACACCGCTACGGACAACTATGACGGAGATATCACCACGAATGTAGTCGTGAGCGGGTCAGTTAATCACGATGTTCCCGGTACGTACACTCTGACCTACAACGTCTCCGATCTCGGTGGGATTCCCGCGGAAGAGAAGACCCGCACGGTGATTGTCGTCGAGGAACCTGTCGTCCTCGAGGTAATCATAGCCAGCGACGGGACTCTCTCCTTGACCTGGAACGATTTAGGCGCCAACTTCGTGTACACGGTCGAATCGAGGACAGCGTTGCTCGACGGGGATTGGGCTCCGCTGCCTCCTGCAGATCATTGGCCCACGGCGAGCACGAGTTGGGCAGGCATCTCCACTGCAAACGGGCAGACGCTTTTCCTGCGAGTGAAGGGCGAGGTGCTTCCCTGAGCGCTTCAGGACAAGTCCTGCCCCGCGACCGCAGGTTAATTGGCTCCCTGCGTCCTCAGGCCAGGGTTTTCCCCGCCTGGAGGACGAGCTCCTGTGCTGGCACCCCGTACGGGCATCGCTCGGTGCACTGACCGCACTTCGTGCACTGATCGGCTTTCGTCCGAACGCGGCTGTACTCGCTCCTCGCCAAGTCCGTAAGCCCGTAATGGCGAGCGTACAGCTCAAGCCGCAAAATGCGAGGAACTTCGATCTTGGCCGGGCATGGCAAACACCGGTTACAGAGCACGCAGTTCTCCTTCACCGACTCGTGAGCCTTCGGGCGAAGGACCTTCTCCCGCTCCTCACTCAACCCCTTGAACCGGACCGCGGCTCCGATGCCGCTGGCAATATGCGACTCTTCTAAGAAGCCGACGGACAAACAGGAAACGTCCTGCGACAGCCCGAAACCAATACAGTTCTCCAGCTTCTCCTCAGGCGTTCGGCCAAGAACCGCATCCAGCTCCGGTGTGGAAGACAAAAGCCGTCCGCGCCAGAGGGTTTTCATTCCCACGACTCCCACGTCCATCTTCTTCGCCTCCGGCACCACCACCTCGAGAAACTCTCGCCAGATGGGATTCACGGGAACCTCAACGACCTCGATCTTACCGGTGTTGAGCATCCTGACCATAGCAGTCGGCGCCTGGTGGCCTGTCGCGGCGATGTGCCGGATTTTCCCCGCCTCCTTTGCCTTCTCCAGGTCGGGGAGGAGCTGCTGGATAAGCCGATCAGCCGTATCCTCGCTCATCCACGTGCCGTGCATCCCGTACACGTCAATGTGGTCTGTGCCGAGTCTCTGGAGGCTCTCCTCCAGCATCTCGCGCGCTGAGTTCCCTCTCCCCAAGGGGCATCGCGAAAAGAGAATCAACTTGTCGCGTTTCCCCTTGATGGCCTGCCCGAACGCCTTCTCAATATAACCCCTGCCGTAGATGTACGACACGTCTATGAAATTCAGGCCCAGCTCCATCGCCTCGTCGAGCATCTTCGCGATGGTCTTCTCCGGCACGGGGGTTGGGACTTCCTCAAAGAGCGGCGCCCCGCCGAACGCCAGCTCGCTCACCATCAACCCCGTCTTGCCGAGGCGTCGCTTTCGGAGTTGCTGCGGACCGGACGCCGGTTCCTCTTTCTCCGAAGCAGCGGCCAGCGAAAACCCCCTGAGTGAGACAATCGCCCCCACCGTCGCCGCAGCGCCCCGCTTGATGAACTGCCGGCGATGAACCAGCCCGTTCAACGACTTGTCCTCTCTTTCTTGAGTTCTCCTGTCTTCGCGAACCATAACTCCTACTCCTTGGATGGCTTGTTCACGCTTACCGCAGGCTTTCGTAATAACTGTCACAAACCTTTCACGGCGGTCCGAATCAGGACGACCCACCGTGAGCACTATCGTCGGCTGCCGGGCTTCAGCCGGCATCCCCCAATTAGCCACCGTCTTCAGGCGGTGGTATCAGGGTCGCGAAGCTTTCTGGCCGGAGCCGGCTTTAGCCGCGCTTCCCTGGCCGCTCAGGCTCGACCAGCGGATTCATCCGCAATACCTCGCAGAATCTCTGAGACGCAGCACCTTGTCCCGCGCACTCGCCTCGCCTACAGAACGATTGCCTCCTTCTCGCGGTCGAAGCGTGCGGCTGTCTGCTCCCGGAGGCTCAGAACACCCATTTGCAGAGCCGTCTGAACGTGGTAGCCGAGGTCCTCGATGGGGCTCCACGGTTTCTCTCGCGTCCGGCAGCACTTCAAGAAATTACGCCAGTGCTCGAGAACATCCTCGCCCCGCTCAACAGCAACTAACTTCTCCTTCCGCTCCACCCCTGGCTGGGGGCGAATGGCGATGTTGTTTCCCTCGAACGTGATTGTCCCCTCCCAGCCGCGAATCACCGGGCATCTGCCTCCGCTGCTACGATTCGCAATCCCTGGATAATCGTTTCCTTGCGTGCCGAGCACCGCAACGGTGATTTTTTCGGGGTAATCTATCAGCATATTGAACGTGTCCGGCACCTCACGTTCTTCGTACCGGAACTTGCCGCCCGTGCCCACGACCAGGCTCGGAAACGTCACTCCAAGCATCTTGACTACGGGAGTGAGGGTATGCGGGAACAGGTCCGTCGAAGGGCCGCCCGCATAATCCCAGTACATTCGCCAGCAGAAGAATCGGGTGACCGAGAACGGCCGCTCTGGCGCATCGAAGAGAAACGCCTCCCAGTTCAGGTCTGGCCCCGGCTTGGCGTTCGGGTCATCAATCGGCATTCCCCTCTCGCCCCAATCGCCGATCCGGAAATAGCCGCACTCCGCGTGAATCGGCTGCCCGATGGCCCCCTCCTTAATCAACTGCGCCGCCTGATGCCAGGCCGTATCCGACATCCCCTGTGTCCCCGCCTGGACAACCCGCTTGCTCTTCTTGACCTCCTGGGACACTTTCTTCGTCAGCTCGAACTGCCGCCAGTGCGTGATGGGCTTCTCACAATAGGCATCTTTTCCGGCCTGGACCGCATCTATGACCTGGAATCCATGATGATGGTCCGGCGTGGCGATGCACACTGCGTCCACCCGCGTGTCCGCAAGAAGCTCTCGATGATCCGAATATCCCTTCACGCCCAACCGCCGCATTGCCGCCTCCAGCCGCGGGCGGTAGAGGTCCATAACCGCGACCGCTTCCACCGCGTCCCCCGCCTGCCCCAACTGTTTCACGTACCCCATGTGCGCGTTCCCTCGCCCGCCGCACCCGATGAATCCGACGCCTATCTTCTCGTTTGCCCCCAGTGCCCGAGAAAACGACGCCGCGGTCAGCGTCGCACCGACTGCCGCGCCCGCCGTTCTCCCTAAGAACTCCCTCCGATTCAGCTTCTCCTTGAGCATCATCGTCCCTCCTTCCATTTCCAAAGAACTATCTGCGTTCATCTGCCTGCCCGCGCCAGCGCACCCTCTGCCAGGCACCTGCAAGGACCCTCGACCTGCGAGGGGCCTCAGCACCTAGTTCGGCCAGGGCGCCTGTCTGCGGTTTCTTTCCTTCTATCTATTGGTTACCGCGAGAGAGTATGCCACGAGCACCAAAGCAACCGCAATCAATCATTGCTCGGAAGGGGCGAACGGTGCAGGGGAACCGACGTTTTGGCTCGGCAACGAAGGGAAGCAACGGAAAAGCGACAGGGCACACTGCTGGGATGGTCCGGGGAGGATGTGTCTTCGTAGCGGCCCCCACGCGGCAGCAACGGTCGTCCCGCGCGCGTTCAGTACCCCACGACAACGCGCAGCTCTAAGGCGAACAGATGTGAACGATGTAGCGCGGCTCTGCGTACGAAATCATCGGGAAGTGCTCAAGCGCGAGAACCCAGGCGAATTCG
>Ga0315274_10016108_pt1 | contig 10571 bp, 9 predicted proteins | sample YL17G02_20_MG_FD_203700 | JGI IMG/M metagenome (GOLD analysis project Ga0315274, IMG submission 203700) | Sediment microbial communities from Yellowstone Lake, YNP, Wyoming, USA - YL17G02_20 | ecosystem: Environmental > Aquatic > Freshwater > Lake > Sediment | place: USA: Wyoming | collected...
ATCGGGGATCTACCGGCACGCGGACCGCACGGCGGTTTTCGTCGGCGATCTCATCGACCGCGGCGACGAACAGCTTGAGGTGCTGGAGTTGGTCGAGGCGATGGTCGACGCCGGCAGCGCGCGGATCGTGATGGGCAACCATGAGTTCAATGCGATCGCCTGGGCCACTGCACATCCCGACACCGGTGAGCCGCTGCGGTCGCATTCGGCGCACAACCGGGAGCAGCACAAGGCCTTTCTGAAACTGTCGGAGGATCGGCAGCTGCACTACATCGAGTGGTTCACGACCCTTCCCCTGTGGCTGGAGCTCGGGGGAATCCGGGTGGTCCACGCCTGCTGGCATAGGGGCTCGATGGACGTCGTCCGGGCCGCCACCGGATCGAACCGGTTGTCAACGGTCGAGCACGTCGTCGAGGCGAACCGGAAGGGCAGCGGTCTGTACGAGGCCGTTGAGGTCTTGCTGAAGGGTCCGGAGATCAGCCTCGTCGACCACGACATGGTCGCCTACTGGGACCACGAGGCGAAGAAGCCGCGCGAGAACGCCCGCATCCGTTGGTGGGACCACAACGTCGAGACCTTGCCGCGGCTCGCGGAACTCAGCGGCGTGAAGCTTGAGAACCACGAGGACTACCCGGCCTACGAGCCGCATGATGTCGACGCCAAGTATCTCGACTACGTCTACACCGACGATGTCCCGCTGTTCTACGGCCATTACTGGCGCGAGTGGGAGCCCATCCATCGCGATGACTGGACTGCCCACACAGCGTGCGTCGACTTCAGCGCGGTCCGCGGCGGCAGCATGGTTGCCTACCGCTGGAGCGGCGAGCCGGAGATCCACTGGGAGAACTACATCCCGCACGACCCGGCGGTCGTTGCGCCAACACCGTCTGGCTGAGCGGCCCGCTCACAACAGGGGCGAACATGGAAACGAGGGAACCGACATTGCTTCGGCGACGGATGTCGGTGCCGACGGTCGACGAGGCGATCACCCGGCCCGCGCCGCGGCCCATTCAGACGGTCAGCCGTTCGATCACAACGGCCACCCCGAGGCCCGCGGCACCGCTGACCGCGGCGACACCGTAACGGCCGTCGCGGCGTTCGAGTTCTTCCAGGCAGCTGCCCACCAGGATCGCTCCGGTCGCCCCGAACGCATGCCCCATCGCCATGGTGCCGCCGTTGGGATTCATCCGGTCCGGCCCGGCGTCGAGATCCCGGCGGAACTTCAGGCACAGGGCCGCGAAAGCCTCGGCGAACTCGAAGACGTCGATGTCGGCGGGCCGCAGACCGGCGCGGGCGATGACCTCCACCACCGCGCTCTGGCCGGCGGTCAGCATCAGCACCGGGTTCACCGCCGTGGTCGCCGCGGCCACGATCCGGCCGCGCGGCGCGACGCCGGCCGCCTCGGCGCCGTCGCGGGTGCCCAGCAGCAGAAGCGCTGCGGCGTCGGCCATTTGGGGTGAGGTTCCCACGGTGTGCAGGTGCTCGATCGACGTCACAGCCGGGTAGGCGGTCAGGGCGATCTCGTCCTGACCGTCGGCGCCCAACTGCGCGAACGCCGGTGGCAGCGCGGCCAGCGCCGCTAACGTGGTCTGCCCGCGGACGAGCTCGTCGTGGTCGAGTCCCGGCCCGTGCTCGCTGGGCCCGACCGGCACCACCGACCCGGCGAACGCGCCGTCGGCCCACGCCGCGGCCGCCTTCTGCTGGGTCTCCACGCCGTAGCGGTCGAGTTCGTCCCGGCTGAATCCCTCGATCGTGGCGTTCAGGTCTGCGGCCACCCCCATGTGCACCGAGCCCACCGCGCGGATGGTGGCCGGGTCGGTCCACAGCGGGCCGCGGTCGGCGAACAGCGGAACCCGGGAGACCGACTCGACCCCGCCGGCCACCGCCAAACCGAGGTCACCGGCCCGCAGCCGGGCGGCGGCGTGCGCGACGGCGTCGATGCCGGAGGCGCAGAAGCGATTGATCGTCACGCCGGGGACGTGGTCGCCCCAGCCGGCCAGCAGTGCCGCGGTGCGGGCGATGTCGGCGCCTTGCTCGTCGACCTGCGAGGCGCAGCCCACGATGACGTCGTCCACCCGGGCCGGATCCAAGCCGGTCCGGTCGACCAGGGCTCCCTTGAGATGAACGAGCAGGTCGGTGGCGGTGCGGTCGTGCAGCGATCCCTTGGCCGATGCCTTGGCGCGCGGGGTCCGCACGTAGTCCAGTACAAAGGCGTCGCTCATGCGGTGGAAGTTTACGGTGCGGGCTCGAGAGTGTCGGTGCCGCAGATGACCTTGAGCAGCCCGGCCTGGGCCGGCTGCTCGACCAAGCGCCGGTTGAGGCGAACGGCGTCGGCAGCCTTGGCGCGCGGCGCGAACAGGTCAGCGGGATGGGCGAGCGGGGCGTGCTGGGTCACGCTGGGCGGCGGCCCCCGCTTTGGTCAGCATCAGCCGGCCCTTGTATTTGCGCAGCAGGCCCATCGATTGCAGCGACTGCCGGAAATCCAGCAGCGGAACGGCGTTGGCTTCGCGGTTGTTCTCGCCGATCCAGTCCGCCATCGCAGGAACGACATCGCAGGCCGCAATCACGTCGGCCGGCTTGAGATAGCCGGCCGCGGTCAGCGGGATGCCGCCGTCGGCGGCCCGGTCGAGGAACCAGCGATGGGCGCGCAGGGCGCTGCTCAGTTCCGGCTCGGCGGGGACGGCGGATCCGGCGATCAGCAGGACGGCTCGGCCGGCGACGTCGTCGCCGACCCGGCTGAAACGCAGCCGATTGACCAGATCGACCAGCCTCGCACATCGCCGGCCTCTTGCACGGTCTCGTCCAGGCGCACCTGCGCTGCGGCCACGCCGTCGTCCTCACCCTCCTCGGCATCCCACGGGCACAGGAACAACTGACTGCCCACGTCGAACGGGCCGCCGCCGAGGGAGAACCGGTACAGATGCGAGTCGGTCCAGTCGAAGGCGGCCTGAAGCACCTGGTGGACGACGTCGAGGGTCAGATCTGAGCGCAGTTCCAGCCGCCGCCAGATCGGTGGTTGCGCGGTGTCCAGATCGACCCGGATCCGGAACAGCCACCTCTGCTTCAGCGCAGGGCGGCGCAGGTCGCGGCGGTCCAGCGGTACGGGCATCGCCCCGGCGAGCACGCCGAGGTCGGCGGCCACTTGGCGCAGGTCGGCGAGTTCGGCACCGGCGATGGTGGCCTGGAACTTTCGCAGCAGGTCAGCTTGGGCATCGTCGGCGCACATGGATCAAACGATAGAACCCCACCCGGGGGTGAGGCGTCGGTCTTGGGCGCTCCTCTCCGAATCAACCAGCAACCGCACCCGGCCGGCATCCGGCCGGGGCGCCCATGACCGAACTCCGGTGGCGGTTGGCAGCCGACCCGCGCCCAGCGCGGGCCAGGCTTGCACGGCGCAGAACGGCGCGCACTGGTGGTTCCCGGAATCCCCGACCGTGCCGACGTGTACGCAACACTGGGTCAGTCGCTCCTCGATCATGGTGTTGACGTCCATGAAGGGTTTGACCGTCACCCGTAACACCCGCTCGGCCAACAGCTGTCGTAGCCGCTGATGCCGGCCGGGGAGTCGGGATGCGGCCAGGGTGCTCAGTGTGCCGATGCCCAGGTCGCAACTTGTGCAGATGGTGCGCCAGATCTCGCCGATCCGCGGGTGCGACAGCGAGGACTGTTCGGAGAGCAGACTCAGAAGCGACTCTTTGACCGCAGCCTGCAGGGTGTCGGGGATCGCGTCGTCGGCGATGCGGTTGGCCAGCAGGCCCGGCTCCAGATCGAGCCAGGCCTTGAGTCGATCGTGGCCGACCAGCGCGGTCAGTGAGCGCCACGCACCGCTGTCGTCGCGCAGCAGGTAGCCCACCGAGCAGCAGTGCGGGTGCGAGCAGGGCAGGGCGGTGAGGTCGCGCCACTGGACCAGGCCTCCGGTCTGGTCCCCCAGTCGGGCCAGTACGCCGGTGTGGGTGAGCCGGTCCATCGGGTCCACCCCCGCGCCGCGGCCGCTGGAGAAAACCGGCTGAATGCTGACCCCGCCGACGAAGGGCGTGTCCAGGGCACGTTTGACCACCGCGCCGATCTGATCGTCGTTGACGCCGCGGGTCGCCGTCATCACCAGTGTGGTGAACACTTCCGCGGCTGAAAGCCTCTCCAGCGCAGCTTCTTTGAAGCGACGAAGATCGGCGCCGCGATGGAACCGCGAAGCCTCTGCCGACTCGCCGTCGTACTGCAGGTAGACCTCGACACGTTCCCGGTGCTTGCGCAGCAGCGCCACCAGGGCGTCGTCCTGGGCCACCCGAAGGCCGTTGGTGTTGACCAGGATTCGCACGATCCGCCGTGCCACCAGCGCAGCGAGAAGCTCATCGAGCCACGGATACAGCGTCGGCTCTCCACCGGAGAGCATCACCACGTCCAGCCTTCCCTGCTCGCGCGCAAGCCTGGTGTCGACGTTGGCCAGTACCTGCTCCAGCGGTGCCACCGCGGACAGTGCGGGCTCGGACTCGGCAAAACATGTTGGGCACTTGAGGTTGCAGTGATCGAGCAGGTCCTCCAGCAGGATGCAGGTGTGCTGGGTCTGCATCTCCGGCAGACCGTCGGCGTACGCGGCCGGCACGGGGACGAAGTTGCCTCGCGCGTCGGGCTGGTGGACCTTGGTCGGGGCGGTCCACTGTTCCAGGTAGCGCAGGATCTCCGGGAACTCGTCGTAGAGAGTGCGCACCAGCCCGTGCCGGGCGCAGCCTCGCTCCAGCCACATCCGGCCGTCCCGCTCGACCAGCCACCCGCTCAGCCGCGCTATCTCCGCCAGCGGTCGCTGCTGGTCCTCCTCGTGGCAGATCGGGCAGAACGCGTTGACGTAGCGGTGAATGCGGTCGCCGCGCAACGGCATTCCGCCGCCGCGCGCGGTCATGCGGTCACCGGCCGGGGCCTCAGTTCCAGTGCCGCGTACCCGCCCCGGTGCCATTGCCAGGCGATACGCGCAAACACGATGGGCACCGTTGCGAGGAGGAACAATTGTGGCCGGGTCAGTCCATGCCACACCACTTCATTGCCGCGCACGAACTCCACCGCAAACCGGAACACTCCGTAGCCGGCGACGAACCACACGAAGGTCTCCCCGGGTGGCAGCGACTGGTGGCGCGCCCATCCCCACAGCAGCGCGAAAGCGACTGCGTGGAAAGCGATCTCGTAGCCGAACGACGGATGCAGCCCGACCCCTGCGGGCACCCCGAACTCCGCCGCGCGTTGCGGGCTCAGGTGCAGGCCCCAGCCGCCTGAGGTCGGGGTGCCGGGCAGCTCGGTCAACAGGCAGCCCACTCGGCCGACCGCCATGCCCGCCGCCACCGCGGGGGCGAACAGGTCTCCGGTGCGCATGCGGTAACCCACCAGGCGTTTCGCCACGTGCACGCCCAGCCAGGCCCCGGCGAGGCCGCCGAGAATCGACCGGTTGCCGTAGAGCCACTGACTCGCCAGTGAGGCGTTCTCGGCGGGGTCGAGGTGTTGAACCCAGGTTCCCAGGCGCATGAACAGCGCGCCGCCGACCAGAGCGCCGGTCACGACGTAGAGCACTCGTTCATCGGTGGCGCCGCGCCGCCGGGCCTCCACGGTGAACACCGCCGCTGCAACGCCCACGCCCGCTGCGACGAACACCCCGTGGATCGCGGCCGGGCCTAACGCCGGTGGCATGGTTTCACCATCCGGTTCCGATGAGCGCGCACAGCCCGGACCATACGACGGTGCCGATGGCGATCCCCAGCAGCAGACCCGCACCGAGTTGGCGCGTCCTTGGGTGGGCGATCGCGGCGATAGCCAGGCCAGCGACAAGCAGGCTCTCACCGATAAACAGGGCCTCGACAGGCAGGCCGTACAACCCGATCGCCGTGTTGTTGAGGGCCATCATGGCAAGCAGAATCCCGCTCCAGAGCACGGTGCCGAGGATGATGCCGAGGATCACCAGGCCGATGTTGATCGGCTTCGGTTGCGGCTGCCCGGCCGGCCCGGGTGGCGGCCACGGTGGCGGCGGTTGCCAGGGTGGCGGCGGCGGGCCGGGCGGGACGCTCACTTACGTGCCCGTTGCGCGAGACTGCCCGCTTGCCTTTGCCGCGCCTGAATCGTCGGCCCGTTCACCGGGACAAGCTTAGACACGCTGGACCATGTCGGCGATGGATTTTCAGACTCCCAGCCGCCCAATGACCGGCGTATCGAAGAACCGATCGGTCAGGGCGAAGGCGGCCGCACGGGGCGCGGTGATGGTGATCGCCCCTCACCACCGAACGTCGTGGCGCTCCATGACGCCGTATCCGTCGCGCAGCGTGAATCCCGCGATCGAACCGGTGAACGTGCCGAACGGCTGGCGGTACTTGCTGTCGATGAGGAGCATCCGGTCGTGCCGCGACCGCTCCGCCTCCGCGTGGAATCCGAGTTCGCCGACCCGGGACAGATCCGTGGCGAATTCGACAGGACCCACTTCTCGCGGGACGCCGTCCACCCAGAGGGTGCGTTCGGAATTGCTCGGCGAATCGTGAACCCCGTCAACAAGATTCCAGGTGATCGCTGCGCCGGTCTCGGATGTGCCACAGCCGGCACTCCACGACCATCGGGTGACGCGTGCGTGATGGCCGGCCGATTCGTCGACCAGACCGTGTGAGTCGATATCGATGCCGTCGATGGTGCCGCTGACGTGGACGGGAGTCTTGCGGGTCCAGATCGGGTACTTCCCGTGCCGGGAAACCACTTCGATCGGATCGCCGGCCCGCTCGTATGCGACGTCCACGCCGTCGAACCGGGCCGAGGTGTGATCGAAGTGAACGATCGGCCACAGTGCCGCCCGATCCCGGAACGCGTCGGTGGTGCGGTTGTGGACGGCCCAGAACGCTTGATAGGCGCCGCCGATCCGTGCGACACCCACGCACATCTGGACTTCAGGTCCGTAGACGCCCAGATAGCGCCATTTCTTGAGCGGTCGCAGTCCGCGGAACAGCGGCAGCCGGTCGACCTCGAGCGGGGGATTCGCCGGACCACGCCAGGGAATTTCCATGCCTTCAGCATGCCTAACCGGCCGTCGCAGTGGAGGGCATCTCCCTCGATCTGTTGCCACTCCGCACGGCGACCATGAGTAACGGGTTGCCCGGCAACAGTTTCGAGGAAAGCGCGGCTGATCTGGACGATCTCGCGGGTGGTGTCGGCCGCGCGTTCGCCTAGTGGGTCCGGATCAACTTCTTGTTGACGAATTCCTCGATGCCGTAGCGGCCCAACTCACGGCCGAAGCCGGAGCGCTTGACCCCGCCGAACGGAAGCTCGACGCCTTCGCCGCCGACCACGTTGACGAACACCATCCCGGCGTCGATCTTGTCGGCCACCCGCTCGGCCTGCTCGGGGTCGGTGGTGAACACATACGAACCAAGCCCGAACGGGATGTCGTTGGCGATCTCCAGGGCCTCGTCCTCGGAGCCGGCCTTGAACACCATCGCCACCGGGCCGAACAGCTCCTCGCGGTAGGACGGCGACTCCGGTGTCACGCCGGTCAGCACCCCGGGCGGAAAGAAGGCGCCGTTGCGGTCTCCGGCCGACACCAGGCTGGCGCCGTCGGCGACCGCGCGGTCCACCTGCTCGCCGAGTCGCGCCGCGGCGGCCGCCGAGGACAGCGGCGCCAGGCCGTCGGCGCTCTCCAGCACCTTGGCGGTGAACCGCGCCAGGAAGTCGTCGTAGAGCTCGTCGGCGACGATGAACCGTTTCGCCGCGTTGCACGCCTGCCCGGTGTTCTCGAACCGGCCGGCCACCGCGGCGTCCACGGTGGCGTCGAGGTCGTCGGTGCTCAGCACGATGAACGGGTCGGAGCCGCCGAGTTCGAGTACCACCTTCTTCAGGTTGCGCCCGGCGATCTCGGCCACCGCTGTGCCCGCCCGCTCCGAGCCGGTGAGCGACACACCCTGGATACGCGGATCGGCGATCGCCGTGGCGATCTGTTCGTTGGTGGCGTAGACGTTGACGTAGGCGCCGTCGGGATAGCCGGCGTCGTGGAAGATCTGCTGGATGGCTTCGGCGGACTCCGGGCACTGCGGGGCGTGCTTGAGCACGATGGTGTTGCCCAGCGCGAGGTTCGGGCCGGCGAACCGGGCGACCTGGTAGTAGGGGTAGTTCCAGGGCATGATGCCCAGCAGTGCCCCGACCGGCCGTCGCCGGATCACCGCGGTGCCCTCGCCGTCGAGCAGATCGACAGGCTCGTCGGCCAGGAAGCGTTCGGCGTTGTCCGCGTAGTACTGGTAGATCCCGGCGCTGAAGTCCACCTCGCCGAGCGCCTGGTCCAGCGGCTTGCCCATCTCGCGGTTGATGATCTCGGCCAGCTGCTGCCGGCGTTCGGCGTGCAGCTCGCCGACCCGTCGGACCAGTGCGGCCCGCTGCGCGACGGTGGAGTTCTTCGACCACTCCTGAAAGGCCGCCGCCGCCGCGGCGATCGCCTGTTCCATCTCTGCGTCGCTGGCTGTGGGGTATTCGCGGACGATCTCACCGGTCGCCGGGTTCGTCACCGCATACAGGCTCATTGGGATTCCTCGCGTTCAGGGTCATGGTCAGGGTCGTCCCCATCCTCGCATTGCTGCGCCGGTTCGGGGGTTGGGTCGGTCGCACTGCGAATCAAATTGGCGCTATGACCGCAGCTGCCCGAGCGTGACCTGCACCGTCTGCGATGTCCCGGTTTGGTCGTCGTAGGCCAGCGTGACGGTGTCTCCCGGCGCTTTGGAGCGAATAGCGGCGACCAGCGCCTCCGCACCGTCGATCACCTGGTTGTCGACCTTGGTGATTACCGCGCCCTTCGGCAGGCCGGCGGCCGCCGCCGGGCCGCCCTGCGCGATCGCCGCGACCATCGCCCCGCGTGTGTGGTTGCCAGCACTGAGCTGCACGCCCAGCGAGGCGTGCTGGACGGTTCCGGTCGAGATGAGTTGGTTGGCGATTCGCGTGGCCTGATCCACTGGAATGGCGAAGCCCAGGCCGATGGATCCGCTTTGCCCGCCTTGGGAATCCGCAGCGCCGCCCAGGGATGCGATCGCCGAGTTCACCCCGATCAGGTCGCCGTTCATGTCCACCAGCGCGCCACCGGAGTTACCCGGGTTTATCGCCGCGTCGGTCTGGATGGCGCTCATCACCGAATGCTGACCGGACTGCTCGTCGCCGGTCGCCAACGGGCGGTTCAACGCGCTGATGATGCCGGTGGTCACGGTGCCCTGCAGGCCCAGCGGCGAACCGACCGCGACGACGTTCTGTCCCACCCTGAGGTCGTTGGAGGAGCCGATGGTGATCGGGGTGAGGCCGGACACGTTCTGCGCCCGCACGACCGCGATGTCGTCGTCGGGGTCCACGCCGACGACGGTGAACGGCACCGTGCGGCCATCGGAAAAGGTCACGGTCGCCTGCACGCCGTCGCTGGTCCGGCCAGACGGCCCGGCGGTCGGATCCTGCCCGTCGCCGGGGACCTGCCCGTAGGGTCCGGACCGGGCGCCCATCGCGGCCACGACGTGGTTGTTGGTCAGGATCAGCCCGTCGGAGCTCAGCACAATGCCAGAGCCCTCCCCGTGTTGCTGCCCGCTGTCGATCTGCAGTTTCACCACACTGGGCAACACCTTGGCTGACACTTGCTCGACCGACCCACCGGGCGCCGCGACAGTCGGTTGGCCGGTTCCCGAGCCCTCCGTGAGTGAAGACTGCCCGATCGACACGGGGCCGGGTGCCGCAGCGTCGGGCGTCGTGCGCCCGGATTCGACCACCCCGACCGCAGCCGCGGCGCCGACGGTCACCGCCACCGCGGCGGTGCCGACCACCAGCACACCGACGCGGGAGCATCTCCGCCGCCGTGGTTGCTGCTGGGACACTGGAGCCCGGAATCGCTCATCCATTCCAGGATGGGATCGGTAGGACGAGTGTTGCATCCCGGCGCCCTCGGGTGAGCGATAGCGTTGCTCATATCGGCTTCGGCTCCACTGTCCCGAATGCGGTTGACCCACAGACTCGTTCGGCGGCCTCCGATGATCCCGCGGATGTGATGAATTCCCTGACTGATTGAGCATTGCGTTGGCTTCCTATTCCTCAAGACATCGACGTGCCTGCGCCTTTGCGGCACCTGCAGACAGGCTGCCTACGCCGACTGAGCCCTGGCTGTGAATCTGTTCGGTGCTGTCCAAGACTTGTCGATCGTTATCAATTTGTGCTGCAACGTGTTCCGCCCTAATGTTGCGGGCCTGTCCGAAACCCCGCGGGCAAGAGGCGTACCCCATCTTCACGCCAGTCTGGGCAAGGGAGTTCTTGTCGGAACAGTTGCCGCCTAAGGAATTGGCGCGGTGAGCTGGTGTAGCGCCCACTTTGCGACAAGTGGTCCACGGATCCACCCGTCGTTGCGGTTCAGGCCCAGCCGACCGCACTGGGTATCGACCCGTCCTCGACCGCCCGGGCGAGCTGCGCGTGGTCGAGCTCGTTCTGGTCGGCGTAGGCCGACGCGAACGCGACGAAAGCCTCCTCCACCCTGGCGCTGCCGCCGAGGTAGTCCGCTATCGCGGCGGCGTCACCGCTGCGCGCATGCGCGCGGGCCAGCACCCTTC
>Ga0315274_10016110_pt1 | contig 10569 bp, 6 predicted proteins | sample YL17G02_20_MG_FD_203700 | JGI IMG/M metagenome (GOLD analysis project Ga0315274, IMG submission 203700) | Sediment microbial communities from Yellowstone Lake, YNP, Wyoming, USA - YL17G02_20 | ecosystem: Environmental > Aquatic > Freshwater > Lake > Sediment | place: USA: Wyoming | collected...
CCTGCCCGCCGGCCTGCGCGGCAGCCTGCCCACCATCAAGCAGATCGAGGCCGAGTTGAAAGGGGCCAAGGGGGCGGGCGATGGCAAGTAACGGGGACTGGCCGGAGGTCCTTCTGCAGGACGTTGCCGAAGAAGTGACGGTCGGTTTCGTCGGCCCGATGACGGCCGAGTATGTTGACGTGGGCATCCCTTTCCTGCGTTCCCAGAACGTCGATGCGTTCAACATCAACACGGTCGATCTCAAGTTCATCAACAAGGCTTTCCACGCCAAGATCAGCAAGTCGCGGTTGCGCCCTGGAGATGTTGTCATCGTTCGCACCGGCAAGCCCGGCACCGCCGCGGTAGTACCCGAGTGGCTGCCGGATGCGAACTGTGCCGACTTGGTTATTGTGCGCCCCGGTGGAAGATTGAACCCTCGGTTCCTGGCGTACTTCGTGAACTCCGTGGCGAAGCACCATGTTTACGCCCATGTCGTCGGCGCTGTGCAGCAGCATTTCAACGTCGGTTCCGCCAAGGAAATTGTCATTCCACTCCCTTCCATGGCCGAGCAGGAAGCCATCGTGCGGGTTCTTGGCGTTCTGGACGACAAGATCGAGTTGAACCGGCGGATGAACCAGACGCTGGAGTCGCTGGCGCGGGCGATCTTCAAGTCGTGGTTCGTGGACTTTGACCCGGTAGTCGCCAAGGCCGCCGGCAAGAAGCCCCTCGGCATGTCCGCCCAGACCGCCGACCTCTTCCCCGACCGCTTCCAAGACTCCGAACTCGGGCCGATTCCCAAAGGTTGGGTGGCTGGTAGCATAGCAGACATTGCTCGCTATGTGAATGGCCGGAACTTCACAAAGAACGCGAGCGGAGCCGGGCGCATGGTCATACGGATAGCAGAGCTGAACTCTGGCCCCGGAGGATCCACGGTCTACAACGAAGTGGCGGCTGACCCCGAGAATATCGCGTGTCCCGGCGACCTGTTGTTTGCGTGGTCAGGCTCGCTGGACGTCTACCGCTGGCATGGCGAGGAGGCATTGGTCAATCAGCACATCTTTAAAGTCGTGTGCGAGACCTACCCGCAGTGGTTTGTCCATCACCACCTCCGGGAAGCAATGCCGTTCTTTCAGGGCATCGCGGCCGACAAGGCGACAACGATGGGGCACATCAAGCGAGAGCACCTGGCACAGGCCGAACTTGCCTTGCCACCGATGCCAGTCTTGCAGGCCGCAGATCGGATCATCGGACCGCTTTACGGTCGAATTCATCGAGCGGAACGCCAATGTGCGGCACTTGCCGCCCTGCGCGACGCGCTGTTGCCGCAGTTGATGTCCGGCGAATTACGGGTTCGGGAGATCGAACAGCAATCACGGAGGTGATTTGATGCCCATCTCAATCCTTGCTTCGGCCATCTATGACGTGCTGCGGCCCATGGTTCCCGGACACAACGTTTCGATCACTTATACGGAACTGGTGAACGCCCTGCCGCTGTTGCCACAGCAATATGCAAACCTCCAGGCACGCGACCCACGCCTCGATGAGGCCCTCGGCGAGTTGGTTCATGCTTGCCGAGCCCAGAACCTACCCGCGATTTCGGCCCTCGTCGTAAGGAATGACACAAAGCAGCCAGGAAATGGCTACTATGGCGCCGCCCATCCTGGGGTTGACGACGACGAGGAACGTACCGTAGCCTGGGGGCACGAAGCCGAAACCGCGCGGCAGACGGAGTATCCAGAACACTTGGACGATTGACCGGAGACCGGGTGATGGCGGGCAATCGCGGCGCAGAGACGACCTTCGAACTGACCACCATCGAGCGGCTGGAGCAGTTGGGGTACGTGTTCCAGGCGGGACCGGACATCGCGCGGCCGCAGGACGAGGTGGTCATGAAGGACGTCCTGCGCGAGAACCTGGCCGCCCGGTATCCGGACCTGCCGGCGCGTGCGCTGGATGAAGCGGTGGCCCGAATCAGCCGGCCCGATGGCGTTGACACCCTCCGACGCAACATGGCCTTCCACAAGATGCTGGTCGGTGGATTCGAGTTGCCCGTCGAACTGGCGGGCGGCAAGAAGACGCACTGGCACGTCCACCCCATCGATTGGGAAAACCCCGGCCGCAACGACTGGCGGGTTGTCAACCAGTTGCCCATCCACGGCCAGAACGACCGGCGGCCGGACCTCCTCATTTACGTGAACGGCCTGCCGCTGGTGCTGTTCGAACTCAAGAACCCATACTCCGACCAGCCGACCGTGGACGATGCGTACAACCAGGTGCAACATTACCGGTACGAGATTCCGCAACTCTTCGACTATAACGCCGTGGTGGTCGTGTCGGACGGCGTGACGACGTTGCACGGCATGTGGACGGCGCCGGATGAGTGGTACGGCCCCTGGAAGAGCATCAACGGCGCGGATGTCGAGCCGAACACCACCGGCAGCATGAAGACGCTGATCGAGGGTCTCTTCCCAAAGGATCGGCTGCTGGGGTACATCCGCGACTTCATCGTCTTCGAGGTGGCCAACGAGAAGATCGCCAAGAAGGGCGCCAAGTACCACCAGTTCTTCGCCGTGCGGCTGGCGGCCCAGAAAACCCTCGATACGTATCAGGCTGGCAAGGACAAGCGGATCGGCGTCATCTGGCACACGACGGGGTCGGGCAAGAGCCTGTCGATGCTGTTCCTGGTGGGCATTTTGCGGCGGGCGCGGGAACTGGAGAACCCGACCTTCCTGATCCAGGTGGATCGGAACGACCTGGACGAGCAGTTACACGACCAGTTCGTGGCGGCCAGGTCGCTGGTGGGCGACGTAAAGCACGCCGAGAGTATGGATGAACTGCGGGAGATGCTCAGGACCGAGGGCGGCGAGGTCATCTTCACGACCATCGAGAAGTTCCGGCTGAAGACGGACCCCGGCGGCAGGCCGGTCGAGGTTGAGCACCCGGTCCTCTCCGAGCGGTCGAACGTCATCATCATCGCCGACGAGGCACACCGGTCGCAGTACGGATTCGAAGAGGGGTATGCCCGGTACCTGACCGAGGCGTTGCCCAACGCGCGGCGGATTGGGTTTACAGGGACGCCAATCAGTTTCCACGGCGCCGATACGGTCGAGGTCTTCGGCAACCTGATTCACACCTACGACATCAAGCAGTCGCAGGAAGACCACGCGACGGTGCCGATCTACTATGCCGCGCGGCAGATTCGGTTGCACCTGAACCGGCGGGACGTTGATGCGGCCCTCAAGGATATTGCCGACGAGCACCCGGTGTCGGACCTGGAGCGCCGGAAGACGCAGTGGGCGGCCCTGGCGGCCGCGGCCGGCTCCAAGGACCGCGTGGACGAACTGGCGAAGGACCTGCTGGCCCACTTCCGCGACCGCACGGCCACGCTCGAGGGCAAGGCGATGGTCGTGTGCATGACGCGCGCCAACTGCGTGCAGATGTACGAGACCCTGACGGAGTTGCCGGGTTGTCCGGAGGTCAAGGTGGTCATGACGGGCAACCTGGGCGAGGACCCGCCCGAGTGGAGCCGCGCGGGACACCTGACGACCAAGGCCCAGCGGGAGATCATCAAGAAACGGATGGTGGACCCCGACGACCCGCTGAAGATGGTGATCGTCTGCGACATGTGGCTGACGGGGACTGATATTCCGTGCCTGCACACGCTGTACATCGACAAGCCGATGCAGGGCCACAGCATGATCCAGGCTATTTCACGCGTGAACCGGGTATTCCGTGATAAGCCGCATGGGCTGATCGTGGACTACATCGGCATCGGCGATGAACTGCGGGAGGCGACCAGCCGGTACACAAGCGGCGGGGGCCGCGGCGATCCGGCGCCGGACGTCGAGCAGTCGGCCCGCCCGCTCTTCTTCGAGTGCATGGAGGCGGTGCGACAACTCCTGCCGCCGGACAGGAACTACGGCGGCTGGCGCCGCATGAGCCGGATCGAGATGGAGGATCTGTACGCACTCGTTTACGGGCGGCTGGCGGACGACGATGATCTGCGGAACGAGTTCCTGGCGGCCGAGTTGCGGTTGACGTCGGCGTTCTTGCTCGTCAAGCACTTGGACGATTGCCGCACGGGCGCCGATGAAGTGATCTTCTACCAGCGCGTGCGAAAGCAGATCAACAAGGCCCTGCCGGGCAAGAAGCCCCATCGAGAACTCGAACAGGCGGTTCGCGACCTGGTTGATGATGCGGTGGAATCCGAAGGCGTGGTGGACATCTTCCGGGCCGCTGGTATTGAGAAGGCGGACGTGTCGATTCTGGACGACCGATTCCTTCAGGCCTTCAAGGACATGCCGCAGGAGAATCTGCGGCTGAAACTGTTGGAGAAACTCATCCGTGATGAAATCCAGGTGCGGCTAAAGGCCAACCTGGCCAGGGCCCGTTCCTTCCGCGAGATGCTCGAAAACACGCTGACCAAGTACCACAACCGCCTGATCGATGCTGCGGCGGTCATCCGTGCGCTCATCCAGATTCGCAAGGATATGGACGCCGACCAGCAACGTGCGGCGGCCATGAACCTCAGCGAGGAGGAACTGGCCTTCTACGATGCCGTGGCAGCCAATGCCGCGACCGTTTACGACCAGGCGTTCCTGCGCGACCTGATCCATGACGTGGTGCAGGCGATAAAGCGGAACCTGAAGGTGGACTGGACGGAGCCCCACCGAGAGGACGTGAAAGCCGAGGTGCGTGCGGCCGTGAAACGCATCCTGCGGAGCCGCGGTGTGCGGGCGGAGGATTTCGACCCATTCCTCGAGCGATTCATGGCTCAGGCCGCGGCGTTATTCGCCGACTGGCCGGCGGCGGCGTGAGCCCAAAGCGGTGGCCTTAGGGTGTGTGGCCGAGCCCCAGTCCTGACAACGCTGCCAATGAAAGCCATCTATGCCCGTGACATTCTGGAACCAGGGCGAAAGGGAGGTCAGCAAGGGCCTCGATATCCTCGGTTACCGCCAGGTGGACCAGAACGTCGAGAAGGACTGGGTCAGTGGGATCACGACGATCTCGAATCGTGCCCGGTACCTGTCGCTGGTGCCGTGGCTGGTTGCAGAGCACTACGAACGGAGGGGGTTGGGCGGTCACGAAAGCGTTGCGGAGCCGAACTACGACGAGTTGATTGCACTGCACCGGCGCATGGAGTTCGTGGTCCTTGCCTGCACGCGTTATACAGACCGCGAATCCGGCAGCCAAACCGGCGGCCTGATCGGCCCGGACATCTACGTTGACGAGATGGCGGCGCTCGGCCGCGGTGAGACCGTCAATCTGAACCTGACGAGGGGCGGTGGGTCCTATGGCACGTATGTGGCCCCGTGCCGAGCCTTTGGGTTGCTGGCCTACGAGAATCTGCCCGGGTCATGGGCGCCTAGACTGACCCCTCGGACTTCGGTCCTTAAGTCATGCCGCCGCGACGTCGCCCCTGGGAGCCGCCTGGCCAATGTTATCCTCGATGGCGGAACTGTTCATCCTGATGTTATCGCATCGGAAGCACACCTGTTTTCGACGGCCGGCTTGGCGGACGAACACTGCGAGGAGGAACGGCGGCTTCTTCAAGATGCCCTGTTCCGGCCGGAGCCGACCCAGGACCAGGAGCAATATGCCCGATTTGCCAAGACGACCTGCTTGGTGCTGTCGGCGATTCGACAAGGGCTTGCCGGGTCGTCTCGTATCATCGCCGATACTTACGCCAAGGTCTGCCGCCGGGCGCCGGAAAAGACGGATGATGTAGCTGTAGCTTGGGCAACTTACGATCTGCACCGGCGGGTTCACTTTGCGCTGGAACTTCTGTTGCGCGCGATCACATCCGTCGTAATCGAGAAGGACGGGGCCACGTTGGAGGAATCTATCGCCGAATGGACGACCGACGACTGGCCGCCCGAAATGGAAATCTACGTCGATCCGCAAGGCTTTGAATGGTCGATGCCGCTGGATCGCTTCATCGACAATGTCAAGGACGACCCCTTTCTAGCCGGTGCGGTTGAACGGTCCACGGGGCGACAGATGCCCTCGCCAGGGGCAAGGGCCGTGTTCGCAATTGCCCTCCTTTGCGCCACATGGCGTCAGAGCCGCTCGCTGCGAAGCGGCGGACGTACGCTTCGAGGCATCCACGCAGGGATGGTCCAGGCGTTCCCCATCATCGATGGCGCTTTGCGAGGAAGCCTGCTGGATGCGACGCGTACCCTGGCAGATCGTTGCGTCGTGGAGGCGCACTTGTCGACCACTCTCCGCAAGATGGGTCACGGCCTGAAGTGCTCACTGCGGTTCTTCCCAGATGGCCGCGTTCTCCGCCCCACTGGGATGACGGTAATGGCCGGCTACAGCGGCGACCGACTCGGCAACGTAATCGGGATGCTTGGGGACCTGGGGTTTATCCGTGGCGATGCCAGCGGGCTAACACCACGAGGTGAAGCGTTGCTGCAAACCCTGGGAGGCAGTGATGCGTAACGACCTGCTAAAGGCGATCTCGCGCCAGAAGGACCTGACGAATGTCATCCTCCTGACATTCAATATCGACCTCATTTTTGTGGAAACCGTCCTGCTCCGCGCGCTGAAACAATGCGGCCATCCGTCGCTCACCGTGTTCGCTGATGCGGAGGAGGTGAGCCGAACATTTGATGCTCAGGGCAGGTGGCTGGCCGGCATCGGGCGAAGGTTTCGAGTGGTTCCCGTGGCCATGGCCCAAGGCTATTGTTTCCACCCCAAGGCCGTTCTGCTGTCGGGTCCGGACCACGCCGAGCTTCTTGTCGGCAGCGGGAACCTCACTTTCGGCGGCTACAGGCAGAATGATGAGGTATGGACATCATTTTCATCCAGCGAAGACGGCACAGGCCCGCTGGCGGCATTTCGTGAGATGCTCCATGCCTGCGTCGAACAGTCGCAGGCGTCCCGCGGGGCACGCCGGGAGGTCGCGGAAGCCTTCGACGCAGCCACCCGCCTGTGGGCCGGGGGAATGGCGCCGCCGGACGGGCTCGTCTGGCGGGTGGGCCATGGGCGCTCTCTCCTGGAGCAGATGGCGTCGACCGTTGGCGACAGGCGAGTTGACCGCCTGCTCGTCTGCTCACCCTATTTCGACAAGGCTGGGGCCGCACTGCGCGGCCTCGCACGGGTGTGGTCCAAGGCAAGCGTCGAACTGCTGGTTCAGCCCGGGCACAGCACCCTGACCAGGGCCGCCCTCGCCTCTGCAGCCATCCAGCCGCGGCTCCTGACCGCCAAGTCAGGTCGGCCGGGAGACGGAGGCGCCTTTATCCACGCAAAGTTCTACGCGATGTTCTCTGGCGAGGAAGTCCTGTTGTTTTCGGGCAGCGCCAATTGCTCAGCCGCAGCACTTGCTCTCAAAGGTGACGAAGGAAACGCCGAGATGCTGGCCTTCCGCCGAATGGCAATAAGAGAATTCGAGGAGCAGGTGCTCTCGGAACTCCGCATGATTGACGAGATGCCGGAGATTCCACAGGAAGCTGATGAGGACGAGCCCCAGGACGATACCGTTTCGATCCTGATCCACAATGCGTCATACGAGGGTGGCACATTGACCGTTTCCTTCATTACGCCGGCCGACGTCAAGATTGACAAATGCTGGGTGGATGACAGCCTTGCACCCCTCGCCCCGTCGGCCGTTTCTACCTCGACTGTAACGCTGCCACTCACACAGGTACCTCGATTTGTGCGCCTTGAAGGCATCAGCAAGGGAACACGGGTATTCTCCCGACGCCATTGGGTCGATTATGAGTTTGTGCTGGGTGCGACAAGCCGCCAGCGGAAACTGGCACAGGCCATCGAAGGCAGTATCGCCCCGGCAAGTTGGAGCTTCGGGTCATGGACGGAGGTGATGCGGCTGCTGGGGGATCACCTCCGTTATGAACCGACAGGATCGCACCAGCAGGGTTGCGCTCCTCGCCACGAAGACGGCGCGGCGGAAAAAGCCTATTCCGCGGCAGACTTCTTCACAAGCGATTATCGACTCCCCAGCCGCCGACCGTCCACCATCTTCGAACACGAGGACAATCGCATCCTTGGCCTGCAGCGCCTTCTACTCGACTACTTTGGGGTGGATACCGAGGACGCCAATGTTCAGACCGGTAACGAGGACGGCCAAGACGACGAGGAAGCCGTTGATAGGCCCGAAGCGGTCGTTGCCAAAGGCCCGCAGAGCCTGTCGCGAAAGAAGAGTCGCCAGGAACTCACGGAAGCGGAGCAGCGGAAAGCACGCCGGACTGCCGAAAAGGTAATCGAGCAACTACTCCAGGAACGGTTCCTTCGGCACCGCCCGGAAGCCCTTCTTGCCAATGATCTGACCATCGTTTCAGTTCTGCTCGTGGCTGGCCGGAATGAGAACTGGCTGTCGGACGACTTGTTCTTCAAGCTTACCTACGACGTGTGGACGCGACTCTTCTTCGATCACGGCCTCTCTGGCCCTGATGGAGGCAACGCAAGAGGTTGGCTGCAGTTGCGCACAGAAGCCGCGGGAAACACCGAAGCCTTCCGACAAGCAATGGGAACCATTCCTCTTAGCGCGGCCCTCGCAATGTGGGCGTTCACGTGCCCAGTCACAGCATCTAAGCCCGAGAAGGCCCGATTCGCATTAGCAACGAGGCTGGCTGTGGCACGACTGCCCTGGCTCTGGAACTTGCCTCGGATTGATGAGGTTGCAGCCGAGATCGACCGCATCGCCTCTCGCACGGGATGGTTCCATGATGGAAAGGGCAAAACCTGGGGCGATCTCAGCACCCAGTGGAATCGGCTGCTCGGGGAGGGCCTGGCGCTGGCCCGCTTCGAGCAGGTTCTTGCCCAGCGGACCTTGCAGGAATGGCGAGAAACCATTGAGGCCAGAGAGCTGGATGTCGGGACGCTCCTATGGCAACCAAGAGAGATAGGTTTCGCTGTGACGACAAAACGGGCAGATTGCCGTTCCGATAAAGCGGCTGCTGTTCCTGTCCTTCTTCTGCGTGCGGAAAAACGCGAAGCCAACATCCAGCCGTCCTACATGCTACCCGTGCGACAACTCCTGCGATCCGTGTCTGCGGAGGGCCAGTGGGTCACAAGCCATGAGGTAGAAATGCTGACAAGGTTCGTCGACCAGATCGAACAACTGTTGGGACATAGCCAGCGCTGAAGCTTGCCACTTCTCGTTGCTCCTGCCAGACCAGAGGAATATCCTTTCGCAGCAGCCGCAGTGAAAGCCCGTCGGGCTCCTGGCCGTCAAGAAGGGCCTCAATGATAGCCGGCGCGAGTGCCGCCAGGCGGATGGTGCGGGCGACGAATGAGGGGTCGAGTTTCAGTCGCCGTGCGAGGTCGCTGATGGACTCAACCGCGCCAGACTCGATCATCTCCTGCCACCGAATCGCCCGGGAGATGGCGAGCGCCAGGGGGCTTGGCGGCCGGGGCGACGCCGGGGCGGCGGCGCCGGGCGGAAGGACGATCTCCTTTCGCTTGCCGCGGCGGCGGAAGGTCATAGGGATGTCGATGACGATCGACTCGCCGTCGCGGCGCACGGTCGGGTGGCGATCCTGGGCCTGAACCCTATCGGCCTGCTCTATCATACCGTTACCTCCACCAGTTCCGCATCCGCGTCCTGCACCTCGGCCGCCAAGGCCATCAGACCACCCGGCCGCAGGCGGACCGAGATGCCGTCGGGCCGGACGGTGACGCTCTCCACCAGCAGGCGGACGATCCGCTCCTGCTCGGCGGGGAACAACTCGTCCCATAGTGGGTCGATCGTCTTCAGCGCCGCAGCCACGTTCTGCTCGGTCGGCAGGTCTTCCTGCTGTCGGCACAACACCTCTTCCGCCTTGCGCAACTGCCCCTCGGCCTCGGCGTGCTCTTCATTCAGGCGGTGAAGTTCCTCCGACAGGGCGCCCTCGGCCTTGCCGTCCTCGGCCCGCACGAGCCTGCCGATCGCCTTGCGAAGGTCGGCCAGACGGCGCTGAAGCACATCCCTTTTCTTCTCCAGCCCCTTACGCTCTTCCTCAGCCTTAACCCGCGTCGCGCGGAACGTCCGGGCAACCATTTCCGGGTCGGCAAAGAGCGACCGCAAATATTCAAACACCGCCCCCTCGATCTGCCCGGCTGGAACGGATTTCACCGGACAGGTATCGTGGCCGTTCTTGCTGGCGGCATGGCAGACGTAATACTGGTATCTCTTGCCCCGCCGCGTGGTGTAGGCCGGCGCCATCGGCGTCCCGCACGCGCCGCACCTTAGGATGCCCTTTAAGATGGCGGCCGTCTTCTTGCGGGTCTGGGTGGCGCGGTACCGGCGGTTCTCGCCCAAGATGGTATGAACCCGGTCCCATATTCGCCGGTCGATGATAGCCTCGTGCTCGCCGCGGTAGGCCTGGCCCTGATGGACTACTTCCCCGAGGTAGCGGTGGTTGGTCAATGTCCAGTGGACGTATGCCTTGTTCCACAGGGCCCCACCGTGTTTGCTGCCGCTTCGGGCCGTCCAGGCTTTCGTACGGTGGCCCTCGCGATTGAGTTCCCTCGCCACTAGCCCCAAAACAAGCGTATTCCCCCGACCGTAAAGTCGGCCAGGGGGCGTGAGAGTGCGGCGCAGAGATTCCCTGCCGGGCCTCGCCGGCCCGCCGTTGCGTCGCTCGG
>Ga0315274_10016111_pt1 | contig 10569 bp, 5 predicted proteins | sample YL17G02_20_MG_FD_203700 | JGI IMG/M metagenome (GOLD analysis project Ga0315274, IMG submission 203700) | Sediment microbial communities from Yellowstone Lake, YNP, Wyoming, USA - YL17G02_20 | ecosystem: Environmental > Aquatic > Freshwater > Lake > Sediment | place: USA: Wyoming | collected...
TTGCAGCCAAAATGGTCGAGAGCGGCGTCAACATCTGGGTTAGCTCGCTTGCGGCATTGCTCACAGGATGCCTGTTCGGGCTGTTTAACGGCACCGTTATCGTCAAAGGGAGGATTCAACCGTTCCTGGTCACGCTTGGCGCATTAAGCATTGTGAAAGGGCTCTCGCTCGTGCTCAGCGGCGGACAGACATCCTATCTGCTCGATGAAACATACCAGACGGTGTTCGGAAACGGCGTGTCGTTGATGACCTGGACGGTTGTGCTCCTCATCGTGTGCCAGACCGTTGTCCGATTCACGAGATTTGGGCGGCACGTTCAAGCGATCGGGTGTAGCGCTATTGCAGCGCGCCTGTCGGGCGTACCCGTGCAATTCGTCAAGGTGCGCGTCTATGTCATGAGCGGGTTGCTCGCGGCGTTAAGCGGGCTGACCATGACAGGACGATTGGGTAGCGCGTCAGCACAGACAGGCGACGGGATGGAACTGGATGCGATAGCGGCTGTCGTTCTCGGCGGCACCAATTTCACCGGCGAAGGCGGCTCCATGCTGGGAACTCTTTTCGGTGCGTTGATCATGGGCACCGTGTCGAGCGGATTGAACATATCCGGGGTTGATCCATACATCCAGAATGTCGTGAAAGGCGCAATCATCATTGCAGCGGTGTTGCTCGGCGGTCTCAAAACTCGCGGCGGCGAGAGCTAGAATCGGCGCGCGTTAGATCGGCGACAAGCGCGCAAACGACGTTGACATTACTTTGAATGCGGTATTACACTCTAGCACGTCGGTAATCGGCATTCTCAACAATATCTAGAATGGGTTTTGTATGATGATGTCGGGGGTCAATAGGATACACTACGGCGAATTGCAGGAGGGAATCGATCTATGGGCAAGTTCTTAGTAGGGTGTGACGTTGGTACAGGCGGAACAAAAGCGTGCGTGATGGCGGAAGACGGTAAGGTGCTCGGCACGCATTTCATCGAGTATCCCCTGATTACCACTAAGACCAAGGGGGAACGGTTCACAGGCGCGAAAGCCGAGCACGACCCGGAATGGTATTGGCGAGCTGTTGCGGACACCATTCGTGTTTCAATCGAACGGTCTAAAGTCAATCCGAAAGACATTAAGGGCGTTTCCATCAGCGCCTTATCGCCTGCGTGCATTCTCGTTGACAAGGACCTTAAGCCGTTGCAGAACGCCCACATCTGGATGGACCGACGTGCGACCGAAGAGTGCGATTGGATTAAGAAGAACATCGGCGAAGAACGCATCTTCAAATTGAGTGCTAACCCCGTTGACCCGTATTATGCGACCACGAAACTGATGTGGGAGAAGAATAATCGTCCTGACCTGTACAAGAAAACGTACAAGCTTCAGACTGCCGCAGACTATCCTTGCATGAAGCTGACTCATAAAGCCGTGACCGACTACTCCAACGCGTCACTCATAGGGATCGCGTTCGACGTGCGAAAACGCCAGTGGGACAAGGGACTGCTCGAGGAACTAGGACTCGACCCGGACAAACATCCCGATGCGTATCCGTGTGATGAGGTTATCGGTGAAGTCCAGCCAGATGCCGCCAAGGAGACCGGTCTAGCTCCGGGGACTCCTGTCGTAGCAGGAACGGTTGACTGTAACGCAGCGTGGGTAGCTAACGGCGCCGTTGACACTGGCGATACGTCGCTCGTCATGGGAACCGCAGGCGTGCTCGGCATAGTTCACGAAGAACCGAAGTTTACTCACGACATGATCATGATCATCCACACCGCGGATTCCAGAAAGAAGTATACGACGCTCGCGGCGCTGGTATCGTGCGGCGCTCTGATCCGCTATTTCCGCGACAAGTTCGGTCAGCTCGAAAAGACCGCCGAGACAATGACCGGACTCGACGCATACGACATGTTGAACATGGAAGCGCGAGACGTTCCTCACGGCTCAAACGGGCTTATCGTGCTGCCGTACTTTATGGGCGAACGGACGCCGATATGGGATACGTACGCACGCGGCGTTTTCTTTGGTCTCTCGCTCGATCACGGTCGCGGTCACGTTGTCCGTGCGTTGATGGAGGGAGCCGGATATGGGCTGCGTCACAATTTCGAACTTATGAAGAAGAGCGGCGTGTTCATGAAGTTCCCGATGATACTCAGCGAAGGTGGCGCTCATTCAAAGATGTGGCGTCAGATCATCGCTGACATACTCAATGTTGACTGCGGGTTCTTGACAGAATCCAAAGGCGCTCCTGTCGGTAACGCTGTCTGCGCCGGTGTTGGTGTCGGTATGTACAAGAACTACCATGTCGTGAAAGAATGGGTTGAGATCGCCGAAGTCGCTAAACCCGATCCGAAACGCCATGCAGATTATACCCGGTTCTACAAGATCTATCGCGACCTCTATCCGGCGCTCAAAGAATATTACGTCCGACTCGCTGAAGCCGTCCACAAAGCCGCTGGACATTGATCGGTCCCGTACCGCGCCTTATGTGGAGTTGCGGTAGCCACGCTACCGCTTTTTGTGGGGCAAGCCGTGCTTGCGCCCCTTGTGATGAGGGACGGACTCTGCTGCAAGAGACGGAGCAATGCCAGCGAAACGCCCCAGCGGAGCATCCCTAGCATTCGAGTGCAAACACCCGCAAAGCGAGTTTGGAGGTGGCACCCTACGAGGTTCAGAACATGGCATCGTGGGCGGGTTTGAAACCTGCCCCCCTACAGCGTGACGGTCGCGGCGCTACGATCAGCCATGGTTTATCCCCATTCATCTGCGGTTCGTGAATACCCGCGTTATGGTTTGAGTGCCGGCACGTCGAGTTCTTTTGTTGATTCGAGGTGTTTGAGCAACTCCTCTTTCTGATAGTAAGTTGGTTTGAGCTCTTTGTTCGCGAACAGTTTCATTCCCTGGTCAACGTAATGAGGCGATTCGGGATGGTCGCTCTGACCGAACGGTGTCGCGCTGTACGACCGGACAGCGCCTTTCTTGAGGAGAACGATCCGCGTCATAGACTGACCGCCGCGCGCGTAAGAGACACCTTTATCATCCGGTGGGGCACCACCGACGTTGCGTAACGCGGTCATCCCCGCCATAGCGCTGCCTGAACCTGCAAGTCCCCACGACTGGTCGCCCCGTTGAGCTCTGTGGACTTTGCCGTATGCGACCTCTACACTCCCGAACTTCTCCTCCATATACTTGGCGGCTTCTGATGCCGCGTTGACAAGCGCTTGTAGGCATTCATCGTTTAGAGGTGCCCGGCGCACGATGCTTTCATAACTTGCCGGTCGAGACCCGAACCCGCGACGGAAATCTGCTCTATTGAGGCGCGCATACGCGAGTTTCCAGAACATGAAATTCGATGCGCCAACGCTCTCAGATTCGGTGTACCCATCCCACGCCAGGATATTGTCCACAAGCTTCTTGGCGTTGCCTTTGATCGATTTGCCATGCGCTTTCACGGCTTGTTTGAGCACATCCTGCCACGCGTCGCTCTGGTCTATGTAACAGTCCATCGCGATGCGTTTCGCATCCTCGTACGCGACTGAACTGTCAGCGCTCAGCAGTTGAACGCCTCGGACCGCTCGTGGATTGTACCGTTGCGGGATGTCATTGTAGATGTACGGCAGGTACCGCTGGAGCACCAACGGGCTGTGTTCCATCATCGTGTCTGGAGAACAGTTATTGTTCTGCATATATCCCTGCGGCGGATTGGTTATCTGGACGAGGTCGGACATCGGATGCATCCCCAACCATTCCGTCTCAGAGGTATTCCCCGGCACAGGCCACCGCCAGTTATAGTCGCCTTTCGGTCGAATCGGCACCCGTCCGGTGCGGACGTACATGATGTTACCGTCAACATCGCCGTACATGACATTCTGTGCCATGTACGAGTTCCATGCGAGCGCTTTCCGGAACTCGTCTATGTTTTTCGCCCGGTTCAGCATCCACATCTGTACGGCAAGGTTGACATCCTCCCAATACAACATCGCCATCGAATATGCAACGCTGTTTTTGGCATCGAAATACACCACAGGACCGTGACGGGTAAACAACATCTCTTTTTCGACATCCTGTCCGCCTTTAACTTTGATAGTCGTCTTCTTGACCTGCATGTCGTACCAGAGACCGTCATACTTGTATTGAAGCGGGTTCTGCGGGTTGAGTTCCTCTTTGTAAATGTCGGTCGTGTCCGGCCCGCCGGTCGTGCACGCCCACGAACAGAAATCGTTATGACCCAGCGCTACTAACGGCGTGCCAACGACCGCAACACCAGACCCGTTCCAGTCCGGTGTATGAACGTCGAACTCCCACCACCGGAACGCATCGTACCAGCTCACATGCGGGTCAACGAACGTGATCACGCACCCTTCCGCAGACCGCGAATCGTCAATCGCCCACTGGTTCGACCCGATGTACTCTTCCCGTGGTGCTATCGGTTGACGCAGTCCGCGCTGCAAATCCTCAAACCCTTCTCCCAACGGCCAGTCGAAAATGATGAAACGAGTCACGGCGATAGCTTGCCACGGCTCCAGTTCAGGCGCCCATGCAGGCACCTCATCAGGATGCTCTTTCATGTACTGCTTGATGCCGGCTTGGAAACATTCCAGATTGCGTCTTACTTCTAGGGGCAGTTCGCCATACTTCTGTTTGCTGACTTCCTCGTGACGACATACTCGCTGGACATAGTCGTTCCGGACATTCTCACCCGCCCAATCGCCCGGTATCATTGAATCATGCACCGGAGCGCCCGGACCCGCCGCTTCGGCAGTCCTACCGCATGCCCGCAAGTAGTTGCCGAAAAGCTGTTCGAGCCGGTCTTCCGCCTGAGCATACCCTATCGCATAACATGCGTCCGCGGTAGAGTCCGCATAGATATGCGGCACACCCCAATCGTCCCGGTAAATCGTCACTTTACCGGCATACGCCACAGACGATATCGCCAGACACACCACTGCCAGTGAAAGAACACCCGCCAGTTTCCGCATCATCTCCGCTCCTTTCTGTGACGAACTCCCCTGCCCTCCATGACCTGCCCCATTCTCGAACTTGACCGATTATACTATGTTGCGACCGCGATGTCATCGGCTTTTTTGCGAAGATAATCCAGAGATTGCGCGGACGGGAAGCGGGAAAAGGGGGACAGGAAACGGGAGCTGGGATACGGGAAAGCTAAGCGAAGACAAGACCGCATCAGAACTGTCCTATTGGTGTCATTCCCGCGTAAGCGGGAATCCAGAGGAGGGTGACACGGACAGAAAACCGCAGAGGCGCAGAGAAGAGTCTTGCCCCGCGAACCTCTGCGCCCTCTGCGTCTTCGCGGTGAAACGTCGAAGGGGTACTTTCGTAGAACGAATGACAACATCGTCAGCGTGAACTACAACGCGAAGTCGAGCTCGAGCGTCTGACCATCGCGCAGAGTCACAGTTCGAGACTTCTGGAGAAGGTCTGTCTCCTCACCACCGCTCAGCCCGCAGAATGCCGTCACGTTGTACGAGCCTGGCGGCAGGTCGCTAATCACGTATATGCCGCCATCACCACACAGTGAGTACCCAGCACATTGGCTTTCGAGCACGCCCAGATTCGAAAGCGACACCGGTTCAGTTGCAGTTGCTGATCGAACAAGTACAACAGGTACGGTATATCCTTGCGGCCAGGAGACTCTGCCGGTTATTGTCGCTGAACCGCCGAGTTCGAAATCGAGCCGGACGATGCCAGCCGTGGGTACCTGCACGGACGCACTGCCGATAGCCCCTCGGTGTTCTGCCTCAGCAGTTGCTGTGACCGTCCATGTATCGGGCGCAAGACCTTCGAACCGGTAATAACCGCTTTCGTTCACCGGCCTCCTCCGGACATTGTCCAGACGAGATAGGGGAAACGCCTTGACGTTCGCACCAGTCGTCATCGGCACACCGTTTCGAGTTACGTAACCTTCTATAGCCCCTCCGCGAGAAAGGTAAACGGTAACGCCAGTTGTCACTTTCCTGGGTTCGACGACTATATCGGGAACCTGCTGGGGTACATAGCGGGGTGCTGATGCCTCCAACGTTACCTTTGCAGGAGTTACGCCCTCCAATATGAATTCGCCGACCTTAGAGCCGGGGCAACTTCCCAAGCGAGACGGCATCGGCGCAGATTCTCCAATACGACGTGGCAGCAGCCGGACGATCTGTACCTCAGGCCCACTCACCGGTGCCCGCGTCGCGGCATCCATAACGATTCCGGAAATGCCTCCGAGCGGTAACATGACAACATCGGCATTCATGGTGCGCGCGGGCACACTGTGAAGCTCGGCTTCGGTATACCCCTGGCGGTCAAACTCGAGGTTGAGAGAGTCTTCGGAAAGACCTTCTAGACGGTAATGTCCTGAAGCATCGGTCCTGGCGTTTCGCATCTCGCTCTTAAACCACGCCTTTATGAAAACGTCCGCAATCCCATTGCCCTCATCGTCGCGCGCATACCCCTCGATGTTGCCCCTGTCTCCCGCATTGAGGACAAGCTCCAAATCACGTATAACGTCTCCAGGTTTGACAGTGACAGGCTGGTTCTGTGCCATTTGCGAGGATCCGCCATTTCCACTGCGCAACCCAACGCAGAAAGCGTAGCTTCCGGGTGAGAGATCGACGAGTGCGAATTCACCCTCTTCGTTGGTCTCAGCCCGAAATGAATAAAAGCCGGTCAGACGGGACCCTGTCAGCATAAACGCGCCGCTAGTCCGCTCGGGGTCATCACGGAGTTGAGCTTCAACCGATGCTTTGGCTACGCGATTCCGGTTTGTATCCACAACATGACCAGAAATGATCGCACCATTCTCGAGCATGAAGTCCACGTTCTTCGCTTCGCCTGTCATCGGCACAGCGATTTGCGTTGATGCGCGGGCATACCCGCGTGCCTTGACGAACACGACATACCCTCTGCTCGGTGTAGCACCGGTTAGCTTATAGTCTCCTTTCGCGTCCGATATGGTGCCTCGGATGGGTTTGTACGTCGCGGGAGGACCGCCTTGAGACGTGCCGAAGCCGGCTAGCCCAGACAACGGGTCAAATTCCGCGTTCACTTGTGCGCCCTGGATAGGGTTTCCCTTGCTGTCGGTCACACGACCTGAGATTGATGCGCCTTCTTCAGCGTCGGGTTCCGCTGGCGACGGCTTCTTTTCCGGTTCGACAACCGGCTCCTGTTCAGCGGGCTGCGGTTCGGGTTCTGGAACAATGGTCGGTTCGACGACAGGCGTTGCTGCAATTGTCGGTTCTTCCGGTGGGTACTCAGGATGTTTGGGACGAATCAAATAGAACGTTGCAACTGCGATAACCGCGATCAAGAGAATAGAGAGCGCAACTTTTCTCATTGTGATAGTACTCCTGTTGTGGTGCCGGTGTGCCGCATGCGTCGAGAGTCCCGTTTGAAAGCCAACGAGGACGTCGGCGCTCCCGGGGGCGCAGCAAGCAGCGCCCCCACGCGCGTTCTGTGGGGTCGAACCAGCGAATCAACGCGACAATTGCAGACGGATATATCCGATTCAGGTTTCGGTAGGATGTTCCAACGATGATGTACAGCCTTCACGAGCTTCACCCCCTTCGCCCGTGATTGCGCAAAACGCGATCCAGCCAGCAGATTGCCATTGGCTGCCTCTACTCACCGCTTAATATACCACTGCGGACCGTTCATGTCCAGAAAAACCTATGCGGTCACTCGCATCCGGGCGGGGTGTACTAAGCACGTGCAAACATGTCATTCTTCCTCTGGATTCCCGCTTACGCGGGAATGACACAAAGTGGACGGTTTCTCACAAGCGTGGAGACTTCCAGCTCTTCTCTGCGAATCTCAGCGTCCTCTGCGTCTCTGCGGTAAGACGCTAAACAGATGCTGCGCGGAACCGACAGGAACTGCGTTCACTATACGGTTCTCGCCCCGACATGCTCTGGCGTATAGCTGGTCCCCATCATCAGTGGGGTTTCTGGATTAGTTCCTTCAACGGTTGGAGGACAGGGTGGCGCCAACGCCGCGGGCACGACGTTGGATCAGGTCATTGGTCTCCTTGATGCCACTGAGTGCTTCGATGTAACCGGTGTAAGCTGCAAGCCGTACCAATGGATCGGGATCGCGAAGTCCTTCGGCTGTGTACTCAAGAAGCCGGCGCGCTGATTGTATGGCACGCCACACTCGTTCAGCACCTTGCTCATCGCCGCCCCAGTCAAGGGAAAACCGTAAAGCAACATATGCCTGGTACCGCCGTTGAGGATCTTCCGCGCGCAGGAATCTATCTTCGAGCACCTTAATTCTGCCTGCATCAAGCAGCCCGTTTTCGCCGAGGGCATATCCAACTACCCATTCAACCGCAATGGTCTCGTCTCCATTTACCAGTATATGCCCAAGAAGCTGCTCGCATTTGTCTGGCTGCAGAAATTTTGCCAGCTTCATCGCTCCATAGAACCGCGCAACGCCGTTGCCAGACCCAATCGCGTGTTCAGCGACTTTCGCCAGCCACTCAGCAGGGTGCCGCTCAGTTTTCATATACCCCAGTGCTGCCGCAAGGAGTGCCGCATTGTTTTCGGCGCTAGCTTTATCAACGACATGTCGGTAGAACTCAGGCGCGCTTCGTTCCAGACCCCCCATTGCTGACATGAGAAGTTTGATGTCATCCGGACGCTGCCGCGACCGCTCGAACAGCCAATTCTCGAAAGCGCGACAAGCCGCCTCATCAGCTAAACAGATCTTCAACCATTCGCTCCAGTGTCGCATCTCCAGAGGCGATATATTGTCGTCATGCAAACGCCGGATAAGACGTTGCGCTTCGACCTTGGTAATGGATTCGAGAGCTTCGGGCGGTACCTTTTCTAGCGAAGAAATTCCCCTTGCAGGTGCAACGGTTTCTTCTTTCAGCGTCGAGCGTTCTGAGTCGGTTTCTCGCTGTGCCGCACGCGGGCTGACCTTTGTCCCGCTAGCAGTATTGCTTGTAAGGAAAGGTTTTCGCTGCTGCTGGTAAAAGAAAAGCAACGCGGCAACCAAAACACTTGCTATGGCGATACCGAACGATAACGTCTTTCTATTGCTCACTTAGCTTGCCCTTTCCCGTCAGCAACCTCGAGCGCGCTCGCAATCTCTGCTGCGTCTTCGCGCGATAACGATCCCAACTGTCGCGCTAGGTCGGTCACCGACTCGCGGACGCTCTCGGCATCCACCGCTTCCTCGACGTTCTTGAGGAGGTCTTCCGCTGCTGCCCGTACTTCCACATCATTGCAGTTCAGGGCACGTTCCAATAGATTATTTACAGCTGTGATATTGCTAGCGGGGAACGGTGCAACGCGATTACCGGGACTGCCCGATTCTGCGCCGGCAATGTTCGAAAGTATCTTTTGTCTCGCTCCGTCCAGAAGCGCTATGCGCAGGGTGTGGTCAGCTCGATCAAACGTTCGCATGAGAAGTTCAGACGTCCATTCGCTCTCCGTGTCTGGGTGGACAAGCTCATAGGAACCGATGAGAAAACCGACCGCCTCGCGCACGACCGATGGATCCGGATCAACCAGAGCAAGCTGAAACAACTCTTTTCGAACAAAGTTGCCCCCGAAGTGCTGCCATTCTGACAATAGCCATCCTGCGAGCTTTGCTCGGACCTCTGGGGGTGCCCCAAGATACGCGTCACGGCACAATTTGTCTGCAAACGGTGTCCGCGCGTCAAGTGCCTCCCTTAGGACGCCCGTATATGAGCTCTCGTCTTCGGCGCTCTCAAGAATTTGGCGCACACTTTCCCGCGCCCATGGTGCGTCCGTCACCAAAAGCAGCGCCAGTGCCTCACCACTGGACACCGCACTAGTACTGGACCCAGCGATTTTGACGACAAAGTCACGTGCCCAGGGTTGGTCTGATTCCAGGATTACGCGCAGGATGTCGTACACTTGTTCATAAGATTTGCAGTGTCCCAGGGCTTCCGTTAATCCAAGGTTTTCTAAATCCCCAACAGATTTCGCGTCCTTCAACATCTGCCCGAGTACATATCTCCGCAAAGCTGGGTTATCCACGTTTGCGAGTTGCGATTCGAGCTGCAACTCCTGCTTTTGTGGTGGAACCATCTCTTTTCCCGGCGCCGTCGGTTGCGCCTCACGAAACTCGGCTGCACCGGCAGACCTGCGTCCTTCTGGTTCGATTACCGGCTCCCCGCTTTCCACCTGTTGTTCGGGCTGCGGAGCGGCGCTCGGTTCGACGACAGGCGTTGTCACGATTGTCGGTTCTTCCGGTGGGGACTCAGGACGTTGCGGACGCATCACATAGAACGCTGCACCTGCGATGACCGCGATCAAGAGAATAGAAAGCGCAGCTTTTCTCGTCGTCATAGTGTTTCCCCTGTGCCGCCGATCCGCCGCAAATTTCCGGCGTCGCATTTGAAAGCCGACGAGGACGTCGGCGCTCCCGGGGGCGCAGCAAGCAGCGCCCCTACGCGCACTCTGTGGGGTCGAACCAGCGAATCAACGCGACAATTGTAGACGGATATATCCGATTCAGGTTTCGGTAGGATGTTCCAACGATGATGTACAGCCTTCACGAGCTTCACCCCCTTCGCCCGTGATTGCGCAAAACGCGATCCAGCCAGCAGATT
>Ga0315274_10016112_pt1 | contig 10569 bp, 13 predicted proteins | sample YL17G02_20_MG_FD_203700 | JGI IMG/M metagenome (GOLD analysis project Ga0315274, IMG submission 203700) | Sediment microbial communities from Yellowstone Lake, YNP, Wyoming, USA - YL17G02_20 | ecosystem: Environmental > Aquatic > Freshwater > Lake > Sediment | place: USA: Wyoming | collected...
TATTTTCAACAAAGTGCCTCGAACATGGAACCTTTGGCGAACCCGCTGCGTATATAGGGTGTGAGAACGAACGATGAAACAGCTCGATAAGGAGACTAAAATGAGCTTCAAAGCAAAAGTCGCGATCTTCCTGCTGGCCACGTTGATCACCCTGACCGGGTTCAACCTCATCGCCTCTTCTTCCGCGCTCGATATCCTGAAGATGGGGAAGAAGGCCGGGAATGAGATCATCGCCAACGTGCTGGCCAAGGCGCACCTGCCCGTCGATCCCTCCTGAGTTTGCGGACGAAGGATGATGAGGCGGATCGCCTCTTTTTTTATGCCTTTTTCCCCGCTTTTGCTTCTACTAAAACAACCGCCCAACAGGCCATGGCCCGCTCCCGCCCGATGAGGCCCAGGCCTTCGTTGGTCTTGGCCTTTATCCCCAGCCTGTCCCGCGCCACTCCGAGGATCGGACAGAGCGTGTCTTTCATCGCCTCGATATAGGGGGCCAGCTTCGGCGCCTGGGCGACGACGACGACATCGGCGTTCAGGACCTGCGCCCGGCGGCGTCTCAGCCGGGACATGACCTCCCGGAGAAGCCCGGTGCTCCGGATTCCTTTATACGCCGGGTCGGTGTCGGGAAAGAGCCGGCCGATATCGGCTTCCCCAACGGCTCCGAGCAGGGCGTCGATGAGCGCGTGGACCAGGCAGTCCCCATCAGAATGTCCGACCAGGCCGGAGGGATTGGGGATTTTGACTCCACCCAAATAGAGGTCCCTCCCCCTGGATAAACGATGGATATCGTAGCCGAGGCCGATCTTAGTCTTCAAGGAATGCCTCCGCGATCTTGAGATCGGCGGCTGTGGTGATCTTGATGTTTCGCCGGTCGCCCGGGACCACAGCCACGGGGTGCCCGGTCCGCTCCACGAGCGCCGCCTCATCCGTGCCGTAAAACCCGTCCTCCCGCGCCTTCCTCAGGGCCCGATCGAGAACCTCGCGGGCAAAGGCCTGCGGTGTCTGGACGCACTGAAGTTTCTCCCGCTCCAGGGTCCTGACAACGACTCCTCCCGCCGCCTCCTTGATGGTGTCTTCGACCGGGATCGCCGCGACGGCGGCTCCGCACTCCCTCGCCTTGGCGATCACCCGGGTGATGACTTCCCGGCCGACCAGGGGCCGGACTCCATCGTGCACCAGGACGATATCGGCCGGACCGGAATCCAGCCGTTCAAATCCCCGGACGACCGAATCCTGCCTTCTCTTTCCTCCGCGGAGGACGGCGATGACCTTGCCGCAGCGCTTCCGGTACGGGGCTCCGCCTTCCTCAGCCGGCAGGACGAGGACGATCTCATCCACTTCCGGATGGGCGGCGAACGCTTCCAGGCTCCTTTCGAGCACAGATTTCCCCCGCAGGAGGGCGAACTGTTTAGCCGAGCCGAAGCGCTTGCCCGCTCCGGCGGCGACGATGATGGCCGATACCTTCCTCATCGCGCGTCTTCGTTATACCGCCCGAAAATCATCTTGCCTACAGTCGTTTGGAGCACCGAGGTCACGGTGATATCGACGTTCTGGCCGATCATCCGCCGCGAGTTGTCGACGACGACCATGGTCCCGTCGTCCAGGTAGCCGACGCCCTGGTCCTTCTCTTTCCCTTCTTTGAGGATAAACACCGGCATCGACTCGCCCGGCAGGACGACCGGACGCAGGGCGTTGGCCAGCTCATTGATGTTGAGGACAGATATGCCGCGCAGTTTGGCCACCTTGTTGAGGTTGACGTCGTTGGTGACGATCTTGGCGTCGAGCTGCCGGGCCAGCTCGATGAGCTTGGAATCGACGTCCCGGATCTCGGGGAAGTCCATCTCCCAGATGATGACCGAGATCTGGGAGGACTTCTGGAGGTGGTTGAGGACATCGAGTCCGCGCCGGCCCCGCTGCCTCTTCAGGCCGTCCGAAGAATCAGCTATGAACTGGAGTTCCTTGAGGACAAACTGGGGGATGACCAGAGTCCCTTCGATAAAGCCCGTATCGCAGAGGTCGGTGATGCGGCCGTCGATGATGACGCTCGTATCCAGAAGCTTGTAGCTCCGGCCGCCGCCCTTCTCCTTGAAGAAGCGGAAGATGTGGGCGGGGTCGAGCCACTCCGACTTCTGGACCCCCACCAGGAACCCGATGTAGGGCATGATGATGAGGAAGAAGATGCGGATGAAGAGGGCGGTCGGGGCGTCGTCGGTGATGTTCTTGTAGACCGCGCCCAGGGACCAGCCCAGAAAAACGCCGGCGTAGGTCCCGATGGTCGAGCCCCAGATCACCTTGAACTGGGTCCGCCGGATCTGGGTCTCGAGATACATGATGATCCCGCCGACAATGAAGGCGACGGCCGCGCCGGCGGGCCGGGGCAGCCGGAAGAGGGGGAAAAAATACCCGGCGGCCGTGATGCAGCCGATGATGAAGAAACGGAAGACATAAATGCCCATGGGATAAATCCTTATTGTGAAAATATGATGGGTGACGCCTCTTTGATGTTCCGGACGCCCAGAAGACGCGCCTTCGATAGATCCTCCCTCTCCAGCATGGCCAGGTTGCCCTTGGGCAGGAGGACGGTCTCGAAGCCGAGGGATAGGGCCTCCTTGATCCGGGCCAGGGGGCTGGAGACCGAACGGACCTCACCGCTCAGGCCGACCTCCCCGAAGACGACGACGTCGCGGGGAAGGGCTCTGTTCTTGAGGCACGAGATGACGGCCATGACGACCCCCAGGTCGGCCGCCGGCTCCTCGATCTGGAGACCGCCGGCGACGTTGAGGTAAATATCCTGGCCCCCGAAGCTCGCCCGCAACTTCCTCTCGATGACGGCCAGGAGCAGGGATGTCCGGAAATGGTCGAGCCCGATGGTCATCCGCCGAGGATTTCCGGCGAACAGGGTCGGCGAGACCAGCGCCTGGACCTCGGCGAGCAGCGGCCGCGATCCCTTGATCGTCGAGACGACCACACTCCCCGATTCCTCGGCCGGCCGCTCCTTGAGGAAGAAGGCCGACGGGTTGGGGATCGCTTGGAGTCCCGACACAGTCATCTCGAATATGGCCAGCTCGGAGACCGGCCCGAACCGGTTTTTGAGGGCCCTCAGCACCCGGTAGCTGTGGTCCCGTTCGCCTTCGAACAGAAGGACGACATCGACCATGTGCTCGAGCGATTTCGGGCCGGCCAGCGAACCCTCTTTGGTGATGTGCCCGATGAGGAAAGAGGAGACGTTGTTCTTCTTGGCGAAGCGGAAGATCTCGTTCGCCGCCTCGCGCACCTGACTGATGGTCCCGGGGCTTGAAGAGAGCTTGGCCGAGAAGACGGTCTGGACCGAATCCACGACGAACACCCGGGGCCGGATCTTCTCGGCTTGGGCGATGATGCGCTCCATGTTGGTCTCGGCCAGGAGATACAGCTCTCCGTCCCGGACGCCCAGCCGGTCGCCGCGGATCTTGATCTGCTCCAGCGACTCCTCGCCAGAGACGTAGAGGACCCGCTCGCCCTGGGCGGCGAAATCCCGGCAGACCTGGAGGAGCAGGGTGGATTTCCCGATCCCCGGCTCCCCGCCGATCAAGACCAGCGAGCCGAGGACGACGCCCCCGCCCAGGACCTTGTTGAATTCCTCGGTCGGAATCTGGATCCGCTGCTTGGCGGACTCTTTGATATCGCGGTAGAGCAGCGCTTCGGAAGGCGGGAAGGAATATTCGGCCGGCGAGGCTGTTTCCTCGGCTTCCTCGACCATCGTGTTCCATTCGCCGCAGCCCGGGCAGCGGCCCAGCCATTTGGGCGAATGGGTGCCGCAGGTCTGGCAGATGAAGACCGTCTTTAGCTTGTCCTTCATCGCGTTCCCAGGCCGAGGCCGAAATAGACTTCTCGCCGGGAATCCGACCCGAGGTCATCGATTCCCAGGACCAGGTGCAGGTATCTGAGGAGGGCGAACTGGGTGGTCAGGCGGAGATGCGGGCCGCCGTCCCGCTCGAAATCGAACCCCTCCAGGCTGAACATCAGGCGGTCGCCGAGGGCCAGGAAGTCGACGCCGGCCCCGAATTCCGATTCGATGATCCCGGCCCGCGGGGCCACCGCGCCGAAGCGCATCCCGGCCTGGGCGGAGTAGGCGAACCCTTCCTGCCGCGGGTCATCGACCACCTGTCCCAACAGGAAGCTGCGGGGGGTCAGGTAGAAGCCGGCGCTGATCGTGCCTTTGTACTTCCGGGTTTCGTTGAGGTAGTCGGCCCTGAAGTGGCCCGTCGCCCGCATCTGGCCCAGCGGTTCCACTGTCCTCTTGACCGCGCCGAGGGTTTCCCGGGCTTCCTCGTAGAGCTTCGGGTCCTGGACAAGTTTCCCCACGGTCCCCTCGCCCCTGTCGATTTTCTCGAGAGAATTCCGGAGGAGCCGGACGGATTCCTCGAGCTCGGTGAGCACATCCTCGAGCTTCTGGAGGTTCGATTTAATGCTCTCCTGGTTCTCAACAGCGATGCTCTTCACCGCCCGGATGGTCTCGTCGAGGCTCATGGAGACCGCGCCGAGCTTCTGGTCGAACTCCCGGGCGGCCCGGGAAGCGCTCCGGATGCCCGTTTCGAACTCCCCCTTGTTTGCGGCCAGGAATTCGCCCAGCTCCAGAGTGAAGGCGTTTAAGTTTTTCAGGATGCCGGACAGGTTTTGCTGCGCTTCCTCGCCGGTCATCTCCCGAATTGACTGGCTGACGGCTTTGATCTCATCGCCGATGGAAGCAGCCAGGCTGCCGATCTGGTCGAAGCTGATGGCCGCGCTGGCCTCGATGGTCTCTCCGGGCTGCAGAAACTCGGCCTGCTCGCTGGGGCTGATTTCGATGTATCTTTCCCCGACGAGCCCGATAGAAGCCAGGGTCGCCCGGGAGCCTTTGGGGACCTGGTATTTTGGCCAGATGGCCAGGACGACCCGGGCTTTAAGTTGATCCAGACGGATATCTTTGACATAGCCGATTTTGACGCCGGCCAGCCTTGCGGCGGCGTGCTTTTCCAGCCCGCTGGCCGTAGGGAAAAGGACAGAGAGGTCATAACCCGGCTTCTGAAACCAGGTCGACATATCGCCGGCGATGAAGATGAATGCAGCCAGGATCAGGAACGTCCCGGCCAAGAAGATTCCAATCTTGATTTCGCGTCGCATATTATGACCTCACTGGCTATCCATCCTTGATCGGCCCCTCGGCCTGCCCGTGGATGAACTGCTGGATGATCGCGTTCCTCGAATTCCTGATCTCTTCGGGTGTCCCGACCTCGATGATCTCGCCGTCATAGAGCATGGCGATCCGGTCGGCGACCTTGTACGAGCTGACCATATCATGGGTGATGACCACGGAGGTGATCCCCAGATCGTTCTTCAGCTTGTTGATCAGGTCGTTGATGGCGTCCGCCCGGATGGGGTCGATGCCGGTGGAGGGCTCGTCGTAGAGTATGATCTCCGGCCGGTAGGCGATGGCCCGGGCCAGCCCGACTCTTTTTTTCATCCCACCGCTGAGCTCGAAGGGCATGAGGCATTCGGCATCGTTGAGTCCGACCAGGGCCAGGCTTTCCGATGCCCGTTTGCGGATTTCCTCTTCGTTCAAACGGGTGTATCGTTCGAGGCCGAAACGGACGTTTTCGGCCACGGTCATGGAATCGAACAGGGCCGCCCCCTGGAACAGCAGGCCGAATTTCCTGGTGACTCGCATCAGCTCGTCGTCATCGAGACGGGTGATCTCGACATCGTCGATAAAGATCTCCCCGGAGTCGGGCTTGAGGAGGCCGATCAGGTGCTTGATGAGGACACTCTTGCCCGAGCCGCTCTGGCCGATGACGACCATCGTCTCCCCTTTCTCGATGGTCAGGTTGACCCCGCGCAAGACTTCTTTTGGCCCGAAGGACTTATGGAGATCGATGATGCGGATCATGTCAACCGCCTTTGAGTGTGGCCGGAAGCAGCTTGCTGATGAAAAAATTGAGGATCAGGATCGAGATGCTGGAGATGACGACCGTGCGCGTCGTCGCCCGGCCGACCCCCTCTGCGCCGCCCTCGGTCTCCATTCCCTGCCAGCAGCCGACGATGGCGATGACGACGCCGAAAACGCACGATTTGATGAGCCCGGTGGCGACATCCCAGATCTCGAGGTACATCAAGGTGTTCTGGACGTACATCACTCGGTTGACCCCCATCAGGACGACATTGTAGAAATACCCGCAGAGGATACCGATGATGTCGCCGTAGAGAGTCAGGCAGGGCAGCATGAAAAACGCGGCCAGCGTCCGCGGAACGACGAGATAGCGGATGGGGTTGGCGCCGAGGCTGTGCAGGGCGTCGATCTGTTCGGTGATCTTCATGGTCCCGATCTCCGCCGCGATGGACGACCCGACGCGCCCCGAGATCATCAGCCCGACCAGGATGGGGATCAGTTCCTTGGCCAGGCCCAGGGTGATGATCGGACCCGCGAAGGTCTCCGACCCGGGGCCGATGTAGCGGTGGAAACCGGTGTAGGTCTGGAATCCGAAGACCAGCCCGCCGAAGGCGGCGGTCAGAGAGACGACGGGCAGTGAACGCACGCCGATCTCCTCGAGCTGCTGGAGCAGGATATGGTGTTCGCGCGGTCTCCGAAAGAGGTTCTTCATCGTCTTGAAGAACAGCCAGCCGACGGCGCCGAGCTGCTCGAACGTACCGAGCAGCAGAGCGTTCGGAGATAGGTTGGCCATCTCAGGCTTCCGGATGGTGGAAATCCAGGTCGGCGTTAGCGAAGCGGGCGTACTTGTTGAAGAAGGCGAGCTTGATCATATCGGTCGGGCCGTTGCGCTGCTTGGCGACGTTGACCTCGGCGACGCCGCGGAGGGTTTCGTCCTGCGGCTGGTAGAACCCGGGGCGGTAGATAAAGATAACCACATCGGCGTCCTGCTCGATGGCCCCCGACTCGCGGAGGTCGCTCAGCACCGGGCGCGGCTCCCGCCGGCCCTTCTCGGGGGCGCGGCTGAGCTGGGAAATCCCGACCACCGGGATCTGGAGCTCTTTGGCCAGTTCCTTCAGGGAACGCGAGATGAAGGCCATCTCCTGGTTGCGGTTCTCGAACCGGCTGCCGGGCCTCATTAACTGGATGTAATCGATGAAGACCACGTCCAGGTTGTTCTCCATCTTCAACCGGCGGCACTTGGCCTTCATTTCCATCACCGTCAGGCCGGGGGTCTCGTCGAGGAAGATCCTGGCGTGGGAGAGGGCTTCGGCGCTGAGCTTAAGCTTTTCGAACTCGCGCTCGCTGATGAACCCGGTCCGGACCCGCTTGATGTCGAGTTGGCTGTCGGCGCAGAGGAAACGGATGAGGATCTGCTCCTTGGCCATCTCCATCGAGAAAAATCCGACCGCATAATGGGTGTTCAGGCCGGCATACTGGGAGATGTTCAGGCAGAGGGCGGTCTTGCCCATAGACGGCCGGGCGGCGACGACAACGAACTCGGACTTGTGAAAACCCGAAGTGAGGTTGTCCAGGTCGCGGAAGCCCGAGGGGACTCCGGTGACCGCCTCGCGCCTCTCCGCCAGCTGAGCGATCATCTCCAGGGTGGGCGCGGTCAGTTGGCCGACCGATACGAACCCCGGCTTGACCCTCTGTTCGGCCACTTCGATAATGGCCGCCTGGGCCTCGTTGAGCAGCTCGTCCGCGTCCTCTTTCTGCTCGTAGCTCGAGCTGATGATTTTAGCCGAGGAGAGGATGAGCTTGCGGAGGAGGGATTTCTCCTTGATGATCTTGGCGTAGTACTCAACGTTCGGGCTCTTCGGCACCCCGTCCATAAGCGAGGACAAGTAGGAGGCGCCCCCCACCTCGTCCAGGGTTCCCGACCTCTGCAGCTCTTCGCTGAGCGAGAGCAGGTCGACCGGAAAGCCTTTGTCCACGAGGACGACGATCCTCTCGATGATGTTGCGGTTGGCGTCTTTGTAGAAATCCTCGGGGGAGATGATGGAGAGGACCGTGTTGAGGCTCTCGTTATTGACCAGGATCCCCCCGAGCACCGTCTTCTCCGCCTCCAGGCTATGGGGCGGAGTCTTCTTCAAAAACATGAGGTCGAGTTCCATGGTCAACCTCTCCTCCGGAGCGGAAGGGCCGGCCCCGCCGCCCCTTTCATCCCTTAGTCCTTGTTCTTAGCGGCCTCGCCTTCGCCGGCCGCCCCTTCTTCCTTCCGGACCTCGACCCGCAGGGCAGCCTTGTCGTCATGGAAAACCTTGATCGGGATGGTGTAGTTCCCCAGCCTCCTGATCGGCTCGTCGAGGCCGATCTTTTTCTTCTCGACCTCGAACCCCAGCCGGTCCAGGGCTTCCTTGACGTCGGCGGCGCTGACGCTGCCGAAGATCATGTCTTTTTCACCCGCCTTTCTGGAAAAGGTCAGGGTCACCTCGTTGAGCCGCCGGATCAAGTCCTGGAAGGACTGCCGCTCGTTCTCCACCTTCTTTTTCAGGGACTGCCGCTCGATCTCGATCATCTTCAGGTTCGAGGACGTGACCTCAAGCGCCAGCTTCCGGGGGATGAGATAGTTGCGGCCGTAACCCGGGGAGATATTGACGATCTCCCCCTTCCGGCCCACTTTCTCCACATCATGTTTCAGGATGACCTTCATCGTTCCTCCCATGATCTCCCCGGATGTCAGTCTTCCAAGTAGGGAAGCATCGCCATCAGGCGCGCCCGTTTGATCGCCGTGGCCAGCTTGCGCTGATGATAGGCGCATGTCCCCGTCACACGCCGGGGGGCGATCTTGCCGCGTTCGGGGACGTACTTTTTCAGGATGTCCACGTTCTTATAGTCGATATCGCGCATGTTCCTCTGGCAAAAGCGGCAAAACTTCCGCTTCGGCGGAAAGAACTTCCGGTAGGACGGTCTCTCCATTCTCTCTTCTCTGGCCATTTCACTTCACCTCTTCTCCCGATTCCTGGCCGGCCGGCCGCGGCTCGGCACCGCCCATTTCCCCGGACGCCTCAGCGGGAGCCTCTCTGGGCTCCGCTGCGGCGTTTTTCTTCCGCTTCCGGCGGGTTGCCTCTTTGGCCTCCTTCTGCAGGGTCAGGTAGCGCAGGACGGCGTCGGTCTGCTTGAACCGCCTCTCGAGTTCGAGGGGGATATCGGGCCGGCCTTCATAATGCAAAAAAACATAGAAGGCCTCCCTCCACCGTTTGATCGAATAGGCCATCCGGTGCTTTCCCCACCTCTCCTGCTTGATGAGCTTACCCTCTCTCTGGGAAATGACATCGGCCATCTGGGTGATGAGCTTTTCGGTGTCGTCTTCGGAGAGGTTGGGGGCGAGCAAAAACCCTGTTTCGTAAATCTTCATGCGACCTCCTTATGGATATTAAAGCTCCCTCTTCTTGTGAGAAGGAACAAGGAGCGTGTTTCCCGTTAAATCTTTCCTCTCTGGTTGAACGTGTTCATGGCCGCCTCGATCCGGCCGTCGAGGATCATATCCAGGGCCTCCTCGGCCTTGGCCAGGGCCTCCTCCACGACGGGAAGTTCCTCCCGGGAGAAGGGCGAGAGCACGAACTCCACGGCCTCCGCGCCTTCGGCAAGGGGCCCAATCCCGATCCGCAGGCGGGGGATCGAGGGCGTCCCCATCTCGGCGACAACAGAGCGCAGGCCCTTATGGGTGCCGGCGCTGCCGCCTTTGCGGACCCGGATCTGGCCGAGCGGGATGTCCAGGTCGTCGCTGACGACGACGATGTTCGGCGGCGGGACTCGATACCCGTCCGCGATCTGTCTCACGGCCACTCCGCTCATGTTCATGTATGTCTGGGGCTGGGCCAGGACCAGCCGTTCCTCATTCCGCATCACTTCCGCAACCTTGGCGGCGTATTTCCGCCGCCGGAGCTTCACGCCCCAGCGCCGGGCCAGCCGCTGGATGACGGAGAAGCCGACGTTGTGCCGCGTCCCGGCATAGCGCCGACCGGGATTCCCCAAACCGACCACGACCCACAACGACTACTCCTTCTTCTCCTTCTTTTCTTTCTTCTCCTTCTTCTCCTTCTTTTCTTTCTTCTCCGCCTTCTCTTCTTCTTCCGGCTTTTCCGCCCGCTCCTTCTTGATCACCTCGGGCTCGATAGGCTCGGCGGCGACGACGGCTTCCTCGACCGGTTTGGCCACCTCTTCTTCCTTGTGCGGCACACCGATGAGCACGACAACAGACGAAGGATCGCTGATCAGCTTGACGCCTTCCGGGGCGGTGATATCGCTGACCTTAATGGACTGGTGCAGATGAAGCGGGCTGATATCGATCTTGATGTTTTCGGGGATGTCCTTGGGCAGGCACTCGATCTCGACTTCTCGGGTCATGAAATCGACGAACCCGCCTTCGGTCTTGACGCCAATCGGATCTCCTTGGAGCAGCACAGGTACGTTCACGCGGATGGCTTTGTCCATGGAGATCTGGATCAGGTCGGCATGGATAAGCTCGTCTGTGCTGGAGTCGACCTGAACGTCCTTGAACATCGCGTCCTGGGATTTGGAGTCAAAGGCCACCTTGAAGATCGTGTTCTCCCCGGTATCCGATTTCAAGATCAGGATCACGTCTTTTTTCGCCAGGACAAGGGGCACAGAGGTCATCCCCT